>WNFC01010914.1_pt1 | contig 10096 bp, 8 predicted proteins | sample 5400541 | NCBI WGS metagenome assembly WNFC01 (sample SAMN13153342, study PRJNA577476) | soil metagenome | isolation source: 120 cm saprolite under Douglas fir tree site 2 hole 2 replicate 1 | place: USA:California | collected 2015-04-18 | reverse complement strand
TCAGAGCGTTCCAAACATGGTTATCATGCGGCGCTCTGGAGCTCGCCTGACTCGTCCTTCAATACGATCACTTCGAGCGTCTTGTTACGCATCCGATGTTTGAATGCGGTGACCGGCTTGCCGAACTCGATTCGAGTCGCGAAATCGGCCGGGAACGACGACGATACGTACGACAAACGCCGCAGCGCCTCCCCGCGCACACTCGCGTTAATCGAAAGCACCGAATCAGCGAGCGTGATCGTGTAGTCGTAGTCGGGCATCTCGTCGGGCAGATTCCACAGGCGCTTCAGCGAAGATTGCGGCAGCTTGCGAGGCATTTCGAGCCGGAGGAGGTAGGCGTTCGCGAATTCCGCCACCGTATAGACGGTGCCATAGCGGCGATCGCGCTCGAGTTTGTCGTCATGTATGGTGCCCTCGAATCCGTCGAAGGCAACTTTGCGATTGGTCGGACGGCCGACTCTGCCTGGTTTTGCGAGGATCGCACCGAGCGGCGCGAGCGCCAGACCATACCAGCACCCTCGATAGGTGAGTTCGCTCGCCGGCTTCGCGTGAATGATGCCCTCGCGAAGACGCCACGCCGCCTCGCCCGCAGCGAGCGCAAGGCCAAGCATGATCCAGCCGCCAGTCGTTTGCGAAAAAAGCTGATCTCCGAGCACGATCACGGCGAACGCAATCAGCGCGGCCGGATAAAGAATCAGATTCAGGATCATGTTCAGTGCAGTCGCGCGAATTCGCGAGAACCCGGCGGTATTGCCGACCGCCTCCTCGAGCCGGCGTTTGGTTTCATTGGGCATCGCGCCGAGAATCGGCTCGGCCAGCCTGAGTGCGATCCGCACGAGTCCGGGTGCGCTGCTCATCGACGAGGCGTCGACCGACGCGAGCACCGTATCGAAATCTGCATCCATCTCGCCGGGGAAATGTTTCTCGCCGAGGGGGCCGGGCAGCGCGCCGATATCCTTCGGCAGATTAAGCATCGCGACCGGCGCCGCGACTGCAGGCGCCGTCTCGGTCGCGGCGACCGCGGGTGCCGCCTTGGGCGTGGCTGCGACTGCAGCCGGCTTCGTTGGCGACGCCGGCGCTGCCGCAACTGCCGCTGCGCCGTTGGTGGTTGCGGGCTTCGCGTCGGCGCCATCTCCGGCCGCCGCAGGTGCGGGCGCGCCGCCTTCTTTACGAAATCGCGACGGCGCGTCATCGGGAATAGTCAGCTCAGGATGCAACACGCGCGCGCGTTCCAAAAGCACCGTTTCGGTTTCCGGAATATTCGGATCCGGGATGCAGCAATCGACCGGGCATACCGCGGCGCACGCTTCGTGATCGTGGAAGCCGACGCATTCCGTGCACTTCGACGGCTCGATGTAGTAGATATCCTGCGCGACCGCCGGGTGCGTCTCGCCGTTGAGTTCCCACGGCACTCCGCCGGCGTAAATCGCGGTGTTGGGGCATTCGGGCTCGCACGCCCCGCAATTGATGCATTCGCTGGTAATGACCGTCGCCATTGGGTGATCCGACCTCAGTCGATGAGTTGATGTTTGATTATCCCGACCTGGGAAAAATACCGCAAGGTAGCGGCGCGCCGTGACCATAACTGCTGCAAGTTTTCGCTGTCAATGAGCCATCGGCAACCATTGCCGCCTCGCATCTTCAAACGCTGCCTTGCGTCCTCAAACCAGTTTTGCAAATATTCACGGTTGCACGTTCTGCCTAGGCTGCAGTATTTGCTAAGTTTGAGACTTGGCTCACTTGATCACTGGAGGAAAGTTCGAATGAAGCGATTTGCGATTCTGCTCGGTGTTGTGGCAACGACCGCGTTTGTGACCGCGTGCGGCCCCGACATGAAGGTAATCAACAACGCCAGCGAACGGGCGGAAGCGGACGCCACCAAGGCGGAAGCCTCGGCCAACTCGGCAGATGCGGCTGCCAACCAGGCGGCAACTGCTGCTCAGCAGGCCGAGACTGCGGCGAGTGGCGCCGAAGATGCGGTCCGACGCGCGAACGATGCGGTTGCCCGCCTCGAAGCCGCGTTCTCGACCTCGGTTACGAAGTAAGCGAACAAAATGTAGTCAGGATTGGTGGCGGAAGGAGAGTCGATCTCCTTCCGTTACCGATTAGTACTGCCGCCACCGATTAGTGATTGCGCCGTCGGGGTCAAGACCGGCAGCGCGATAAGTTGTTGTTTCCTGACGAATCGACTAAGACCGGCGCTGTACGGTCTATTGATTGGATGATTCTTTGGCGCCTGGAGTTGCGTTCCTCAATGCTTTGCGAACCCGCTCGCGGAGCGTGTCGTCGCGTTCGATGCGCCCTTCGATCGATCTGAACTGAGCGATCGTGAGTCCTTGCGCGGCCGCCGCCTGATCGGCTGTCAGGTTGTGATCTTTCTGCATCGCTTTGTAAGCGTTGGTGTACTTATCGACCATTTTCGGCGGCACGTCTTTTTCATCCTCGTCGCCGGCAGCATCGCTCGGAATATCGTCCTGGACCAAACCTGTTGAAGACGAAACAATCTCAAACGAAAGCGCCGATGGTGCGGCAGATGCCGGCGCCGGTTGGCCGATTTTTTTCAACTGCGATCGGCACCACGCGCTCGACGAGGAGCCCGGTATCAGGCCGATGATCGCAATTGCCGATATGATTGCGCCCGCACGCCAAGCACGCGCTGACTCGCTATTAATGTCCACGCTTCGTGTGCCTCCGATGATGATCCTTGCACGCCTTCGGCGATCAACAAAGAGTATTGCGCTTGCATTGCGCGCCATGATGCTTAACTTACAGGACGCGCTGCATGCCGCCAACGCGGCGGATTGTCAGCGCGCATCAGCAACCAAATCGCAACACGGAGAGTCATAAAAAATGCCAGCCAAAACGGTTGAGCTGCACGAAAGAGCGCGAATCGGGATGATCGCGGGCGCAAAACTGGTCGCGGACGCTGCGCGCGTCACGCTCGGTCCCAAGGGCCGCAACGTCATGATCCAGCGGAGCTTCGGCTCGCCGCTGATCACCAAGGACGGCGTGACCGTAGTCAAGGAAATGGAATTCGAGAACCGCTTCGAGAACATGGGTGCGAAGCTGATTCGCGAAGTCGCGCAAAAGACCTCGGATGTCGCCGGCGATGGAACCACCACTGCGACCGTGCTGGCCGGCGCGATCATCCGCGAGGGAATCATGCTGCTCGCGGCAGGTTTCCCGCCGATGGAACTGCGCCGTGGAATCGAGGCGGCGGTGATCAAAGCGGTCGCGACGATCAAGGAAATGTCGCGCCCCGTGAAGGATCACGAGCGCATGCTGCAGGTGGCCACCGTCTCCGCCAACGGCGATCGCGCGATCGGCAAGATTGTCGCCGACGCGATGGACAAGGTCGGCAAGGAAGGCGTTATCACCGTCGAAGAAGCGCGCGGCCTCGAGACCGTGCTCGATCACGTCGAAGGCATGCGCTTCGATCGCGGCTATCTCTCGCCCTACTTCGTCACCAACCCGGAGCGCCTTACGGCTGAGCTCGATGAACCGCTGATTCTTTTCCACGAGAAGAAACTTTCGAGCCTCCGCGAAATCCTTCCGCTGCTCGAGAGTATCGTGCAGACCGGCCGTCAGTTGCTGGTTATTTCCGAAGATGTCGAGAGCGAGGCGCTCGCGGCGCTGGTGGTGAACAAGCTGCGCGGCACGCTCAAAGTGGCGGCGGTCAAGGCGCCCGGCTTCGGCGATCGCCGCAAGGAAATGCTGCAGGACATGGCGGTCCTGACTGGCGGCACCGTGATCGCGGAAGAGCTCGGCGCGAAGATCGAAAATGTCAAACTCGACGTGCTCGGCAAATGCAAGAAAGTCCTGATCGACAAGGACAACACTACGATTATCGGCGGCGCGGGGAAGAAGGCCGAAATCCAGGGACGGATCGAATTGATTCGCCGGCAAATCGAGGAAACGACTTCTGACTACGATCGCGAGAAACTCCAGGAGCGCCTCGCCAAACTCACCGGCGGAGTTGCCGTTATCAGGGTCGGCGCCGCCACCGAAACGGAACTGAAAGAAAAGAAGGCGCGCGTCGATGACGCCGTTCATGCACTGCGCGCGGCGGTCGAGGAGGGTATCGTGGCGGGCGGCGGGGTCGCGCTGGTGCGCGCGATCGCGGCGGTGAAATCGCTCCGTCTGGGCGAAAATAAAAAAGCCGGCGCCGATATTGTCGCCGCCGCGATGTCAGAGCCGCTCAAGCAAATCGCGCTAAACGCCGGTCACGAGCCGCACGTCGTCCTGAATGAAGTGCTCGAAGGCAAAGATAATTTCGGTTTCAATGCCGGGACCGAGATTTTCGAAGACCTGGTCAAAGCTGGCGTGATCGATCCCGCCAAGGTCGTGCGCTCCGCTCTGGAGAATGCCGCGAGCGCTGCCGCGATGATGCTGACCACCGAGGCGGCAATCGTCGAAGCGCCACGGAAGCCCACAGGTGCGCCCGCGATGCCCGGTGGTGGCGGAATGGGAGGCATGGGTGGAATGGGCGGGATGGGAGGTATGGGCGGCATGGGAGGCATGGGTGGCATGGGTGATTACGGCGATGACTTTTAGTCGCGTAAACGCGCGCAGTGCTCGGACTGAATACATCTGTCACTGAAATTTAATGTTCTCGGCATAGAGTTGAACGTGTCTGGGTCGGCACCAATTGCCGGATATTCACGGAACAAAGTCTTGCGTGGTACTCGGAGTTTGTGAGACAAAATTAACGTAATGCGGTGTGGCGAATACCTCGGCCCCCGCGGCTCCTAGGAGGAAGAGAATGGAAGGGTTATTGAGAAAATCTTCAAAACTGGTTGGACTCGCCGGGGCTGTATTAGCTCTTTCGTTGCTCGCCGGATGCGCGTCGAACGAGCCGGATCCTGCCCAGCGGGCGGTCAACGCTGCGAACCGAGCCGATCAGGCTGCGTCGCGCGCTGAAGCTGCCAGCCAGAAGGCTCAGCAGGCTGCGGCGTCCGCGCAAGCGGCGGCGAGCCGTGTCGAGCAGGCGGCCAGCGATGCGAAGGCGGCTGCGGATCGCGCAGAGGCAATCGCGTCGAAGACCATGTCGTCAGCGCCGAGTCATCGCGCACATCACCGCCGTCACAAAGCGGCCGAAGAATCAGGCGCGGCAGCAGGTGCGGCGGCTGGCAGTGAAGCAGGTGCAGCAGCAGGCGCAGCCGCTGGTGCAGATGCAGGCGCAGCAGCAGGTGGTGCGGCAGCTCCGGCTCCCGCTCCGGCCCCAGCGCCAGCTCCTGCTACTCCGTAAGGTTAGTACGGTTTGAAATTCGAGGGCGGCCGCCTCGCGGTCGCCCTCGACTAGTCTAAGTTACTCAGCCGGACTGTTCAGTTCCGGCTGTTCGAGTTTCCAGTCGAGCAAACTAAGCCGCTATTTTCTGCGCCATGAGCTACTAGCGCGATTCAGCTCGCGAACGTGACGATCACTTTCAGTGATTCCGGCTTTTGTGCGGTCTCGAACGCTTCGGTGACTCGCGCGAGCGGAAATCGATGCGTCACCAGTTCTTGCGCATTGATAACACCGTGCTCGACCAGCGACATCGCTTCGCGCGTCTCGTCCGGCCCGCATGAGTAGCTCGGGATCAGTCGCGTCTCGTTGAAATAGAGATCGTGAGGCTTCAGGATTAGTTCGTCGTCGGGCGGTGTCGCTGTGAACTGCACTACGGTTGCGCCTTTGCCAGCCGCCGCAATCCCGGTTGCGATTGCCTTCGACGTGCCGGGCCCGACAATCACCACGTCCGCCATCGCGCCCTTGGTGATTTCGCGCACCTGCTCGATCAGGTTGTCGCCCGCGACGACGATCCCGCGATCCGCGCCCATCTCTACCGCACGGTTGGCGCGCGAATGAAACAAGTCGGCGCCGATGATCATGCCCGCGCCCATATAGCGCGCGAGCTTCACGTGCATCATGCCCATGATGCCGAGGCCGATCACCAAAATCGTCTCGCCGTTCTTGAGACCCGATCGTTTGAGCGATTTCACCACGCACGCGGCCGGTTCGATTAGCACGCCATCCGCATCGGATACCGAATCGGGGAGTTTCAAAGTGTCGCGCTGATTGTCCGCGCTGACCAGAAAAAATTCGGCCATCCCGCCGGGACGGATATTGGTCGCGCGCCAGGTGGGACACTGCACATACTCGCCGCGGCGGCACGCAGCGCATTGAAAGCACGGCGCATGATGATGAACGAACACGCGCTCGCCGCGTTTGAAATCGCGCACCGCCGCGCCTGCTTCCTCGACTACTCCGACCGGCTCATGACCCAGCACCAGCGGCGCCTTGCGCTTGATGTACCAGGGCATGATGTCGCCCGAGCAGATGCCGCAAGCGCTCGCGCGCACCAGGATGTCGTCGGGGCCAACCTCGGGCCGGCTGCTTTCCTCGACGCGGATGTCACCGAAATCGTAGAGCCGAGCTACCTGCATATTCACTCTGTGCGCGGATTGAGACTAACTGGAACTTTGTGGTCCGCCGCATCGGTTGTCAACGGCGCAACAATGCGTGGATAGCTCACAGATGGTAGGATCGCCGCATGCCACGTCCTCAATGTCCGCCGATCGCAGCCGATATCATCGCCGAGATCGGTGACCGGATCGTTCTCATCGAGCGCAAGAATTTTCCGCATGGATGGGCGATCCCGGGCGGCTTCGTCGATTTCGGCGAGACCGTCGAGCATGCCGCGATCCGCGAGGCGCGCGAGGAAATTTCGCTCGCGGTGGAAATTCGCGTCCTGCTCGGAGTGTACTCGCGGCCCGATCGCGATCCACGCGGCCAGACGATCACGGTGGTGTATGTCGCGCGCGCGAGCGGCACGCCGATCGCAGCCGACGACGCCAAAAGCGCCGCACTGTTCGATCCGCGGCGTCCCCCATCGCCGCTCGCATTTGATCATGCGGAGATTCTGGCTGACTACGTGCGATTTCTGGATACCGGCCAGTTCCCAGCGCCGTGGCGTAACGAGTCTATGAAATCCTGATGATCGCCGCTGACATGTGGGGTCGGGGAAATCTCTCGACAACTTCCTCGATGCTCGTTTCAGTGTGCAACTCTATTTTTGATTTGGTAGCGTGCGATTGAAACGCGGGAGGCATCAATGTCTTTGCGTATCGCATTGCTCGGACAGGCCGCATTTGCGGAAAAGGCGCTCGAGGCACTCATCAAGCACGGCGAAGAGATCGTTCACGTCTTTGCGCCGCCCGATCCTGCGGCCGGCAAACCCGACGCGCTCGCGGCTAAAGCTCGCGAACTGAACCTGCCGCTCAGCCAGCCCAAGTCCTTCAAGAAGGACGACGCATACGAACATTTCAAAACCCTCGACGCGGATCTTGCGATTCTCGCGTTCGTGACGTTGATCGTGCCGGAGAGAATTCTGTACACGCCGCGTTACAAATCGATCTGCTTCCATCCTTCGCTGCTGCCGCGGCATCGCGGCGCCAGCGGAATCAACTGGGCGATAATCGAGGGCGACGCGGAAACCGGCGTCACCTGGTTCTGGCCCGACCAGGGAATCGACACTGGTCCCATCCTGATTCAGAAGCGAGTCCCGATCGCGGACAGCGACACGGTTGGATCGATCTACTTCAACACGCTCTTCCCGATGGGAATCGAGGCGATGATCGAAGCGGTCGATTTGATCAAAGCCGGCAAGGCGCCCGCAATCGTTCAGGATGAAAGCAAGGCGACTTACGAGCCACCCTGTCGCGACGAGCACGCGAAGATCGATTTATTGAAGCCCGCGCGTACGATCTTCAATTTGATTCGCGGATGCGATCCGCAGCCCGGAGCGTACGCGAGCCTCGACGATCAACGCTTGCGGCTGTACGAAGTTTCATTTTCGCCGGCGGCTGAAAACCTCGAGCCCGGAACAATCGCCGCGATCGACTCGGCTGGGATGAAGATTGCTCTGAGCGGTGGAGCGATCATCGCGAAGCGCGCGCGGATCGATCCCAGTCCAAAAAAAGTGGCCGCGAGCGATCTCCTCGCCGCGGGCGAAGTCCGCGTCGGCGCACGACTCACCTAGCGCGACCTAGTATCGATCTGCAGCGCTGCGTGAGCGGCCCGCGACCATGCTGTTCTCGAATCCCCCGTTGCGCTAGATTTGCGGCATCGAAAAAAGCTTGGCGTAGTTTTCGGGGGACAAGCGATGAGTACTTCGATCGAGACCGAGCGCTCCGGCGGGCGCGGAGAATGAGTGGGATGCGCCTTTGCGTCGGCACTTCCAAAGGCATCGTGATCTTGGATGCCGCGCGCGGGACTCCGCTGATGGTGCTAGCCGACCCGTCGGCGGTCTGGTGCATGGCGCAGGACGCCGCCGATCCGAATCTGATTTATGCCGGCTCCACTTTGCATACGCGCGGCCGCGGCACCCTTGCGAGATCCTCCGACGGCGGCAGAACCTGGGCTGACGTCACCCCGGCACTCGCGCGCGAAGAGGAAGTGTGGGCGCTGGCGGCATCGCCGGCGGTCAAAGATCAGGTCTTCATCGGCACCTCGCACGCGCGCGTTTTTCGCAGCGACGACCGCGGCCATCTGTTCAGGGAATGCGAAGGCTTCCTGACGGTGCCCGGCCGTGACCGATGGACGTTTCCGCCGCCGCCGCACATCCCGCACGTCCGCTCAATCGCATTCGATCCTCGCGAGCCCGCCACGATGTACGTCGGCGTCGAAGAGGGCGGAATTTTTCGCTCGCGCGACGGCGGCGTATCGTTCGAGGCGCTCAACGATGGACTCTACTGGGATGTGCATACGGTGGCGGTCGATCCGCGTGATTCGCGCCGGCTGTATGCCACCACCGGTGACGGCTTCTATCGATCGCTGAACGCGGGCAAATCATGGGAGCGGGTAACGCACGGGCTCAATCGCAGCTACACGATACCGCTGCTGGTCGATCGCGCAGACCAGGAAACGATCTTCACCGTGGCCGCAGCGGGTCCACCGCCGACCTGGCCCTCAGGACCCGCGGGCGCCGACGCAATCATGTTCCGCAGTGGGGATCGCGGCGAGAGTTTCGAGCCGTTTTCGCCCGACCAGGGGTTCGGGCGCGGGATGGTGATGCGGTTGAAATCAGACCCGGAGAATGGCGGCTTCTTCGCGGTCAGCAATGACGGCCAGGTATTTCGCGCATCCGCCGATGGCAGTTCGCTGTCGCTCGTCGCGGAAAAACTCCCGCCCGCCTTCGACCTCGCCCCAATTCCGTGACAAAGAGTTCTCGATAGTTTGGCGTGGTTCGGTTTTTCGTGTCATTCGGAGCGAGCCCGGCCACGAGGAACCTCGGATCCGGTATCGTCGTTTTTTTCACAGCGAAATCGACTCACATCGGATCACCCGTGTAGAGTTGGCGCCTAGCGAACTTTTTGGGAAAAAATGACCCATGATCGAGACTCATGAGAGCTTGTTTTCTCAAGCATTCCTTCGAGCCGTTTTCGATAGCGAGTTCAAATCGTTCAGGAAATCGCCCGAAGAGAAGCAACTGATTGAACGTCTTACGGACTGGTCGAAGAAAACCCTCCAGAAAGAGACGACCGCGGAGATAGCCTTCACGAATGTCTTTTTTGAATCAACGTGGGGTTACCGTCTGAGTGGTAAAGGGAACGTGCACGAGGGATACACCGCATACCCGAAATATCCGGTGCCTGGCGCTGGCGAGAGTGGTGGTACCGGAGAAGCAGATGCCGCTCTAGGTTACTTCGACTATGCTACTCTGCCATCCACGCCCCAAGTTCTATGCGAGTTCAAAGACGTCAAATCAAACCTCGATGCTCCTCAGAAACGAAAGGGTAGCACCCGATCACCAGTCAAGCAGTGTGGCGATTATCTGCGCGAGGCTATGAGACCTCTTTACGGTAACGAAGCGGTGCAGCCCACATGGGGCTTCGTGACAGACATGAATGAGTTTCGCTTATACTGGCGAAATAATATGCCGAGTCAATACCAGCGATTCATCATCAACAAACCGACGATGGACGATGGTATCTCCCTACTCGAGCGAACCGAAGCCGGAAGCTTTCAGCGGTTCTTATTCGCACGGCTTTTCCACGCAGACAGCCTGCTGACGACTGGCGGCCCCTCTCCTCTGCTGAAACATCTCAAAGCCCAGGG
>WNFC01018414.1_pt1 | contig 10097 bp, 10 predicted proteins | sample 5400541 | NCBI WGS metagenome assembly WNFC01 (sample SAMN13153342, study PRJNA577476) | soil metagenome | isolation source: 120 cm saprolite under Douglas fir tree site 2 hole 2 replicate 1 | place: USA:California | collected 2015-04-18 | reverse complement strand
CTCGCCCCCGACATCACCACCGCGATCCTCGACGGGCATCAGCCGGCCGGGCTCACCGCGACACAGCTGATCGAGCGGGCGGACCTGCCGATGAGCTGGCGCGAGCAGCGCCGCACTCTCGGCTTTGCCTGAACCGGCCGATAACCCGATCAGATCCCGCGGCCCGTCACAGGGGCCGCTGGCATTTCGGGGCGACTCCCTGGGCAGCATCGGTTTCGAATAGGATGGTGCGTTCAAGCCCCTGGTCAGTTCCGCCAGTGAATCAATGCCCGACAGAGATATTCCGGTCCTGTCGTGCGCTCAGCCGCCGCCGCGCGGCTCTCTCCTGCACCGCCACAATTGCCGCAGCCCGCAAAGCCCCGGGAAGCGCGCCCTTTTCCTGCTCGCGTCTCGTGATGCAAAAATGCGGTAATATCAATAGGTTAGTGTGGCTGAGGGGGCAGTATCGAGCGAACCCGTCTCTGGCCGGAAATTCCCTGCTAACAGGGAAAATAACAGGGAATATCGCCGAATTCGGGCCGATCGGCCCCTCCGTCGCCGGAAAAGCCCTCGTTACGGCAATGGCTTAGAGGCAAATTCCCTACGCGCCCTTAACAGGGAATTTTCAGAGGGTTAACAGGGAAAAACACGAGCCGTAACAGGGAATATGAGAACCGTCGCGGCCCATCGGGGGAAAGATCGGTATTCGGGCGCAAATGGGACCATGAACGAAGAGCCCCAGCGTCCCCGGCTCAAAGGTCTAGGCACGCCGAGTTTTCTCATCGCTCAGACCGTCATCGTCGCCATTTGGATTCTCGTCTCGGCAATGTCCTGGGGCTTACCGCGTTCGACATCTACCCATTCATTCTCCTCAACCTCGCTTTCAGCCTGCAAGCGGCATATGCGGCTCCACTCATATTGCTGGCACAGACCCGGCAGGCCGACCGCGACGTAGCTCATGCCATCGCCGATGCGGAACATCGTGAGGCTCTGCACAGCACTGTCAAGTTAACGGAATCTGGGTGGCCTTCGGTGTCCCGTTTTGCCGAGCGGGAGGCAACAGACTGGGCAGGCTTCGGACAAACATGGCCGAGGCGGGCGACACTGACCCTCCAACCTAGCACGGCGGCTTAATTTGACAATACCTCTCGACGAAATGGTCGTCCGGATCGCCGGCAAGCAGATGTATCTGTGGCGCGCGGTCGATCATGAGGGCGAGGTCCTCGAGATCCTGGTTCAGCGCCGACGGGACAAGCGCGCAGCCGTCAAGCTGATGCGCAAAGCTGCTCCGCAAGCAGGGCTTCGCGCCGCAAGAGGTGACGACTGACAAGCTGCGCTCCTACGGCGCTGCCTTCCGGCGTCTTGGGCTTTCCTGCCACCACGAGCAGGGTCTGCGACAAAACAATCGGGCCGAGAATTCGCATCAAGTGGTGCGACGCCGCGAGCGCAAGATGCAACGCTTCAAATCAGCGGCATCGGCGCAACGGTTCCTGAGCGTGCACGCCGCCGTCCACAATACCTTCAACCTCCAGCGCCATCTCCTCTCCCGGTCGACGCTTCGCATCTTCCGATCGGAAGCGGCAGCGCAATGGCGCACCGCGACCATCGCGGCATGAGGCCGAACTCCATTGCACCCAATCGCCGCTGTAACGCTCCAACTTGACAGTGCCATTTGGTCACCTCCATGCCTGCCCCGGTTGCTTCCGGCTGGTGCGATCGCCGGGTGGGCCTTGCACCCACTGGAAAAGCGCCGCCTTCTCACGGCGCACGTGGAAAGCCGACGATCGCATCGTCGCGGCACGACGGCTGGCCAGCGCTGAAAACAGCCATCTGCCCGGTCACCAGCAAGCCCGCCGGGTTCGACCCTTCTCGGTTCACTATCACGTGTTCCGCCCGATCGAGGCCGTTAAGACAGCAATGAAGGTTGGCGAAGTGGGATAGGACGCTGCCATTTGTGCCAGCACCGCGACCGGCCGAGAGCGCGAGGAGCCGTCATTTCGCGAAGGGCCGTTGTTTTTGGTCCCATCGCGTCCGTCAGGCCCTATGTGATATGGATTGGCAGGCGGAACGAGCCGTCGGCAGGATGCTTCAACTTTCGTCAAGGCGTCTCGCAAATCTCATAAGCTGACGAGCAAAGAGGGCCGCCCCGCTTCATTTCGCGCAACTTATTGGACTGGTATACGAGAAAAGGCCGATCCATGTTCGAGTTCCCCGGGTCGTCGGCGCGTCGTCGGTTTACATTAAACAGCCTGGAGAACCTTCTTCTCGCAATCCGCGTCGTCGGTTTACATTAAACAGCCTGGAGAACCTTCTTCTCGCAATCGCGGTCATCGCCGGAGCAGCAGTAGGCATCCACGCTCTGACTTCCGGATCTTCGCCAAGCGCACCGGATGCCGACGCTGTACCTCCTAGCCTCAGCGCTACACGCTCGGAACAGGCGGATGCTTCTGCTCTGGTCTCCGAAGCTCCGGCGTCTGCTGACAAGCAGGGGGCTGAGCTGCGTGCGCAGCTCACCCAAGCCACAGAGCTGCTGAAGGCGTCGCAGGGCCGGATCAGCCAGCTGGAGGGTCAGCTGAAGCAGGCGCCGAGCGCCGCCGATTTGGACAAGGCCGGCAAGCAGGGGGCTGAGCTGCGGGCGCAGCTCGCCCAGGCCACCGAGCAGCTGAAAGCGTCACAGGGCCGGATCAGCCAGCTGGAGGGTCAGCTGAAGCAGGCGCCGAGCGCCGCCGATCTGGACAAGGCCGGCAAGCAGGGGGAGGAGCTGCGAGCGCAGCTCGCCCAGGCCACCGAGCAGCTGAAGGCGTCGCAGGGCCGGATCAGCCAGCTGGAGGCTCAGCCGAAGCAGGCGCCGAGTGCCGCCGACAAGGCCGGCAAGCAGGGGGCTGAGCTGCGTGCGCAGCTCACCCAGGCCACCGAGCAGCTGAAGACGTCGCAGGGCCGGATCAGCCAGCTGGAGGGTCAGCTGAAGCAGGCGCCGAGCGCCGCCGATCTGCACAAGGCCGGCAAGCAGGGGGAAGGGCTGCGCGCGCAGCTCGCCCAGGCGACGGAACAGCTGAAGACGTCGCAGGGCCGGATCAGTCAGCTGGAGGGTCAGCTGAAGCAGGCGCCGAGCGCCGCCGATCTGGACGACGCTCGAAAGGAGATGGGAGATCTACGATCGCAGCTCAGTGCTGCCAAAGTAATCGTAGAAGGACGTAAATCGCAAATAGACGCGGCGAAAAGCTCTCCCCCAGGCACACCGGCGAAGGCTGTGGTCGCCCGCGCAAATGATGAGACCAGCGCTGACGTGTCGATGCTGCTGAATCGTGGTGACGCCCTTCTCAGCACGGGCGATATTGCGTCCGGTCGTCTTTTTTACCAGCGCGCCGCCGAGGCTGGTAATGGGCAGGCCGCGCTGCGGCTCGGGAACACCTACGATCCTGCCTTCCTGGAGCGGGCTCAGCTGCGTGTTCACGGCGACCGCGCCCTCGCGTTGTCTTGGTACCAGCGGGCACGCGAACTCGGCGCGGTCGAAGCGGAAATCCTGCTGAAGGGCGTTCAAACCCAATCGGAACGGTGATGGCGATGTGTCGCTTGAGACTGTGTGCGAATGCGGCCGCGGCGGCGATGGGCACTGCCATCGCGCCGCTATCCGGCGCGACTGCTCGATAGCCGACCGCGGTCAATCGAGCTGTCGGTCGAGTTTGAGACCTCCAGCGCCGCCAGCACATCGGTGCGGATCGCCGAGGATCGCATAACACCGGCTCGATGACGGCGCGGCCCAGTGCGTGGTGTCGGTGGCTGACAAGGGGCTCGGTGCAACAATGCCCTGGACCGCGCTCAAACTTGCAATTCAAAGCGAAGGGCGGTGGGTGGCCGCTTTTAGCGCTACCTCGTCATCCACGCGCTGGGGCAGGAACATAGAGTCGCGGGAGACCAAGGGCATCGAAAGAGGGGTTGCGCAGGGCCTGTTGGACCGCCGGGTGTGCTGACATGCGCCAGAATCCGGTCGGCGAGCCGGCAGCAACCGCCGCGTTGAACTTCGGCACGCCACGGCGCCGCAGTTCCTTGAAGCGGTTGGGGCCGTTCTGCCACTGCCGACAAAGGTACAGACGTAGCCTTCGGCGGATCCATGCCTCCAGGTTCCAGAGCACCCGTGGGGTCTGGCAGAAGCCAAAGTATCCGCGCCATCCGAGGAGGTATGGCGCCAGCTCCTTGACCAGCTGCGGCAGATTGATCTGTATTAGCTGATACTTGATCTGACAGGCGGTGTTGAGATGCAAACGCGACGACCGGGTGTCACTCACCTGCGGCCGATCAGCCCGAGCGGCATCTTGTCCCCCATTCGGCCTTCCTCGCGCGTCTTCGCAAAATACCGCGGCAGCACTATTCTGGCCGGAACGAAGGCGGGTCAGCCGCCCGGAATCACGAGCGCGACCGGTGCGGTGACGCTGCTGTCGAACTTGTGGTGGGCGGCGACCCCGCGGCGGTTCTGGAAACGCATCCTCTTGGCTGAGGGGGAGGACCATGGAGATCGGTCGAACGTGCGTCCCGCCAGCCAGCGGCGATGCAGTTTGGTCCAGGCCGGCCGACCGTAGTGGCAGCCCTGGCGCAGCAAAAATCCGGAGAGCTGCTGGCGCGCCCGGCGCAGGCTGTGCACCGCGTCGAGCCGCGCCCGCACCAGATCGCGCATCGCCTCGTGCCGGGCATCGGGAACCCACACCGCCGTCAACTCGCCCGCCCGGTGCAGCTTGGCCAGGCTGGCGGCATCCCGCCGGTCCGTCTTGACCCGGTCGCCCGCCCGCTTCGGGATCAGCGAGGGCGCCACCACGACGCACTCATGCCCCTGGGTCGACAATCGACGTTGAATGCCATAACCGCACGGCCCCGCCTCGTAGCAAAACCGCAGGGTCATCCCCTCGCCGCCAAGCTTGCGCAGCAGACGGTTCAGCGCCGTCGCTGTGTTCGCGATCCGGCCGTACTCCCGCACCTCGCCCCGTAGGCCACCCGATGCCACCGCGACAACGATGCTTTCCTTGTGAACATCAAGCCCAACGTAGGCGATACGATCCGCCATGACCCGTCTCCTATGCATGAGGTTCGGCACCGGTCTATCCGGCGCAACCCTCGTTACCTGCATACTGTGAGACGGGTCACCCCATACTCAGGCGGACATGTGGTCTAAGCCGTTAGTGGACACTTCGTTTGCCGCCCCGCGTCACCGCCGGCGCGGGCGACGGGTCGATCTTCGCCAGCAGTTCCTTGAGCCGGCGCACCCTGGGCGAAAGCGGCCAGCGATCGGCCAACCATGCGGCACCGCTTCCTAGAGCGTCTTGAGGATCTTGCGGCGCGGCGCCTGCGACTGGACACCTTCAGCCCCCTGACGCGATCTGACCCTGTACTGGGGCCGCGCTCCGCACCCACTGAGCCGGCTCGTGCTTGGCCCGCTCTGGTTAGGTAAGGGGCCGCTGGTAGGGGCCGCCTAGCCGAGCACGGCGTCCGGTTCGCCGGGTTGCAGCGCCTCTAGGTTCGCCGCCACTTCGTCATGTTGCGCGGCGAGCCGCCGTAGATGCCGGCGAAGGCTGGCTAACGGTTCAAGCTCCGCCAACGTGCGGAAATGAGCGGCCATGTCGCGGTATTGCTCGGCGCTGTGCCGTGCGCCCATGTCGTGATCTCCCCTCGTGTGGAGGGTGGCATTGTAGGCGCGTCAGCGTATGCGGCGGTTGTGGCAATCGTCGGCTGTTCGCGATTGCGCCGGGGCATAGGCAGACAGGCACTTCCACTTCCACCTGAGCCTAGCCGTTCGCGGGATCACCGGGAGCCCAAGCTCGCCGAGGAGCACGGCGCTGAACAGCGCGCTTTCGACCGCAACGCGATCAATTATTGCTTCTCGGTGACCGGCCTATCAGCGCGGCGGAAACCATAGACCTCGAAGCCCGCATCGAGTCGCGACCTCTGCGCCTGAGCGGTCGGTCGTAGCACGCCGTGAAATTGCAGATTGCTCAAGACCAGCGGCGGAGCAGCGGTCTCGATGGCGGCGAGCAGCTTGATGATCCCGTCGTAGTCGCCGCTGATCGCGAGGCGCAGTCCGATACGGCGATGGCCGCCGCGGTTCTCCGCCGCGAGCCCCTCGGTGCTGCTGATCGTGACGCCGGCGGATTTCGCCAACTCCTCGATGCGGCTTTGCAGATTGGCCGCGGCAATCGCATCGCTGGCACCCTCGAGGGTGATATTGCGGGTCGTCGCTGCGGCCTGCAATTCCGCGAGCCGGGCACGCAGCTCCGGCAACTCGGCCGCGGCGGCGCTCAGCCGGGGAGCCAGCATCCGTCGGTCCGCGAGCGTCGCCTCGCGCTGGCTGTAAAGGTCGAAGATCGGGGACACGAGCAGCAGATAGACACCGCCCAACACCAGGCACAGGATCGTCAATGCCAGCAATTGGCCGGTTCGACCAGTCGGCAAGTTTGCGATGGCAGCTATGGCCGACCCTCCGTGGGCGATCGTGAAGAGTTCCCCGTGGGCCGCCTCGATCCGCGTCACGGGCTCCGCGAATATAGGATTTCTGACTTAAATCGGGCGGCTAAAAATTGCCAAAAGTAGCAAAGCAGCCGTTATGATCCGAGGATTACTCGCTGCCGTGAATTACCCGCCCTCGTCGCTCGTCTACCTCGGACCGGACGATCGCCGGGCGCTCGCTTTAACGTTGATGTCGCCCGGGCTGCTTCGTTCTCCTATGCTCAGGGGAATGCAGCGGTAGATCCTGAGCCGGATTTGTTCAGATTAAGAACCATTCTGGGTTCCGCTCGCGCCGGATCCCTGAGAAACAAGCTCGGCTTCATATGGCGGCTGCGGTCGCTGTGGGCGAAGATGAGCTTGCTTGCGGTGATTTTTGCGCTCGTCCCGCTCTTCCTCTACTTCGAATTCAGCAAAACCTATCAAGACAGCCAGGACCTGCTGATGCAGAGCGTGCGCGGCCAGGGGCGGGTGATGAGCCAGTCGCTGCTGCCGCTGCTCGAGAATGCCGATGGCAAGACCTTGCTCGGGCTTGGCCAGCAGCTCGAACGGTTTGCAGGGGAGGTAACGACGATCAAACTGCTGCTCGACCCGGCCGGCTCCGATGACGACGGCTTCTATTACATCGCCTCGTGGCCCACAGTGGTGGCCAGCAATCTTGAAGCCGAGCGCCAGATCCCGGCCAGGCGCGGGGTCCTCGGGCAGTTGACGCAGAGCTGCCGCGGCGAACTGCCGTTTTCGCTGATCTATGACCGGCCGACCGGCGGTTCCGAGATCGTCACCGTCGTTACGCCGCTGTTGACGGCCGTAGGGTGCTGGGCGGTGGTCGCCTCGTTTTCCGCCGATGCCTTTCCCGCGGCTCGTCTCGGCCACAATCGCTCGCCTTCTGCTTCGATGGCTGGGATTGGGCGCAGATCTTCGACCGCCTGAAGCGCCGCTATGGCGTCTGGGAGCTGGCAAGAATGGAGGCGATCGTCCGGCTAGCGGATCATCGCGCCTCCGAGGCGGCAGCCAGGCGAGACAGGGAGGATGCCGCTTGATCACCGAGCCGCAGACTGGTCACCGTCTCGACGGCCTGGAACCGGACAATCTGCTGGCGTTTTTGGCCCTCCTGGGACTGTTGCGAGCGCTGGAGGCCTCCCGCCCGGACTGGCGCCCGCGGGCTGCCTGGGATCTCGACCAGCCGCCGTTACGGCCGCTTCTCACGTTAGCCCAGCCGGCGAGCCAAGAAACGATTTGCGAGGCAACGGCTGAGGGTATCGCCAAACTCGTTGCTGCTATTGATTTCGGATCGGCCACCGACCTGAAACTCGATGCCTCAGAAGCCAGATCGCTTTGCTACCGTGCCGTTTCTCAACGGTCTGATGCCGCGGGTCGATACTTCGCGGAACTCTGCGCGGCATTAATCTCTGATGCCGCACTCGACCAGGAACGGACAAAAGTTGAGCCCACTCCTCTCGCCTACCCCGGCGTTGCCACGAGCAACTTCTTGAAGAATTCTGTTGCACTGTTCAAGGCGGACCTCCCCGAGAAGCGCGGGCGCGATCCGTCGAATCCGAAAAACGCGGCGGAGTGCATTGCGCAGGCGCTGTTCGCGCCGTGGCAACGGCGTGATCGGCCGGTAGGATTACGCTGGGATCCCGACGAAGCTAAGCGGCACGCCTATCAATGGCGCGCACCCACAAAAAATCCGCCGACGACACAGCATGGGGCAAATCGGTTGGCGATAATCGGACTTTCCGCATTCACTTGCGCGCCGATGAGCGCGCGAAATCGTGTGCAGCTGTCAGTGATCGGCGGCGAGGGCCGCGGCGATCGCTTCACCTTGGCCTGGCCTATCTGGAGGGCGCCGGCGTCTTTTGCCGCCGTTCGCGCGCTGCTCTCACATCCCAAGTTGCACGAGCCGCAGGCACTCGATCATCTCGGTGTGGATCACGTTCGGGTCACCCGACGGATCAATCTCGATCGCCTCAGAAACTTCACCTACGCTGAACCTTTGGGATAACCCGGGGGTACTTGGATAGAGATAAGGCGGGAAACGCCGGCGTTTTACGGCATGGGCTGGAGAATACCGTGATACCCGGACTGGCTGGCTGAGGAGCCAGTCTCGAGCGAACCTGTCTCTGGCAGGAAATTCCCTGATCCACGGGAAAATACAGGGAATTTTGCGATTTTCGGCGGGGATGGGCCGTCCCGAGCCGCAAAAAGGTCAAGGATCGCGCGGCGGTCGGAGCCAAATTCCCTACGCCGGCGAGCAGGGAATTTTTGCACGGTTACAGGGAAAGATATCGGGGCATCAGGCAAATTCCGGCCGGGAACAGGGAAGCACGGGGTTTGCGCGGCGGAGTGCAGCAGGTCTATGCGACCTCATACCCGAGCGCCCTGTACCCCTCGCGGCGCCTGTTGGCCATCTTGGCCAGGACTGGCTCCAGGGCATCGATGTAGTCGTAGATGATCACCTCCCGCTTTGCGGGGTGGATCCTATGACTGTGCGACGCGCGCCTCGCTGAGGGTTGCTGGGGCTTGGCCGTGGATGGGCAGGGCAATTGTCTTCTGGTTCGAGGACGTGCCGGGCACGCCCGGCAAGATCGCATTGTGCTGCTACGACGCGCAGGCGTGCGGTGATCCTCTACGTGCCGCCCGGTTCCACGCCGAAAGGCGGCGGGCTCATGTGCCTCTGAAGCGATTGCGGCGCGGGATCGCGCCGGAGGGGAAGCACGGCCGGGAATTATCAGGTTGTTTTGGTACGTCAACCCGTCAACCTGATAATTCCCGTCCTAAGCTGCCCAGTTTGTTGCCCCGCTCGGCAAAGCGGGACACCGAAGGCCACCCAGACTCCGTTAACTTGACAGTGCCTACTCGCTGGTTCCGCGCAGGGGTCGCTCCGGTGAGCGCTGGTGGCCCGGCAGACCGGTATGTACCGCCGGACGGGAGCTCTCATCGTCCACTGAGGCCGCATCGGACATGACCGACCATTCGCCGTCGATGATTTTGGCGCGCTCGCGTTTCGGCAAGAGGACGCGCAACAGCACGGTGATCGCTATCACGACAAGGCTCACACTGAAGGCCAGCCAGAGCCCGAAGATCAGCAGCAGCAGGAAGGCCAGGACCACAACGCTCAGCAGCGCGCCGATCAGTTGCGCCCGCCAGCCCGAACCTGATCCGATCTGGATCGAGACGCGTAACTGCTTTTTCGACCGTGACTTCGGGGGCGATGACAGCCGGCCGGGACTCATGGCGCTAGAGGCCGGGGGCATGACCTACGAGGCTCAAGAGCTTGTCTGCGCCTTGGCATTGTGGATGATGTCGAAAGCCAGACCGCTCGCCGCGCCCTGCCTTCTCTTCTCGACATAGCTTCGCCCTTGCTCCAGCGCGTCCGGCGGAAGGATTGCGTTGCCCATGTGCCTGCTCGCGGGACTTCTTCCTCATGCAGAAATAGGGCTGCTTCGGCGTTTCGTCGAGACCCTGGCGCATCAGCATTGGACGCGGCGATTGCGGTAGGGATGCCCATTACTGGGCACCCCCCGCACAGAACCGGACGTGCGGCATTCCCGCATCCGGCTCCCACCTTGGATGTTTGACGGCGAAGCGCTGGTTTGGCCAGGGGTGAAGGATGCGTGGCCTTGGCA
>WNFC01066322.1_pt1 | contig 10098 bp, 8 predicted proteins | sample 5400541 | NCBI WGS metagenome assembly WNFC01 (sample SAMN13153342, study PRJNA577476) | soil metagenome | isolation source: 120 cm saprolite under Douglas fir tree site 2 hole 2 replicate 1 | place: USA:California | collected 2015-04-18 | reverse complement strand
CCCGCGACGAACGTCATGACGTTTAAATTCCTGAACCGCACCAACGGCAAATACCCCGATAGCCAGGTCTTTTGGAGCGTCACGATCAATGGTGTCAGGCAAACTCATTCGATCGCCGATCAACAATTCTTCGATATGCCGGCCAACTCCTCAGGGAGGATCTACGTTTACCTCGGAAGCGTCGGCACGAACCAAAATCAGTACTATGATTTCCTCGAGTACACGATTGGCCCGGCGCGGTTTAACGGCAATACCACACGGGTCGACGCGTTCGGCATCAAGCTCGCTATGAGGTTATATTGTGCCGATGGTTTTGAAGCGACGGTCGGGGAGAACCCTGCCACCTTCGCGGAAGACCGGGCAGCAACATTTGCACGCTTTGTGGCTGCGGTTCCCCCTGAATTTCAACATCTGGCGACAGTCCAGGCGCCCTACAGAATCGTCAACCCAGGTGCAGGAGGATTCGACGCCGGCGGAGCATACCAAAATTATTATGCGGCCTACATCGACCAAATTTGGTCAAGTAACGGGCTCACCATTCCCAAAGCCGGGCCAAACGGAAGCGGCTTGGGCGCTTACCCGGACCTTTCTGCCGCTATCTACAGGCACACCGCCGGTCCCGGAACTTTCTCTCCCGACGGCAGATTGTTAAGCCAAAGCATGTGGGCGACCAGTCAAAATTTCTACCTCCAGGTTCCCGCCAACTATTACGCAAAGTTCTGGCACGATAACGGCATTGACGGCAAAGCATACGGATTTCCCTATGACGATGTAGGGGGCTACTCCACCTACATCTCTCATTCCAATCCTCAATACATGCTCGTCGCCATAGGTTGGTGAGGGCGAGCCGCTAGCCATGCGCAAACATGTTTGGTTTTGTTTTATTTGCTTTCTGACGTCTACAACCCTTGCCAGCCTTTCTGGATGCGGCGGATCGGCTACGTCGGGTTCTTCGGCTAGCAAGAGCGCGAAACGAGGTGTCGCCTATGATCTCGCCTCGCCAGCCGACCTTGCCGCACTCTCGCCAGGTGTAAGCTGGTGGTACAACTGGTCTCCACATCCCAACTCCGCTGTCCCGGCCGACTATGCCACGCGCTATTCCACGGACTTCTACCCAATGCCGTGGAATGGAAACTTCAACGCTAGCGCTATCGTGACCTACTTGAGGGCCAATCCGAGCATCAAATACATGTTGGTTCTCAACGAGCCGAACTTGGTAAGCCAGGCCAACGTGACCCCTCAGCAGGCTGCCCAGTTATGGCCGAGTTATGAGGCGGTTGCGGCCCAAACTGGCGTCAAGATCGTGGGGCCAGCCATCACCTGGGGCACGATGCCGAACTACCAAGACCCAGTGAACTGGCTCGACGCTTTTTACGCCGCTTACCAGGCGGCCAATGGCAACCGCAATCCGCAAATCGATTACTTGGCCTTCCACTGGTACGACTACGGGCTGAAGGGCCAATTGGACCGTCTCGGCAAGTACGGTAAACCTTTTGGGGTGACCGAGTTCGCAAATTGGCATAACCAGAACGACGGCGCCCAGATTGTGACCTTGGCTGGACAAGAGGCGCAGATGACTGACATGGTCGCGACTTGCGAGTCCCGCATCGACGTCTTCCGGTACGCTTGGTTCACGGGACGCTGGAGCCCTGACCCGCACTTTACCAGCCTGCTCGGCGCACCCGGAGAGCTAACCGGATTGGGCCAAACCTACCTCTCACTTCCCACGAAATAAGCCGGCATCTCGAACGGGACTTTGGAATATCGCTCCGCCTTCGTGTCCTGCGGCGCTAGCCGGATGACGCAATGGCTGATCGATCGACGAGAACCTCTCGACGTTCAACGCCAGAACTGCGGGCGTTCGCGGTCAACAACACGCGAACGTTCACGATGATGAGAATCGATTGAACAAGAAATCCTGCGATTATTCGTGTCACCAGTCCGACCTCTGGTAGGCCCGGTCCTAACGGCGCGACGACATTGAGTGCGAGCCAGACGAGCACGAGCGCCGTGACCTTCGACCAGGTGACTCGAATCTCCGGGACGACCAGAATCAGCAACCACAGTGTGCCGATAACGGCATATACGTCCGGCACGAAGGGACTCAGGACGCTTGCCAGATTGAGCAGCGCGAGCCAAGTCTGTGCTTGGTGCAATCGGAACGAAGCGGCATCGTCCAACCACCGCGCAGAAAATGCATCCCGCAATCGCACAAACAGCGCAATCAAAAGAAGAAGGTAGACCAGTCGAACCGTCTGGAACGCTCCGAAACCGAGACTGGTCCAACCCAAGGCTCTCAACTTGGGAACAACCGAGGTGACGCCGTAGTTCAGCGCCGCAATTTTCCCGGCGAACGGCGTCATCACAATGTCGATCGGACCGTGTAGAGGGAAAGACAACCGAGGCATTTCGTATTGAAAAAACGCTCTTATCGGTGCCCAACCAAACCAAAGCGCCGTCGCTAACAGCAGCACGACGTTCCACGCGAACACCCACACGACTGCTCGCCAGCGGCGTTGAAACGCTAACCAGACAACGAGAATGCCGGGGAACAGTTTGCTTGCGGCAGCAAACGCCAGGAGAGCCGTTCCGAACACGAGGAAATCTGACTCGATCAGCACCATTGCGAGCATCGCGAGGGCGAACCCGACAATTTGGAAGTTGCCGATTTGCAGCGTCATTGCTGTCGGCACGGCTGCGATCAGCAATCCGGTGAGCATCAACACCGTCCGACCGTGAAGACCGCCTATCCACCGCGCGACGACTAGCGTTGCCGCGAGGAAAAGGACTAAATCGAAGACGAACCAGAAGATACGAAAACGGTAGAAGTCAGCGGTGATTCCAAGCAGAGACGCGGGAAGCAGCAAAAACTGCGGGGGATATAAATACGGGTCGATGTGGAAACGATCTAGCGAGCCCGCGTAGAGCGTTTCGTCGTAAAGATTGGGCACTCGGGCTTGACCGAGTTTGGCGGCTTGGAAGTAGGCGGAGAGACAGGAATGCTGAACGTAAAACTGGTCGAATGGATAAACGGCCGCGCCTGTTCTGCTTGGGTCTACTGAGAACACAGTCAACCGAACAACCTGAACAGCCGCAAGTCCGGCGAACAGGAAGCCGACGACGCGAATGACCCGTTCGCGGCTAGTCAAGGCCGGGCGAATATACACGACCGCGTGCAACCTGAAGTCTTCGTGTTACAGCACCTCTTCGATGGCCTCGTGCTGTGAGGCGCCCGCTCAGCGCAAACGCGAGCATCCGCAGGTCCGCCGCAAAGCTCCAGACCGGATGCTTGAACGTCGCGGGCTTGTTGTGCTCCACGAAGAAGTGCCCCGCCCAGGCGAAGGCATATCCGCACAGCACGGCCGGTACGATGAGCAGCGGCCGCCGCAGCGCCAGCGCCGAGAGGATCAGCACGATCGAGAGCGACGTGCCGCCGAAATGCAGCGCGCGCGTGAGGGGCTTCTTGTGCTCATTCAAATAGAACGGCCAGAACTCGGCGAAGGTCTGCATGCCGGGACTCTAACGCCGCAGGCTCATCGGTACCAGACAAGTGGATCAGGATCCGGAGTACAGCATTCAACCGAGAGCCCAGGCCAAGGCAATTCCCGGTGCACGGGCAAAGCGCAAACGATCGCCGCGGAAGTGAGCCGTCAGCAGGCCAGATGCCAGCCCTCGGGCTGAACGCATGTCGTTGAGGAAGAGGCGCTCCAGCGCGCTGACGCCACGCGAGCCTGGCGCCAACCCTTCGGAAATTGCCGAAAACTCGGCAGTCATCGCTCAGCCGACGCTATTCGAATCAACAGGATGGGCTGGCAGTCGTCTTGCTATCTGAGCTGTCATGCCTTGGATCAATCTCACCCTCCGACGTGGCACGTTTACCAAGAAAGTGCAGCATGCCGTGATGGCGAAGCTGACCGATACGCTCATGTACTGGGAGAAAGTGCCCGATACCCCCGAAGCCCGGAAGATGATGAAGGGCTGGGTATACGAAGTGGAGGAGGATTCCGATTACAACGGGGGCAGCCCGCACCACAAGGATCCCTTCTACTTCATCGAGGTGCGTCTACCCGCGGGTCGATTCGACACGCTCACAAAGCTGCATCTCATTCATGATTTCACCCGGATCATCATGCTCGCGGAAGGTAAGCAGTATGTGTCCGAAGACGCGAACCGCGTCTGGGTGACCATCATCGAACTGAAGAGCGAGGATTGGGGTATCGGTGGACACACGGATTGGTTGCGCTCCTACGAAAGTGCGTTGGACACGCTCGGCAAGGAGCTGAAGCCGAGGTCGAACGCAAGGGCTAAGTGAACTCGGTCTTTAAAACTGGCGACCCGGGTACGAGACGACAGACAGGCAATCAAATATGACAAAGAACATGAGTGCGTTGGAAGGAAAAGTAGCAGTCATCACGGGAGCCAATAGCGGAATCGGTCTCGCTACAGCGCAACGGTTCGTTGCAGAGGGCGCATACGTCTTTATTACGGGCCGCCGTCAAAGCGAGCTCAACGCGGCGGTGAAGCAGATCGGCAAGAGCGTTACCGCGGTGCAGGGCGACGTCTCAAATCTCGCCGATCTTGATCGGTTATACGCAACCGTAAAGCAGCAGAAGGGCCACATAGACATTCTCTTCGCCAACGCTGGCACCGGAGAATTCGCCCCGCTCGGCGCAATCACCGAAGAGCACTTCGACAAAACGTTCAACGTCAACGTCAAGGGCCTTCTGTTCACCGTGCAAAAGGCGCTTCCGCTTCTAAAGGATGGAAGCTCGATCATTCTGAATGCGTCGATCGTTTCCGTGACAGGACCGCCCGCGTTCAGCGTGTACAGCGCATCCAAAGCGGCCGTGCGGTCCTTCGCGCGCACCTTCACCACGGATCTCAAAGACCGCAAAATCCGCGTCAACGCTATTAGTCCTGGCGTGATTCCTTCTCCGGGCTACCGCAATTCCTTGGGCATGACGGAGGAACAAATCAAACAATACGCAGACAGCGTCGCAGGGAAAATACCCCTCGGCCGCACAGGAACCTTGGACGAAGTTGCCAAAGTGGTCTCCTTCCTCGCTTCCGACGAGAGTAGCTACGTCACTGGCATTGAGCTCTTCGTCGACGGCGGCATGACCCAAATCTGACCAGCTTGACCTGCAGTTGACACGAACAGATTCCGTACTTTCAGGAAGCGCCGGCTAGAAGAAGAGCTAAGAGCTAGGCGCCTGCCTTCGGCGCCGCGCTTTTTCCGTCGCAGATTCGTCTGGCATTAAGGTCTACCGGAGGGCTGTCTCCCAGCGCTTCAGCTGCTGAGCTCCGCAGGTGTGATCGGCAACTTGCGGACCCGCTTCCCCACCGCTGCACACACCGCATTGGCAACTGCCGGTGCCACGGGCGGCACCGGGTGCTCACCAAAGCCCCCCGGACGAGCATCGCTGGGCAAGATGTGGGTCTCGATTACCGGCATTTCGTTCATCCGCATCACCCGGAAATCGCCATAGGTCCCCTGGACCGCGCGCCCGCCACGAAAATCGATCTTGCCATGCAGAGTGGCCGAAAGCCCCCAGGTGATTCCACTCTCAGCTTGTCCCTCCAAACCTGCCGGATTGATCGCGAGCCCGCAATCGACGACGCAGACGATCCGGTGCACGCGCAGATCGCTCAAATCCCGTGCCACCGAAACCTCCGCCACCTGCGCGATGTAGCTTCCTGCGTGGTAGATGTTGATCGCCAAGCCACGTCCCCACCGGCGATTTTGAGCATCACGCGCGAGAGGATTCGACCAGCCGGATTTCTCGCGGACTGCCTCGAGCACGCGAATCATCCGCCGGCGATCAATCTTTTGATCGCCTAGGTCGAGTATGTCGCCGGGCTGGAGGAGATCAATCCGCAGTTGCAGGGGATCCTTGCCCAGGAAGTGAGCGATCTCATCGATGAAGGACTCGCGGGCAAACACGGTGGCCGGGTACTCGACGGCACGCCAGGAACCGGTTGGTACCGGGTTGTCCACGGAAACGTAGTCCACTTTCATCGCCCCAAAATTGTAAGGATTGTCGAAGGCACCCCAAGGTGATCCTTCCTTCGCATATCGCTGTAAGTCCTTCTTCTCTTCTTCGGTGGGGAGTCCGAACATCGAGAGCGGTGAGCCAACGCATTTGTGAACCCATGCCAAGATATGTCCGTCAGCGGCGAACCCCGCCGCGCCGAGGCAGGGTGGAAAAAGCCGTGACGGGTATCGTCGGTGCGGGTCCAGACAACCTGTATTGGTTTGCTGACAGCCTTGGAGATCTCTACTGCCTCGTGGACGTAGTCGACGAACAGCCGTCTACCGAATCCACCTCCGATCAGTGTCGTATGGACCTTTACCGTCTCGGGCGGCAGTCCCAGCATCTTCACGATATCGGTCTGCGCCGTCTCCGGCGTCTGGGAGGGCGCCCATACCTCACACCCGTCCCGGTGGACGTCCGCAATGCAATTCATCGTCTCGAGCGGCGCATGCGCCTGAAACGGGAAGTCATAAACGGCTTCCAGCCTCTTGGTGGCCGTGGCCAGCAACTTATCGGCGCTTCCGTGGCGACGGATCGGATAACCTTCCTCTGTGAGAGCGGTCCTCAAGCTTTGGGCGAACCGGTCCGAATCAAAGTCTGTATTTGGACCTTCCTCCCACTGCACACTCAGAGCTTCGCGGCCCTTCAGCGCTGACCACGTGGTCTCCGCCACGACCGCCACGCCCGTTGAGATGCCGCTTTTGACGGGCACGACATGGCGGACCCCGGGTATCGCAAGAGCCTTGCTCCCGTTGAAGGTGGCCACCTTTCCACCGAGAAAGGGACAGCGCTCGACCATCGCAACGAGCATTCCCGGAACCCGAATGTCAATGCCATACAAAGCTTGTCCGCGAACAATTGCTGGACCATCGACCCGTTTGAGTGACTTGCCGACAAAACGAAAATCGCGGCTATTCTTGAGCGGCGGATCTCCGGGAGCCGACTGGCGACTGGCCCGTTCCGCGAGTTCGCCATAGGTAAGTTTGCGCCCCGAGGAGAGATGCACCACCGAGCCGGACTGCGCCCGGCAAGACGCGCGGTCGACTCCCCATTTCTCGGCGGCAGCGGAGACCAGCATTTCACGAGCGCTCGCTGCCGCACGGCGAAGTGCCAGAAACGTGCCGGAGCTGCTGCCGCTTCCGCTCGTTCGCAAGCGGATGCCCTTGAAACGAACGCCTGGCATCGCCTGTTCGAGTTTTACTCTGGCTAGATCCACTTCCAGCTCGTCGGCGAGAACTGCCGGCAAGCTGGTGCGCACCCCCTGACCCATTTCGGAACGCGTGACCCAGAGCGTAACGACATTGTTGGGAGTGATCCGGAGGTAGGCGTTTGGCTCGAAGAAAACTGGGGAAGCTGCGTCCGCTGCGGCGGGCAGATGAAAACGAATCGCCAAACCCGTGCCGGCGAGGGTGGCTGTCTGGAGAAAAGCGCGCCGAGAGAGCTTCATGCCTTCCTACCTTGGCGAGCTGCCAGATGGATCGCCCGGCGGATGCGCTGATAAGTCCCGCAACGACAAACCAGGTCCGACATCACCGCGTCGATCTGTTGATCCGTCGGGTTTGTCGTTTGAGTCAACAGCGCCGCGGCGGCCATGATCATTCCAGGCTGGCAGTAGCCGCACTGAGCCACATCCTCGTCGATCCATGCCTTTTGACATGGGTGCCCGCCGTCGGGCGAAAGGCCCTCAATGGTGGTGTAGCTTTTTCCAGCAGCCTTCGAGAGTGGAATCTGGCAACTGCGTACCGCAGCATTGTTCTCGTGGACGGTGCAGGCACCGCAAACGCCGACTCCGCAACCGTACTTGGTTCCGGTCATCCGCAGCAGATCGCGCAAAACCCACAGCAGAGGCATCTCAGGGTCTGCGGTGACGCGGCGCGAACGGCCGTTGATCGTCAAAACAAAGGTGGGCACCCCTCGCCTCCTTTTGATGCCGCCAACCGCCAATTGCCGATCGTATTCCCGCGCCGCTGATGATCGCCGCCCTTGGCCTTTGCTCGATGCTTGGCGATCTCCGATTCAGCTGCTAGCTGTCGCAACTGAGCTGACTTGGAGCATTCGACGATGCAGCTACTCTACTTTGCGGAAGCGATGTTACGGCATCCAATTGTCATCATTCCGCCGACGCTCGTCTTTGCAATCCTCTGTGGCGCAGGAAAGGCATTCGGGCTGCCTCGGCTTTTCTGGAACGAACGCTGGGGGATGCGATTTTACGCTGGCTTCGCAGCGACGTTATTGGCGGCCGAGGCCTTCCTGGTGGCGTACCTGCTGGACGGGCTCAATCGTCCGTCCCGATGCATCAGCTTCTTCGACTTTCTCGTCGTTGGCGTTGTCGTTTGGCTGGTGCTGGTCGGCTGGCGAAGTCTTGTTCAGGGGGGACGCTATCGGCGGTCGAAGGACCAGAAAGGGGGCATCGGAGAAAATCGAGGCATTGCCCCAGCGATTCGCCAGGTCGATACCGAGGGCCTCTCTTCGAAAGCAGCGGTGCAAGTTCCGGCCGGTGCACTCATGGCAGGCGCGGCAGTCGGAGCGCTCATCGCTTTTCTTCTGGTCTCAGTGACTCAAACCCAGTCTGTGACTCGGCTGATGCACGTGGCCCCCTTCAGCGCCTTAGAACTCTGGCGCCCATTGCCGGAACCCGAGCTACACCTGCTCGCCGCGGCTGCGTTCCTGCTTCTGCTCGGCACGTTCGTCTCCCTTAAGAACCGAGCCTCACCGGCGGTCGGCCTTTGTGTTCTCCTGGCGCTCGGGCTCGCCGTCTACACCGCGATTGAGTTCTGGGCCCAGAACGCGGGCCTGGCACTGCTGATGCTGGGACTGCTGCTGTGGTGGGCCGGGGGTCGGCGATACAAGCTCCGGATACCTGCCTTGAGCGAACTCTACGCTCATCCAGTTCCATATCCACCGAGCATCGAAATCAACGAATTGCCACAATCGCGGCCGCTTCCCTACGATGTCGCGCTTAGCACCGGGGACAGCCACAACGGGCAAAGGCGGTTGATCGTCGTATGCGCGAGCGGCGGAGGCCTTCGCGCCGCGACGTGGACCGCGGCCATTCTCGGCCAGCTGGATGAAATCGAAGGCTTTCGAGCAGCGACTCGCCTCGTTACCGGAGCGTCAGGCGGGATGATGGGCGCGGCCAGTTGGGTGGCGCTCCTGGCTCGGCGGAACGAGGCGCCGGGCAATCCAGCTCCCAGGGGCAGTTGGCAACAACTGATGAGCGCCGTGGCAATGGACGGTCTGACCCCGCTGGTTCGCAAGCTCGTGTTTCACGACATTCCGCTGGCTTTCATCGGTCGCGACAACTTGCAGGACCGTGCGCTCGCGCTCGAATCGGCCTGGTGTGAAAACCTGAAAGCCAAACTCGATATCAACCTTCGCATCTCATTCGATGACCTGAGGCAGGGCGAAGCATCGGGCCGGTGGCCGTCGCTGGTCCTCTCGCCAATGTTAATCGAGGATGGAAGGCGCCTGATCATCAGCAATCTCGATGTAACGGATATCAACGACCACTACGTTCGCTGGCTTTCAAGCAAGGCAACCGGAGCAGAACCCTCGACCGGCCTGGCGTCTCGAACGGCATACCAGCTTTGGCAGATCTCTCCGCAAGCTTGGGGTCATTTCCCGCTGTCGACTGCGGCCCGCCTCTCGGCCGCTTTCCCATACATCAGTTCGGCGGTTCTTCTTCCGACCCGGCCCCGCCGACATGTGGTGGATGCCGGCTATTACGACAACTACGGCCTCGAGCTGGCGGGCAACTGGCTTCGAGAGCTGCTAGAGCAGCGCAAGAGCCTGTTGGAGAAAGTGATCTCGGGAATTCTTGTCATTCAGATCCGAGACAACGTTTCCGAGCTCAGCGTTAACCCACAATCGGACAAGAAAAGAGAAAGGACGCTCGCCCGCGAGCGCCGAAGTGTTTTGGATTCACGGCTCTCACGTGCCCTGGAAGGGCTGACTAGCCCGCCGGAAGGGTTCCTCGCGGCGCGCGAGTCCGTGATGTTGTTTCGAAACGACTCTTTGCTCGAAACTGTGTCTCATCTGTACACAAGCGCTTTCGGAGCCGACT
>WNFC01037397.1_pt1 | contig 10099 bp, 13 predicted proteins | sample 5400541 | NCBI WGS metagenome assembly WNFC01 (sample SAMN13153342, study PRJNA577476) | soil metagenome | isolation source: 120 cm saprolite under Douglas fir tree site 2 hole 2 replicate 1 | place: USA:California | collected 2015-04-18 | reverse complement strand
CTCGTCGCCTTCTGGACTTCGGTCAAGATTGTCCGTACCTGGGCGGTCGCCTGCTTGGACTGCTCAGCCAGGCTCCGGACCTCCTGTGCAACGACGGCAAAACCCTTACCTTGATCGCCTGCCTTTGCTGCTTCAATCGCAGCGTTCACCGCCAACAGATTCGATTGGTCAGCGAGGTCGTTCACGGTGGCAACGATTTCCCCGATCAACTGGCTTTGCTCGCTCAATCTCACAATGCTCTCGGCAATCGCCCCCATCTGTTCTCGGATACGGTTCATTTCTTCAAGCGTTTCCCCCACAGCCTTGTTCCCGATTTGCGAGACTTCTGCCGATTTCTGAGCGGTTTCGGATACGTACGTCGCCTTTTTCGTGGAGAGTAGAGCGGTTTGTTTTACCTCTTCTACTGTGGCAGTGGTTTCGCTCACCGCTGTAGCCGTCTCTGCCGCAGCTGCGGAAACTTGGGCAGCAGTCGCCAGAATTTCGCTAGCAGAAGTGCTGAGGACCTCTGCACTTTGCCGGATCTCCCTCATCGCCTCCTGAAGATTCGACACCATGGTGGCAAAGGCGTTTCCTAAAACATCTCTGTCGGATTGGGGTATCACTTTTACGGTCATGTCACCTGCGGCAATCCGCTCGGCCACTCCTGCCATTCCTTGCAGGGATTCGATCATGCGCTTGAAGGTCCGAGTCAGATCACCAACTTCGTCCTGTCGACCGTCAGACGACAATTCCACCCTGAGGTCACCGGAAGCAATGTTCTGGGCTGCGCTGGAAATTCTTTGCAGAGGTTTCGAAATGTTTCTGGTGATAACAGCCGCCGCGACTGACAAACAGGCGAGAGCCAGGAGGGTCCCAAAGATGATGATCAACTCTGTAGCGCGGGCACGGGCTTTCTCGTCACCGGACCGCTTTTGCAGGAGCTGATTTTCTTCGCTCTCCATCTCACTGACGACCTTGCGGATGCTATCCATGGTTACCTTCCCCTTGTCCGAGAGCACCACTCGTAAAGCGGCGTCAAAGCCCTTCGTTTCGCGCAACGTAATTGTTTCTTTAAGCTCCGCGAATTTGCTCGCCACTAAAGGCTCCAGCACGTCCAAACGTCGCTGTTGGTTGGGGTTGTCAACAGTCAAATTCCGTAGTTCCTGAAGTGTCTGTTCTGCCGCCTGACCGGCGCCCTGATAAGGCTCCAGGTAACGCTGTTCTCCGGTCAGCAGGAATCCGCGTTGCCCTGCCTCCGCATCCTTCAGGCTCGAAAGTAAGCCACCGAGTTGGTTGAGCACAGAGTGGGTGTGGGTTACCCAGTCGGATGAATCAATCAGCTTGGTCGTGCTGTTATACGAGACAACACCAATCGTGATAAGAATTGACAGCGCCAGACCAAAGCCTGAGGCTATTTTTGCTCCGATAGACATCCTCATAATCCCCTCCTACATATGCCGTACGGCTTGTCCGATTCACTCGGTGATCTCCATATCTCCATGAACTAACAACTTTTCGTCTAGTAGCATCTTTTCCGCATCAATAATTACCCGTCGTTCTTTAGTGACCCCTTTCAGATAATCCGCACGGATCCCTGACAAGGTGGGGAGCGAAGGTTGAATGTCCCGCAGCGGAACCCGCTGCACTCCAACGATCGTGTCAGCGAGCAGACCAAGCTCCATACCGTTGACGCGAACGATGATGAGCTTGTTGAGATCGGTCAGTCCTCGGTCGGGAAGACCGAAGATTGTTTTGATATCAACTACCGGGACGATCCTGCCGCGCGCGTTCACCACACCCAGGACGAAGGGCGGAGTGGAGGGCAAAGGCGTCAGTTCCTTCAGGGGATAAACTTCGCGGATATGTCGGGTCTCGATGCCGTATCTTTCCTGGGCGAGGAGAAACTCTACGATTTCTAGACATTCTTCAACTACCTCGTTGTTTCTCGGCTCCCTTGCGAGGATCGTTGCTCGTTCCTTGAGGGTGCTGTTCTTTTCGTCGACAGAGGGAGTTACTGCCCTCTCGATGGCCGCGTTGACGGACTGCAACCGGCGATGCAGTGCGCTCCAGTCAATCGAATTCACTTGGCCCTCAGTTGCCCTATCGTGGGACGGCGCCCGCCCTGTTTTCAAGCTCACCGGCTCGGCTCCCTATCGGTCGTGGACTGTATGATGTCTGTAAGTCTACCGGCCGCAATTCCCTCAGATTCCGGCAGAACTTCTCCCTGCTGGAACTCACTCAGTAAGGAGAGAGCATTTTTAAAGTGCCTCTGTGATTCCTTGAGTTTGCCTTGACGCGCGGTGAGATTGCCCAAAGCAAAATGAGCGAGCACGAAACCCTGATCCAGATATAGGGCACGATTGAGCGATAAGGTGGCTTCTCTAATCGAGCCCTGTTCCTGAAGGATCACGGCATGGAGGTAGTGATAAGCGATATTTAGCTTGTCTGCGGCAATAGATGTTTCACACCATTGGAGCGCTTCGCCGAGTTTTCCTTGGTTGGCGTAAACCCGAGCCAAAAGTGCGGCCGCCTTTGCTTGACCTTCACCCTCCTGCGACAAAGACAACAGAAGTTTGTCTGCCGCTTCCGTATAGCTGCCCTGCTGATACAGCGTTAGTGCCTCCCCGTATGGAGAGGATTGCGCATCATCCTTATCGCTTTTCTGAGTGGGCGGCGGGGGCAGCTCTCCGCGCAGCAGCGGCGCGCCAGAGTCGACGTCGAGCTGGGCAGGAATGGTAGGGAGCCATGACAACGACAGAGTCTCTTGGTTCGACGAGTAGGGTAGCCGGCCTGCTTCTCGAAACCCGTGGCCGCTCTTCTGATAGAGAGTGGCCCCGGGAAAGCTAACTGTCTGAAATTGCGAAAAGAGAAGCTGCGAGGTTTCGCTTGGGCTAACGATTAGCCATCCGCCATCGATGAGACACCGATGGAAGTTACCAATGACGTTTCTTGCCTGCTCGACGCTAAAGTACATTAGAACATTGCGGCATAAAATTAGGTCCATGGCGTTGGTGTTGTTCGACAGCGACGGAAAGGCGTCCTCGGCAAGATTTAGGTAGGAGAGCGTGACCATCTTTTTGACATCGGGGGAGATTTCTAGAAGGCCGTTTTTGCGATGGAAATCTTTCGCTTGGATCCACGTTGGGTTCGACCGAAAGGACCAGTCGCGATAAATGCCCTCGGATGCCTTTTGCAGAAAGCGGCGATTAATATCTGTACCCAGAATCGTGATGTTCCAGGACTCCAAGTCGGGAATCATCCGGCTGAGCAATATAGCCATTGAATATGGTTCCTCGCCGGTGCAGCAGCCCGCATTCCAGACTCTCAGCCGCCGTTCCGTCTTCTGGCGGGAACTGATGAGTTCAGGGAGGATGTGGTTTTGCAAGATCTCGAAAGTTTTTTCGTCACGGAAGAAATAGGTTTCGCCGATTGTGAGGTGGCTGGCCAGAACCTCTATTCGAGATTTTGTCCAAGGCGACGAAATGAACGATCGAACAAAGGATTGCAAATCTCTGGAGCCAAGTTCTCGGGCCGCAGCCCCGATCCCGCGTTCTAGGTCGTCCCAGCGTGCTGGGGGGAAATGCAAGCCCAGTTGTGCCGCGATGAGCTCGGCCGCCTGTGATATCAGTTCATCCGAAATGCCGCGCGTCATTGATCCCTGCCGTGTTGTTTCAACGCCGTTTCGAGTATTACTTCTTCTTCTAAAGAGAGGAGGCTGTCCAGGTCATTAATGAGAATCATTCCGTCCTCGAGTTTCGCCACTCCGCTGATGTATTCCAGTCCGGGAATCACCCTCTCTTTTGCAATCAAAGCATCATGTGGCAATTCCAAAACTCCGGTAACTGCATCTGCGACAAAGGCAAGAGTCCGCTTGGGCGTGCGAGCAATGATGAAACGGTCGCCCAAATCCACTTCCCGCTCCGTTAGTCGGAACCGCTGGCGGATATTTACAACGGGGATGATCTGTCCCTGCAGGTTGATCACGCCGCTGACAATTTCTGGAGCCTTCGGCAAAGGAGTAACTTGAACTGCGCGGACAATCTTCTCCACTGAGGCGGGATGTTGAAGGGCATATTGCCTATCATCGAGTAAAAAAACAACGAGCTGATACGAATCGTCCATCGGGTTCCCAAACCGCCGCCCTCAGGCTTCGCCCAGCCTCCCGCTCTCGATCTGACGCTGCATTGGCTCAAAGTTGTGCTGCATGCGATCCACTTCCAACCGAGGCAGCGTCTATCAGGCTAGTTTCGATGAATCCACTCCCGTTCCGATATGAGGGCACCGCAACGATAAGCAGAATTAGGCCCGCTAAGGCCAAGCCTGCGGTAATCTTGTTTTCGATGGACCACTGCACACGATGCTCCTGGGATTTGCGTACGGGCATACTGTCACATACGAAACCTTGCGAGATCGACCCAAACCAGTTGGGTCAGATCACGGTTTAACTTTTTGCGCCCGCGGCCACCGCACTGGCGCCGGTTGGCATCTGGCGAAACTCCTGAAAAATGCCTGCATCCCACCAACCTTTATTCATCTCTTCTTCCATCATTTCCAGGGCTTCTGCCCGTGAGAAGGCGCGCTTGTAAGGCCTCTGCGTCGTGAGGGCATCGTACACGTCCACGATTTGCAGGACCCGAGCCGTTATGGGGATATCGTCACCTTTGAGTCCATCCGGATAGCCTGATCCGTTCAATTTTTCATGGTGATGACGGATAATTGGCAGTACTAACCGGAAGGATTTCAGCGGAGCACATATCCGCTCCCCCACGACGGGATGCTCCTGCATAATTCGGAATTCCTCTGGGATTAATCGGCCTGGTTTCAGGAGAATGGCGTCGGGCACAGCCACCTTGCCTATGTCGTGGACAGTCCCGGCCCGGCGCAAGGCAATGATTTGGTCTTCAGCCAAACCGATTCGCACGCCTAACCGGGCGGAATAGCCTGACAGTCGCTCGCAGTGACCTTCCGTGTACGGATCCTTGCCTTCAATACTGCGCGCCAGAGCAAAAAGAACTGACTCAGCCCGTTCTAGTTCATCTGTGTGGGCCTTTAGACTCAGAAGAGAGCGCACGTGCGCCAACAACTCACTGTGATCAACGGGTTTGCTTAGGAAGCCGTCTGCTCCGACCTTGATTCCTCGAACCCGGTCGTCGGTCGCCGAAAGTGCTGTAACCAATACTACCGGTGTGAGCCGCTCAAGGCGCGCGAACGCCTCAAGAGAGCTTCGGCCGTCCGGAGCCGTAACTACTTCCAGCCCCTCGGCTACTAGGAACTCTTCCAGTAGCTCACGATTGGCTGCATCATCATCGACAACCAAAATCTTTCCTGCCATAGCATCTTCCATCTTGGGCGATGGGAAATAGGAACTCAATCTTTGTAATGAGCGGAATGAGTACGAAGGTAATGCCGCGATTAGAAAGTCTTCGGGATAATGTATAGAGGGAGGAAAAGGAGAACAATCCTCGTGGCGCTGAAGTTGCTTTTGTCGCCGCCGACAGGGTAAGCCGCAAAGTCAAGGGTTTGCGGATTGATGCTCGTCTGCCTGGTGAAGTAGAGTATCCACTTCACTATTAAGTAGTGGCTGATTTGGCAAAGTACATACAGCTCCGGCTTGGCAGAAGAACAATGACGACCCATCGGACGGTCCTGTTTGTCGCTATCTTACTTGGCAGCGTCCTGCTTGCTAGGGCACAAGACATGGTTCCGTTGGTGGCAGGCTCCACCGGACTCGTGACCACAGTTCGGAACGGTGAACAAGACCTAGCGTCATCAGCCAATCCAATTCTGCTGCTACCCCTCGGTAAGCGCTGGCTGGTCGAGACCGAGGGAGAGTTTGTTGGCGATTTCGACCACCGCGATGGCAACTGGAGAAACGCGTTTACCAGCAGTCTGGAGTACGCACAATTTGATTTCTTCGCCAATCGCTACGTCACCGTGGTAGCTGGGCGTTTTCTGAACCCGTTTGGTATCTTCAACGAGCGCTTGCACCCCACCTGGATTCGAAAGCTCCAGCCTGAGCCCTTAATACACGACGTGGAAGCAGGATCTGGCAATGGTGGCATGCTGTGCGGCGCTCTCCGGCTCGTTTGAGAGCACTGACCAACGTCGCGCGTTGCTAAACGATCCCGCTCTGATCAAGTCGGCCGTAGAAGAATTGCTGCGCTTCAACGGTCCCCTGGAAACCGCAACCGAGCGGTACGCTGGCGAAGAAACCGTCGTTGCCGGGTCTACCATCCCACGTGGTGAACTGGTCCTCGCCGTCCTAGCGTCTGCCAACCGCGATGAGCAGCAGTTTAAAGATCCGGACAGGCTGGATCTCGCCCGTGACCCGAACCGCCATTTGGCCTTCGGATACGGCGTGCATTACTGCTTAGGTGCGCCGCTCGCTCGCTTGGAGGGACAGATTGCTATCAGCACACTCCTTCGAAGAATTCCTGACCTGCGGCTAGCTGAACCGGTGAATGCGCCGCGATGGAAGCGGGGGCTTGTGCTGCGTGGGAGAGAGTCGCTTCAAGTTGTCTTTTCCAAGCGGACGAGATGAGCGAGTTCCCATCACGAGCACTTGGTTCATTGGACTCTGAAGCTCGCCGACCCGTTCGAACTCTTCTGATCGAGATTGTTGTTCGGCGATGGCGGTGGTCGTTAGCATCACCTGCACGGCACACAACAATGCCAAATATATGAGAAGGAGAACCGGTATCGCCCTGCGGATTGCAATCGGCACCTTGACTCGCTCACGGTATCCTGCTTGGCCAGTCTATGTTTAAGGGGGGAATGAACCCATGCAAATCCTTGAGGTCCCGGATGGCGCGCTGCCATGCTAATTACTTCGGTCCTGCTCGTTGCGGGTTTCATCGCAGCTTCCGGCTCCAACGAGCAGCATGACAGACTAACCGAGGCCGACGAGAGTGCGATCAGGGCAACCATTGCAGCCTATCGAACTGCGTGGCTGGCAAATGATGACAAAGGCGTGCTCAAGACATTCACCGACGAGGCGGTGCTTCTTCCTGCTCACGGAGCGCCTGCCGTAGCGGGGATCACCGCCATCGAGAAATATTGGTTTGCCGCAGGGGGACCGCCTACGACGCTTACGGAACTGAACATCTCTGTCGATCAAGTTGGCGGGAATCACACCCTGGCGTACGCGCGGGGGTTGGACAGCGTAGCCTGGACTGTCATTCAGGCGGGTACTACACACCACCACTCCCATCCCGGAACCTACCTCAACGTGATGAGGAAACAGCCAGACGGCTCTTGGCGAATCCAGGTGCACATGTGGGACGACGGTCCGGAGAGCGTGGAATGAGGGCATCGGTGAGACAGTCACGCTGAGGTAGATTCCGGGCAGATGCCCGCCGCATAAAGGCGCGTGTAGAGCGTTGATCTCCAATGAACCAGAGGCATCCAGTTCTATTTCAGACTCTTTGCCTGCTCGACGATCTGGTCGGGCCGCGCTCGCACGCGGTAATCCTCCGTGAGGTTCACCCAACGGATCATCCCGGAAGAGTCCAATAGGAATTCCGCCGGCCGGGCGATGTCTTGGCCATTCACTCCCGCGCCACGATGCAGGAGATCATAGCGACGGATTACCTCGGCTTTCGGGTCGGAGAGAAAGGTATACGTATAGCCTGCTTTGCGACACAAATTGCGAGACATCTCGGGCGTGTCCACACTGATCGCAACCGGGCCTACGCGCAGTTGCTCAATTTCTGGCAACTGTTTCTCGATACCCCGTAACTCGGAGTTGCAGAACGGTCACCAGTATCCCCGATAGAAGACGAGAAGCACTCCTTTGGGAGGCGCTTGAGAGTTCACTAGAGGCGTTGATAGCAGACTGGAGAGCGAAACCGGATTGCTGCTCGTATCCGGCAGTACAAACTCCGGAGCCTGCTGGCCGACCCGCGGCGTTGCCGCCGACACCGGCAATTGCCTCGTCATATGAAAGACGATGAAAGAGAAGAACCCGAAAGCGAGAAGGCTGAGGGCACCCAGAATTGACCCAGCAACTTTTCCGCGATATTGCTGCGACTGTTGAAAGGCGCGCTTCAAGCCGACAGACAGAAGCACAATGCCGGTTCCAAAAAGCAGGAAGTTTGCCCATGGGATGTCGCGGGTGATTGGAAACTTGGCAAAGACGAAGGGGTAGCTGGCAAACCCGAGGAGGCAGAGCAGAAATCCCGCCCACAACTGCCAGTTCCAGTGACGCTCGTTCATGAAAGATGCTCCACTGACCGGAAAATTGTCATGCGCCTACCCCACGCCGGCCACGCACCGCCGCGACCGGATGGAACTAGGCATAGCGCTGACTCTTTCGGACCCGCCGGATGCCCAGCCATTGCAGGATAGCAAAGGCCAGCACCAGTTCAGCCACCAGGGCTACAACCCACTTTCCGCCCACGCTGAAGGGGACCACGAAGATCAGGGCGTAGCTGCCCACGACCCAGATAACGTCCATGATGACCGCAACCCAGGCGTCGGTGATCCTTATTTTCGGTCTACGGGCGTTGAACCATAGAATCGCGGCATACACGATGAGGCTGACTCCCAGGATGGCCAAACTAACTTTCTCTTGCAGGCCGAGAAACTTCACCAGCCAGCGATTCGCCGACAGAATCACCACGCCGGAGACTACCGAGAACACGGCATTGCTCGCCAACGCCTTTTTCAAGAGGCCCTGGCGTTCTTCCACGGATTGGTTCATACATGCTCCTTATCTCTTGGGTTTGTTGGGGCCTCGCTTACGCGAAACGGCAGCGATGCGGTCGGCAATCGCCCGCCGTGCGAGTAAAAAGGCGGATTTGTCATTGAAGAGCTTGAATGCCCAGTTGGCTTCTTGCACGTAAGCATGGAGTTCAAAGGCAAGCTGCGCGGGCTCGATCGAGGCCTGTATTTCCTTCTGTGATTGCGCAAACGTGATTTCTCCCTTCAGCCCTACCATCCACGCTTTTGTCAATTCGGCGATGTGATCGCGAACCGCGCCCGGCCGGCTATCGAACTCAGCAGACGCCGCTGCAAAAAAGCAGCCTCCGCGAAACACGATCTTCTCCACGTACCCCAGCCAGTTTTCCAGCATGGCTTTAAGACGGACCATACCTCGCGGACAATGGAGAGCTGGTTGTACCACTCGTTCCAGGAAAATGTGCTTGGCCGTCTCGACCGTGGCTAACTGGAGTTGTTCCTTGGAACCGAAGTGAGCAAAGATCCCGGTCTTGCTCATTCCCAGGTCGACAGCGAGTCGTCCGATGGAAAGGCCTTCTAGTCCTTCCGCAGATGCAATGTCCACCGCGATCTGCAGGATTTTGCGGCGGGTCTCGGTGGCCTGATCGCTGCGATAGAGGACAGTCGGCTGCATAGAACGATCGTACTATGTATATAGTACGCTCGTTCTATAGTCAAGCTCCACGTAAAGCCTTGTGGACACCCTCTATTTTTGGTTGGTCGAACCACCGGGAGGCTTCGTGTACCTAGGTCCTGAGACGTACCGGTCGGCTCGGGACCTGAAGGCATGGGTTCAAGGGGGCCTACATTTCGTCAGAACTTTCCCACCAAAATGAGTGGCGTGATTGCAGAATGGCGTTAACTCTCTTCGCTGGTGCCATCATTGGCGACCTCTTGTATGGCGGTTAATTACCTCTGAACCTCGGCGACCAATTCGAGTTCTTCAGATTCTGCCCGTTGTTGGTCGACGGTATCGGTGGTCATCAACATCACTTGCTCTGCAGCACATAGCAAGGCCAAATATATAAGAAGCATGCACGGGGGCACAGCCGTAGCCACCAACGACGCAGGTAGTGCTGCCAAACACAAAGCAAAGCGGACTGCCCATTGCCCCAAACTTCGACGCCGCATCTGAGCTTCATCGGACGTGAATCCGATGAGGGTGAGTGTTGTCATTAGCGCTGCCGCAGCCGCGGCGAGGATCCAGGCATCTTCTCGATGCAGATGCGCACCCTGTGGTAAAGCGATTACGTGCTCGACTCCCACACCGACGACTGCGACAGACAAATAGAGCGGGAGGTGCGCGTAGGTCCAGATTTGGAACAGAAGTGTTTTGCGGTTCGATGTGACATGACGCTTAGCAGCGCCGCGTGCACCATCGAAATACCACCACCAATATCCA
>WNFC01010909.1_pt1 | contig 10100 bp, 7 predicted proteins | sample 5400541 | NCBI WGS metagenome assembly WNFC01 (sample SAMN13153342, study PRJNA577476) | soil metagenome | isolation source: 120 cm saprolite under Douglas fir tree site 2 hole 2 replicate 1 | place: USA:California | collected 2015-04-18 | reverse complement strand
CTCTTGCGCTGGTTTCACGTGCCTGACGTGGGGTTGGCAGGAGCACCGGGGCTGGTCCTCTCGATCATTGCAATAGCTTCCATGCTGACAGGAAATCTTCTCGCGCTGACGCAGACCAACGTCAAGAGAATCCTCGCCTATTCATCGATTGCTCACATGGGCTATCTGCTGGTCGCGTTGCTTGCTGGAGGAGCACTCGGCGCCCCGGCAGCCACGTACTACCTTATTGCCTATCTGGCGACGATCCTCGGCGCCTTCGGCCTCATGACCGCAATGTCGGGCTCGAAATGGGAGGCAGCCTCTATTGACGACTATCGTGGACTTTTCTGGCGGAGACCGTTCGTAGCAGGCGCGTTTACCACCATGCTTCTTTCACTTGCGGGGATTCCGCTCACGGCAGGGTTTCTCGGAAAATTTTACGTCATAGCGGCGGGCGCTTCACAATCCCGGTGGACGCTTCTCTTCACGCTGGTGGTCAGCAGCACCATCGGGTTGTTCTACTATCTCCGCATCCTTGTAGCCATGTACGCACGAGAAACCGGCCCGGAGAGAGCTTCACCCGTGCTGCCGTTGCCTCTCCCAGCGACCGTTGCACTCGCAGCGCTCACCGGGATTGTGTTCCTGCTGGGCGTCTATCCGGCGCCACTCTGGAATGCCATTCTCGCGGTCACTCGCAACCTCGGGTAGCCTCCGGAAAGCTGGGCTAACAAGGGTATTTCCCCTCGATATAGTGCTCGAGATCTTCGATCGTCTGGTCCTGCGCAAAAGAAATCCACTGCACCAGGTCTCCGATGGAGATCACCCCATGAACAACTCCGTCGCAGACCACCGGAAGGTGGCGAATCCGGTTCGTTGTGATAAGCCTCATGGCTTCGTCCACGGAACACTCCGGACGGATGGTAATCAGCGGCTCCGTCAGGATTTCGCGCACTAAAGTATCCTTCGACGATCGTCCCATAAGGATTACTTTACGGGCGTAGTCCCGCTCCGAAACGATGCCTCTGAGCTGGTTGTCGTCCATCACCAGCAATGCCCCGACTTCCTTATCCGCCATCATCTTCATGGCCGAATAAACGGTCGCATCGGAAGGTATGGACCATATGTCATTACCCTTCTTGCGTAGGATCAGCGACACGGGATCGAACACTTTCATGGTTAGCTCCCTCTACACGCAGTTGAGGCTTCGAGTGGCTTCTCAGAAGGGAGAAGCAAGTCAGGCGCCGGACACCAGTAGCTGCGTGTCGGGCTCTGGAACGCGGCGCTTGCTGCAAGAAGGAGAATTACAACCTTCGCAGCTTCGCTCGCACTGCCAAACGAAGAAGATCGCCACTTGGGGCAGAAATATACGCCCGAACTCCCTCATTTGCAAAGCGTCAATTTAACAAATGCCGGCGCAAAGCGTAAAGGGAGTGGTACCCAGAAGGCTGGAATCGAAAAGCTAGCCAGCACCAGTCCGACAATAAATGCGTCTCGACGATACCGCGACGAGGAACAGCCATGCAAAACTGAGCATCATGCGCTCCTCGTGCGATTACGGTACAACACCGGGGAGAGGCATCTTGCCGACATCCCTCCGATCCCCTCTTTTCGCGGTGAGACCGAGGATCACGCTACATAAGGATGTAGGGGTGGTTGATATGCGGCAGATCGCTCCTGCGATTGTGAAGGAACCAGGTGTTACTCTTCCAACGGCGAAGCTGCCTCCTCTTGCATGCGACAAGCGAGAGGCTTATCGCAGAGGGTATAGGGTTGAGTGTTTTGAACGGGGACTCGAGCAATGGAAACTAAGCAGAAGATGGGGTTCTACAACTCTGACCAGAAGATAGAACAGCGTGAGAGACCCGCGGTCTCCACGGGGGAGATGTTATCTGGGTGCTCGATTATTGCGGCAGTGAATGGTCTGGACACGTTTGATGCTGCACTGGCCTCCCCGACGCGAGCGATCTATCTGCTGACTGGGAATCCGCTCAGTCTGCCACAGATGGTTGAACGGGCTCGGGACCACGACAAGATATGCCTGGTGAATATCGACTTTCTGGACGGACTGACTCGCGACCGGTACGCGGTTGAATTTCTGGCAGTACATAAGGTTGCGGGCATTGTCTCGACACGTTTTGAAGCATTGAAGGCGGCGCAGGGGTTTGGGCTCCTGACGATACAGCGAACGTTCGCCATCGACTCAGCGGCGGTGACGGCGGCCATCAAGTCCATGGGGCAGTTTCTGCCGGACGCGATTGAGGTACTGCCGGCGATGGTAGCGCCGAAGGTGGCCAAGCGCCTTCGCGCCGTGCATCCGGAGTTGACGATCATCGGTGGCGGTCTGATCGAGGGCATTCGCGAGATTGAAGAGATTCTGGCGGCAGGCATTAACTCCGTGTCGGTGAGCGATCCACGACTCTGGTTGATCTAGACTCTCGCTCAAATGCCACAGTGCTACGACTCACTCGCTGCATGCGGAGGCCAGGCCGCTGCCGGGGCTGCTCTGCTTACCTCGGGATTGGCGCAGAAGCGCAGAGGCTGACCGGAAAGATACCGCGCTACCTCCTCGGCGGCAATCGTCGCGGCTTTCTCAGCGGCCTGCCGGGTGCCACCGGCGATGTGAGGGGTCATGACAAAGTTCGTGAGTGAAAGCAGTGGAGAGGAAGACGGTATCGGCTCCTCAGGAAAGACGTCTGCAGCGGCAGCGAAGAGGTGGCCGGAGCGGAGAGCCTCTGCCAGTGCGTCGTAGTCCAAAAGCGAGCCGCGCGCGCAATTGACAATGACGGAGCCGGGTTGGAGTTGTGATATCTGTTTGCGGCCGATGATGCCGCGCGATTGAGGCGTATCGCGGGCGTGGAGCGAGAGGATGTTAGAGCGTGAGAGCAGGTCTTCGAGCGAGGTCTGTTCAATCTTTTCATGCGGCTCGATCTTCGCGAAGGGATCGTAGACCAGGACCCTGGTGCCGAAGCCTCGAAGACTGCGGGCGACCAGGCGACCGATGGCGCCGTAGCCTACGAGGCCGACGGTGGCGGTTTCGAGTTCGAAGCCGGCGGTCTGCCAGGTGTAGTCGCCCTTCCACTCGCCATCACGGATGGCGGCATCGGCTTGAGAGATGCCGCGGATAGCGCAGAGGATCATCGCTATGGTGTGCTCGGCTGTGGCTGCGGCGTTGCGTCCGGGAGTGTAGGCAATGGTGACGCCTTGCCGCGTTGCGGCCTCGAGGCGATGTGATGGAGCGCCTCTGTGCCGCGTCGGGCCGCATGAACAGGGTCTTCTCCACCGGGCAGGAAGTTAGCGGCGGGGTCCTGGACAAACGCAGCGCGAGCGTCTGGGAAACGCTCGCGCTGCTCTTGATCGGTGAGTCCTTCGCCTTGGCCAAAGTCGAGTTCGAGGAGACGAGAGTCAATTTGCAGGGGCACGCCTGCGGCCTCCGCTGCGGGTTGCGCTGTAAGGCGTGCGCGAGTGAGCGACGAGGCCCAGACGGCTGCGAGGCTGGCACTGGCTGCCCATCCGGCAAGATGCCGGGCCTGACTCAGGCCGCGCGGTGTGAGTGCGATGTCCGTGCGGCCGGCGTAGCGGTTCTCGGCGTGCCATACGGTTTCTCCATGACGGGCGAGGACGATGCGGCTCATACCGATGCTCCTTGCCGGGCCGTGGTTGCAACGCCAGACTATGGAGCCAGCCGCGCGAAGCGAGCTCGTCGACCAGAGCACCGTACTGCGCGGCGTACTCGGAGAAACTCCGGTCCGGTGAGATCGTTTCCTGCATACGCACCATCCGGCGGCTAACGTCATTGAGAGAGTTCATGTGGGCTGCGACGAGGATGGCCATGCCGAAGGCGCCTTCGGAGACCGCTGGTATGGCGATCTCGCGTTCGAGGACATTGGCGCGAAGTTGATTCCATTCCCGGCTTCTCGTGGCCCCTCCGGTAAAGGTAAGGATGCCGTGCATGGGAGCGCCGAGATGGCGGAGATAGTCGAAGGAGAGGCGCTCGAGAAATGCGACACCCTGAAGGATGCCTGCATAGTGTTGCTCCGGATTTGCTGCTTTGCCCAGGGTAAAGCTGTGCGCGGCTGGAGCGGCGAAGGGGAATCGTTCGCCCTGACCTGCGAGTGGATAGGTGACGAGCGGGGAGGGTCCCGCGGCAGCAGCTGCGCGGTTGAGGGCATCGAGGTCTGCTTGCGGAAAATCTTTCGTGAGGGTTCCGGCTCCGGTGCTGGAAGCTCCTCCGGGAAGCCAGTTTCCATCGGCTGACCGGTGGGAGTAGACAACCCCGAGAGGATCGTTCAGAAGGTCTGTTGTAACTCCCTTGATAACCAGTGTCGTTCCTAGAACGGAGTTCCAGCTACCAGGAGTGACGACCCCGGCGGCGATTTGCGCGGCGCATCCGTCCGTCATGCCAGAGAAAATGGGCAGCCCAACCGGGAGGCCGGTCTGCTGCGCCGCAGTGGCACAGACTTCGCCGATAGGCTGCCCTGGCGGAACTACCTCGGGAAAGAGAGCGCGTGGAAGGTTGAGTTTGTCCAGGATAGCTGTGGGCCATTCCGAACGGATAAGGTCATAGCCGGTCTTTAGGCCGTGACTGGAGTCGGTGGCGACAAGACGGCCGGCGAGATGCGCGTTGACGAAATCATTCTGGTGGACGAGGCGCGCCGTCGAAGAGAGTGTGTGGTGATGTGCAAGCCAGCATAGCTTCGGCAGGGCCCACGAGGGCTGCATGCGGTAGCTGAGTTGCGACCAGAGTTCGGCTCCGGCGAGATTGACTGCGTCGGCTTCCGCAGTGGCGCGGGCGTCGTCGTACATCAGCGCGGGCGTGATGGGCCGCAGATCTTCGTCGACAAGCAGGATGGTTCCGGATGTAGCGTCGACGGCGAGCCCGGCAAGATGTGCGGCGGAGCCGAGGCTTTGCGTTACGCTGCGGCAGCAGGCGGCGGTGGCGCCCCACCAGGCTTCGGGTTGCTGCTGATGCTGTGCGCCGTTGCGCTGACTGGTAAACGGCTGGGAGACAGAGGCGACGACCTGTAGGAGGGGAGGAAGGTTTTTGCTGCAGTCACGTGTTGACGGACAGCATCGTAAACGGATGAGGTGGTGCCAGTGACGGCAAGCGCGAAGAGGAAGGCACCGCGTGCGCCACCTTCGCTGTCGTCGGTGCGCACGATGGGAACGCCGATGACGTCGGCGATGATCTGGCACCAAAAATCGCTGCGCGCGCCACCGCCGCAGACACGCAGTTCCGAGGGCAGAGTACCGGCGGCGGCTTTGACGCAGTCGCGGATGACGAAGGCGAGGGCCTCGTATATGGAACGTGCCATATCGGCGCGAGTGTGTGCGAGGGAGAGGCCGATGAAGCTGCCGCGAGCGTTGGGCTCCAGAAAGGGTGAGCGTTCGCCGGCGAGGGAGAGATAGGGAAGAAATAGAAGTCCGTTAGCTCCGGCGACAGAGGCTGCAGCGAGACAATCGAGCTCCGGGATGGATTCGCAGGAGAGAGCCTTCGTCGCCCAGGTGAGCGCTTCGCAACCGGTGAGGGTGGGCATGGCGCGAAGATAAGAGCCGTTGCCTAGAGCGATGGTGGTGCCTGTAGGCGTGACGTCGAGATCCAGCGAAGAGGTGATCACCTCGGCACAGATGGTGGTTCCAAGAATGATGCAGGCTTGTCCAGGAGATACGCTGTCGCAGCCGTAGGCCGTGGCGACAATATCGTAGGGGGCCATAACGACAGGTGTGCCGATAGGTAGTCCCAGCTGTTCTGCAGCGCAAGCGGTAAGGGACGCAACGAGATCTGTCCCGATGCGAATTGGAGGCAGCAGATGCGCGCGGTCTTCGAGACCGTAGAGGCGGAGAAGACCCGGGGAGTAGGCTGCGGTGTTTACATCGCTGAAGGGATTCGAGCCATCGGAGAGATCCGCGAGGAAGAGACCGGTGAGTTTCGAGAAGAGCCAGCCGTTGCAGGTGAGAGACCAGCGTGCCTTGTCGATGCGGGCAGGCTCGTTCTGCGTCAGCCAATGGAGGATGGCGTAGGGAGGCCGGGGTAGGTAACGGAGCCGCTGGTGCGAAATGCACGATCGATGATGCCTGAGATTGCGGCTGGTGTTACCGAAGGGCGATGCTCCGCCAGCGGTGGGAGTAGAAAAGACTCCAGCCGTGATGCGAGTGGGAAAGCCACCCGAATCTCCTTTCGCGATGAGGGGAATTCCAGGAGCACGATTGGGCCTGTAGTTATTCGCGCCGTTGTTGGAGGACGTGATGCCAGACACGGTGTCGGCGGTTCCGGGCGTGTAGGTAGGAGTGAAAGTCTGACCGGAGCGCATGGTGTTGATCATGCTCACCTGCCATCCACCGATGGCGGTATTGACTGCGTGGTTGTTGACCGCGAACATCTTCCCTCTGCCAAAAGGCAGTTGATAGATGAGACTAAGGACATCGATCAGCGGCTTGTCGTACTCCGAGGGACCGTAGTCCGCACGCGTATTGTAGAGATCCTGCGGACCGGGTTGTTGCCGAAGGAGTTCTCCAGGTTACCGGCGGCGTTGTCGAAGGCGCGCGAGTAGGTGAACGAATTGAGAACGGTGAGATCGTGAACTTTTCGCTGCTCGTAGCGGACCTGCAGGCCGTTGTAGTTTCCGTAACCGCCGGGATAGGTATAGATGATGTCGCCTACAGCGGGATAGGGCCGGATGAAGAGCCCATCGGCGCCGCGGCCCATGTTGACGTTTCGTTGATTGAAGTTGCCGATGTTCATCAGCTTGAGGCTGTGGTTCCCAACATAGGCGATATCGAGAATGCGATTCGCGCCGAGTTGTCGCTGTACAGAGAGATAGTAGCTCTGCACATAAGCGTCACGATAGTTGCGTGGAACATAGGTGATCGTAGTCGTAGCGATGTTGAAGTTACTGGTGAAGTCAGAGGCGAAGCCCTGATCGAGCGTGCGGTAGTTCGCGGTGGGCTTGATGGCAGTCCCCTTCGGCTTCGCAGGAACCTGCTGAACGAGGCCGAAGATCGTTTGCGGAGCGTTGACGGCAAGAACGTCATTCTCGCCATCGCGATTGGTGTGCACGAAGCTGACGCCGTATCCGCCATGAAGGACGGTCGTAGGTGTGGCGGCGAAGGCAAAACCCAGACGGGGAGCGAAGTCGTTCAGATCCGGATCGATCAGCGTGCGGTTGTAGACTCCGCCGGGAGAGGCGGAGAGCATCTTGCCTGTGACAGGCGTGGTGACGGGGTCGAAGTTTGTGAGCAGATTGTCTTTGTCGGAGAAGCGTGAACCGTACTCATACCGCATGCCCAGGTTGAGCGTGAGGCGGTTCGAGATCTTCCAGTCATCCTGCAGGTAGCCAAAGTACATGTTCTGACGAAGGTGTGCGACGAAAAAAGAAGTCTGCTCATACTTGGCCGTGGCGCCGAAGAGGAAGTCCAGCATGTTATTGCAGCTGAGACATGTACTGGACGAAGTGCCGGCGTTGTAGGTGAAGCGGCCGTAGATGGGATTTACGTCCTGGTCGATGACGCGGATATGCTGGTACTCCACGCCTGCTTTGAGTGAGTGTCGACCGGGAAAGTAGCCGCCACCGTTGAGCACCGTGTTGCGGAAGTACTCATAGACCTGACCGTGAAATTTATTGGTGCCACTGGCGAAGGCTACGTTAATCGTGACGCCGGACGCGCGTCCATACTCTGCGCTGGAGTTATTTGTGACTACCTGAAACTCAGCGACCGAAGTCGGCGCAGGCTGCATGATCTGGTTTGAAAAGCCCTGATTCGAGGTCCCGTGAGCGTTGTTGTCGACGCCATCCAGGATGTAGTTGTTGAACATGCTTCGCTGACCCGAGACATTGAATGATCCTTCTCGAACTAGACTCTGGTTGCCATTGTTCGTGCCGATGGGCGAGACGGTGACTCCCGTTGCGAGCCCGACAAGGTCGGAGTAGTTGAGGGTGGAGAGAGGAAAGGCCTCGGTTTGATACTGGGTGATGATCTGGCCGCGTTGGCTGCTCTCGGTTTCAAGGGCCAGCTGCACATTCGTGACTTCGACGGTTTCTCCCACCATGCCGACATGCAACGTAAGGTCGACCCGTTGACGCGTGTTGACGGAGATGGAGATGTTTTCGGCGATTGCCTTGTTGAAGCCCTCGTGTGTGGCCGAAATGGTGTAGGTGCCAATATGAACGAAGGGGAGCTCGTAGTCGCCATCTTTATCCGTGGTCGTGCTGACGCTGATACCCGTGCCAGTGTTGACGACGATGACCTGAGCGCCTGCGATTACCGCGCCAGAAGCGTCACGGATGGTGCCGATGAGACTGCCGTTTTCAAATTGGGCTAAACCAACACCAGGGATCAGCGTAAGGAAGATTGCCAGCAACCACGCGTACATCGATTTGTTGAACGTCACACAGCCCTCCTGGGCGTCTGGATAAAGTGAATAGCTTGCATAAAACCCGCATCGTGCTGCCATGCGAGACGCGTCGACGCCGGTAGTTAAATGCAAAAAAGGGCCGCCCCGGGATGCGTATGGTGATGCCACGCATGCATGGGGCGGCCCTCTTTATCTCTGCCGCTCGACAATCGTATAGTACGGCCGCTAGAGAATAGTCAATATAAATTTTCAGCTATAAAAAACCCGGCGAAATGACCCTCTCCCTGCGCAGGGTTCACCGGCATTCCTTGAGCTGCTGCGTTGCACCGGGTTTGATAAGGCAGGCCTCATCGTAGTACACAGTCGCTCCAGTCGCTGCGCGTGCAGGACGGTGCGGTTCTTCGCTTTGGAATATTTCGACATGCGGCGGAGATTCACCGACCGCGCCGTCGCCGTCTCTCCCTTCAGCGCCTCGCGAATCACGCGACCGGTCAATTTTCCTTTTGGAGTATTTTGAAACCAGCAGATACATTACTGTCGGCGCTATGTCCGCATTCGAAACAGGCAACGGGTCTTCATAGTCACCTTTGAAGTCCGGCCCGATTGCTGCCATGTTATTCAAGGTGTTGTCGCGGCCAAACGAGCCGTGCACCCCTGACCATGGTGCAGGCTGGTATCGGCTATCTGTACAGACGACATCAGATCGTCTCTCTGCAGATAGAAGGTTCGAAAGCTGATTGCAAACTGCAGGATGCGGCACGACCGCTCCGCCATTGAGACCGACACTGCTGAGCGGAAGAGCTCCGGGTACTGCGCCGTATCTGTCATCGATGAAGATGGCAGCCTACGTAGTCCTGGGTGCCGGGAAAGTCGACGATCTGCAGATGAAGTTGTGCTGCGGGTGCTTGGGCTTGGTTGCCGGGGCTGCCGCTACTGCGACGACCGACAGTGTCGCCAGCGCTATGCAGGCGCAGATTATGTTGCGCATTCGAGAGATCATTTCTTCACCAGAGAACTGTCTAGACCCGGCCCACCAACTCCCCACCTGCCGTCAATACTCCAGGTTGTATGGCGCCGGATAGGTCAGCGTCCCATTCGACTTTTCGTACCACATGAAGAGCTTCTTCGGGCTTTCGTTCACGCGCACGGCAACAATCACACCGCTCCCCGTCCGCTTCGAAATATCCACGTGGTGCGACGTAATTGGCCCCCAGTCGCTCTCCGTCGTCCAGTCTTCCGTGAACCGTTTGAGCGTGTAGTCGTACTTCTGCGGATGCTGCTGCCAATCCGGGTCGTTCATCCATATCCCGTAGGCCTTCGCATAGTCCTTCGCCTCAAGCGTCGAAAGGAAGGTGCTCACCCGATGCTCCACCGGCAGGTTCGAGAAGAACCACCCTTGCCCCAGTAGAAACCCGCCCACACCGATCACGGCAGCCAGCAGCACCAGAAGCCCAGCCCCAACCAGCACATTGCGCTTCCGCGTCTCGCGGGGTGCGTCATACTCCGGTGCATTCAACAACGTCATCGCTCTTCCACCTCACCTGTCACCCTTATATTAGACACCGTTCCCGCCCGAACAGAGGCCTGGCCATCGTCACCCGAGCCCCACACCCACCCAGGCCTTCAATGCGTGCAGATGATGCTCCATATGCGCGACATAATCCTCGATCAGGAACCCCAGCGTGATCGGCTCCCCGGCAACGACGCCGTAGTGCGCCAGATGCCTCTTCTCAACGTGCGCGATCGTCCACACCATATGCTCGTTCAGCGC
>WNFC01046730.1_pt1 | contig 10101 bp, 9 predicted proteins | sample 5400541 | NCBI WGS metagenome assembly WNFC01 (sample SAMN13153342, study PRJNA577476) | soil metagenome | isolation source: 120 cm saprolite under Douglas fir tree site 2 hole 2 replicate 1 | place: USA:California | collected 2015-04-18 | reverse complement strand
GAGAGTACGGAAAGAAGATCCTGAAAAAGTTTTTGGCTTTCGGACCCGGAAACGGCCACGGACACGCCCATGCCGCACCCCGGTTCGATCCGTTTCACGAAACAGTCGAGTCTTACGGGACGATCGAGGGTCATTCGCGCGGTGAAGCCGGCACCCACCCAGAGCGGATCGACGGCTTCGATAAACATTCCGTTGGCGCTGATGTCGCGCGTGCTTCCCCGAAGGACCGCGGAGCCCCATTCGATCTCGAGGTCTGCGCGGAACGAGTAACGCGGCGCCCAGCGGCGTTCGAGGCGCCGGGCGGGATGATCCCCATTGCCCATGAATCGGGTGCAACCCCCTGCCAGGGATTACGTACCACGGCGCTCGGTCGAAATCGCCGCTTCTCTCTTGAAAGCATACCTCTTCTTCCGCCACAACACATACGACGCCGGAGAGGGATGTTTTGTTCCCGGCAACGTGATTTTCCATGCCAAGAAAGTCATGCAGTTGACATACAAATTTTACGAACGGAAAACCGATGCTTACTCCCGATTAGACGCGGAAGGGTCCTTGGCGGGAGCGCTCCCCTTTGCTGCTTTTTCGCTGGCGCGCATGCGGCGCTGCACTTCCGCCTGCAGATATTTGCGAAGGCTTTCCGGAACGATGCCCGGGGCGGCCAATTCCCGCAGATCGGAAACCGTGAGCTCGGGAAGGTAGGAAAGAATCGTGGCGAGCGGTGCAGAAGGGTGGCGGACCAGTGCGAGGCGGACGTTGTAGGTAATGGACCACTTGTGGTGGCGAACGATGGCCGGAATCACGGAAGTGGGAAGTTTTTCGCGGGAGAGCGCTCTCAGGATCTGCGCTTCCGTCATGTACGGATTGTCGAGAACGATCGAGATAACTTGAGCGTGACCTTCGGCGAGCAGCGCGCCGGCCACGCGCGCCGGGCCGCGACGCGCTAAAGTGATCTTCTGCCCGAGCGGAAGTTGCGGCAGACGCGCGAGCAATTGATCTTCAGCACTGCGCTTCAGCTCGGCAGAAACACCGGGCAAGATCGCAACCTGCACAAGATCCATTAAATAAAGGTCGCGGAGAAGGCGCAGGCTGATCAGGCGCGGCGCGCGCGGATGAAAAGCCAGCGATCGCTTCACCCGGTAGCTCTTGAGCAAAAGTTTGCGCCGCGCCACCTCTTCAAGAATTTCTCCTGGGAGGTTTTTTCTTTCCAGCAGCAGGCAGACATGTGTTTCGTCGAGGGCGGGATTGTCGAGCAGCGCGAGGAGCACATCCGCCGAGGGATGATGCAACAGCACGGCAAGCTCTTCGCCAGCGGCGATGAGCGCGCGTTCGCGGACTGATCCTTCTTCAGACATTTCAAGATCGCGCGGCGCGTGCCGCTGCTTCCGCAGGCGACATTCGAAGCCCGCCGATTTGCGCCTGGGGCAAAGCCAGCTTCAATACCGTGTCAAGTTGCATTTCAAAAAATGCGCAGCGGCCTACGGTTCCTCCTGTCTTCACAATCCTAATATTCTCGCGGCCGAAGCTCGAGTGTTCGGCAACGGTGTTCACTAAAGAGCATAATTCGGCTGCCGCTTGAAGCAAAATCTCACGCGCTGCAGGATCTCCGGCATCGGCCGCGGCAGCCACGATGGGAAATACTGACGGAAAAACGTCATCTGGCTGCAGGGCGGCGCGCTGTTGCAGCTCCGCCCAGGAGGCACAGTCGAGCTGCTCTAGAATCTTCATTCCCAGAGTCGAGTCCGTTCCCCGCTGCTCTCGTTCTTTCATGGCTCTCGCAACCGCGCGGCTGCCGATGTCAAACGCGCTGCCGTCGTCGCCGAGCCGCGGGCCTTGTCCTCCCGTGCGCCAGATTTGTCCCTGTGCATTGCGGCCAATCGCAGCGGATCCGGTTCCGGCGACTAGGACGATCACAGGGCCTTCCCCGGCTGCCGCTAGAGCTATTTCCAAATCCGTAAAAATGCTGACCGCAGCGCCGGGGAATGCTCCTGCAAGTGACGCCCGCATCCGCTCTTTCATCTCCGGTTTCCCCGTGCCCGCCAATCCCGCACCTAGCGCAGCGACTGCATTTCGCGCAACCCGGGCTTCTTGCAAGGAAAGATTCGCTGCTTTATCAATTTCGCGCGTAGCCGACTCCACGCCAACGCGCGAAGGGTTCGATGGCCCGGAAAAGCAGCGGGCCAGAATCTTTCCAGCCGGGTCCATCAAGACACATTCCGTCTTAGTGCCGCCGCCATCGAAGCCCAGAACGTAATCCATGGAAAGAGCATACGTGAAAAACGGCGGACCCGAATCGATTTGCCGCAAAGAGCGTGCGAAAAGTATTGACGCAAGGCGCAACGACTCCTTGACGAGGTGACCTGAGGCCACTATCCTCGACGCACTTTTCCGCGACGTCCGAAGCGCGCGGCGGAAAAGACACTTGATGCGCATTCATCCGCTCGATCTTGCCATTGTCATTGCGTACCTGCTCGGCGTCACGGCGTTGGGCATGCACTTCCGCCGCGGGCAGCAAAACGCCACCGACTACTTTCTGGGCGGCCGCACGGCGCCATGGTGGGCGTTGGCATTTTCGATCGTCGCCACCGAAACGTCCACGCTGACGATCATTGGGACGCCGGCCATTTCCTACGGCGGAAACCTGACGTTCCTTCAATTGGTGTTGGGCTATCTGATCGGGCGCGTGCTCATTGTGGTGTTGCTGCTGCCCGGATATTTTCGCGGCGAGTTTTTCACTGCCTACGCCCTGATCGAGAAGCGCTTTGGCGAGAAGATGCGCGCCGTCGCCGCCAGCACTTTCCTCATCACCCGCGCGATTGCCGAAGGCGTCCGCGTCTCCGCCATCGCCCTGGTCGTGAGTGTCGTGCTCGGAACCTCGGAAAAATTCGCGGTCGTCATCGTCATCGCGCTCACCGTGCTCTATACGTTCGAAGGTGGCATGAAAGCCGTGATTTGGACCGACGTGGCACAGCTTTTGCTCTATCTGACCGGAAGCGCGGTGACGTTTTTCGTTTTGCTGCACCGCATCCCAGGCGGTTGGAGCGAGGTGGCGCAGGTAGCAGCCGCGGCGGGACACAAGTTGCAGGTTCTTGATTTCTCCTGGAATCTTGCGACGAAATATACCTTCTGGTCCGGGTTGATCGGCGGCGCATTTCTCACCATGGCCAGCCACGGCACGGACCAAACCATCGTGCAGCGGCTGCTGGCGGCGAAAAACGAGCGAGACAGCCGGCGAGCGCTGCTAACTAGCGGCGCTATCGTGCTTATCCAGTTCACAGTCTTCCTTCTGATCGGCGTGTTGCTTTTTGTCTTTGCGCAGCACTCACTGCTGTTGACCGCTGGCGAACGCACGGATCGCATCCTACCGCTTTTTCTTGTGCGCGAGATGCCGGTAGGACTTGCGGGCCTGCTGCTGGCTTCGATTGTGGCCGTGGCGATGTCCAACGCGAGCGGGTCGCTGAATTCCCTCGCGGCTTCGAGCGTTCTTGATTTTTCAAGACTGCGTGGGCAGAGTGCCGATGCGGCGCGGTTTCTGCGCCTCTCGCGGGGCATGACGCTGGTGTGGGGACTGGTCTTGATGGGCTTCGGCCTGGTGAAATGGGGCCCGCTTCTCGAAACGGGGCTGACAGTGGCGTCGCTTCCCTTCGGGAGCCTGCTCGGCCTCTTTCTGCTAGGGACGCTGGATCGCCGTGCCAACGCGCGCGGCGCGCTGGCCGGGATGATTGCGGGACTGGCGGCGATCTTATGCGTATTTCGATTTACGAGCGTGGCGTTCACGTGGTACGTGATGATTGGAGCGAGCGTGACGTTTGTGGTTGGCGTTGTGGCAACCCGGTTTAGCGCCGATGATAAGTCGCGAGAAGAAAAGGCGCCGGCCTGAAAAGGCCGCCGCTACAGAGGAACGATGACCGAGAAACGGCTGGAGCTGGTGCGCGGCCTGGGCGCCTGGGCGTCCGCGGCGATCGTCGTCGGCACGATGATTGGCACGGGTATTTTCCTGAAGCCCGCCGAAATGGCGCGCGAAGGACGCAGCGTCTCCGTCGTCTTTGCCGCATGGATCATCGGCGCCATTCTTTCCATCTTCGGCGCCTTTTCGTTTGCTGAATTGGGTTCAATGATTCCGGAAGCCGGCGGCGAGTACGCGTATTTGCATGATGCGCTTCCTCAGCTTTCTCCTCCCGGTCGTCGCCGTTCCGCTCTTCACGGTTCACATCGCCATTCCAGGTCTTACGGGCTGGATCAAACCATATGATTTCGTGTTTACTTGGGCGCAACCGCTGGCGGTTGTTTGGTTGCTGATTATGACAGGCGTGAATTATCTCGGCGTGCGGCTGGGGGGCGCCGTCCAGATTTTTTTGACGACCATCAAGATCACCTCCGTGGCGGTCGTGATTGGCGTGGCGTTTTTTTCGCCGGCGAGCTCTCAGGTGAGCGGGGCGCAACCATTCTGGCCGGCAGCGGGCATGGGAGGCGGCGCGATCTTCAGCGCGTTTCTTGCGGCGCTGGCGGCCGCATTGTGGGCCTACGACGGCTGGGAAGACCTCAACCTGGTCGGCTCCGAAGTGGAAAACCCGCAGAAAAATTTCCCGCGCACGCTGGTCGGCGGAGTTGGATTTGTCGCCGTGGTCTATCTGCTGTTCAGCGCGGCCTGTTTGAAAGTGCTGCCGTTCGAAACCGTGGCGGCATCGCAGCACATCGCGTCCGATGTGATCGAGCATATCAAGGGAGCCACTGCGGCCAGTTGGATCACGCTTGCCATGGTCATCTCCGCACTGGGCTCGATGAATTCGTCGGTGCTAAGCGGAGCGCGCGTGGGCTACGCGATGGCCCGCGACGGAATCTTTTTCAAGATCGTCGAAGGCATCCACCCGAAATTCCTCACGCCCGGACGCTCGCTGATTTTCCAGGGCGTGCTGGCAAGTTTGATGGCCCTTACCGGAACATTCGAAGAGCTTACAAATCTCTTTATTTTTGCCGCCTGGATATTTTACGGAGCAGCAGTGGTGGCCTTGTTCCGAATGCGCAAAACCGAACCCGACCTCCCGCGCCCCTATCGCTGCTGGGGCTATCCCTGGGTCCCGGGCCTGTTCGTGGCCGGCGCGTTGGCGCTCACATTCAATATCTGGCTCGAACGCCCCGGTCGCTCCTCGATCGGCTTGCTGCTGATTCTCGCAGGACTTCCCTTCTATCGCCGCTGGAACCGGTCTCTATCAGCTGCCGGCAATTCTCCGGGAATCCAGCCGTCGTGAAAGAAAGAATTGTGCCAGCAGTCCACCTGCAAGAAGCGCCCCCCCGGGGGCCAGAACCCACGCAAATAAGCCAACGAACAAGGCACCGAACATGATGTTGTGAGCGAGTTGATCATTGAAGATTGCCATCACCGGAAGCGCAACCACGAAAAAGACCAAATAAGGCAGGACAGGAAAAACGATAGAAGCGAACACCGCGCGTTGAGAGCCGCCGCCCCGATTTGAAAGATAAGCTCCCATTGCACCGACCAAGGGCAACGACAACAGCCAGGGAAGGTAAACCACCGCGACGGGGGCAACGAGCGACCAGCCGCTCTTCCGGGCGACCAGCCATGGATTGGGGCCAAAAACCTGGATCAGCGCTAGAAGCCCCATGGACAATAAAAGGGTCAACAGGCTAGGCAGCCAAAATTGTTTGACGCGATTCGTCATGATGTTCTCCTTTGTCCTGGCGGTTTGAATCAACCGGGTCAATTTCTGCCAATCCTCGACTTGAGAGAGGGTGTGCCGCACGGCCTCTTCTTCTGCCATTCCCTGCTTGCGCAATTCTTCGCACGTCTCTGCAAGATGCGCTGCGAGCTCCGCAATCACATCAGCGCTCTCCGCTGGCTCCAGCGCAAGACCATTTAGTCGACGTTCGACGAGCTCCTCCCAATCACGCATGCGACACCTTCTTGAGCCGACGCAAAGCTTGGAAGAGTTCCGACCATTCCTGGCGGAGCGGCGATAGCTTTTTCTTTCCTGCGGGAGTGAGGCAATAGCAGCGGCGGCGGCGGCCGTTATCGCTGGTTTCCCAGCTGCCGCGAATCCAGCGCCGCTGCTCCAAGCGGTAGAGCATGGGATACAAGGCTGCAAGCGTGAAGCGCAGTGCGCCTTTGGTTTGCTGCTCGATGCGCCGCGCCATTTCGTAGCCGTGGAGAGGGCCGTGTTCGAGGACGCTTAGAACCGCAAGCTCCGCAGTGCCGCGTTTGATTCCCGCTCCGATCATGGGGCTCTCCCTTACATATAAGAATCTTATATATAAAGTGAGAATTGTCAACTGGCTTCTGGAACAGGTGTCCAGAGACAAACGTCCCAGGTGATGGACTAAACCGAAGCGGCGCGGGCGGAGCGCGTTTCCGCGGTGATTGGCAGGATGGCTGTTCCGGCCTCGCTCGAAACTTCAAGGGCGGGATGGAAGAGTTTGGCGAGGGCTTCGATGCCGGTGGCGAGGCGCGGGCCGGGTCGCGAAAAGTAGCTGTTAGCCTCAAGCGCATAGACGCGGCCGTTTCGAATGGCAGGAATCGCTAGCCATGGCTCGGGAAATGACATGGACTTGTATTCGTCGCAAGCCCGCTCGGCGGTGTAGCCGCACGGGGCAATGAGCAGGATTTCTGGCGCGGCATCGATCACATCTTCGATGGCGATTCGAAAGGAAGGCGTGCGGGCGCGGCCGAAAACGTCTTTGCCCCCGGCAAGGTGGATCATTTCCGGAACCCAGTGGCCGCCGACGTAGAAAGGTTGCAACCATTCAAGGAAGGCCACGCGAGGACGATCCGCCGATTGCCGCAACTGCTCTTCCAGCGTGCCGAGACGCGTGCCGATCTGTTCCAGCAACGCTTCCGCCCGAGAGCCACGGCAAGATTCTTCTCCTACCCAAAGAATGTCGCGCCAGACGTCGCCCAAATCCTGAGGATTGAGGCAAAGAACTTCCGGCCGCCGGTCGAAACGCGTGAGCGCGGTAGCGAGATCATCGGGAGAGGCGGCGCAAACATGGCACAAATCCTGGGTGATGATCAGATCCGGGGCCAATGCTTTCAGCACCTCGGCGTCGACGGCGTACAAACTTTCGCCACGGTGAAAGTACTCGCGAACGAGGGCGTCGATTTCCGCAGGCGAAGCATCGTGCGGCATGCGCGAATGAATGACCACAGGCTTCGTGCGGGCGGGCGGCGGGAAGTCACATTCGTGGCTGACCCCCACAATTTCGAGGTCCAAGCCGAGCGCAAAAAGAATCTCGGTAGCCGACGGCAGCAACGACACGATCCGCATGTCGGGCACAACTCTAACACAACTCTGGCGAAGGCTATCTGTAGAGAAAATATTTACGGCGGATTTGGTCGAAAGTGGATAGAGAGACGGCCCAGTTGGCGACGATTTTCTCGGGAGCTACGCCAGCCTGCAATTGCTGGATGGTGTCGGAGCTTCCGATCAGCAACAGGAGTTTCTCGGGATCGCACTGCTGAGGATAGAGCCTATGCAAAATCATGGCAACCTCCAGGCCCATGCGCATCGAGCGCACCGCTCCGCGCTCTGTTATTCGCACCGCTACGCCCCCGCAACGCTCGCCGCTATAGAGACCGACGATGGGGATGAAGGGTTGCGCGGTGAAATGCAGACCGGGAAGATGACGCTCGTTCAGTGCGGAGGCGACATCGTCGCCATTGAGCCAGGGAGCGCCAAATTCTTCAAACGGGGTTTGTGTGCCGCGGCCGACGGAGACACCAGCATTTTGCAGAATTTCAATGCCGGGGTAAAGAATGGAACCCTTGGTGGTGCGAAGATTTGGCGAGGGCGGAATCCACTTGATGCCGGTGCTCTCGAAGAAATAGTTGCGATGCCAGTTTTTCATGGCGATGACATGGAGATCGACGCCGATGTGATTTTCGGCGTTGAAGAGCTGGGCGAGCTCGCCAATCGTGAGGCCGTAACGCACTGGCAATGGGAAATAGCCGACGAAATTTGTCTTGTCGGCGTCGAGCATCGGGCCTTCCACGATTTCACCGCCGAGCGGATTGGGACGGTCGAGAACGAAGAAAGCGATCTGGCGTTTGGCGGCTTCCTCCATGCAGTAAGCCATCGTTGTCGTGTACGTGTAAAACCGGACGCCGGCGTCCTGAACGTCGAAGACGAGCGCGTCGATGCCCTTGAGCATTTCATCCGTGGGACGGAGCGTTTCGCCATAGAGACTATGGACGGGAAGTCCGGTGGCGGGATCTTTGGAGGAAGTGATTTTTTCATCGTTGCGGCCGGCGAGGCCGTGTTCCGGACTGAAGAGAGCAATCAGTTGAACGCCGGCGGCATGGGATAAAACGTCAACGGTACTGCGCCCCTGCGAATCGAGGCCGGTGTGGTTGGTGATGAGGCCGACGTGCTTGCCGCGAAGGGGCGCGAACTTCTGCGATTCGAGAACGTCGAGGCCGGTTTGCACCCGCGCGGCGTGACGTGAGTGTTTTGATGCTGCATGTGCCGGCGCTGGTCCCGGCACGAGAAGTGCGACAAAGATGGTGAAATGGATAAACGCAAAACGCGCGCGCTTGAGTCCAGTCAAAGGGCCCCCCGCTATTGAAACCATACAATGATATTCTGGAACGCGCTGGCCGCAGCTGCGTTGAGAGCACGATGTGCGTGTGCTATCAAGAAAAAACGTCGGGAAGGAGGGCGCAGTTCCCGCAAAGAGCGGGGTGAAAAAATTGTCGCCCGCCGCGAACGTCTGGGTGGAAAACACGCTGCGCAAGATGAGCGTCGACGAAAAGATTGGGCAGCTTCTTTTCACCACCTACCACGGAAGTTTGACAGCCACGGACACGGCGGCCTACCGGCAGATCCTGCACGACGTGACCGATCTCCACGTGGGGGGGTTCATCAACATTACGCAGGGATCGCCGCTGGGAATCGTGAAGAGCCAGGCTTATCCCACGGCGGTGCTGAACAACCAGCTCCAGGCGAAATCGAAACTGCCATTGCTGGTAGGCGCGGATTTCGAACGCGGCACCGCGATGCGGCTGGATGAAGGCACGTCTTTTCCAACGGCCATGGCACTCGCCGCCGGCGGCAATCCGAAGGACGCGCACGCGATGGGAAAAATCACGGCGCTCGAGGCGCGCGCCGTCGGAGTTCACTGGATCTATGCGCCGGACGCGGATGTAAACAATAATCCCGCAAATCCGATCATCAACACGCGATCGTTTGGCGAAGATCCAGAGCGCGTCGCCCAATTTGTGAGCGAGTTCGTTCGCGGCGTGCGGGAAAATGGCGGACTGGCGACGGCCAAACATTTTCCAGGCCACGGCGATACGGCCGCGGACTCGCATATTGATCTCCCGGTGATTCGTGCCGACCGCGCTCGCCTTGATCAACTTGAACTTGTTCCCTTCCGCGCTGCTATCGCCATGCAGGTTGACAGCATCATGACGGGGCATCTGAATGTTCCTGCCCTTGAGCCTGATCCCAACACGCCGGCCACTTTATCGCACAACATCCTCACCGAGCTGCTCCGCAATCAGCTTGGATATCAGGGCCTCATCGTGACCGATGCAATGGACATGGGCGGAATCACCTTCCGCTACGCGCCCGGAGAAGCGGCAGTGCGCGCAGTCGTGGCGGGGGCGGACGCGCTGCTGATGCCACCGGTGCCGGACGCGGCGTTCGAAGCGTTGCAGTCTGCAGTGAAGTCGGGACGCATCTCCAAGGAACGATTGGATGCGTCAGTGCGGCGAATTCTCCAAGCGAAAGCTCGGCTTGGCCTGAACACAAACCGTCTTGCCGATGTGAACGCCATCAATCAGAAATTCGGAAGCGCTGCGTGGCAAAAAGAAGCGCAGGAAATCTCCGATCGCGGCGTGACGCTCTTGCGAGATACACCTCACCGGCTGCCGCTCGATGGAACGAAGCCTTTGCGTGCTTTATTGCTGGCGTTTTACGCGGACCCGGAACCGTATCCGGGAGAAGACCTGGAGCGCGAGTTGCGTTTGCGATTCGACTCAGTGACCACGCTGCGAGCAGACACAAGATTTGTGAATGCTTCGATTCTGAAATTGCCGCCGCCGGAAAGTTACGACGTGGCGATTCTCGCGCTATTTGTGCGCGTGAGTGA
>WNFC01036600.1_pt1 | contig 10101 bp, 8 predicted proteins | sample 5400541 | NCBI WGS metagenome assembly WNFC01 (sample SAMN13153342, study PRJNA577476) | soil metagenome | isolation source: 120 cm saprolite under Douglas fir tree site 2 hole 2 replicate 1 | place: USA:California | collected 2015-04-18 | reverse complement strand
GCCGGCACCCCGCTTCGTAGGCCGCGAGAATTTTCTCTTCCGCATTTTCCGGACGGCTATGCAGGTGCACGCCTAATTCAATTCCGGCAACGTGATCCTTCACGCTGCGGTACAAATCGCCGACAAGTTGCGGCGAGGCGGTGCCCACCGTGTCCGCCAGCGAAACCGTTCGCACACGAATATCCTTCAGCCACACCAAAGTGTCCGCGACAACCTCCGGTCCCCACGGCTCATCGTAAGGATTCCCGAACGCCATCGAAACATAAATCACGAGGCCGCGATTTGCCGCCGCCGTTTCTTTTTTCAACTTTTCGACGAGCAGGCGCGATTCGTCCCGCGTCATGTTGGCATTCGCCCTTCGGAAATACGCCGAAATCGAATAGGGATATCCGATCGTGGTAACCCCCGGTGTCGCCAGCGCCCGCTCCAATCCTTTTTCGTTCACGACGATTCCAATAATCTCGGGAAGTTCCACACCGGCGGGAAGGGAAGCGTTGAGTTTCGCCATCACGTCTTCACTGTCCGCCATCTGCTTCACGTGTTTCGGCGAAACAAAACTCACTGCATCAATATGTTGGAATCCCGCAAGCACCAGCTCCTTCAGATACTCGGCTTTATACTCCGTGGGAATGAAATCGGGCAATCCCTGCCACGCATCCCGCGGACATTCGATGAGTTTCACTGTCTCCATGCGTCTCCGGAAATCTGAAGAGGTTGAAAGTTCAAAGTTGAAAGTCGAAGGGGAGGAGAGGAAAGGATTATCATAACTGTGCTTCGACTTTCTCGCGCAGGCCGTGGAGCATTCGTGCAAGTTCCGCGACGTCTTTGAAAGTCGCATTGGCCATAGAAGGGGTAATGTAGCCCAAGTCACGGCTGACCATTAGCAAGTATTCTGTTTCAGCGAGCGAAGCCTCGGCAATATTCAAGAAGCGCGCATATTCCTGGCGGCCGACGCGCTTTGACCCTTCAGCGATGTTCGTGGGGACGGAGAGTGCAGCTCTGCGAAGCTTGGAAAGCAAGCCGTACCTCTCGGCAATAGGAAAGCCAACGGTCATGCGATAGACGGTAAGCACTAGCGCATGTCCCCGCTGCCAGACCTTTAATTCTGTGAATCTCTGCACGAATGTTCCATCAGTTATGAAAGCGCGGTCTTGAATGGGTTTCCACTTTCAACTTTTAACTTTCAACTTTGGACCTCTTCATGTCTGCAAAACCCCGGTCTTGAATTCGCGGATTTCGGGATTTAGGGCGGCGGCTTCGAAGGCCCAGATCAAGGCGTCGCGGGTGTGGGCGGGATCGATGATGGCGTCAACCCAGAGGCGCGCGGCGGCGTAGCGCGGATCGGTCTGGTGTTCGTACGTGGCGCGGACGGATTCGTACAATTCTTTTTTTTGTTTTTCGTCGACTTTTTTGCCTTCGCGTTCGAGTTGCTTCAGCTTTATTTCGACGAGTGTGCTGGCAGCGGCGTCGCCGCTCATTACGGCGAATCTTGCTGTGGGCCAGGCGAACATGAAGCGCGGGTCGTAGGCCTTGCCGCACATGGCATAATTTCCGGCGCCGAAGCTGCCGCCGCAAATGACGGTGATTTTTGGCACCACGCTGTTCGCCACGGCGTTTACCATTTTTGCGCCAGCGCGAATGATGCCGCTCCACTCGGCGTCTTTGCCGACCATGAAGCCGTTCACGTCGTGGAGAAAAACAAGGGGGATGCGATTCTGATTGCAGTCCAAAATGAAGCGAGCGGCTTTTTCGGCGGACTCGGTGTAAATTACGCCGCCAAACTCGATGCGCTTCTGATCCGAGCCGCGCGCCAGCGTGTGCACGTGTTTTTTCTGATTGGCGACAATGCCGACGGCCCAGCCTCCGATGCGCGCGTATCCGCATAGCAACGTCTCGCCCGACTCCGCGCGGTATTCCTCGAATTCGCCGGCGTCCACGACGCGGGCGATGATTTCCCGCATGTCGTATTGTTTGCCCGGGTCGCTCGAAAAAATTCCGTAGATGTCGTCGCCGGAATAAAGCGGGTCGCGCGATTTGACATGGCTGAACGGGGAAGCGTTTGGCGCTCCGATTTTGTCGACCAGGGCGCGAATTCGCGCGATGCACGTGTCATCATCCGGCTCGCGGAAATCCACGGTGCCGCTGATCTGCGCGTGCATTTTCGCGCCGCCGAGATCTTCGGCGGAAGTTTTCTGCCCAATCGCGGCTTGCACCAGCGCCGGTCCGGCCAAAAATAGTCCCGAGCCCTCGGTCATCAAAATGTGGTCGCACATCACCGGGAGATACGCGCCGCCCGCGACGCACATCCCCATGATCGCGGTGATCTGAGGAATCCCCATCGCGGACATCACGGCGTTGTTGCGGAACACGCGCCCAAAATCATCGGTGTCCGGAAAAACATCCTCCTGAAGCGGCAAAAATACTCCAGCGGAATCGACCAAATAAATTGTGGGGATGCGATTTTCGATGGCGATGTTTTGCGCGCGAATCACTTTTTTCGCGGTCATCGGGAAAAACGCGCCGGCTTTCACGGTGGCGTCATTGGCGATCACCATGAAGGTGCGGCCGCAAACTTTTGCCAGCCCGGTGACCGTTCCGGCGCCCGGAGCGCCGCCCCACTCTTCGTACATTTCGAATGCCGCGTAAATTCCCAATTCAAACAATTGCGAATCCGGATCGATCAGCTTGGCGATGCGCTCGCGGGCGGTCAGCCGGCGCTTTTTGTGCTGAGATTCGACGGCCTTCGCGCCGCCGCCCTGGCGGATCTGTTCTTCCTCATTCTTGATTTTTGTCAGCAAATCAACGATACGGCGAGCGTTCTTTTCGAATTCCGGAGACTTACGATTCGCATTTGTTTTCAGAACGGAATCAGACACGCGAAGACCTCACGCACAAACGATCATTCAGAAAGCACCACTGAATGTTCAGCCAGGCAAACCAAGTGTGACAGTATACGAGTTTTGCCGGGCGTTTTGCGAATTGCGGGCTTTGTGGTTTGGCAGATCGTTTCGGATGCGTCCTCGGTCCAAGGGAGTTCTTCCGCTCAGCGATAAATTACGGCGTGGGCGTGCTTCTTCTCGAGCGCGTCTTCCTCGGCTTTCGACAACGGGACGTTCTTTTCTCCTTCGCGGGCGGAGGCGTCGCGCATGAAGTCCTCAAAGCCAGGCACGGAAAAGATGAACGCCAGATGGATGACGTCGGCGCCTGCGTTGGAGACGGAAATTCACGTATCGGCAGGAATGAAGACGACGGCGCCACCGTGCACCTCTCGGACGGAGTCTCCGAGATGGATGCGAGCGGTTCCGGTCTGCAAAAAGAGGATTTCGTCGGAACCGGGGTGTCTGTGAGCGTCGATTTTTTCTCCTGGCGTGAGGTCTTCGGTGCCGAAGACCAAGTGAGAGGAGCCGCCGTTTTTGGGGTCAACTTTCAAAAGGAAAGTGGATCCCGGTTCCGGGTGTCCGGGCCATCCCCTCCAGACCCGGCGCTCACCTTCGTCCTTTTCGAGGATGAGGGGAGTTGCTTTAGTCGTGCTGACGGCCTGCGACTTTGGGATGGACGAGGTGGCGGAAAAGCCGCACAGGAGAACTGCACAAGCGCCAGAGACAAAGCGGGTAATTTGCATAAGACACCTCCACGCAAGCTGGAATCCGCGGGAATCTGACCGCTTGAGCGAGACGTTACTCCGCCGAGTGCTCAAGCACAACTGGTGGGCATTGAAACAGGGCGAGGCGAGCATACCCGGAGCGGTTTGCGCGAGTGGAGAGGGGTTGCTAAGCTGAATGCGGCGAACTGCGCGACGCGATGGTTTGGCCTGGTTCCGTATGCTTACCTTTTTGTGTTCGCCGATTCAAAGTACTGAGAGGAAATAGACATGACGTTTTTCCGCAGAAATAGACTGAATTTCGCCCTGGCGGGTTTGCTGGGTGCGGGAAGCTTTGCGGCGGCGCAGACTGCGCCGCCGCAGAAAACGCCAACGAAGGCACCGGCACAGGCGCCCGCAAAGGCAGCGGACAAGCCGGCTGCCACCAACACCGCGCCACTGGAAGTGCCGCAACTGAAATTCGAAAAGTACAAGCTGGAGAACGGGCTGGAGGTGATCCTTTCCGAAGATCACCGGCTGCCGATGGTGGCGGTGAACCTGTGGTACCACGTAGGGCCGGCGAACGAACTGCCTGGGCGCACGGGGTTCGCGCATCTATTCGAACACATGATGTTTGAAGGATCGCGGCACGTGCCGGGCAGCTCGCACTTCCACTTCCTGGAAGCGGCGGGCGCTTCGGATATCAACGGCACGACGGATTTCGACCGCACTAACTATTTCGAAACGCTGCCTTCGAATCAACTCGAGCTTGCGCTTTGGCTGGAATCAGACCGCATGGGGTATCTCCCGGACAAATTGGACCAGGCGAACCTTTCGAATCAGCAGGACGTGGTGCGTAATGAGCGGCGGCAGAGCTTCGAAAATGCTCCGTACGGCATAGTGGAAGAAGGGCTCTTCCACCAACTTTTCCCGAAGGAACATCCTTACTACGGCGAAGTGATCGGTTCGCACCTGGATATTCAGTCGGCAAAGCTGGAGGACGTGCGGAACTTTTTCAAGCTGTATTACGCGCCAAATAACGCGAGCCTGGCGATTGTTGGGGACAAGCGCGGCGAGGATGTGCCGAAGATCAAGGCACGCACGCCGCCGATTACATCGGAGCGTCACGCCGTGTTTCAGGATAACGTCCAGCTTCCCCGTGTGTACATGGGGTGGCTGACTTCGCCGATTTTCAAACCTGGAGATGCGGAAGCGGATCTTGCGGCGATGATTCTTGGCGGGGGAAAGTCCAGCCGGCTGTACAAGAAGCTTGTGTACGAAAAGCAGATCGCGCAGGACGTGGCGGTGAATCAGCAGCCGCTGATACTTGGTTCCGTATTTGAAGTGCAGGTGACGGCCAAAGCCGGGGTGAAACCCGAAGACCTCGAGAAGGCCATCAACGCGGAACTTGATGCCTTCCGCAAGGAGGGACCGACCGCCGCAGAGCTCACGCGAGCGCGCAACGTGATCGAATCGCGAATTATCGCGGGACTCGAAACGCTGGGCGGATTTGGAGGCGTCGCCGACCTCTTGAACAGTTACAACCATTATCTGGGCACACCGGACTTTCTGGCGGCGGACATTGCGCGGTACGAAAATTCCACAACCCAATCGATTCAAGCATTCGCGGAAGGGCAGCTCAATGGGAATCAGCGCGCGGTGGTCTACGGCGTGCCCGGGAAGCAGGATCTGGGGCCAGAGGTGCCGACTCCGAAAGCGGAGCAGAAGGACCCATCCAAAAACAACGGGGAAGCAGTGAACGCCGATGCGGAGTGGCGGAAAGACGCGCCAAAGCCCGGCTCGGCCACCGCGTTGCACCTGCCCGTGCCGGAAAAATTCAAGCTTTCGAATGGATTGACCGTGCTGTACAGCGAAAGACGGGGACTGCCGCTGGTGGCCGCGAATCTGGTTTTGCACGCGGGAAGCGCGGTGAATCCCGTGGATCGCCCGGGGCTCGCGAGCATGACCGCCCGAATGCTGCAGCAGGGAACGACAACGCGTTCCGCACTGCAGATTGCGGATCGCGCCGCCGACCTGGGAGCCACGCTCAATTCGGGCGCTGGAATCGACTCGACCGGAATCTCTACGCGCTCACTCTCCCGGAATTTTCCCGATGCGCTGGAATTGCTGGCGGACGTGGCGCTGCATCCGAGCTTTCCGCAGGCAGAGATTGAGCGGGTACGCTCCGAGCGGTTGACTGCCATTGTGCAGGAAAAAGACGATCCATCTTCTCTGGCCACCCGAGTACTGACGGCGGCGCTCTATGGACCGCGACACACGTACGGATATCCGAGCACCGGCACGACGGAGTCCATCAAGGCAACCTCGCGCGACGACCTGGTGCATTTCTGGCAGCAGAATTATTTTCCGGACGATGCGGCGCTGGTCGTTACGGGAAACATCAAGCTGGCGGCGTTGAGGCCGCTGCTGGAAAAACAGTTCGGCGCGTGGAGGGCGGGGAGGCCGGCTCCGGCAGCACTGGGTTCGCCGGAGACAACGGACGCCAAGCTAATTCTTGTGGATCGTCCGGGAGCGCCGCAGACGACGCTGGTGTGCTTCTCGATGGGGTTGGCGCGGTCGACACCGGACTACGCATCCGTGGAGGTGATGAACACGGATCTCGGCGGGCTGTTCTCGAGCCGCATCAACATGAACCTGCGCGAGGCGCACGGGTACACGTACGGCGCGGGATCGTTCTTCAGATATCATCGGGCTCCCGGACCGTTCATCGTGCTTTCGGATGTGCGAACGGACGTGACGGCGCCCGCGACATCGGAAGTGTTCAACGAATTGCGACGCATGCGCGACACGCAGATGACTCCGGCAGAACAGATCCTTTCGAAGGATTCCATTGCGCGGTCGCTGCCGGGGCGGTTCGAGCGGGGCACGGAAGCGGCGGCGAGCTTCGCTGAGCTTTTCACGTACGATTTGCCGCTGGACTACTACTCGACGCTGCCGAATCGCATCAATGCGGTGACCATCGAGCAAGCCCAGGCCGTGGCGCAGAAATACATTCAGCCGGAAAAGATGATCGTTCTTGCGGTAGGCGACCGCGCGAAGATCGAAGAGGACATGAAGAAGCTGAATCTGGGCAAGGTGGAGATTCGGGACACCGATGGGAAAATTGTTCACTAGACCCAGCGCGTGTCGAAAACCGACGGAAGCTTTTGCGCGAGCAGGAATTCCTCCGGCGGAAGGTAGACCCCAAAGCGCGGCAGGAGCAAAAAGAGCATTGGAAGCAGATTCATCGAGCGGCGCGGCAGAAATACCAGCAGAGACAAAGAGACGGGGGGAAACGGTGATGGCACAGTCAGCTATGCGTTGGCTGAGGCCGCGTCGGGAGAATTAGGTGAGAGAAATGCGTTTGTGGATGAAGTCGACGATGTCTTGCGTAGAGGTTCCGGGGAGGAAGATTTCGGCGATGCCGGATTGTTTCAGGGCGGGAATGTCGGCTTCCGGGATGATGCCGCCGACGAGGACGGTGACGTCGTTCATGCCTTTGTCGTGGAGGAGTTTCATCAGTTGGGGGCAGATGGTGTTGTGCGCGCCGGAAAGGATCGAGAGGCCGATCACGTCGACGTCTTCCTGCACGGCGGCGGAGGCGATCATTTCCGGGGTCTGGCGCAAGCCGGTATAAACGACTTCCATGCCGGCGTCGCGCAAGGCACGGGCGATTATTTTTGCGCCGCGGTCATGGCCATCCAGCCCCGGCTTGGCAATCAACACTCGAATTTTCTTTTCCGGCATTCCTCAGCGTCCTCTGTGTCTCTGCGTTTAGCTTTCTTTTTCTTCATCACCTGGAACATATTTCCAAACGTAACGTTTAATGCCGTCCTTAAGCACCGGATTATAAAAATTGATTAGCAGGCTTATTTTACATCCTGAGAGTCGAAGGTAAGTCAGCATAACCGCATCATGAACCGGTGCGATAGAGAATATCGCTTTGATTTCGACGATGACTCGACCTAACATCACGATATCTGCACGATAGCCGCAGTCAAGTTTTGCGCCTTTATAAACTACGGGGATGGGTTCTTGCCTTTCAAAGGCGATGTTTCTCGTGGTTAGCTTGTAGGAGAGGCACTCTTCATAAACCGCCTCAAGTAATCCTGGACCGAGTTCTCGATGGACGGCGATCGCTGCTCCAATGATTTCGTGCGTGAGTTGTTTGTCGGTCATGGGAAAACTAAACGCAGAGACACAGAGGACACAGAGGAGAACTAGGTGATGGCGACTTCTTCGTAGGTGCCGAAGACGTCGCGGAGGGCGTCGCAGATTTCGCCGAGGGTGGCGTAGGATTTCACGGCGTCGTAGAGGAAAGGCATGAGATTGTCTTTTCCTTTGGCGGCGGTGCGGAGGGCATTGAGGCGGCGATCGACCTCGGCCTGGGAGCGCTCGGCGCGAAGCTTGCGCAATCGCTCGGCTTGGCGGTGCGCAACAGTCTCGTCAATTTGCAGAATGTCGAGAGGTTTTTCTTCGGCTACGAAATCGTTGACGCCCACGATGATTTTTTCCTTCTTGTCCACGGCCATCTGGTAACGGTAGGAAGCTTCGGCGATTTCCCGCTGCGGATAGCCGCGCTCGATGGCCGCGACCATGCCGCCCATAGCGTCGATTCTCTGGATGTATTCCCAAGCGCCACTCTCGACTTCATTGGTGAGGGTTTCGACGAAGTAGGAGCCGCCGAGTGGATCGACGGTGTTGGTGACACCGGTTTCGTGGGCGATAATCTGCTGCGTGCGCAGGGCGATCGTCGCGGCGAATTCCGTGGGCAAGGCCCAGGCTTCGTCAAGGGAATTGGTGTGCAGCGATTGCGTCCCGCCCAGGACCGCGGCGAGGGCTTGAATCGCGGTGCGCACCACGTTGTTGTATGGCTGTTGAGCTGTCAGGGAGCATCCGGCGGTTTGCGTGTGGTAGCGCAAGGCCCAGGACCGCGGATTCTTTGATTTGTAGCGCTCGACCATGGCTTTGTGCCAGATGCGGCGTGCCGCGCGATACTTGGCGATCTCCTCGAAGAAATCGTTGTGCGCGTTGAAGAAAAAGGAAAGCTGCGGCACAAATTGATCCACGTCAAGGCCGCGGCGCATTCCCCATTCGACGTATTCCATGCCATCGCGCAGCGTAAACGCCAATTCTTGAATGGCGGTCGAGCCGGCCTCGCGGATGTGGTAGCCGCTGATCGAAATGGTGTTGAATTTGGGCGTGTTCTTGACGCCGAATTCGAACGTGTCGATCACCAGCCGCATCGACGGTTCCGGCGGGTAGATGTATTCCTTCTGCGCGATGTATTCCTTCAAAATGTCGTTCTGGAGCGTGCCCGAAATTGTTTTCCAGTCCGCGCCCTGCTTCTCCGCGACGGCCAGATACATGGCCCAGATGACCGCGGCGGGTGAATTGATGGTCATCGAGGTAGTGACGTTGGCGAGGGGAATCTTGTCGAAGAGCACTTCCATATCCGCGAGCGAACTGATGGCCACGCCGCACTTGCCAACTTCTCCTTCGGAAAGGGCATGATCGGAGTCGTAGCCCATCAGCGTGGGCAAGTCGAAAGCGGTGGAGAGGCCGGTCTGGCCCTGCGCGAGGAGATAGCGGATGCGCTGGTTGGTGTCTTCGGCGGTACCGAAGCCCGCGAATTGCCGCATGGTCCAGAGCCGGCTGCGGTGCATTGTGGAATGAATGCCGCGGGTATATGGAGGCTCACCGGGGAAGCCAAGATCCCGTTCAGGCTCCCACTTCGGAAGATCCGCTTTTGTATACAGCCCGCGAATCGGATGCCCGGAAATGGTGGTGAATTCGGGCTGTCTCTCGGGGCTTTTTTCCAGCGCGGGCTGGAGGGTGTTTTGTTCCCAGGCAGTCTCTTTGGCAGACGGTTCGCGATGCCCTGAAGAAGTCTCAGACGGCGGTGCGGCTTGCGTGGTTCCCTTGGATGGTTCGCTCAAGCGGATCGCTCTCCGGGACACTTTCAGACGGTGACACTCATTGCCCCAAAGTTAGATGCTATTCGAAAGGGCATGCAGGGGCAAGAGCGGCTTGATCCGGGCGCGGACAGGAGAACATCAGTCCGCAGCGACGAGGAACCCCGGAACGGGAAGAGGCCGGGCCCGAGCTTGCGCCCGATCCGGCCGCCCTCGTTCGAATGGCGATCTTTACTTGGCGTTGTATTCTTTGGCAGTCAATTCTTTGTGTCCCACGGACTGGGCATGCATGACGGTGCCGTTTGGAGCTTTCGCCCCGTCCGGCCACCAAAGGTGGAAGATGATGCCGTCCGTTTGCGCTGCGGCCTCGGCGATTTTCTTGGCTTCCTCGGGAGAACGGTCCAAAACCTGCACGCGCCCGGTGGCGATTTCGACCGCGTGGTCATGATAGAACTTGTTCCAGTTCTCCAGGGAAACGTTTGACCTGGAAACGCTCTTGGCGACAAAGTATTCCACTTGTTTGAGCAGGGCGTTAGGCTCCGTGGATTCATAGATGAGGCACTCAAGCACGTCACTCGAAACTGCCTTACAGTAATGATGGTATGG
>WNFC01024849.1_pt1 | contig 10101 bp, 16 predicted proteins | sample 5400541 | NCBI WGS metagenome assembly WNFC01 (sample SAMN13153342, study PRJNA577476) | soil metagenome | isolation source: 120 cm saprolite under Douglas fir tree site 2 hole 2 replicate 1 | place: USA:California | collected 2015-04-18 | reverse complement strand
ATCATTCGATAAGGCAACAGGTACAAGAGGGGGAGATTATCGTTGAGAACTGCAGAACCCACAATCAAACCACAGATGTGCTGACAAAGCCTTTACCATGCACAAAACATAAACAACACACAGCTGAAATGGGACTGGCGTCAGCATGAAGGGGAGTGTTGGAATGCAGACCGACAGACCATTGCATGCTAGACTCCGCCCCAGATGTACTGTATATAGTAACTACCTTACACCGCACTCGGACACAAATAAAGGGGACAGGGATTCAGGAATATCATCGCTCTCCCTGACCTGATCCCCCAGCTTCCTGTGTGAAAGCTATCACACCCATCATGTGGTTCTGCTGAACCTGAGAGCGTCGCATACAAGTAATGAACCTCAAGGCCTTAAGGAAGCGCGACAGTCGCCCAAACCCAAGGTCCAATGACATAATCATATTCGGCATAACCCGTCGGCGCCACCCGACGTGATGTGAATCATGTGATTGGCCAGATCAGTTCCCTGATTAGGCAGACGGAGCCCACGACGGTTAGGAGCCTGGTGGCTACAGTAGCCACCTTTAGTGGCCATAAGAACTCCGACACGGCATTGGTCGGCATGTGCAACAAACGCATTTCCTTTCATCCTGCCACACGACATGTATTCTTGGTAAGATAGTGTAAAAGAGATAATATATAAATTTTGCGGTGATTGAGAAAATCGAGGGGCCAGTGTACCAACGTACAACTTGAAGCACCTATTTGATTACCCTTCTCTCAAACTCCGTACTGAGGCAAGGAGGTCTCCCGAACGCCTGGCTTGCGAGGCTACGTTTTTCGCTGGGATAGAACGTTGAACTTTGAACGTTCGATGAACAGCCGAGCGGTGTTTCAAATCTAGTAGCTCCTCGATAGTCGTATAGATACCTCCGTAGTACCTAACGTTGCTACTATTTTACTGTACATACTGGCCCTGGCCAGCAGTGGAAAGAAGTATGGATTCATAAAACGCGGATTTTTAGGTACGATTCTTATTTATCCTTTGGGTAATATATAACGCAAACACGAGCTATATGTATGGAAGAAGCGGACGAATACGTGAGCGCTTGCCAAGTGACAGGTGGACCAGTCTATAGAAATCCTCGGCGTTTAAGGGGCAACTCATCGTTATAAACTTGCCAAAACGCGCTTCCCGCTTCCCACCTCTTGACGTTTTTTTCCGTCATGTCGACCAAGCACACCCAATCTGTCGTCCTCGTCACTGGTGGCACTGGCCTCGTCGGTTCTGCGATACAACATATCATCACGACCGAGCCTGTAGGTTCTAGGTTCGGACGACGTGAGGATGAGACGTGGGTTTTCGTCACATCTAAGGACGCGGATTTGCGGTGTGTGTCTTCGAGCAGTTCAATTGAAAACTTACCTCTAACTTGGCCGCCCCCACAGGGACCCAGAGCAAACCAAAAGGCTCTTTGAAAAGTATAAACCCACACATGTTATTCACCTCGCCGCGCTCGGTGAGTCGTGCCTGCCCCTAGGTATCATGGTCGCTTTGTTTGACATTTACCCCCAGTCGGTGGTTTATATCGTAATATGCGATACAAGGTAGGGAAAGTTTATGCGTGTGTCGTACAACCGAGCTTTGATGTGTCCATTTCCATTTCCGTAGCTCTCCTTCCTGCGAGACAACACGCTCATCAATGACAACGTACTCCATTACGCACACGAGACTGGAGCGACCAAAGTAATCTCGTGTCTGTCAACGTGCATTTTCCCAGATCAGGTCACGTACCCTCTTGACGAGTCCAAGATACACCTTGGAGCACCCCATGAAAGCAACTACGGATACGCACATGCAAAGAGGATGGTTGATATCGCTAATCGGTGTGTCACACGTTAATGCCCTTGGCCAACCTTTTCGAAGAAGAATTGCAGCGCATACCACGACCAATACGGGTGCGACTTCACCTCTGCCATCCCAACAAACATATTTGGGCCTAATGACAACTTGTACGGTACCTGTTCTTCTGCAAGCTTGCCAAGGTTGATGACTCTCGTCCTCAGTGACCTAGAAGATTCGCATGTCATTCCTGCTTTAATTCACAAATGCATATTAGCTAAACGTGGGTTTCGACCTTTGCGGCCCAGCATCCCCTTGACATTCAAGTTCTCTTGATAGGAAATAACACTCCTTTCGTTGTGTTCGGCACCGGTCGGCCTCTCCGACAATTTATCTACTCCTACGACATTGCCAAGCTATTTGTCTGGCAACTGCATGAGTATGACGACATTGAGCCTGTCATTCTCTCGGGTAAGAACCTAGATTTGATCTGTGTTACTAGTGATGACGAGTGTACTTTACCTCCAGTCGGGGAGGATGAGGAGGTCAGTATCAAGCAAGTTGCTGACGCCGTTGTTGCAGCTGTAGGTTTTGAGGGGGAGTATAGGGTACGTCTTATTCATCCCTAGCTGATCCTTTGTCTCTGAGGAACCATTGCTAGTTTGACACCTCTCGCGCGGATGGGCAGTTCCGGAAACCCGCCTCCAACAAGAAATTACTGTCCCTTCTTGGGAGCAAGTTCGAGTTTACGCCATTCGAAGTCGCGTTGGATGACACTGTCCGGTGGTTAGTCGAGCATTATGACACTGATGCGAGGATTGGACGCCCCAATGCTCCAACGAAAGGTACGAATGGCGGAGACAATAGCTAGACGAACGACACTAGAGCGTGTAGTTCTCAATAAGGGGGAGTTACGGAAATTAGGGTGGTTGGGCTGGAACCCCCAGCTCAGAGTTTCGGATTGTTTACAATGTTTCCACCGAATTACAGGGACTGAAGTGCGTTGAACGACTTATCAAACGACCCCATTACCGTATCATACTTTGCTGTATGCCAATGTCCTTATCATTTTCGAGTCCTCCCAACTTGGGGATGGCTTCAAGTTGTCTGCCAATGTGACTACAGTTGACTCTGTCATAACCCATAGCTCTCCGTGGACACACAATGCTATGGTTATTGCAGAGTATGGGTTTTGAGAGAGGGTATATGACGGTGCCTTAAATCGTTGGACACAGAAGCCTATGTATTTTTGCAGAGCATAGGTAATCACAAGTATGGGTTATGACGGAGTCGACTGTATGTACGCTTACACCCGTAACCTGCCAGCCCTTCTCACTGTGCTGGCTCTCCCACATGTCCCTCCTTAACCCCATGCCTACGACTACCACCAGCCCACCACCTCCCATTGTTCCCTAGGAAAGAGCATGGGTACTTACCCACCACCTGCAGGAAAATGAATTCAAATGTAGTACAGAGCGGGGGCACGAAGCTCCGTGCGCATGCCATGAGAAAGAACGCGCAATAAATGAGGCCAGCGTTGCGGAGAAGCGTCAGGTCGACGGTCATGACCACAACACCTGCACCTGAATGCCCGCCGGCCAAGATGAACCAGTGGCGTAATAGGCGTCCGTGTAAGTGAGGCATCGCCAGCGCATGCGAGACGCGCCAGTCATCGGGACACGCCAACTCGCATACACGAGCTAATGCTGATGTTGATATTGATGCGTTTTTGTGACTCCGGCAGCGGGCGCGAATGGGTGTGTCCGTGACTGACTATGGGGAAGAAATTACGCATCTGACCTTCGAACTGGCCGGGAGGTGGCGCTTGCATGTCGAGACGACGGTGGGTGAAATGATCTCTTTGAATGTGGTGGCACAGCGCGGATGATAGTGGGAGGATGGATTACCATGGATGAGCTCATACGACGGTGGCGCATATGAATGATGTGAGACATGGCCGGGATGAGATGATCCTAGTACCTATGTAGATATAAGCCCATGAACCGCCGGCCAAAAATACAGACAAACGTACCCGTAAATGAGGGCGACCATCATACGACGTTTAGTCGTCAGGGTTGCGTGGTACAGTACTTTCTCCCTTCCCGCTCCTGGCCCCTCTCTAATCCCCACCCGCGCTGTCGCATCCCTTTGTAGTTGAAACTCCCGCTTGTCTGTGGTTGAGTTCCGTTGGCGGCCAGCCACAAGATTCACAGCACCGCGGAAGCACAGGCAGAATGCAGGGAGTGAGAGGGAAGTGGTCCGGCTCTTCCGATGTCACGACTCGGATCCCGGTCGGGGTCGTGATAATGCACCTTTGCTTTCCAACATTCACGCTCCATGGAGAAGCCGAAAAGGGGCCATGGTGGGAAAGGGGCACGTTCTGTGTGTGTGAGTGACTTGGCATGTGAGGTGAGCATTGTGTTCTCGTATTGACGTGGGTTAGAAGAACAGACTGGGGGACCAGTGGAGGTATAGGTATACGCAGCGCAGCGCGCTTATGGTTGAGGACGCGGAATGTCCGCATCGTTGAATGCTGAATAAGCGCTGGATCTGAACTGAATGCTTTCGACGTCGTCCCTTGACCGGGCCAACCGCCAGCCGTTTCGACACCTGCTCCGCCATTGCACGTCACCTTTACTCACTCTCCCAAAGTTCGACTTCATCACCATAGCACCCGCCTCCTGATCCACTTTGTTCTTCAGAGACTACAGCAAGCCTCTGTTCGAACGAGTATATCGGGCTTTGAGTATGGAGATATATCCTTGACAGCTTGCTACGTCTTTATTATTCAATAAAGACGTACCCCAAAAATAAAACATCTATTTTAGTCAAAGTATGACCAGTATGACCACCGTACCCCCCATGTCGCACGGAGATACTTATCTCCGTGCAACATGGGGGGTACGGCGGTCATACTTTGACTAAAATAGATGGGGTAGCTTATACCTGTATGTTGGTATTGCCAATCTGTCTCCACATCGGTCCAATTGAGTCGCCACAGGTGATTCCTACAGTAGTTATTCTGTTCCAGTGTAGGCATGAGGTTTCTCCGAGTCAAGCATCTGGACAGCATATACCATCATCCATAGTATAACTGGACAGCGAGCGGTCGCGGGAGACTCCGCGAGTTTACACGACCTGGGAAAGTTCCCACCGTCAACAAACCTCAGACGGCACACTTGAGGTCGCCCGCGCACGTCAAGAAGATCAAATGTTACTTGATCCGTGGCTTCGCAACGGGCACCCGCACTAGTAATGATAGTGGCATCGCGCCAGTATTGCGCCCTATTACAGCCAGATGCGCCTGGGGTCGCGTTCATGTTCCCAGGCGTGGGTCTGAGAGGTGCACCTCTGTCATGTCGCATTCCACAGCTGCTCAGGACTTGGATCTGCTTGGGCAACTCATGATTACAGATAGTTTTGCGGTAGTCATTATCAATTGTGTTATCTTTGTGGAGCTGACGCGGCCCAGGTCCAGAAGTCAGTATGCACCTCCAACTTGTGGTACAGTACCAACCCTCCAAAATGATGAAGATTTTCTTATTTTTTTAAGGGTTAGTTTCACCCGCTAACAAGACGGATCGGGCAATGAATCGGCCACCGAATCGGGGCCTCCAAAACCAGCCGACCCTCAGTCTACGAGCAACATTCGCCAACTCCCTTGCCACCTGCATTTCGGCTGATAGCCGTGTTGGGTATCCTCGGCGCTGGCTGCTGGCTATTGGTATTTCAGGGGTGCTGAGACCGCTAACCCTTCATCAATAAGGTTTAAAAAAAATCTACTAATGGCCACATCAGGTTCCCTCGGCGTCGGCGCATGTAAGCTGACACCGCACTGCCCGGCAGGGCGCTAATGGTATACGATGTTGAGGTGGGGATGCTCATTTATGATCTCTTCTGATCAAATTTCAGTACAGTATTTAAGGGGAAAGGGAAATCGCCGTGATACCCAAACTTGCCAAAGAGCGCATTCCACTCCCCACCTTTCAACGTTTCTGCCGTCATGTCGATCAAGCACACCCAATCCGTCATCCTCGTCACTGGTGGCGCTGGCCTCGTCGGGTCTGCGATACGACATGTCATCGAGACCGAACCTGTAGGTTCTAGATTCGGACGACGTGAGGATGAGACGTGGGTGTTCGTCACGCGTAAGGACGCGGATTTGCGGTGTGTGTCTTCGGACACTTGGAAACTTACCTCTCTAACTTGGCCGCCTCCACAGGGACCCAGAGCAAACCAAAAGGCTCTTTGAAAAGTATAAACCCACACATATTATTCACCTCGCTGCGCTCGGTGAGTCGTGAGCTGTCCCTAGGTATCATAGTCGCCTTTGTTTAACATTTACCCCCCAGTCGGTGGGCTATATCATAATATGCGACAAAACGTACGGAAAGCTTATCCGTGTGTCACGTACAACCGAGCTTTGATGTGTCCATTTCCGTAGCTCTCCTTCCTGCGAGACAACATGCACATCAATGACAATGTACTCCATTGCTCCTACGAGACTGGAGTGACCAAAGTGATCTCGTGTCTGTCAACGTGCATTTTCCCAGATCAGGTCACGTACCCTCTTGACGAGTCCAAGATACACCTCGGACCACCCCATGAAAGCAACTACGGATACGCACACGCAAAGAGGATGGTAGTTGTCGCTAATCGGTGTGTCACACGTTAATGCCCTTGGTCAACCTTTTCGAAGAAGAATTGCAGCGCATACCACGATCAACACGGGTGCAACTTCACCTCTGCCATCCCAACAAACATATTTGGGCCTAATGACAACTTGTACGGTATCTGTTCTTCTGCGAGCCTGCGGGGGTTGATGACCCTCGCCCCTCAGTGACCTAGATGACGCGCATGTCATACCTGCTTTAATCCACAAATGCATATTAGCTAAACGTGGGTTTCGACCTTTGCGGCCCAGCGCCCCCTTAACATTCAAGTTCTCTTGATAGGAAATAACACTCCTTTCGTTGTGTCCGGCACCGGTCGGTCTCTCCGACAATTTATCTACTCCTACGACATCGCCAAGCTATTTCTCTGGCAACTGCATGAGTATGACGATATTGAGCCTGTTCTCCTCTCGGGTAAGAACCAGATTTGATCGGTGTTACTAGTGATGACGAGTGTATTTTACCTACAGTCGGGGAGGATGAGGAGATCAGTATCAAGCAAGTTGCCGACACTATTGTTGCAGCTGTAGGTTTTGAGGGGGAGTATAGGGTACGTCTTATTCATCCCTAGCTGATCCTTTGTCTCTGAGGAACCATTGCTAGTTTGACACCTCTCGCGCGGATGGGCAGCTCCGCAGACCCGCCTCCAACAAGAAATTACTGTCCCTTCTTGGGAGCAAGTTCGAGTTTACGCCGTTCGACGTCGCGATGCGTGACACGGTCCAGTGGTTAGTCGAGCATTATGACACTGATGCGAGGATTGGACGCCCCAATGCTCCAACGAAGGGTACGAATGGCGGAGACAATAGCCAGACGAACGACACTAGAGCGTGTTGTGCTCAGTAAGCGAGAGTTACGGAAATTAGGGTGGTTGGGTTGGAACCCCAAGATCAGAGTTTCGGGATTAATTACTGGTTTCACCGATTCACAAGGACTGAGTTGAGCTGAAGTGCGTTGAACGATCTGGCGTGTCTTACTGTACTGTATGCCAGCGTCCTCGTCTCATCATGCATCATGTTCCCAATTGAGGATGGCTTGTGTGCCAATATGTGATTATGTACGTGTCCAATGTCCAGCAGCGGTTCAGTTAGGCCTAGTCAGGTCCTCTCCTCAATTGAGGTGAGGTCCCATTAAATTCCTTCGCCGCGTCTTCACCGCCAATTCGCTTCTGCTTCTCTCTATCACCGTGCTGCACCCAATCCTTTTGTTTTACTTTCACCCATCCCACTCCCAACTGTAAACCATGGCCGGGCTCGCAAAGTCTTCCCCTTTTGCCCTGCGTGACTTGCCCCCTCCAGCGGAGTGGCACAAACGCAAAGTTGCCCTCATCTCAGGTCACTTCCTCTCTTCCAAGGCTCGCCGCCAGACTGACCTTCGTGTATACACAGGTGTCACTGGCCAGGATGGGTCATACTTGTTCGTGTCTAGATTTAGCTCGTGTGACTTTTATCATGCTCCAAATTTCATTCACCAGGACAGAGCTACTCCTCGAAAAGGGCTACGAGGTGCACGGCATCATTCGTCGCTCCTCTAGTTTCAATACCTCGCGCATCAACCATCTCTTTTTCGATCAGCACGAGCGTACGCTCCTTTCTCTTGCCATGTCCCCTTTTCCTACACTGATAGCGCGGGGGAATAGGGAGGAACAAGTTCGAGCTCCACCATGGGGACTTATCTGATAGCACCAACCTCGTATACATCATCGCGCAAGTACAACCAACTGAAATTTACAACCTCGGTGCGCAATCGCATGTCAAGGTCTCTTTCGACATGGCGGAGTATACAGGTGATGTCGACGCCCTCGGCACCTTGCGCCTCCTCGATGCCGTACGCACCTGTGGCCTCCAGAACCACGTGCGGTTCTACCAGGCGTCGACTTCCGAGCTTTATGGACTCGTGCAGACCGTCCCCCAAGACGAAAATACCCCATTTTACCCGCGCAGCCCGTACGGCGTTGCAAAACTGTATGCATTCTGGATCACCAAAAATTATCGTGAAGCCTACAACATTTTCGCATGCAACGGCATTCTCTTCAATCATGAGAGCCCCCGTCGTGGGCGCACCTTCGTGACGCGCAAGATTTCCCGCGCTGTCGCGGATATCAGCCTTGGCAAGCAGTCGTGCCTGTATCTTGGCAACCTCGATGCACAACGTGATTGGGGTCATGGTGATTCTATCTGCGCAATGTTTAGTTAGACCGGACGACATCAATACTGACCTGATCATTTGTTTCTTTTCCACTCAGCCCGTGATTATGTGGAGGGTATGTGGCGAATGCTCCAGCAAGATGCCCCAGAAGATTTTGTTCTCGCAACGGGTGAAATGCACTACGTACGCGAGTTTGTCGAGAAGGCCTTCCGCGTCGTGAGTGTGGAAATAAGGTTAGCTGGTTGGCCTGAATACTCAACAACGCGGTTTAACTAAACATTGTTGTCCTGTAGCTGGTCTGGAAAGGGCGTCGATGAAGTCGGGAAAGACTCTCAAACCGGCAGAATTCTGGTTCGAGTCGATCCCAAGTACTTCCGTCCGGCCGAGGTCGAGTAAGTGTCAACGGATCGTCTTCACTTTTCTGCGTTGAACTCAGTGCGATTGTACGTAGACAACTCCTAGGAAGGCCTGCCAAGGCTGAGAGGTTGCTTGGCTGGAAGCGCAAAGTTGATTTTGATTCGCTCGTGAAGGAAATGGTGGAATCTGATCTCCAGGCGAGCAAGAGCCTGGTTGAGGATCATAACTAAACAGATGTTTACGGTCTTCAATGCCTTGAATAGCAGAGCGTGGGAGCAGGACTCTGTTTAAAAGTGTTGTCGAGCTGTTTTGAACATTTCTGTTGTACCGATACCTTTGTGCTCTTGATATACATTGCACAGCTAGATAATGTTACAAGGGACTTTTTGTTATGCCGTCGTGGCGCAATGGCAGCGCATCACCTTCCTACATTTATGGGTGTCATGCCCTGTGGGGCAGGTGGGGGTTGCGGGTTCGACCCCCGTCGACGGTAACAATGTTCTTGTTGCTGAGGTTCCGACCGGCGTATTTTTTTGTTTCTCGTCCGTCCGGAATCGCCCAATATACGTTGCTGCTGTCTCAATCATTGACATAGTCTGGCTGCTCGAAAGCCTAGAATTTCGGCCAACCAGCCAGTCATCTGTACATTGACTACATCACTCAGCGACCGGCTTGCTGACTACCTGCGACTATGAACGTCCAAATATACGCCTCCTCGGCATCCCACCAACTGTCCAATGCTTTACGTTCCGTTCTGTCACCCTTCTATGTCGTTCAACCCATCATCCCTAGGTCGTTGGCCACGCAGCCATGGGCTGCATCTTGCGCACTTCTCGTTCTTCCACCTCCTGATAATTCTCCCCTCTCACTACCTACACCGGCTCATGAAGCCATTCAGGAATATATCGCAGGCGGAGGGTGTATACTGGGCATTGGCCTTGGCGTCTCCGTTCTGTCGCATCGTCCGGGACGGGACCTTTTCGATCTGTGGGATGCCAAGTCGGGCACTGCTATCGTCCCTGAGTTCCCTCAAGGCGTTTCGACCCATTTACCACTCTCATCTATACTCCTACAGACGGGCACGTCTCTTTCAGGTCTTCGGCCA
>WNFC01010905.1_pt1 | contig 10101 bp, 10 predicted proteins | sample 5400541 | NCBI WGS metagenome assembly WNFC01 (sample SAMN13153342, study PRJNA577476) | soil metagenome | isolation source: 120 cm saprolite under Douglas fir tree site 2 hole 2 replicate 1 | place: USA:California | collected 2015-04-18 | reverse complement strand
CTGGCTCGACCGCTCGGGGCTGAACTTCGAAATCGTCACCGACGACGATCTCCAAAAGGAGGGGCTCGATCTCATCCGCCCCTACCGCGTGCTGCTGACCGGCAGCCACCCGGAATACGATTCGCTTGCCATGCTCGAGGCGCTCGACGGCTGGGTCCGGCGCGGCGGGCGGCTGATGTATATGGGCGGCAACGGCTTCTACTGGCGTGTCGCGTACCATCCGACGCGCGACGGCATCATCGAGGTCAGGCGCAGCGAGGACGGCACGCGGGCCTGGGACGCCGAGGTCGGCGAGTACTATCACAGCTTCACCGGCGAATATGGCGGGCTGTGGCGGCGCCAGAACCGCGCCCCCAACGCGCTCGCCGGCGTCGGCTTCATCAGCCAGGGCTTCGATCACTCATCGTATTACCGCCGCACCGAAGCCGCGCGCGACCCCCGCGCCGCCTTCATCTTCGAAGGCGTCGAGGGCGAGATCATCGGCGATTTCGGTCAGCTGCAGGGCGGCGCTGCCGGCATCGAGATCGACGCCGTCGATCCCGCCCTCGGCACGCCGCCGCATGCGCTGGTGGTGGCGCGTTCGGAGAACCATTCCAACACCTACGAGCTGGTCAACGAGGAGGTGCGCGTCGCCCACGGCATGACCGACGGGCTGTCGAGCACGCAGATCCATGCCGACATGGTGTTCTTCGAGGTCGCAGGCGGCGGCGCCGTCTTCTCGACCGGCTCGATCGCCTATGCCGGCGCGCTCGGCCATAACGGGTTCGACAACCCAATCGCCAAATTGAGCTGGAACGTCCTGCGCCGCTTCGCCGACCCGACGCCGTTCGCCCCGCCGGAGGATTGACATTCGCGCTCCGACGCCCGCGGATAATCCGATGCTTCGCTATCGTCTCACCGCCGCTTTGCGAAAGCCGGCCCTCAAGGGGTCCGGAGGTCGTCGCTTGCGCTGAGTCACGCTAGAAACGAAGACCACGAGACCCCGCCGGTTCGACGGGGTCTTTTCATGTCTGGCCCACGTACCGACCGGCGGTTTCCGCCACCAGGAGAAGGCCATCATGACCGAGACAACCGCCAATAACGCCGCGCCGCTTGCCGGCATCTATCTTCCGCTCGTCACGCCGTTCCGCGATGGCGCGCTCGACGAGGAGTCGCTGGGCCGCCTGGCCGCCCATTTCGCCGCCGGCCCGCTCGACGGGCTGATCCTCGCCGCGACCACCGGCGAGGGGCTGACCCTCGACGATGACGAGACGGCAAGGCTGGTCGACATCGTCGCCGGTACCGTTGCCGGCCGGCTGCCGATCTATCTCGGCCTCTCGGGCAGCGACACGCGCAAGCTGGCGAAGCGTCTCGCCGCGACCGAGAGCTGGCCGATCGACGGCTATCTCGTCGCCTGCCCTTACTACTCGCGGCCGTCGCAGGAGGGGTTGTGGCGGCATTTCACCGCCCTCGCCGAAGCGACGCCGCGCCCGCTCGTGCTCTACAACATCCCCTATCGCACGGGCGTCAATCTCGCCAACGAGACGCTCTTCCGCCTCGCCGAGCTTCCCAACATCGTCGGTGTCAAGGATTGCTGTGCCGACGCGGCGCAGAGCTTCGACCTCCTGCGCCTGCGGCCGACCGGCTTTGCCGTGCTGACCGGCGAGGACGCGCTGTTCCACACCGCAATCGCGCAGGGTGCCGACGGCGGCATCCTGGCGTCGGCGCATATCGACCCTGCTGGTTTCGCCGCGCTGCGCCGCGAGCTGCTGACCGGCGCGCTCGACGCGGCGGTCGCACGCTGGGGCGGTCTCGTCGATCTCGTGCGCCTGCTCTTCGCCGAGCCCAACCCGGCGGCGATCAAGCATTGGCTGTGGCGCGCCGGTCTCATCGCCTCACCCGAATTACGCCTGCCGATGACCGGGGTGACGCCGAGCCTTGCCGGCAAGCTCGACCGCCTCTTCTGGGCGCGCCGCGGCGCGGTCGCCGCCTAGGGGTGAAGCGTCAGCCCCCTGGTCACCTTGTCGACCGCCTTGCGGTCGGCATGGATGGCGAGGCCGACGAGATCAAGCGCCTCGGTGGCGACCCGCGCCACTGCGGCGCGGTTATCGTCGTCGTTGCCGGTGGCGAAGAGCTGGTACGTGTAGATCGTGACCGGCAGCGCGCGCTCGCTCGCGCGCTGCAGCGTTCTCTTCAACTCGTCGGCGCCGGCGGCAAAAACGAGGATGGGTTGCCGGATGAGCGGGCCGTAGCGTCGGCCAGAGGCGTCGACGTAGCGCTCGCCGGCAAGCTCCGGATAAGATCCGACCAGCCCGCCGGTCAGGAAGCAGGCGACGTTGAGTTTCTGCCAGGTGGCGAGGTCGTCGCGCACCACAATGGCGATCTTGGTGTCGAAGCGCATGGGAGCAAGCTTGGGCGAAGCACCGGGACCCCGTCTTGAACGATCGTGCGGAAGACAGCAATGCGGGCCGTCGCCGCGCGACTGGCTGCGATTCGCCCCGGTCCGCCCTGGGTTCGAGCGGTTCGAAGCCTTCTTCTCGGGCCACGCCTATGACAGGCACCGGCACGACACCTACGCGGTCGGCTACACGATCGGCGGCGTGCAATCCTTCGACTATCGCGGCGTCCGGGTGGAAAGCACGGCGGGAAAACTCATCGTCATCCATCCCGACGAGGCGCATGACGGGCGGGCAGGGGCGGCTTGCGGCTTCCAATATCGCATGCTCTACGTTCAGCCCCGCCTGATCAGCGAGGCTCTCGGCGGGAGTCGTCTGCCTTTCGTGCCGACCGCCCTGTCGACCGATGCGCGTCTGATGCGCGCCCTGCGCTTCGCCCTCGCCGATCTCAGCCGCCCGCTCGAGGATCTGGCGACCGATCAGGCCGTGCTGTCCCTCGCCGAGGCGCTGCTTGCGCTCGATCCCTCAGCTGCCGCCCGTCCGGCCGCGCCGTCCTGCACCGTGGCGGTCGAGCGGGCGCGCCAGTTCCTCGACGCGCATCTCGGCCGCACCGTCGCCTCCGAAGAGCTCGAGGCCGCCACCGGGCTCGACCGCTACAAGCTGGCGCGTCACTTCCGGGCGCTGCTCGGCACCAGCCCCTATCGCTATCTCGTCATGCGCCGACTCGATCGTACCCGCGCGCTGATGCGCCAGGGGCATGCGATCAGCGATGCCGCCTATGCCAGCGGCTTCGCCGATCAGAGCCACATGACGCGGCAGTTCAAGCAGGCTTTCGGCTTGCCGCCGGGGCGTTGGCGGGCAGCACACTTGGCGCGCTGACCGCCGTCCGATAGACCGCGAGCGCCGCGTCGACCCCGGCACCCGGCGGGGCGCGGAAGCCGCATTGCCGCAGCGTTGCCTCCAAAGCGCCGAGGCAATGCAGTACGTTCTCCTTGCGGCAGACATAGCCCATCGTACCGATCCGCCAGATCCGCCCTTTGAGCGGCCCGAAGGACGAGCCGATCTCGATGCCGAAATCCTCGAGCATCAAGCGGCGCACCGCCTCGCCGTCGACGCCGCCGGGAATGATAACGCCGGTGACGTTCGGCATCTTGTGCGCCTGATCGCCGAAGAGATCGAGGTCCATCGCGGTCAAGCCTGCGGTGAGGGCGGCGCTCGCTGTCCGGTGGCGCGCAAAGCACTGGTCCAGCCCTTCGGCGAGCACGATGCGGGCGCATTCGTGCGCGGCGTAGAGCATCGAGGTCGCTTCGGTGTGGTGGTTGAGCCGGCTCTCGCTCCAGTAATCCATCAGCATGGCGAGGTCGAAATAGTTCGATTGGATCGGCACGCCGTTACCGGCGACGTAATCGGCCGGGCGGATGCCGGCCTCGACATGCTTGCGGGTACTGATGATGTCGACGACGCGCTGATTGAAGGTGATCGGCGACGAGCCCGGCGGGCCGGAGAGGCATTTCTGCAGCCCGGCCGAGACCGCGTCGATCTGCCAGCGATCGACCGGCAGGTCCATGCCGCCGAGGGTTGCGGTGGCGTCGACATAGAGGATGACGTCGTGACGCCGGCAGATCGCGCCGAGCGCGTCGAGCGGCTGCGCCATCGTCGTCGAGGTGTCGCCCTGGCAGATCGCCAGCACGCGCGGCCGGTGCCGGCGGATGGCGGCCTCGATCTGGTCCGCTGCGAACACAGTGCCCCATTCCGTCTCGATCGAGGAGACCTCGCCGTGGCAGCGTCGGGCGATCTCGCAAAGGAGATGCCCGAAGCGGCCGAAGATCGGCACTAGCACGCGATCACCGGGTGAGATCAGCGAGACGAGAATGGCCTCGATGCCGGCGCGCGCCGTGCCGTCGACGAGGAAGGTCCATCGGTTTTCCGTCTGGTAAAGCCGGCGGTAGATCGCCATCACCTCGTTCATATAGGCGGTGAAAGCAGGGTCGAATTGGCCGAGCAGCGGCATCGAGAGGGCGCGCAGCACGCGCGGATCGCAGGTGATCGGGCCCGGCCCCATGAGGAGTCGAGGCGGCGGGTTGAGCTCACCGATCTCGCCTGTCATTGAGGCATCGTCCCACGGCAGCCGTTCGGTCGGCAACCATCCCTGATGACTTCGCCCCTTCGATCCCGCAAGATTGCCACCAGGGAGGATGCCATAACGATGCGCGAATTCGGCAGTTTCGATTACATCGTCGTCGGTGCTGGCTCGGCCGGCTGCGTGCTGGCCAACCGGCTGACCGCATCGGGGCGTCACCGCGTTCTCCTCGTCGAGGCGGGGCCGACGGATCGCAACCCATGGATCCATATTCCGATCGGCTACGCCAAGCTGTTCACGAACGCGAAGGTCAACTGGCTCTACCAGACCGAACCCGAAGCGGAGCTCAACAACCGACAGATCATCCAGCCGCGTGGCAAGGTGCTCGGCGGCTCGAGCTCGATCAACGGCCTCGTCTATATCCGTGGCCAGAAGGAGGATTTCGATCTCTGGCGCCAGCTCGGCAATGTCGGCTGGAGCTGGGACGACGTGCTGCCCTATTTCAAAAAGGCGGAAGCGCAGCAGCAGCGCGGCGCCGACGATTTTCACGGCTGCGACGGCCCGTTGTCGGTGTCCGACCAGAGCGAGACGCACGAGCTGTGCGATGCGTTTATCAACGCCGGCCAGCAGGTCGGCATTCCACGCAACGACGATTTCAACGGCGCGAGCCAGGAGGGTATCGGCTATTTCCAGATGACGTCCCGCAACGGCCTGCGCTGCAGTACCGCCGTCGGCTATCTGCGACCGGCACGCAAGCGCGCGAATTTGACCGTCGTCACCGATGCGCTGACCACCCGCATCCTGTTCGACGGCGATGCGGCGAGCGGCATCGCCTTCATCCGCAACGGCGAGACGATGATCGCGCGCGCCGCGGGCGAGGTGATTCTCGCCTCGGGGGCGATCAACTCGCCGCAGCTGCTCCAGCTTTCCGGCGTCGGGCCGGCGTCGCTGCTGCGCGGCCTCGGCATCGAAGTGGTGCGCGACATGCCGGCAGTCGGTGCCCATCTGCAGGACCATTTCCAGACCCGCATGGTCTTCCGCTGCACCAAGAAGATCACCATCAACGACATCATGGCGAGCCCGCTGCGCCAGGTCGGCATGGGGCTCAAATATGCCCTCCGGCGCAAGGGGCCGCTGACAGTCAGCGCCGGTTACGCCGGTGCCTTCCTGCGCACCGATCCGCGTCTCGCGACGCCCGATGTCCAGGTCCATTTCCTCAATTTCAGCACCACCAAGATGGGCGAGAAGCTGCACCCGTTCTCCGCCTTCACGGCCTCGATCTGCCAGCTCCGCCCGGAGAGCCGCGGCACGGTGACGATCAAGAGCGCCGATCCCGGTGCGGCGCCGGCGATTCGCGTCAACTACCTGGCGACCGAGACCGACCGCCGGACGATGGTCGCGGGCATGCGCCTGCTGCGCAAGATCTCGCAGGCGCCGGCGATGGCGGAATTGATCGAATCCGAGCTGGAGCCGGGCCCTTCATGCCAATCCGATGCCGACTGGCTCGCCTTTTGCCGCGAGCGCGGCGGCACGATCTACCACCCGACCTGCACCTGCAAGATGGGCGACGAAGCGAGTTCGGTGGTCGATGCGCGGCTGCGTGTCCACGGGGTCGGACGCCTGCGCGTCGTCGACGGTTCGGTGATGCCGAACGTCGTCTCCGGCAACACCAATGCGGCGATCATCATGATCGCCGAGAAGGGTGCGGAGATGATCCTCGATGACGCGGCGGCCGCGTCGGCAATAGCGCCGGTGCGACAATATGCGTGACAGGCGAGAGCCATGGCGGTATCGTTGAAATACGTCTGACATATCAGTTGATGCGAGGCACGCCATGCCGAAGATGCTGAGCCGCGACCAGATCGCGCAATATCGCGAGCAGGGCTTCGTCTCGCCGATCCGGGTGATGTCGGCCGAGGCGGCGGCGGAGTACCGACGCAGACTCGAGGCGTTCGAGGCGAGCGCCGGCGGGCCGCTCGGTGGCGATCTCCGGCACAAATCGCATCTCCTCTTCACCTGGCTCTCCGAGCTCATTCGCCACGACAAGATCCTCGATGCGGTGGAGGATCTCTACGGTCCCGATCTCCTTTGCTGGTCGACCAATTTCTTCATCAAGGAGAAGGCCAACCCGGCCTTCGTCTCGTGGCACCAGGATTCGACCTATTGGGGCCTCAGCCGGCCTGATGTAGTGAGCGCCTGGGTCGCCTTCACGCCGGCCAATGCCGGCAACGGCGCGATGCAGGTCATTCCGGGAACGCACTACATCGCTCAGATCCCGCATCGCGACACCTTTGCCAAGCACAATCTGCTGACCCGCGGTCAGGAAGTCGCGGTCGAGGTCGACCGGAGCAAGGCGGTGACCATCGCCCTCGAGCCCGGCGAGATGTCGCTCCACCATGTCCGCCTCGTGCACGGCTCGCCGCCGAACACTTCGAACGACCGGCGTATCGGTTTCGCCATCCGCTACGTGCCGACCTCGGTCAGCCAGATCGCCGGTACCGACAGCGCAACGCTGGTGCGCGGCACCGACCGCTTCGGTCATTTCGATCTCGAGCCGCGCCCGGCGCGCGATCTCGATCCCACGCTGGTCGCCCTTCACAAGCAAATCACCGAGCGCAACGCCAAGATTCTCTACCGCGGCACCGAGGTGCGGAGCTTCAACGATCCGCGCGCGGTCGGCCTCAGATGAAGCTCGCTATCTCTAGGGTTCCATCAATGAAAATCTATGAAGGCGCGCGGAGCCTTGATGGCGCCATCGTCACCGTGGACGGCAAACCACTGCCGCCGCGTCTCGACTTGCGCAATTTTTCCAAGGCCGGGTTCGAATGGACCTATGAAGGGGCCGGCCCGGCGCAGCTCGCCCTGGCGCTGCTTGCCGATCATCTTGCTGATGATCAGGCGGCGCTTCGCCTCCACGAGCGCTTCATGCGCGAAATCGTCGCCAATCTCGACAATGCCTGGCGCCTGACCTCGGCGGATATCGACGCGGCCCTCGGATGAGCGGAGCAACGCGCTCGAAGCGGCGGCCGAGTGCGCAGGCAGCGTCCACATCACCGGACGACACCCTCACCGACCGCGCCTATCGCGCCATCGAGGAGCAGATCGTAACGCTCAAGCTGCCGCCCGGGACGGTGATTTCCGAGGCGGTGCTCAGCAAGCGGCTCAGGATCGGCCGCACCCCGATCCGCGAGGCGATCCAGCGTTTGGCGCGTGAACGCCTCATGGTCATCATGCCGCGCCGCGGAATCATGGTCTCGGAAGTCAACATCCGGACGCAGCTTCGACTCCTCGAAGTGCGCCGGGAGCTTGAGCGGCTGATCGCACGCGGCGCGGCGCGGCGGGCCACCGCCGCCGAGCGCACGGCCTTCGCCGCGATTGCGACTGGAATGGAGGAAGCCGGGCGCAAGAACGATGACACGATCTTCATGCGCCTCGACCGGGAGTTCAATCTGCTCGGCCTCGAAGCGGCGCGCAACGAGTTCATTTCCGGCGCCATGGTCCTCATGCAGGGCCTGTCGCGCCGCTTCTGGTACATTCATTACAAGGAGGCGGCGGATCTGCCGCTCGCCGCGCGCCTCCACGCCGATATCGCGCGGGCGATCGCCGCCGCCGATCAGGACAGCGCGGCGAAGGCTTCGGACCGCCTGATGGACTATATCGAGGCCTTCACCCGCGCGACGCTGTCCGAGAGTTAGCGCTTGCGGCAACTGATATATTAGATGTATGTTAGTCGTCCGGTCGATGATGGAAGGCGACGCCATGATTACGAAGCGGCAGGCGGCGTTCCGCGCAGATTACCGGACGCGCATCTCGCCATGGTACAGCGGCTGGCTCCACGTCTTGGTCGTCTACGCCATCGGCGTCGCGGCGCTGGCTTATTCAATCCCGCACATCCACCGGCCGAGCTGGGCGGAACGGTCGGTGGTGCCCATCGTCTTTCTCGCCAGCAACCTCTTCGAGTGGTGGATTCACCGCTACGTCATGCACCGGCCGGTCACCGGCTTCATGGGCATCTACCGCCGCCACACGCTGGCGCATCACCAGTTCTTCACCGACGCCGTACCGACGCTCGACGACAGCCGAGATTTCCGCATCACCTTCTTCCCGCCTTACGCCCTCGTCACCTTCATCGCCCTCTCGGTACCGCCGGCCCTCGCTCTCGGCACCCTTTGGTCGGCAAATGCCGGGCTTCTGCTAATCTGCACGACGGTTGGCATATATCTCAATTACGAGTTCTTCCACTGGGGCTGCCACGTCAAGGACGACCGGTTCATCCGCCATATCCCGTTCATGAACACGATCCGCCGCCATCACATTGCCCACCACAACCAGGCGATCATGATGGAGAAGAATTTCAATCTGACCTACCCGATCGCCGATTGGCTGTTCGCCACCACCGACCTCGATCGCGGCCTTCTCGGCCATGTCTTCAACGGCTACGATTCCCGGCACGTGCGTACCGATCTGAAGAAGACCCGGGCCGGCGCCGACGAACCCGGAATCGCCGCGGTGCAGGCATGAGCGCGATCGGCAAGGCGGGGGCTACGCCGACGCGGCTCAAGCGCTCGCGCGCCTCGCTGGTCGGCGGCATCGCGACCGGGGTCGGCGTCTTCATCCTCGCCCTGCTGCTGGCCGGCGACACCAGCGTCACGACGGTCGCGATCGGCCTTGCGCTCGCCATCGCCGTCACCGTCTGGGTCCGCCTCGCCGACCTCTGACCGAGGTTATTTGACTGCGATGAATCGGAAGCTGCCTTTCACCACCTGCTGAAAGCGGAACTTGCAGTCGAGGATGTCGCCGATCTCATTGAAGTCGCAGGGGCCGCTGGCGCCCTCGTAGTTGATGTCCTGACCCTTGGCGAGCAACGCCAGGCCCTCGACGGCGGTGTAGACTTTCGTGCCGTCGCCCTGCGAGATCTTGCGAACGTTGTCGCGCAGTGCTGTCCCGGTCGCCTCTTTCGCCTTGGCGATGGTCAGGCTGACAAGGCTTATCCAATCGGTCGCCTGGCATTGGTAGGAGTCGGGCTCGCCACCGAGCCGTTTGGCCGCCGCGGCAAAGGCGGGCGAATCGGTGTCGGCCGAAGGTTGCACGATATAGGTCCCTTCGGTCACCTCTTGCGGCAGCGATTCCAGCACTTTCTGCGTGATCGCATAGGATTGCGCGAATTTCGCGCCCTCGTATCCCGCCTTGTAGAGATCCTTGAGCACAACCGTCTCGTCGGGCGAATAGCCGTTCAGGTAGATCATGTCGGGCTTGGTCTTGAGCGCCTGATCGACCTCGGAGCGATAGCTCGTCTTGTCCTTGTCGTAGATCGCGAAGCCGACGAGCTCGGCGCCGCCCGCCTTGAGCACTTCGGCGAGGCGGTCATGCGTCGGCACCGTGAAGGGCGCCTGGATGGATAGGGCGAAGACGCGCTTCATGCCGAGACCGAGGATGAATTTGGCGTGGTTGGTCGCCTGCAGGAAATTGTTCGGCTGGGTGCGGATGAGATAGCCCTGATGCGGCAGCTTGGTGATGGTGTCGGCGCCCGAGACGGTGGTGAGGAACGTCTTGCTCTCCCAGCACAAAGGCGCCACCGCCGTCGTCACCGCCGAGGCCCAGGTCCCCATGATGACCGGCACGCGGTCGACGTCGATGAGCTTGCGC
>WNFC01010903.1_pt1 | contig 10101 bp, 8 predicted proteins | sample 5400541 | NCBI WGS metagenome assembly WNFC01 (sample SAMN13153342, study PRJNA577476) | soil metagenome | isolation source: 120 cm saprolite under Douglas fir tree site 2 hole 2 replicate 1 | place: USA:California | collected 2015-04-18 | reverse complement strand
GGGGCAAGGGGCTGATCCTCGACCAGTTCTTCACGAATATCCGCGCCAAGGTGCTGTACAGCGGCTATCAGCGGATCTGGCTGGTCCCGTGACGAGGACGGCGTAAGCGGCGCGGCGCGAGGTTACTTCCGGCCGGCGAGGAAGGCGCGGGCGAAGCCAGCCGTGTCGTTCAGCATGACCGCGTCATACTCGACCGACGGCTCGATCTCGCTGCCCTCGTGCCACTCGTTCCACGAGGTGATCAAGACGTAATCGGGATGGGCGGCGACCGCCTCCTGCCACAGCGTGCGATAGGTCTCGCCGCCCCAGCGCTCGGTGACCGGGCGCGGCGGCGGCCGGCCAACCTTGCTGTCGTCGTAGCCGGGGATCACCGTGACGCTCGATATTTTGCCGGGCCCGGCCGCCGCGACCATTTTCGGGTAGGCGGCACGGGCCCAATCGTGCAGCTGCGGCGGCGTTTTGTGCTGAGTCTGGCCGGTGATGTTGTAGGTGCTCGCCCCGTCGAAGGCGGCGACGAAATTGTGATCCAGCGAGTCGGCAACGAGCGCGACGCCGCCCGGGTTGTCGCGGTGGACTTGCGCGATGACGTCCTGCCACTCGGCGGGCGAGAGCTGATGGATGGCGCGGCCGTAAACGAACACGACCGGCTTGCCGGCGGCGCGCAGCCAGGCCTTATGCGCGGCGTAATGCGACAGCAGGTAATCGAAGTCGGCGATGGCGGCCTTGACCCGGGCCGGGGCGTCGTCTCCCGGGATCTTTTCGTAATAGGCGGATACCCCCAGCCCGTGCTTCGCCGCGACACCGAGCAGCAACGGCATGCCATGATCCTCGAAGCTGCCCTGCCCCCACCAGCTGGCGATAAAGCCGGTGATGCCGGCGCCGCGCGCCGCCGCCGCCTGGCGATCGACAATCGCCGGATCGTGGCTGTCATAGGCGCCATAGGCCGGGTAATCCGTCGAACCCTCGATCCGCTCATTCGCCGGATCGACATTCTTCCAGTGCACCCAATGCCCGCTGATTGCAGGATTGCCGTACCAGCCGTAATAGAAGGCCAGCAGTTGGCGAGACGTCACCTCGGCACGAGCGGCAGTAAGCATGCCGAGGGTGAAAACCGCTACGATGGCAAGCCTAGTGAAAATCCGGAGGCGATATATTATGAGAAAAAATGCGCTCATCCTCCGCAACCGCCACTATAGCCCAGTTAGTGGCATACCGTATCTTGCGGCAAATGTTTGGGCATCGGCCTCAATTTGTTGAAGATATTTCGGAACATATTCATCATACCAGAAAGGATTTACGCCGTCCCTAAGAGTAATCTCTTTGTAAACGCGCAAGAGCATCCACGAATACATCTGTCGCTTTAAGCCTACTCGGCCCGGGCGCCTAAAGCTCGTTAGGTGATCAAGAACGAGATGAGATTTCGCATTACAGGAGTCCCCGGCAGCAAGTGGGAACAATTCCTCATGAATGTATCCTCGCCAACAGGCATGCTCGGGTCTATAAAGCCGCTTCTTGCCGCTTACCGTCTTTTCTATCTGAAATTGTGAACTAACTAAAGGTTGGCCAATTTGCCATTCCTTAGATTGTAATATACGTAGATCGATTGTTACAATAGATGTCGCATCATCACCGGCGTCTATTGCGACTTCATTGGACGTAACCCCACCTGTCAGCACCTCGTCTGCATCGACCATGAGGAGCCATGGCTTTGTACAATGCTGTGCCGCAAAGTTGCGAGCATGGGCATAACCCGATGCCAGCAAGCCTTCGCGCTTGTAAGGTATAACGCGGGCCTGATCTCCCAAGAGGTCCTTTATAATCTGAAGAGTTCGGTCGGTCGACTCCATGTCTAAAAAGAGAAAATTTTTGAAGTAATTCGTGAGTGCCGGAACAGAATATGGAAGCATGTCTTCTTCGTTATATGTCAGCATTACAATTTCAATCTCACCGAGACGAACGCCACCTGCGGCATCCGATGGACGATCGGCTCGCCGCAACGGACTTGAGGACGCCCGCCGCGGGCGTTTCCGCGCGTGAGCTGGTTTTGGCGGTATCGTTCGCGCCGCCTCCCGCAGTTTCGCCAAGAACAAGTTATCAGCATCCTGCACGTATGCCGCTTCTGTCAGCGAGATGGCTAGGTCTCGATCTTCACTATCAATCGCTTTCATGGCATTGAACATGACTCCGATCAGGGAGTTCTCCGAATCAGTCACCGAAAAATATCTCACCGGAAAGTATCCTGGGCAATTTCGCACTACGATATCTTCAAAATTCGCTAGCACAGGATATTGAGCATACCGATGGGACGATACATCTGCGGCGACAAAGGGTTTATTGTCCCTACCACGCCACCCAATTGACCGCGCTATACCGTCTGATATCCGCTCAGCATCCTGCTCGATTTGAATAAAACGGAGAAACGCCAGGACCGCATCGAGCGGGTCAGCGATCAGCTTTTCATATGTCAGGAAAAAGAAATTTGATGATCGCAGTGCGATCCATTTCTTATAGAATTTGTAGAAATAGATCGCCTCATTAACTAGGAAGTTACGAAAGGTTTGAATCGTGTCTTTTGCGCCATTGCGGAGGTGGAGCTCATAATTCGAGAGCGACCGTGGGACAGGACTTCTATATTGAACTAAGCGGTAGACTCCCCATTACGTTGGAATTTTGAATGAGTTATCGAAGTACATGGGATCTTTCGACAACAGTTAGTTTCATAGAACTCGCAATAAGCGAATTCACCCTCAAACGAGTTTTTTAGGATCATTTCAAAAATATGATGCCCCGATCGAGGCATCGAAACACCGAGGACGTGTACCATGATCAATGCTTCACAGCTACAATGTTGGCTCGTCAATCACAAAAGCAGTGTGTAGAGGATATCGACCCGGGTCTTCAGGTCGTTTTCCGGGACAACGATCAGCCGCTCGAAACCGATCGTCGGCATGCGGCTGTCGAGCGCGGCGATCTGGCTCCGCGTCTCGGCGGTCAGATCGATCTGGGCGCGTATCCGCAGCCGCCAGCCGCCGGCCCCGACCGCCTTGCGCCGGATCCGCAGCACGATGTCCCGGGGCCGCGGGCCGACGGCGCCGTCCCACACGCGCTCGCCATTGGCCGTCAACCTGATCGGCTGCTCGACCAGCGGCCCGCTGACGCGCACACGCAGGAACACGTAGTAGAGCCGGCTCTCGTTTGGCGCGAGGCCCAAGGCAACCTCGCCGCCGGCGTGACAGGCCCAGGTTCCCCACTCCTCGGGATAGGCCCAATACCCGGCCGAGCGGGCCTCCTCGCCGCGCACAAAGCTCTGCTCGTGCAACGGCTCGCTCAGATACAGCCCCCGCCTGGTGCCCTCGATACGCGCGAGCAGCGCCTCGCCCGTACCGTCCGCGTCGCGATCGAGCCGGCCGAAGCTTACCTCCGACGAGTAGGGGATCTCGGTGTAGGGGTAGGGCTCCTGCCACTCGGTCTTGGGGGTCGCAAGGCAAGCCGTCACCACCTTTTCGGCGACCGAACGCCAGGTGATCGGTGCATAGCCGCGGCGGATCTTCTGTTCGAGCCTTCTCCGGGCGGCGGCGTCGGAGATCAAGTCACGCACCACCTTGAGCGACTGCTCGAAATCGGCGATGTCGAGATAGACCCCGAAGTCGCCGGCCACTTCCGGAACCGAGGCGCGGTCGCTGCTGACGCAGATCTTTCCCATCGCCAGCGACTCGCCGATCGGTAGGCCCCAACCCTCGTAAAAGGTCGGGCACACGGTGAACAGGCAGCGGCTGTACAACAGCCGCAGGTCGGCGTCGCAGATGTCGCGCAGCAGCAGGATCCGCCCGCCCAGATAGCCGGTCTCGACGAGGGTGCTGATGAACGCACTCGATTTCCAGCCGAGGCGGCCGACGCAGACGAGGTGTGGCGGGTCGTCGCCGTCGTCGATCATGCGGCGCCAGATGTCGAGCATCAGCTGATGGTTCTTGCGACCTTCGATCGTCCCGACAAACAGCACAAAGCGCTGCGGCAGCTCGCTCACCTGAAGCTCGCCCGCCTGCGTCCCCTTCGGCAGAAATTCGGCGAAAGACGAGCCGTTCCGCGTCACCGTTATCGACGGCTCGGAGATCTGCAGCGATTGGGCGTAGCGCCGCAGGTCCTTGGCGGTGTTCTCGGACACGCTGAGGATATGGTCGGCGTGCCGCAATGCCCGGCGCATGAACTCCTCGAACACGCGGGCCGTATCCTGGTCGCAGGTCTCGCGGGCGTAGATCGGGATCAGATCGTGCACCGTCATCACGAAGCGGGTGCCGAACTGCCGCTTCAACGCGAGCACTCGATGGATGTAATCCTGGTGAACCCAGGCCGCGCCCAGGAGGCATAGGACGGAGGGGTTTCCGTCATCCAGGACCCCGAACCCGTCAAACTTCTGCGCGCCCGGCAGCAAGCCATAGCGCGCTTCTTCGGCCGGGAAGCTCACGAGACGTTGCGATTCCGGCAGAAACAGGTCCTGCAGCAGCGTCGCCAGCAATCCGGTCGGGATGCTGACCCAATCCCTGGTCTTCGCGTTGTAGCTCAAGAAGATCAACTGCGATCGCGGCAAGACCTCGCTGGCCAGGATCGCCAGGACAATGCTCGACTGGACGCGCTGGATGCCGGTCAGGTTGGCGTGCTCGCCGATGTAGTAGACGAGGTCGGAAATGTCGAAAAGAACCCGCGTGCCGACGACAGGCACCGGGCGCGGGTGAGTCCGCAGTTGCCGGAGTTGGTGGATCTCCGGCGCGGATGACGCGAGGGCACCGTAGTCGGCGCGGGCCGCGATCGGGGGGCGCTCCGCGTCCGCGCCCAAACCGCTTGCGAGGTCAAAGAGCCGCATCGCCCCCATTCGGTCGGCCGCGCTACTGAATGCGTTTTGCCCAGCCGCGGCTCCGGAGCGCCAACGGATCGGCTTGGCGGTCAGCGGAATACCGGTGTCTTCCTCGACGATGTCGAGCAGATGTTCCTCGCCATCCAGCACCGAGCGCGGCATCGGCAGCGCAAAGCAGTGGCAGCCGTCGCCGATGCCGGCGGGCACCAGATCGGCGCGGAAGCGCGACGCCACCGCCCGCGCCAGCACGCGGTCGCCCTCTTTCAACGCGACAAGGCAGCGATGCGATGGCTGATCGGGCCGCATCACCCAGCCCCGCACGTCGGTGTCCGACAGCTCATCGATATAAGCCCGGAGAGCCGCCTGTGGCGCCACGCGATGCGTAATCGCCGATCGATCGGCACGGTCGCCGACCGGCTGTGCCGCGGGTGCGAATGCAGCCTCGTCGACCACAGGAGGTCCCGTCCCGGCCACAGCCATGCCGCCGGCATTTACCTCCGGCCCGGCGGGCCTCTCACGGGCCGGCGCGGGCGGTGCATCTTCGAGGATGATCGGCGAGCCCGGCACCTCGGCACCGCTATCGGCACAGCGCAGGTGCAATACATGGCGCTCCTGCGGGAGCAGCCGGTCGGCCAATTCCATGCTGAAGCTGTCGGCCATCGCCGATGCCCGACAGGATCAGACCCGGACGGTTCTCGCCCGCAACCGTCGTGGCCAGCCGGGTTTCGCCGTCGAGCAATTCAAGACGGATCCGTTCCGCGGGCGTCGTCGGGTCCCAAACCCAGCCCTTTATCGAGCGCCAGTCGGCCTCGATATGGCCTTGCAGAGTACGCCCGGCACGGGACCCCGCTCTTGCTAGATCGGAAGTGGCGGTGGCTTCTCGTACCGGCGCCTCGACAATTGCCGCGTCGTCGCGGCGTGTTGACGGCCCGATATCGTCAGACAAAGCGGTTGCCGGCGCAGCGATCCCATCGAGGGCCTCGTCGGGCAGCATGACCGGCATTGCTGTCGGTGCAGGGTACGCGGCAGCGGCCGCTCGCTCCGCGACGGCGAGCGCGGCTTGTTCTGGAGCCGCCGCGCCATTCCGGGCGACCCCGGCCGCGGTCGATCCTTGCCGCTTCTTGTCCGGTAAAGTTCTCGCCATTCAACCCTCAGACAGCTGGCGCTACGCCCTTTTCGATGGAAGCCGCGGTGTTCCTCCTCCGCAGGCGGTAACCGGCCGGTGGAGCGGCTCAACACCCGATGGTCTTCCCGATACCGGTGTTATGCGGAAGACAGCTCCGGCATCTTTCCCGAGCGCCATCGCGCCGATGCGCTACGGCTCGCCGGCTGCAACTTATCCGAGGCCTTTTATTAAAGGCAACCCGTTTTACGTGTTATCGGCCGCTCGTATGGTGCGGCATAAGGCGCTACGCCAAAAAATGAGGCTGGGCGCCGGCGCGAGGCAGCGGAAGTGCACTGCGAACGCCGCCCCTCCCCCTCCCCCGACCTGGCGGGAAGATCAGGGCGGCGGCCGGAGCCGCGATCTCAGGAAGCCGTAGATCAGGACGAGCAGCACGAGGCCGAGAAAAATCCCGGGCGGCAGGCTCTGCAAGAAGGCGGTGGCGTTCGTCGCCACTGTGGAAATGAACGAATCGGCCTTGTCGCCGATGATGATGTTCAACAATAGGCACAACACGATCAACAGAAACGCCGCCTCGACGGCGGCCCAGCCGATCACCCGCAACCGGGTCAGGAATTGCCCCATGAGCGGTGCGGGGCGGCCCCGGGCGAGCGGCCCTGCTGGGCCGTCCCCCCGGGTTACCCCACCCCTCGACGACCGATCAGGCCATCGAGCGATGCGAGAAGAGCCAGAGAATGACGCCCAAAACGATCAACCCTACCAAGCCGTTACTGCCCAGCTGGGCGACCAGGCCGATGATGTTGGCAACGACGCCGCCAAAGAACGGCAGGGTGCCGCCGACCAGCATCGCCGCGACAATCGCCAGCGCCAGCAACATCAGACCGATCTCGGTCAGACCGCCGATCCACATTTTGACGCGCACCAATGTATCCATTGGGTTTCCCCCTCCTTCAAATGTTCGGCTTCCCCCCGGTTGCCGATTTTTTGATCATAGCACAAAAGCGCTATTCAACGTAGACGCGCAAAAAAGCGGCACCTCTCCCGGCGCGAGCGATCCCCGGACTTCCGGGACTGGCCGCGATTGACAACCCCGGCCGGCGACGGTCTGATCCGCCTTGAGGATTTTCGCGCATGGGAGGGATCCGGTGGCCAAATACAGGATCGCGACGCCGGCCGGCGCCAGCTTCACGGTGGCCGGCGGCGGCTACGGCCACGAGATGGAGGCGCTCGCGCCGATCGACGCCGAGATCTACGAGATCCCGGCCGGGTCGGAGGAGGAATTCGTCGCCGCGGCGCGCGACGCCGACGCGCTCTACGCCAAGGGCCGCGCGATCACCCAGCGCATGATCGACGGGCTCAGTCGCTGCAAGATCATCGCGCTCGGCAGCGTCGGGGTCGACTCGGTCGATGTCGATGCTGCAACCGCCAAGGGCATCCCGGTCACCAACTGCCCGGACACCTTCATCGAGGAGGTCGCCGACCACGCGATGCGGCTGATCCTGGCAACCCATGGCCGGCTCGTCGTACAGGACCGGCTGGTGCGCGAGGGGCGCTGGGCCGAGGGCCGGCCGATGCTGCTGTCGATCCCGCGGCTGCGGGGCCTGACCCTCGGCCTGATCGCCTTCGGCCATGTCGCGCGCGCCGTCGCCGAGCGCGCCAAACCGTTCGGCCTCAATGTCATCGCCTACGACCCGTTCATCGAAGAGATCGTCATGGTCGAGCGCGGCGTCGAGCCGGTCAGCCTCCCCGAGCTCCTGGCGCGGGCCGATATTCTCTCGATGCATTCGCCGGCGACCGAGAGCGCCCAGCGAATGATCCGCGAAGAGCATTTCCGCCAGATGAAAAAGACCGCGATCTACATCAGCACCGGGCGCGGCCCGACAACCGACGAGCCGTCGCTGATCAAGGCGCTCGACGAGGGCATGATCGCCGCGGCCGGGCTCGATGTCCTCGAAAAGGAGCCGCCCGGCGGCAACAACCCGCTCCTCAAGATGGACAATGTGATCCTGACCGCGCATGTCGCCTCGGCGACGGCGCGGTTCGACCCGGCGCGGCGGCGGCGGGTCGGCCAGGAATTGTCGCTGGTCTTGTCGGGCAAATGGCCGATGTCCTGCGTCAACCCGGCGGTCCTCTCGGCGAGCGGATTGAAGCGCTGGCAGCCGGTGTCGATGGAGCGCGGCCCGAATTCGTAGCCCCTCACCCACCCATCGCTAGCTAGCGCGATGGGTCCCCCCTCTCCCGCGGTGCGGGAGAGGGAAATCGGCGGCGTTTCCTTCCCTCTCCCGCAATGCGGGAGAGGGTGGCGAGCGCAGCGAGCCGGGTGAGGGGTGTCGACCAAACAAATGGGGAGGGGTGCCATGATCTCGGACCGACGGTCGTTCATGCTGGCCGGCGCCGCGGCGGCGGCGGAATTCGGCTCGGGTGGCGGCGCGGCTTGGGCGGACTGGCCGCCGCCGGTGCGCTATCCCGATCCCAACATCAAGGTGCTCGACCCGCGCTTTCAAAGCCTCATCCTCGGCAACGCCGCGGTCGAGCGGATCGCCGGCGGCTGCCGCTTCACCGAAGGTCCGGTGTGGTTCGGCGATGGCCGCTACCTGTTGTGGAGCGACATCCCGAACGACCGCATCATGAAATGGGAAGAGGAGACCGGCGCGGTCAGCGTGTTCCGCAAGCCGTCCAACTACGCCAACGGGAACACCCGCGACCGCCAGGGCCGGCTGATCACCTGCGAGCATGACAGCCAGCACCTGACCCGCACCGAATACGACGGCACCATCACGGTGCTGGCCGAGAGCTTTGACGGCAAAAGGCTGACCGGGCCCAACGATGTCGTCGTCAAATCCGACAACTCGATTTGGTTCAGCGACAACGGCGCCGGCACCCGCGGCAATTATCTCGGCCATACCGTAAAGCAGGAATTGCCGTTCCGGGTCTACCGGCTCGATCCGGCGACGAAGCAAATGACGATAGCGGTCGGCGACATGAAGCGGCCGAACGGCCTCGCCTTCTCGCCGGACGAGAAGCTGCTCTCTGTCATCGACACGCCGGGCCCGGGGCAGCGCACGATCCAGCTCTACGATGTCGTCGAGAACGGTACCAAGACCGCCAACCGGCGTGAGTTCAACAGCGCCGAGCCGGGCGGCAGCGACGGCATGCGGGTCGATATCCACGGCAATCTGTGGTGTGGATGGTCGGGCGGCGAGGCCGAGGACGGGGTCGCCGTGTTCGCTCCCGACGGCAAGATGATCGGCCGCATCATGCTGCCCGAGCGCTGCGCCAACGTGTGTTTCGGCGGCAGGAAGCGCAACCGCCTGTTCATGGCGGCGGGAACCTCGGTCTATTCGGTCTTTGTCGAGACCCAGGGCGCGCCCGGCGGCTAGGCGATGACCACTCGCCGGCGCGTGATCGTTGCTGGCCTTTTCGGCTCAGCATGCTGGATGACGAGCCCCCCGCGCGACACTCGAGCCCAGCAGCCGCAATTGCCCGTTATCGGTTTTCTCAGCAGCAGCTCCGCGCCCGGGCCCGGCTTGGTAGTCGCGTTCGCTGAAGGCTTGAAGGAGAGCGGCTTCGTCGACGGCCACAATGTGATGATTGAGTACCGCGCTGCCGAGGGCGATTATGACCGATTGCCGGTGCTCGCCCGCGAACTCGTCGCCCACAAGGTTGACGTTATTGTGCCCATTTCGCTTCCGGCCGTGCTCGCAGCCAAAGCGGCCACCTCGACCATTCCAATTGTGTTCAGTACCAGCGGCGATCCCGTCACCTTCGGCTTGGCGAAAAGTCTCAATCGGCCAGAAGGCAATCTCACGGGTGTGACCCTGTCATTCGATCCTTTCGGGGAAAAGCGGCTTCAACTGCTCCACGAGTTGGTGCCCAATGCCATCTCAATCGGTCTCCTGGTCAACCCGGCAAACCCCATTACCGCCTCCCATAAAGAGCGCATTGAACCGGCGGCACAGGCGCTCGGGATCAAGCTCTCGGTGTTGACAGCCAGTAGCGAAGATGGGTTGGAGGCGGCCTTCGCAACGGCGCACCAGACCGGGATTGGTGCTCTTTTAATTGGGGAAGACGCGTTTTTTGTAACCCGAGGAACCCTGCTGGCAGCATTGGCGGCCCGCTATGCGATGCC
>WNFC01010902.1_pt1 | contig 10102 bp, 8 predicted proteins | sample 5400541 | NCBI WGS metagenome assembly WNFC01 (sample SAMN13153342, study PRJNA577476) | soil metagenome | isolation source: 120 cm saprolite under Douglas fir tree site 2 hole 2 replicate 1 | place: USA:California | collected 2015-04-18 | reverse complement strand
GCCGAGGGCCAGATTTGAACTGGCGACACCTTGATTTTCAGTCAAGTGCTCTACCAAGCTGAGCTACCTCGGCACGCGGCCCGTAATTCTATCTGCGCTCGGAGGGCGACCCGAGTTGGCGCTGGTCATCGACCCCGCTTAGGGGCATAATCCAGCGGTTCCTCGTTCGCGTTGGGAAGCAAGGAGGGGGTTGGTCGTGAATCTCAGGCTTGTCGGACGTTTCTCAGCCGCCGTGCTGTCCGCTGCGCTCGTGGCGCTCGTGGGCGGCCCTGTATCAGCGTCGGATTCGGGGAACCGCAGCGATCTCAAGAACTTCCAGCACGTCTTCGTGATCATGATGGAGAACACGGGCTTCAACAGCCTGATCGGCAACACCAACGCGCCCTGGATCAATGGCGCGGCCCGCGCGCACGGCCTCGCGACCAGCTACTTCGGCGTCACGCATCCGAGCCAGCCCAACTATGTCGCCGCGACGGCGGGCATCCAGGGCGCCGACAGCGATGCCGATGAAACGCTCAGCGTTCCGAACATCGTCGACCAGCTCGAGAGCAGCGGCAAGACCTGGAAGGCATACATGCAGTCCTTGTCGTTGTGCGTGACCAAGCTCGATCACGCGTGTGGCAACCAGCTTTACGAGCGCAAGCACAATTCGTTCGTGTCCTTTGCCGATGTGCAGAGCAGCCCGGCGCGGATGGCGAACATAGTCGACCTGAGCCAGCTGAACAGCGACCTCGCCGCAGGCACCGTCCCGGACTACGTCTGGATCAGCCCGGACCAGTGCAACGACATGCACGGACGTGGCGGCCCGTCTACCGACCCGTGTCGCTTCGCCAACGTGCAGGGTCTGATCCGAACCGGCGACGCTTTCCTGTCGAGCACCGTCGGCGCGATCATTGCTTCCTCCGCGTGGACCGGCAACTCGGCCATCTTCATCGCGTGGGACGAGAGCGACTTCACTGGAACTGGCTTCGGCGGATTCGGCGACGACTCCGGCTGCTGTGGCTCAGTCGCAGGCAAGGGCGGCGGGCATGTCGTCACGCTCGTCATCTCGCATTCCGACCACGCGGCCCGCACCTCGAGCGTCTCCTACAACCATTACTCGTTGCTACGCACGATCCAGGACGGCTGGCAGCTCGGCTGTCTGGGCTTTACGTGCGACACGGCCAACGTGCCGGCGATGAGCGACCTGGTCGGCCCCAAGGGCTAGTCGTCGAACGCGGGCGCCGGCCTTAGGTGCGGCGCCCGCGATCCGTCCTGATCCGCTTGACATGGGGTTGCCCCCTTGGGACACTACGGGACCCAAAATGACTCTTTCGGGAGCGGTCGCCAAAACCATCTCGCCGAGTCGCTTGATCGCCGTGGTCGCGACCTGCGGCCTCCTGGTCGGCGCCTGCGGATCGTCGGGCTCTTCTTCAAAAGCAACCCCCTCGCCGTCGCCCAAAGCGAAGCTGATCACGAGCGTCGATGCTTGCATGCTGGTAACCGCAGCCGACGCGTCCACCGCGACCGGAGTGACAGTTACTGATATCGGGGCTTCGACTGGGGCGCAGACGGCGGGGACTTGCCTCTACGGCAGCGCAGACTTCACGACGTCCGTGATCGTCGTGGCCCAGGTCTACCCGAGCATCACCTCCGCCGCCTCCATCTCGCCCGAGAAGCTGGCCGCCGCCCTGAAAGGCGCCAATACGTCGGGTACGGCCAAAGTAGTCACCGGAATCGGCGACAAGGCAGTCGAGTACACCTTTACGAGCTCCGGGTCTGGCGGAACGATGATTTTCGTGTTCAAGTCAAACGTCGTGATCACGATCGCGGTGACACCGAGCACTGACCCTGCCGCGGTCGAGAATCTCGCCCGAACCGCCGTCAGCCGACTCTGATCCCCAGATAAGAGGCATGTGGGCGGTGATGGATTGGAATCGCCGCTGGCAGGCGCGCTTCGGCTAATAGCCTGGACGAGCTACGCCAGCGACCGTGATCTCGGGTAACGTCACAAGTACTTGAGGCTGGCACTGCCAGGATGAAGGCACAGAATTCGGCTAACTGCGCACTGGCCGGGTTTGGCTCGTCAATGCTGAACAGGTCTCGCAGGGCTTGTAACCCCTACGATGCTTGCTCAAAGGAATGAGCGAGGTTGGGCGGTCGCGAGTGTGGAGAGCTGGTGAAGAAGCCAGGGGTAGCGCTACCGGTCCCAAGTCGGCTGTTCGCCTGTGAAGCTGGCTGCGGCCACACCGACACAACTGAAGAACAAGGTGATCGCCAAGGGAGGCGCGCTAGGAACGACCCGGACGGAGCCACCGGCCAGCGACGCCGCTAGGACGTCCGATGCGGGCTTCTCAACCACTGACATGCTCGTTCGTGTGGATGAACTCTTGGAGGCGCGGTATGGATCCGCGTCGCTTGGCAACAAAGCCGACCCACTCGACGAACTCATTTTCATCGTACTGAGCGCCCAAACACGCCCTAACGGATACGAACGCGCTTTCAACGCATTGAAACAACGCTTCGCGGAATGGGACAGCTTGCTCACGTCAAGTGAAGGCGAGGTCGAAACCCTCCTTAGGCCGGCAGGACTGTCACGACAGAAGACTAAGAGGCTTCGAGGGTTGGTTCAGTGCGTGCAGGACGAAGCCAGGCGCCGAGCGGGGGACCACAACGTTCCAGCAGGCCTCGGTTTTCTTCGCTCGGAGGACGATGCGACGGTGGAGCGATTCTTGACATCATTGCCCGGCGTTTCGGTGAAGACCGCCCGCTGCGTGATGATGTACTCCCTTGGCCGGGAGGTCTTTCCTGTTGACACCCACATACTTCGGATCCTCGCTCGGATGGGCCTCGCCCGCAGCCTCCACCGGAAACAAGCTGGAGATCCGATCCAGGATTTGGTTCCCAGAACTCTTAGGAGAAGGCTCCACATCAACTTGATCCATCATGGCCGGGAAGTCTGCAAGCCACGAACACCGGGCTGTGGGCAGTGTTCCTTAGTGTCGTTCTGTGAATCGGGACTACAACGACTCAGGGATCGCGAGAAGCCCCATGCTGCTGTGGACCTATTCGCTGGTCCTGGAGGCCTGTCTGCAGGCTTTCGAAGGGCAGGATTTACAGTTGTGTTTGCTGCCGAGAAGGAACGCTATGCGGCTCAAACATATCGTCTGAACCACGCTGGAGTACCGACCTTCGAAGTCGATGTCGCCACATTAGACGGCTCAACGATACTGTCAGTTGCCGGACTGCAGCGCGGTCAGATCGACGCCCTTCTCGGGGGACCTCCATGCCAAGGCTATTCACAAGCGGGAAAGCGCAATCCAGAGGATCCCGCGAACAGTTTGTACCGCGAGTTCGTGCGACTGGGTGAGGAAGTGGGAGCCCGTCTGCTCGTGATGGAGAACGTACCGGGGGTGCGAAATGTCGGCGGCAAGGCGTTTGTAGAGGACATTGAAGTCGACTTTCGGTCGCGCGGGTTCGAGCCGAGGCACTATCTGCTCAATTCAGCCGACTACGGTGTGCCTCAGAAGCGTCGGCGAATACTGTTTCTTGCCGCCCCGGCAACGTCCCCGATCGTGAAATCCCTGAGCGCGCCCCCACCCACCCACGCTCACGATCCTAGTAACGAGCACGATCGCCTGCCGAGCCCACCAAACGTCACCACCGCGCTCTCGGGGCTCCCAGTGCGTCGACCGGGCGAGGGCGAGGAAGTCTCTTTCTGGAACGACAAGCCCTTGTTCAACCACGTGGCGATGAGGCACTCGGCCAAGGTGGTTTCTCGAATCAAGGAGATACCGAGTGGGGGTGGAGCGATTTCGTACCGGAGGCTGCACCCGGCAGAGCCTGGCAGGACGATCATCGCAGGCCATCGTGCCCTGCCCGTACACCCCGTTGAACACCGCACGATCACAGTCCGGGAAGCCGCTCGACTTCAAGGTTTCGACGACAGCTTCCGATTCATAGGGCCACGTGCAGAACAACCACTTCAGGTCGCGAACGCAGTTCCTCCGCCTCTTGGTGAGGCTATAGCCAGGCGGGCAGCCGAGTGGCTGGGCGCCAGGACGGCTAAACCTCAATCCTCAGGTTCTATACGCGCGAGCCAATCTCGGTAATCTAACCTCCCGTATCGGGCGAGGCTAAGGATGGCTTCCAGTTCGCTCACGAGTTCGCCGCGAAGGCCCGGCTCATCTTTGATCACCTGATCGACTGCAACGGTCTTGGCGACGCGGAGCACTATTCTGGTAGCAGTTCGGCATTCATCGACCGAAATCGGCGCGGCAGTTGCAAGCCCGGCGGCATCGCGGTTCGGAGACAAAATCGGTCGAACCCGCAGCGCGAAGGACACAAGGTCGAAATGGGGTGATGTCGAATCGACGGTGTAGGCCTGCGAACTCGCCAACTCTACAGTGCTTGGCGAACCAGCTGCCCCCACGATCAGACCGGCGATCCATTTGCAGATGGCCACCACCATCAGTCCAAAGAATTGCCCCTCAGAGCATTCATCGGTCACGAAGGCTGCTGCGTCGAAGCTGAGCAGCTCATTGCATTTCTCGACGAAACCTACACACCGAGACGCATTCTGGCGAACTTGGCGTGCCAATAGATCCACAACGTCCGGTTCCATGTGGTTCCGCCCTATCCGCGTTGTCAAGAGGAAGATCCACGGATGCTGGTTCCGGATCTGCAACGCCATCAATCGCTGCATCGCGTCATAAATCGATCCCGCAGCCGGGCGGTCCGTGGCTACGCTGTCGCAGAGATCGAGATTGATAACGTCAAATGGTCCGAGGTCAACAGCTCGTTTCCATGCGATGGATGTGGTGTTAGCGAGCAGTCGGAAGTCTTCACCGAGCAATTCGGACCTGCTGTCGACATAGGGCAACCGCCGCACCTCATCGAGCGAAGTATTTAGGTCAGGATCGCCTGCCTTAAGCGCGCGGTTGAAGCCGAGGAAGGTCATCTGACGCTGGGCGGGTTCGCAAATCTCTCTGTGAATGAACCGAAGGTCGAATAAGTCAGTCCCAGGAAGACCGAGGTAGCGGATTGGGCTACCCGCTGCTCCACCAAGTCGCGAGATTTGCTCTAGCCATTGGAATCTGCGCACAAACTGCTTGCGCGGCCTGTGCCAAGGCTGAAACGCTGGCGGCGCAGGACGGCTAGGAGCGAACTCTGAAGTTACAAAAAGATCGGCGGCCAAGCTGTCGATGTCGTCGCCGTCACCTATCACTCCCCTGCCGCCTCGAGAACTTCCCGTATACGAGAGAGCAATCGATGTTGTTCAGTGTCTGAAAGTCGATCGAGTAACCCAAATGCGGCTAAGACCTGAGCAATGGCCCGGAGTCTCCGTTCCACAAGGCGGCCAGTTTTGCTTGGGGATTTGACGGTCGCGCTTTTCTCAAACACCTGGTCTCTTGCAAACCGGTAGTCGCCCACCTCAGCTTGAGTCGCGACTGCATCATCGGACCCGTCGAACTGAACGCGTGGAGGGGCGTCGTCCTCGCCGGATTGCTCCCGCCACGTATCCGCTGCAATGCGGTCGAGCTCATCGCTGGCAGCAGATGCCGCAGCCGCTCGCGATGCCTCGCGCACCTGGGCAGCCTCCCTCTTCTGCGTGCTCGCGACTCGTCGGAGAGCCGAATGTAGCCAGCGCGTGAGGAATACAAAGTGAGGATGCGCGTAATTAAAGGATTCTCGATCGATATTAAGAGCTCCCTCAAGCCCCTCGCTGACGAGAATCTCACAGCTAATCTGTCGCAGCCGGGTTTGCTCCGACACCTGGTATCGAAGGAACGACGGATCGAACAGGGTACCGCTGGAGCCGTGAATGCGTATCAGAACGCCTTGATGCTCCGTCGGGGCGATCTTCGGACTCCATAGGAGGTAGGCCTGGAATTCCAGCGGCCCACCTGAGAGTTCCGTCGGAACCTCTGTGAATTCCTCGCGACACCTGCCTACGAACAGGAGGGGCTTCTTTAACGCATGCGCCGTGGCCGGCAGTCCCAAGAACCGAAGCGGTCGGAGCAGAACGAGATCATCAATTTGCACGTGGAAGTCGCCCGGCGCGGGGTCCCGGCCGAGGCCCAGGGCCGACCGGATCGTCTCGCCTTTGCGCAGTATCACTCGCTCTGGATTCGCCCTCGGAGACACCGGAATCGTAAAGACTGCGACTGCGTCGCCGATCGGAATGTCGAATGGATGACCGTCGATGTACGGAAGAGGAGAAGCTAGGCTGAGTTGCCACACCATTCGGAGGTAGTAGTCGAAAATCCGCTCCAATTGTGGATTGGGGACCCCTGCATTTAGTTCGTCCCAGACCGCTGCAACAAGCTTTTCGAACGTGGATGCCGGATCGTCGGAGGCCTTCCAGGGGAGGTGGTCGACTTCGGATTCTGCATCCGGGAGCGCACGAAGCAAGTCTTGATCCTTGTCGACATGGCCTATGTGGAACTTCGGCGGCGGGAGGTCACGTCGTTCGCTGGGGTCCGCTAAAGACGCATTCGCAAGAATCGCATGCCAAATGTCCGCGCTCCGGAGGGTGTCCCGAGTCTGGGGACGTATGTCTGTGAGGATGATGGTCGTTCCGTGAGCCTCATTGTCCTCTGCCGGCTCTCGCCAGATGTTCACCAGGCCAGCGGTGTACTCGGCATCTTCTGCACCTTGGGTGAACGCATCGTCTGAGTATTGGCGCAGGGCGACGGTGGCTACGGTGCGCCAGGGATCGCCCTTGGTCTTGGTGATGATCTGGAACTTATTCGTGAGTTGAGCAACCGAGAACAGACCGATGCCGATCTTGCCAATCAGGCGGCGACCACCGGGACTGACCAGCGGATTGCTGCTGTTGGTGATACCAAGCACAACGCCGGTGGCTGTGCGCTTAGCGCTTCCGCCTATGTGTCGGATTAGGTTTGCGACGGCTGAAGGGGTCATACCCAGCCCGTCGTCTTCAATGGTCAGGCGTGCAAACCTTGGCCGATCAGTTGTGATTAGTACTCGCGCGGCGTCAGCGTCATAACTATTGGAAATCAACTCACGGAGGGCAGATACTGGTTGCCGGTAAATCCCATCCGTTATTCGCGCGAGGACACGATCATCAGTCTTGAGGACGGTTTCGATCACTTCGGCTGAGCTCGTGCTGTTGCCGATGCTCTCGACTAGGTCATGGTCAGGGTTCATGGCCATTACATACGCCTTACGCGCTCGCCATCGGAGACAAATTGGCCGCGCCTTGCCAGGCGATCGCCCGCCACCAACCTGATCGCATATCCATGACCCCTCGACAGCTCAATCTCATACTTGTGCTTGGCGCCGCGAATCTACAACTCGACTAACTGATTCTCGATTTGGTGCTCAATGACCATTGCGGAGACTCCGTAGGATCTGGCTACCTCGTCGACGTCTTCAACGTCGGAAGCTCCGCGCGCGGCGAGGCGATCTGCAACTCCGGCGGCAGGCGCTAGGAGTTCGGCGGCAAACGCGCGCTCGGCTCGCTGACGGTCAGTGTGAGCTGCCGTGACGAGAAATAGAGATTCAGGCTCAATCAGAACGTGCCACAACGCTCGAGCCAGCGTGAAACGGCGCGCAGGGGCGGCCGGTCGGCGGTTGAGTACTACAGCTGATTTGTCGGCTCGGCCGGCCGCGTGAATTCCAGGTTCTACGCTGAGCTGGCCGTTCTCCACGAATCGCACAAACCGATCGATGGGAAAGCGCTGACCCGAGGACAACTCCAGCGCAGCGCGGACGCGATCGGCTGCCACGTATCCAGCGTTCCAAGGTGGACCTTCCGCCGAGAAGTGTCGCGTGGCCTCTTGCAAAAGCCGGAGACGGGGTTCTGGGCTTCGCGGACCGGAGACCCGCAGGAGGCGCCGGGCGTTCCCAATCCAGGTTAGTGCCGCTTCGATGTGGGCGGGAGCAATCGAATCCAACAGGTCCGTGTATGCAGGGCCCTGTAGCTCACGGGAGGCGCGGAGAATTTGACTCCTGAACAGTGCCCCATCAGAGTAAGGGTCCAGTCCGAGCCTGGCGGCTGACACGCAGAATTCTGCAACCTGTGTCGGCGTGTGCACTATCTCATTCCATTCCGACGCCAAAGGAGTGTCAGCTACATCCAGCTCAGTTAGTCGCGTTACCACGGCATCTACCAGCCTCGCCAGAGTTTCCATCGCTTGATCCGAATTAACGAATGCCTCGCCGTTGGATACGTAGCGAACCGGTTGCGAGACTGATCCGACTTCGTCACTCCGCCACGTGAGGCGAGTGACGGAGCCGATCGGCACAATCGACAAATCTGGCCATATGAATCCATCGCCCGCTGACCGCAGGTTATGACTGTCCGCGCCAGGTGTTTGCGGCGAGTCTGTCACTGCTGCGGCCAATCGGGATTCCGGCCGCGAATCTGCCCGCAGGAGCCACCAGTTGTACGCAATCCACTCAGCCACTGGGTACAGCGAGCAGAAGATCGACCGCCGGGTACTGCGAGTGTCCGCGTCCTCAATCAGCGAAATGCACCGGTCGCCGGCCCAGATCTCCAGTCGGGCCCAAGTTGCCCTCAACTCGGGGGAGCGTACTTCGGCAGCAGGCTCCCAGTCCCACACAAGTCGCAAATCGGACATCGGTGTGCGGATACTCATCTCAGGGGGGGCACCGTCGCCTCAGGCACCGGGTATCCCTTGTATTGCCCTTGTTGGGCGTTGGTAAGGCGGCCCTCATACCAAATACCACCAACCTGGCGCCATGCGTAGCGCGGGAAGCCCCCCTCCCAAGGGGCGCCAACATGTCCCGTCAGCACCGCTTCACGCAACCAGAGAGTCAGACGCTGAGGGTCCATAAGGGCTGGGTCGCATTTTGCAGCGTCAGCACGGAGACGCGGCCTGCCAGCAAACGACGGCCGAGACTTGTGCTCCTCGCTTCCAACATAAGTTACCCGAGCAGCAATCGCGGCCAAATCCACCCCCCTTGGGGGTGGCGACAACGTGTGGCGACGCGGTCGGCGCCGACGAGGTGGCCGCATCACAGGCGTGAGTATGACTTGCTCCATCGTTACCACGGCGCTCAAAGAAACCTCACCCTCGTTTGAGGGTACCTGGGACCAGCTCTTCCTCTGGGGGCACTGAAATACTGCGAAATACCGAGCCGAACGGGAGCGGCTTGGGGGTATGCGCAAGGAGCTGACTAATCCGGTGGCCGAGGGACACGCTGAGGAGCCACTCACAGATCTTGTCGCCACTTGGAACAACGGTGACGCGGTTGGCCGACGCGAGCTGCTCGCCCTGCTGTTCACGGTCCACGTCATGCACGGGCGGGTTAACGGCTACTCGCCTCGCCCTGACCGAGCTCCAGACCTCATTCGCAAGATCGATTTGACCTCGAAAAAGGTGTCTGTCAGCGTGGGCGGTGAGAGGGTCGAACTCCCGACCTCCTCGGTGTAAGCGAGGCGCTCTGGCCAACTGAGCTAACCGCCCGTCGCGGATGCCAGTCTACCCAGCGGCGAGCACGCTCAGGGCAGAGTTGAGCTGCGCGTCTTTGGCGTAGCCATTAGCCGGCTGCTGGACGTCGAACTGGTCGTTCGTGCTCGCCAGCGGGACCGTGACGTCGGGCGTCAAACCCTTGTGGTCTATCGTCACACCGTTGGGCAGATACCACCGCTTGACCGTCAGGTGGATGTCGGCCCCGTCGTTCAGCGGGAAGTCCTGCTGTACCGACCCCTTGCCGAAGGTCACCGTGCCCACCAGCTTGGCGCGATGGTGGAACTGAAGCGAGCCGGCGACGATCTCCGCCGCAGACGCGCTGTTGGCGTCAACCAGGACGACCAGCGGTATCGACGCTGCGAGGTGCTCGCCGCTCACCACGTGCTTGTCCACGGTGCCGAAGCGATCGTGCAACTCGAAGGTCTCCCCGCTCGAAACGAACTCGCTGATGACATGGTCGGCTTGATCGATGAACCCGCCCGGATCCTCGCGCAGGTCCAACACCATTCCCTTGGCGCCGGGCAAGCCCGAGGTCAACGCTGCGTGAAACTCGTCGGTGGTCGTCGTGGTGAATTGGTAAAGGCGCACGTACAGGATGTGATCCGCGATCACGGTCGACCGCACCGAGGGCACCTGGATCTCGGCGCGGGTGATGGTGA
>WNFC01026813.1_pt1 | contig 10103 bp, 4 predicted proteins | sample 5400541 | NCBI WGS metagenome assembly WNFC01 (sample SAMN13153342, study PRJNA577476) | soil metagenome | isolation source: 120 cm saprolite under Douglas fir tree site 2 hole 2 replicate 1 | place: USA:California | collected 2015-04-18 | reverse complement strand
CGTGGTCGGGATCGTCGAGCGGCGCATTCCAGAACGCCATGATGCAATCGCCGATGTATTTATCGATCGTCCCCTTGTGCGCCATGATGATGTCGGTCATCGGCGTCAGGAACTCGTTGATCAGCTGGCCCAATTCGGCTGAGGTCAGGCCCTCCGACATCGTCGTGAAGCCCCGAATGTCGCAGAACATGATCGTCACTGTGCGGATCTCGCCGCCGAGCTTCAATTTCTCGGGGTTTCTGGCGAGCTCGGCAACATAATGCGGCGACATGTAGCGCGAGAAGGCCTCGCGGATCTCGCGCTGACGGGTTTCGGTCAGCCGGTAGTTGAGCAGCGTCCCGCACAGATAGACGCTCGCCAGGACACCGATCGGATAGACCGGATCGATCACCACCTGGCCGTGGCGCATGGCGAACCAAGAGGCCGCCGCCGCGACGATCATCGCCACCCCGGCGACCCCGGCGCTCGGCAGCGCGCCGACGAGCGGAATGGCGACGATCACGATGATCCCGAACACAATCGCGAACAGGATCTCCGCACCGGGGCCCCAATCCGGACGGAACAGAAAATCCTGCTGCAGGATCTGTTCGATCAGCTGGGCGTGGATCTCCACCCCGGGCATGTCCGGGGTGATTGGCGTCGCCTTCAAATCATTGAGCCCGGCCGCTGACGAGCCGACCAGCACGATGCGGTCGGCGATCCGCGCCGCATCGAAATCCCCGGCGATGATCTTGCTCGCCGAGATGTAGCGGGGATCCTGATCGCGTGGACGCGGCCGCATGTAGTGAACCACCACCTGACCCTTGGCGTCGGTCGGCACCGCCAGCGGGCCGATCTTTATGGCATTCAGCCCGGTGTTCTCGCCGAAGCTTTGCGCTGCCTGGGCGCCCGAATACCGGCCGATATAGCTGGACGCCCCGAGCCCGACACGCAACGTCTCGGCAGCAAGCGACGGGACGGCCTTGTCGCCGAGGCGCAGCAGCAACGGCACGCGCCGGACGACGTTGTCCCAATCGGAGATCTGATTGACGAAGCCGTTGCCGGCAGCGGTTTTTTGCAGCTGCGGCAGCGCGCTCACCGCATCGGGAAAGCTGCGCACGAAGCGGAGCGGGTTGGCGCCCGATGCACCGACCCAGGAGAACCCGGCCTTGATGACCGGATTGCCCTTCCCGCTGGTCGCCGTGAGGTCAAACCCAACCACGACCGGAGCGCCGGTAATCGCCTTGGCGAACTGCACGTCGGGATCCTGCATCGATGCCAGCAGCCGTTTCGCCTCCTCGTTGCCCACGCCCCGCTCGGTCAGCAGCGAGGTCAGCATCTGCGGCGAGGTGCGATCGGGCTCGCTGAACAACACGTCGAAGGCGATGACGACGGCGCCGGCCTGGTGCAGCTTGTCGACCAGCTGGGCCATGACGGTGCGCGGCCACGGCCACTGTCCCAGTTTCTTCAGGCTTAGTTCGTCGATGTCGACGATCAGAACCGGCGCGTCCGGGGGCGATTCGCGCGGCGCTATCCGCTGATGCACGTCAAAGGCGATCAGCGCCGACAGCTGCTCGAACTCGTCGGGAATGACGAGGTGCGCCAAGGCCGTCGTCAGCAACAGCGCCGCCGGCAGCCAGTAGATGATGCTGCGACGGAGGGAGGAGAGGAGACGCTTCAACGGGGTTCGCGCATCGTTAGAGCAAGATCGGCCACATGATTGTCAAAATAGCGCCGAATTTTCCAGCGTTTCGGTGCCGCTGCCGGCAGAGTGTCCGGTTAGATGACCGTCGTGCGTCCTTCGAGACGGCCGCTTCGCGGCCTCCTCAGGATGAGGTTTTTTCTTTATGCCATCAAAAACTCACCTCATCCTGAGGAGCGCCCAGCGGGCGCGTCTCGAAGGACGCACGACGCGCATGCATCGCCAAACTGAGTCACTATCCGCGGCGGAAACCGCGTGCCTGGTTGCCGCCGTCTCCCGCCGCCGAGAGGGAAGAGGGCCGTGACAGGCACGATCGAGGCACAGAAGGCGGCATTGGTCGGCGACGCGCAGATTCTGGCCGATCAGCAAACCGAGGCAGCGGAGCACGCGGCGCTGCACCGCTTCATCGCCGAACTTTACGAGCATGCGCCGCCGAGCGATGTCGCGGCGCGCACTCCGGCCGATCTGTGCGGCGCCGCGCTCGCGCTGTGGCGTTTCGGGGCGCACCGTCGGAGCGGCAGCGCCAAGGTGCGCGTCTATAATCCCACGAGCCGGGATGGCTGGACGTCGCCGCATACGATCGTCGAGATCGTCAATGACGACATGCCGTTTCTTGTCGATTCGGTGACCGCGGCGGTCAATGACGGCGGGCGCGAGGTGCGCCTCGTCATCCACCCGGTCCTCAGCGTCTCGCGCGATGAGGCGGGATCTCTCATCGGGCTCGATCCGCCAGCTGGTGGGATGCGAGAATCGTGGATGCAGATCGCGATCACCCGCGAGCCGGATCGCGCCGAGCGCGAGGCCCTCGCGGCCCGGCTCGAAGCCACGCTCGCCGATGTGCGCAGCGCGGTGACGGATTGGCTGCCGATGCGCCGCACCTTGCAGGCGATCGCCGACGAGGCGCTCGCGGCGCCGGCGCCGCTGAAGCCCGCCGAGATCGCCGAAGGCGTCGATTTTCTGCGCTGGCTCGACGACGACAATTTCACCTATCTCGGCTTTCGTGAATATGTCTTCCCCGGCGCTGCGGTCGAGGTGCCGGGAAAGCCGCTCGGCATCCTTGCCGAAGCGAGCTATCCGGTATTCGCCGGGTTGCGGGACCTCGCCGCGCTGCCGCCCGATGTGCAGGAATTTGTGCGCCGCCGCGAGCTGCTGATCATCGCCAAGACCACGCGCCGCGCCACCGTGCACCGCGCTGTCCCGATGGATGCGATCGGCATCCGCCGCTTCAATGCGGCGGGCGAGGTGGTGGCGGTGCAGCAGTTCGTGGGCCTCTTCACGTCGGCCGCCTATAGCAGGAACCCGCACTCGATCCCGCTGTTGCGGCAGAAGGTGCAGCGCACGATCGAACGCGCGGGCTTTGCCCCGGAGAGCCATGACGGCAAGGCGCTCCTCCATATCCTCGAGACCTTCCCGCGCGACGAGCTGTTCCAGATCACCGAGGACGAGCTCTACGACACCGCGATCAGCATCCTCAACCTGCAGGAGCGCCAGCGCATCGCGCTGTTCGTGCGGCGCGACCCGCTCGAACGCTTCGTCTCCTGCCTCGTCTATGTGCCGCGTGAGCGCTACGACACGCGCCTGCGCCAGAGCTTTGCCGCGATCCTCGAAGAGGCGTTCGCCGGAAAGGTGACGGATTTCTATACGCATTTCGACGAATCGGTGCTGGCGCGCGTGCAGTTCATCATCGAAGTCACCCGCGGCGCGGTGCCGCCGGTCAACGTGGCTCGGCTCGAGCAGCTGCTCGTCGACGCTGGGCGAACCTGGTCGAACCAGGTCGAGGACAAGGCGGCCGCTGCGTTCGGCGAGGTCGCCGGCCGCGCTCGGCTGCGCCGCCTCAAGCAATTCCCGATCGCCTATCAGGCGCGAACCGATCCGGCGCAGGCGATCGCCGATCTCGACCGGATCGAGGCGGTGCTCGCCGGCTCGCCGATCGAAGCCTCGCTGCATCCGCGCGCCGATGGCCAGGGGTCAGGCCATCCTCGAACATCTTGGCCTGCGCATCATCGCCGAGGAGCCGTTCCGCATCGACAGCGAAGACGGCCGCGCGGTGTGGATCCATGAATTCACGATTGGCGCCGGTGGCGGCGCGGCTGGCGTGCCGGCGGCGCTTTCCGCGGCGGTGCGCCGCCGTTTCGAGGAAGCGCTCGTCGCCGTGTGGACCGGCACGGTCGAGAATGACGGGTTCAACCGGCTGGTGCTCGCCGCCGGCCTCTCGGCCCGCCAAGCCACCATATTGCGGCTCTATTGCAAGGTGCTGCGCCAGGCCGGCTTGACGTTCAGCCAAAGCTATATGGAAGAGACGCTGGCGCATCATGCGCCGATCGCGCGCCGCCTCGTGCAGCTGTTCGAGCGGCGTTTCGATCCGGCCCGCGCCGCCAGCGCCTCCCTCGATGCGGTGGCCGAAATCCAGGCGATCGACCACGCGCTCGACCGGGTCGAGAGCCTCGACGAAGACCGCATCCTGCGCGCCTACCTGACGCTGATCCTGAAGAGCGTGCGCACGAATTACTACCAGACCGGACCGTCCGGCGAGCCAAAGCCGGCGCTGGCGGTCAAGCTCGCCTCGAGCGCGATCGACCTCTTGCCGTTGCCGCGGCCGCTCTATGAGATCTACGTCTACAGCCCGCGCGTCGAGGGCGTCCACATGCGCGCCGGAAAGGTCGCGCGCGGCGGCATCCGCTGGTCCGACCGCAAGGAGGATTTCCGCACCGAGATCCTCGGGCTGATGAAGGCACAGACGGTCAAGAACGCGGTCATCGTGCCGGTCGGCTCGAAGGGTGGTTTCGTGGTCAAGCGCCCGCCCGCCGCTCGCGAACAGCTCGCCGCGGAGGGGGTCGAATGCTACAAGATCCTGATCCGCAGCCTCTTGGACCTCACCGACAACATCGTCGCGGCTAATCCGACCGCAGGCAATGATGGCGGCGCACACGCCATCCTTCCGCCGCCGCAAATCGTGCGCCATGACGGCGACGACCCCTATCTCGTCGTCGCTGCCGACAAGGGCACCGCGACCTTCTCCGACATCGCCAACAGCATCGCCGAGGAGCACGGCTTCTGGCTCGGCGACGCTTTCGCCTCGGGCGGTTCGGCCGGCTACGACCACAAGGCGATGGGGATCACCTCGCGCGGCGCCTGGGAACTGATCAAGCGGCATTTCCGCGAGCTGGGCCGCGATATCCAGACCGGCGAGTTCACCATGGTCGGGGTCGGCGACATGTCGGGCGACGTGTTCGGCAACGCCATGCTGCAATCGCGCCACGCCCACCTGCTCGCCGCGTTCAACCATCTGCACATCTTTATCGATCCCGCGCCCGACCCGGCGAAGGGCTTTGCCGAGCGCGAGCGGTTGTTTCACCTGCCTCGCTCGAGCTGGGCCGATTACGATCCGGCGCTGATCTCGCTGGGTGGCGGCGTCTTCGATCGCGCTCTCAAGGCGGTGCCGATCAGCGCCGAGATGAAGCTGGTCTTTGGCGTGACCGAGGACCACCTGACCCCGGCCGAGCTGATCCGCTATTTGCTGATGGCCGATGTCGACCTGTTGTTCTTCGGCGGCATCGGCACGCTCGTCAAAGCGCACAACGAGAGCCACGCCGAGGTCGGCGACCGCGCCAATGACGCGTTGCGCATTGATGGCGAGGCGATCCGCGCTAGGGTTGTCGGCGAGGGCGCCAATCTCGGCGTCACGCAACGCGGCCGCGTCGCCTACGCGCTGAAAGGCGGCCGGATCGACACCGACGCGATCGATAACTCGGCTGGCGTCTCGATGTCGGACCATGAGGTCAACATCAAGATATTGCTCAGTGGCGCGATCGCCGCGGGGGCGCTGAACCGCCAGGAGCGCGAGCCGCTGCTGGCGCAGATGGCCGACGATGTCGCCGCCCTGGTATTGCGCGACAATTATCTGCAGGGCGAGGCCTTGTCGGTGGCCGAGGCCCGGGGACCCGCTGCGCTCGATCGTCAGACCAGGTTGATCCGCGACCTCGAACGCGCCGGTCGGCTCGACCGCGCGCTCGAATTCCTGCCTGACGATGAAACCCTGGCCGCCCGCGCCGCCGCGCGCCGCGGGCTGACGCGCCCCGAGTTGGCGGTGCTGCTCGCCTACGCCAAGATGTCGCTCGATCAGGATTTGCTCGCCTCCGACCTGCCCGACCAGCCCGAGCTCGCTGCCGACCTGCGCGATTATTTCCCCCCGGCCGTGCGCGAGCGCTTCGCGGCGCAGATCGCGGCCCATCCGTTGAAGCGCGAGATCATCGCGACGGTGGTCACCAACGATCTGGTCAACCGCGCCGGCCTCACCTTCATCCACGACATGCGCGCGCGCACTGGGCGCGAGCCGCCCGACATCGCGCGCAGCTACCGGATCGTCCGCGAGGTGTTCGGGCTGTCGGAGTTGTGGGCGCAGATCGAGGCGCTCGACAACCAGGTTCCGGCACCGGTGCAGAGCCAGATGCTGCTGGAGATTTCCGGGCTCGTTGAGCATGTCGCGGCATGGCTGCTGCGCGCCAACCGGCTCGATATCGGGCGCGAGATCGCCCGCTTCGCGCCGCCGGTGCGTCGCCTGGCGGAAATCGTCGCGGACCTGCTGCCGCCGAGCGAGCGGGCGCTCTTCGATCAGCGCGCCGCGAATTATGCCGCCGCCGGCGTGCCGCAACCGCTGGCCGCGCGAGTTGCCGGCGTGATCTTCCTCACTACGGCCTTCGAGGTTGGCGAACTGGCCGAGCGCTCGGCGCGGCCGGTCGATCACGCCGCGCGGACGTTTTACGACGTCGGCGCCCGCTTTGCCCTCGACCAGCTGCGCGATGCCGCGCGACGCCTGCCGGCCGAGACCGCGTGGCAGAAGGCCGCGGTCGAAACCCTGATCGACGATTTCTATGTCCTGCAGGCCGACCTCGCCACTCGCGTGCTGGCGAGCGCGGATGGCGCGGACGACCCGCTCGCTGCCTGGCTGGAAAGCCATGCCGCCCAGTTCGCCCCAGCGGAAGCCATAGCCGTCGAATTACGCGTCGCGACCGCCCCCGATCTTGCTATGCTCGTCGTCGCGGGCCGACAGCTCCGCCAGGCGTTGGGGTGACGAGAACACCCCTCGCGTGATCTCAAATGGGAGGGAAAGCCATGCAGTTGACTCGTCGTCATCTGGCCGCCGCGGGTGCGCTCGCGCTCGCCGCACCGACCCTGATCCGATCGGCCCAGGCCCAATCGGCCGATGAAGGGACGGTGAAAAAGGCCGTCGATGAATTGCGGACGGCCTGGCTCAAACAGGACAAAGCGAAGATCGAGTCGCTCACATCGGAGCAGCTGAGCTACAGCCATTCGGACGCTCGGCTCGAGGACAAGGCCAAATTCATCGACGGAGTCATGACGCGAAAGGCCACCTTCAAGTCGCTCGAATGGCCCGAGCTCACGGCCCAGATCGTCGGAAACACCGGTATCGTGCGACACCTTTGGGTGTCGGAAAGCGAGCTCGAAGGCAAAGTCACCAACACCAAAATCGGCGTCATCCAGGTCTGGCAGAAACAGGACGCCAGCTGGAAGCTGCTGGCGCGTGCGTCATGGAGGCTACCGACGCCGACGTAGCACCCATCGCGGGTCCGTCCGGCCCGCGCCTATTCGCCGATAGGCCCTGGCGCCGATCGGCTCGCAAGCCCGTTAGCGTCGAGGGATCGACGATCGGGCAGTGGCGATGAGTGTGCGCGCCGAATTGATGCGGCTGGCCTTGCGTTGGCTCGTGAAGCACAGCGACAACCGGCGGGTGACAATCGCGCAGCGCCGCGAGCGGACCACGCGTTTCGAGCGCTGGGTCCCGATGCCGCCGGCCGACACCGAGGTGGCGCGAGACGCGTTGGGCGGGATCGCGGCGCTGCGCGTCGCTACACCCGACTCACGCCCGGATCGCCACATCTTGTTCCTGCATGGCGGCGGTTACGTCACCGGATCGCCGGAGCTCTACCGCCACATTACCTGGCGGTTCGCGGCGGCGGCCGGCGCGCGGCTCGCGGCGATCGCTTATCGGCTCGCCCCGGAGCACCCGTTTCCGGCCGCGCTCGACGACGCGGTCGCCGCTTGGCACGGGCTCCTCGATGAAGGCGCCGACCCGCGGCGAACCGCCATCATCGGCGAATCAGCGGGCGGCGGGTTGGCGCTGGCGCTGGGCATGCGGTTGCGCGATGCGGGAGCGCCGCTCCCTGCCGCGATCGTCGCGCTGTCGCCCTGGACCGATCTCGCGCTGACCGGCGCGTCGTTGCGCCTCAATGCCGCCGCCGACCCTATGCAAAACGCCGCGGAGTTGCCCTTTCTGACCTCTCGCTATCTCGCCGGCGCCGATCCGCGCAACCCCTACGCCTCGCCGCTTTACGGCGATCCCGCGGATCTGCCGCCGAGCCTCATTCAGGTCGGCAGCGACGAGATCCTGCGCGACGATGCGGTGCGGATGGCCGAGCGGATGCGCATGGCGGGCTGCGAGGTGGCGCTCGAAATCTGGCCGCGCATGCCGCATGTCTGGCACGCCTTTGCGCCGACGATACCGGAGGCGCTCCGCGCCATCGCCCGGATCGGCGCATTCATCCAGCAGGAAACCGCCCGGGGCAGCTAGTCAGCAAGGCCTGCGGAGCGGCTCGGTACCGAGGCGGGCAGCAACCGGCCGGCCGGCGCATACCGCGCCCCGCCGAGGATCTCGGCGATCGGCCGAACCAAACGCAGCGCAGCGCTCGCGCTCCAGCTCAGCAGCACGGCTCCGGCAAACACGATCGCGGCCTTGAGGATCGCCGGCCAGAGGATGCCGAACAGCGCATATTGCAGCCACACGACAACCCCATAGTGGACCAGATACATGCCATAGGCATTGGCCTGGAGGCTGTCGAGCACTGGCCCGCGCGCCCGGGCATACCGCATGGCGAGGGCGAGTACGAAAAAGCAGCTGGCGAAGCACGCCAGCGCGAAGCTCAGATCGTCGAGGGCCGCTAGCCCGAGCGAATCCGGGTGGTCCATCGTCGCCGCCGTGAGCCCGAGCCACAACGGAAACAGCAACAGGGCGGCCACCAGCCACCTCGCCCAGCGACGCGCGAGCGGCCCGTCCACCGCCATCAGGCCGCGCTCGATGCCGCACGCGCCGATCGCCACGCCGGCAAATAAATAGAGCGCGTAATGCAGTGGCCGGCTGAGCTGCAACGAGAACGGCCCGGGCTGCACCCAGGCCGAGGGGCCAAAGATGAGCGCCAGCGGAATATAGGCCAGGAGACCGGCAAGGACGAACCCGGCGAGGAACTTCGCCGGATGCTCGCGCGCATAAAGCGACAGCCGGACCACCGCATCGCGATGCCCGGCCATCAGCTGATACAGCCCCGCCGCTGCGACATCCCCGACGAGGAGGAGCCACAGGAACCACATCGGCCCGCTCGGCCATAGCGGGAGCGCGAGCCAATGCCGCCAGAAATCGGCAATGCCGGGCTCCGTCGCGGTCTGCAAATAGGCCGGGTAATGCGCCAGCGGCATCAGCAGCAACACGACCACGGCAAACGGCAAACCGAGCCGCCGGGCGCGGTCGACAAGAAAGCCGCGCGCGCCCTTGCGCGACAGGCTCGGCCAGGTGAACAGGCCCGACAGCAGAAAAAAGAACGACATCAGGAAGACGTCGAGCCAGGCACAGAACAGGTCGAAGCCGAACCACCGCTGGCTGTCGACGATCGGAAAGCTGCGCCACAAGAACGGCGGGCTGTCGAACGGGAACGGATCGGGCGGCAGGGAGGCGAGATAGGCCAGCACCGAATGAAAGGCGAGCACGAGCAGGATGACGACGGCACGCAGATTATCGATCGCCAGGCTCGACCGCGCGGCGTCTCGACCCAGCCGGTCAGTCATGGCGAGCCGGCTCTTTCTCGCGTTGCTCCTCGGCCTCGGCGGGTGAGGTCCGATCAGGGGCCGGGCGGCCGGGCTCGCGCCGCGCGACGACCCAGCCGGCCGGCTCGCGGACTTTCGCCGCGGGCTCGGCCGCCGCCGCAACCGGCTCCGGCACCGCTTCGTCGCTTGCCTCCTCGCGCGGCGGACCCATCAGCGCGGGCTGGAACAACACCGCAGCCGCCATCGTGCACAACAGCGCCAGACCCATCAGTTTGCCCATGCTGGAGGTGCCGGGATGGCTCGACAGCCACAGGCTACCGAAGGCGGTGCCGGTTGTCATCGCGCTGAAAATGACGGCGCGGGTTAGGGTCGACTGAACGAGCGCGGTGCGACCGCGACGCCACGCCATGATGTAGTAGATCTTGAACGCGACGCCGACGCCGAGCAGCAGCGGCAGCGCGATGATGTTGGCAAAGTTGAGCGGCAGGTCGAACACGACGCAAAGCTCCAGGGTCACGACGGCCGCGACCAAAAGCGGAACCAGCGTCAGCAGCACGTCGCTGATGCGGCGCAGGGTTACCCACAGCAA
>WNFC01010900.1_pt1 | contig 10103 bp, 10 predicted proteins | sample 5400541 | NCBI WGS metagenome assembly WNFC01 (sample SAMN13153342, study PRJNA577476) | soil metagenome | isolation source: 120 cm saprolite under Douglas fir tree site 2 hole 2 replicate 1 | place: USA:California | collected 2015-04-18 | reverse complement strand
ACGATCCGCGCCCGCAGCGCCAACGCCTGCGCCGTGTTGCGCCGAGCCGCCAGCGATCTCAGCTCCGCACGTTCGTTCTCGCTCAACTCCAAGGCTGCCAGTTGCCGACGCGCCATCGCGATCCCCCGGGCCAAAGACCCAGCGAGTCTCGCATTCCTTGATGAATCGGCGATACTGCGAACTTCAGATTCGGGACACTAGGGCCGCATCACCACGAGTACCCAGTCGTCGCCGCCGCCGGTCCTGCTTTGTAGTCACGCTCATGGGCCTAACCACCCCCAGTTTGTTTTTATCGCGAAGGCAGGCACCCGCTCTTGAAATAAGCCGTGAAGACCGCGCCTGTGGATCGCATACCCTTCCTGATATTCAACGGAAAACGTCCGCTTCGCACCTAATCGCCGACCGAGGTTAATCCGATCGAGGGTGATCGCGTCGCTCGTACGGTCATGGAGTTAGGCCGTACGCGGACTCTCGTACGCCGCCGTCGCCTGGGCGTTTTTCAAGGGTACCGCACCGCGGGAGAGGGGGAACCGGCCGCTCTAGCGGCCGGTGGGTGAGGGTACTCGCGGCGACGGTTGTCGCCCCCTCACCCTGCGCTCTCCCCGGTGGGGGAGAGGGTTTCTCTTTTCTACGCCGCAGCGCGGATGGCGGCGCGCTTGACTTCGCTGCCGACGAACGGCTCGAACTCGGTGAAATTGTGCGCGAAGCGGCCGCGCAAATTGCGCGCGACCTCGTCATAGGCCCCCTTGTCGGACCAGGTGCCGCGCGGGTCGAGCACCGTGGGCGGCAGATCGGCGCAGCTCTCGGGCACGAGGAACCCGAAATTGGGGTCCTGGCGCATCGGGGTCCCGGCGAGGCTGCCGTCGAGCGCGGCACGCAGAAGCGCGCGGGTATGGGCGATCGCCATCCGCTTGCCAACCCCGTAGGCGCCGCCCGACCAGCCGGTATTGACGAGCCAGCAATCGGCCTTGTAGCGCGCGATCCGCTCGCCGAGCATCGTCGCGTATTCCGAGGGATGGCGCGGCATGAACGGCGCCCCGAAGCAGGTCGAGAACACCGCCCGCGGCTCCTTGCCGAGCCCCACCTCGGTGCCGGCGACCTGCGCCGTATAGCCCGACAGGAAATGGTACATCGCCTGCTCGGCGGAGAGCTTGGCGATCGGCGGCATCACCCCGAACGCGTCGCAGGTCAGCATGATGACGTTTTTCGGGTGCGGCGCCATACCATGCTCGTCGGCGTTGGCGATGAAGTCGAGCGGATAGCAGGCCCGGGTGTTTTCGGTGAGGCTGTCATCGTCGACATCGGGCATCCGGCTCACCGCGTCGAGCACAACGTTTTCGAGCACCGTCCCGAACCGGGTGATCGTTGCATAGATCTCGGGTTCCGCGGTCGGCGACAGGTTGATCACCTTGGCGTAGCAGCCGCCCTCGAAATTGAAGATCCCCTTGGGGCTCCAGCCATGCTCATCGTCGCCGATGAGGGTGCGCGAATGGTCGGCCGACAAGGTCGTCTTGCCGGTGCCCGAGAGGCCGAAGAAGATCGCGCAATCGCCCTTCGGCCCGACATTGGCCGAGCAGTGCATCGGCAATACATCGCGCGCCGGCAGCATGAAATTGAGATAGCCGAACACCGACTTCTTGATCTCGCCGGCATAGCGGGTGCCGCCGATCAAGACGAAACCGGTGGCGAAGTTGACCAGGATAAAGGTTTCCGAGCGGATCCCGTCGAGCTCGGGTATCGCACGGAATTCCGGCGCATGGAGGATCGTGAAGGCCGGCTTGAAATTCGCCAGCTCGGCTTCCGGCGGCCGGATGAACATGTTGCGCGAAAAGAGGCTGTGCCAGGCGCCGTCGCTGATCACCCGCACCGGCAGCCGGTATTCGGGGTCGGCGCCGGCATAGAGATCCTGAACGAACAGCTCGCGGCCCTGCAGATAGGCCAGCATTCGCTGCTGCAGGCTGGCGAACCGGACCTGATCGATCGGCTGGTTGATGTCGCCCCACCAGACCGTGTCTTTCGTCCCGGGTTCGTTGACGATGTATTTGTCCTTGGGCGAGCGGCCGGTGTGCCGCCCGGTGTTCACGACAAAGCTGCCGCCAAGCCCGAGCTGGCCCTCGCGCCGCCGCACCGCATGCTCGTAAAGGTAGGGCGCGGTCAGGTTCCAATGCACGGTGCCGAGATGGTGCATGCCCTGCTCGCCGAGGCCGAAGCGGGGCGTGCGTGCTGCTGCCAACGGTTTTTCCGCCTGGTCCAAGCCTTCCTCCATCGTCGCCCAGCATGCCATGCATAGGGCATGCCGTCAGCGGCAGCCTAACGATTGGACGGCAGGATAAACCCCGTGGATTGCCTCGGCAAGCAAACCGATTGCGACTAAACCGCCGGTAGGGCTGCGAACCGGCTAAGCGGGCGGCACAGTGCTCCGGGCCTTTTCGGCAAGCGCCACAAGCGTGCGCCGCGCGGCGACCGGGGTCAGCACCGGCTCAGCGAAATCGAGCCGCGCCGTCGCGCCGCCGGCTTCCATTGGCCGGCGCAGATCGACCCCTTCGGGGTCAATCCCAGTCATCCGCCAGCCCTCGCCCTGCTTCCCCAAGAGGCGCTCGGCATAGAGCGCGATCGCGTCGGGGTGATCCTCGTTCATATGCCCGACGATTTCCGCCTCGGCCTCGGCGAGCGCGGATGCGTCGCCGCGAAAGCCCAGATGCTCGGCATCGATCCAGGCGATCCGGCCGAAACCGGCAACCAGGTGGCCGCGCTCGATGGCGACCCGGTAGAGGTGGAAATCGGCAAACCCGGCATAGCCCGCGCTGGCCGGGTGGCGGGCGGCGAAGCGGGCGGCGCTCCGCGGGTCGTCAACACGCTCGGCCCGGCCCAAGAGCGTCAGTCGCGGCCCGGCGAGCGGGTCGGGATGGTCGCCGGTGTCTTCGAACAGGAGCGAGACCCGCGGGTCGGCAAGCAGGTTCTGGGTATGCTGGGCGAGATCGGACAGCAGCAAAAGCGGGCTGGCATCGATCGTGCAGGCGCTCGCGACGAGCGAGACATAAGGGTGGCCGGCAAAACTGGTGGCGAGCGCGACATGTCCGCGGCTGCGCGTCAGATGCCGCGCCGCGGCGCCCCTATCGGCCGTGTCCGCCGCCATGCTCCGAGCCACCGCCGCCATGCGCGACCCCGCCGGCGGACGGAGCGGACCCCGCAGCCGTGGTAATATTGGCGGATCCGCGCCCGCCTCCGCCGTTGCCGGAGTGACGCGTGCCGCCGCTCGCGAACCTGCCGCCCGCGCTTGCGTGAGGCGCATTTGTGACCACCGTGCTCCGACCGGCGCCATTGGTTATCACCATCGGGGCTCCGCGACCGGTCGTGACGACCGCGCCGGCGCGAGCGCCTGGCGATCCGGACCGGCCAGCCGAATGGATCGAGTGCTCATAAGCGCTGACCACATGGCCCAAATTGCGCGCCTGAATCACACCATCGGCTTTCATCTGCCGGAAGGCCCTTCCCCATCCCTCGCTCTGCTTGAGCGCGGCGATCTGGTCCAGGGTCAGTCGCGGACCGGCCGCCGCCGGACGTTGGGCCGCAAATAAGGCTTGAGCAATTTTTTGGTTGCCGGGCGACAGCTTCTGAAAATCTCCCGCGGTCGCCGGGTCCGGTGTCGGGTTCGTCGCCAGGTTCGCCGGGTTCATTCCGGGGTTCATCGCGGGGTTCATTCCCGGATTCGTCGGCGTGATCGTCGCCGTGTTCGTGACGGTGTTCGTCACCGTGTCGGTCGTCGTATTCGTAATCGTCGCCGACTGCGCCCATCCCGGGCTGGTCGTGACCAATATTGCGGCCATCAGGTAACCGGGTGTCCAGAGCCTCATGATGCGGTCCTCCTATGGCGCCTTGCGCCGGTGGGGTCGTTCTGCAGGGACTGGGCCGTTTGCAGGATGATCTCGGTCGCTGTCGAGCTGTCCTTGAAAAACAGCGCACCTTCGTTGGCCACGACGCGCATGCGGGTCGTTTGGGGCGTCAGCCGCTCGAGCTGGATATCGATCGTGCGGTCGGCGGCGCTGGCGGTCAGGCTATAGCCGGCCTGGGTTCTTGCATCGGCGGTAATCGGCATGCCCAGCCGCTGCAATGTCCCGCGTACGGCGAGATGGACATTGTCGAGCGGGATCGCGAAGGTCTTGTAATTGACACCGTTGAGGGTGTGCTCGACCCCGGTGCCCAATCCCACTCCGGCGCCGGCGCCCATCACCGCGAGCCCGGCCGCGGCGCACCCTTGGAGCCACACGGCAAGCCCAAGCGAGGCGATCGCGCCGAACCTCATAATCGACTCCCTATCGCCCGACGCATTGGCGAAATCGTTGGTAACTTTGAAACCCCCAGGCGGACCATCGGCCCTAAACGCTATCGCTGTTGAAAAGTTCCATTTAACTGCGAACAAAAGGGCTTTGCCGGGCGCCCCCTTTGTGTTTGCCGCCGAGCGGCCATATTTAGGCGCGAGACAATCCGCGTCGGCGGTGCGCCGCGGCGCACCGCGGTGAATTTTCGGGGGACTATCCGTGACCAGCACGATTGCTCTCGTCGATGACGACCGGAACATCCTGACCTCGGTGTCGATGGCGCTCGAGGCCGAGGGGTTTGCGGTGCGCTGCTACAGCGACGGGGCCGAGGCGCTCAAGGGAATGACCGCGCAACCGGTCGATCTCGCCGTGCTCGACATCAAGATGCCGCGGATGGACGGGATGGTGCTCTTGGGCCAGTTGCGTCGCCAGAGCCACATCCCGGTGATCTTCCTGACCTCGAAGGACGACGAGGTCGACGAGCTGCTCGGCCTGCGCATGGGCGCCGACGACTACATCAAGAAGCCGTTTTCGCAGCGCCTGTTGATCGAGCGCATTCGTGCGCTGATCCGCCGCGGCGAATTGGCGCGCGAGCGCGAGGAGGGGCAGGGCGAGCCGGTCGTCGTCCGCGGTCAGATGACGCTCGATCCGGGCCGCCATTTGTGCACCTGGTGCAGCCAGCCGGTCGAGCTGACCGTGACCGAGTTCCTGATCCTCAAATCGCTGGCCCAGCGTCCGGGGCACGTCAAAAACCGCGACCAGTTGATGGATGCGGCCTATGGCGAGCACATCTATGTCGATGACCGAACGATCGATAGCCACATCAAGCGCCTCCGCAAGAAGTTCAAGGCGATCGATACCGAATTCGCGCAGATCGAAACGCTCTATGGCGTCGGTTACCGATACCGCGAACGCTGAGACTACAGCGCCGCCGACCCAACCGCCCGAACCGCCCACGCCGCGCCCGGCGGCTGACGGGGGGCGGTCCTCGGAAGGCGAAGCCCGGGGCGCGCCCCGGATCGATGCCCGGACCGATGCGGCGCGGCCGCGCCGGTGGCGCTGGCCCTTGGTGTCGCCGCTGACGCGGCGCATCGTTGCCGTCAACGTCCTGCCGCTGGCGCTGTTGGCTGTCGGCTTTCTCTATCTCGGCAAATTCGAGGCGACGCTGATCGGGCAGCAGATCGAGTCGCTGCACACCCAAGGCGAGATTTTCGCAGCCGCGCTCAGCGAGGGGGCGGTGCTCGACTCGGCCGATGAAGGCGAAGTGCTGCTGCCCGATCTGGCGCGGCAGATGATCCGCCGCCTGGTCGAGCCGACGCGCACCCGCGCCCGGCTGTTCGATACCGCCGGCAAGCTGATCGCCGACAGCAATCTGTTGCGCGGCCCGGGCGATGCCGTGCAGGTCGCCGTGTTGCCGCCGGCCCAACGCGGGGGCCTGCTATCGCGGCCGGCCGACGCGATATACGACTGGATCGCCAATTTATTGCCCGGCCGCCGCGAGCATCCGGCGTATCGCGAGGGCCAAACCGCCCAGGATTATCGCGAGGCCCTGCAGGCCCTGAGCGGCGACAGCGGATCTGCGGTGCAGAGCGATCACCAGACCGGCGGTCTGGTGATCACCGTTGCCGTCCCGCTGCAGCGCTACAAGCAGGTGCTCGGCGCGGTCATGCTGTCGACCAGCAACCGCGAGATCGAGGACGAGCTACGCACGGTGCGGCTCGAACTGTTGCGCATCTTTGGCGTGACGCTCCTGGTTACCGTGTTGCTGTCGCTCTATCTGGCGAGCACGATCGCCCGGCCGATCCGCCGGCTCGCGGCCGCGGCGCAGCGCGCCCGCGGCCGCGGCGCGCGGATCGAAATCCCGGATGTCACTGGGCGCAACGACGAGATCGGCGAGCTGGCGGGCTCATTGCGCGAGATGACCGACGCGCTGTGGCAGCGGATGAGCGCGATCGAGAGCTTCGCCGCCGATGTCGCGCACGAGATCAAGAACCCGCTCTCCTCGCTGCGCAGCGCGGTCGAGACCGCCGCCCGAATCGACGACCCGCTGAAGCAGCGCCGGTTGATGGCGATCATCCAGGACGATGTCGAGCGCCTCGACCGGCTGATCACCGACATCTCCGATGCCTCGCGCCTCGATGCCGAATTGAGCCGTCTCGAAATGTCGCCGACCGATATCGGGGCGATGCTGCGCGCGCTCGTCGACATGCATGACACGACCCGGTCGGACGGTTCGCCGCGCCTGATCCTCGACCTGCCGGCAGACCCGCCCGGCCGCGGCCGCGGCCTCGTCGTGCCCGGCATCGAGAGCCGCCTGTCGCAGATTTTTCTCAACGTCATCGCTAATGCGGTCTCGTTCAGCCCGCCGGACGGCGAGATCCGCATCCGCGCCACCCCCGATGGCCGGGCCGTTCTCGTCACCGTCGAGGACCAAGGCCCCGGCATCCCGGAGGACCAACTGACCGCGATCTTCGATCGCTTCTACAGCGAGCGGCCGGTCGGGGAGAAATTCGGCACGCATTCGGGGCTGGGGCTATCGATCTCGAAACAGATCGTCGAAGCGCATCGCGGCCGCATCTGGGCGGAGAACCGCACCGACGCCCCAGCTGGCGGCAAGGGCGGCGCGGTGTGCGGGGCGCGCTTCCTGATCCGCCTGCCGGTCCAATCGTGAGCGCCGATGCGATGGACGATCCGCTGCTGGTGCACGCCACCGCGGTCGCAATCGAGGGTCGTGCGGTGCTGCTGCGCGGCACCTCGGGGTCCGGCAAGTCCGATCTGGCGCTGCGACTGATTGACGCCGGTGCCCGCCTGGTTGCCGACGATCAGAGCGAATTGTACCGGCGCGGCGACAGTATCATCGTGCGGGCGCCGGCGACGATCGCCGGGCTCGTGGAAGTCCGGGGCATCGGCATCTTCCGGCTCGACGCGCTGGCCGAGGCCCCGGTCGCGCTGATCGTCGATCTCGATTCGGCGGAAACCCTTGAGCGGCTGCCGGCGCGGCGCAGCGAGACGATCCTTGGGCTCGCCCTCCCGCTCATCGCGCTGGCGCCGTTGGAAGCCTCGGCGCCGGCTAAATTGCGCTTCGCGCTGCGCGCGTTTACCACGCCGGGGCTTCCGGCTATGATCACAAAATGACGAGCGACGGTGTCAGCGGCACCGCAGCCTATGGTCGAGCCGGGGCCAAGCCGTGCGACCGTTTGCCGGCGCCGCTGTTCATCAAGCGTGATGACGGACGCCTCGCGCCGCGCTATATCGAGCCGGCATACCCCCATACTCCCGCCGGCGGGGTTACCCCCAACCTCCGGCGCGAGCGGCAAGTGGCATCTGCCCTGCGTACCCATACCGACTTCATGATTGCGAACTTGATCTGCGGCCCCGCCGGCACAACCGGAGGGGCTTCGGCCGAGGCGCGCCCGCGCGCGCGGCTCTCCCCGTGGCCAGCAATGGGGTTGCGATGATCGGGATGGTCCTGGTCACCCACGGGCGGCTGGCGACCGAATTCGTCGCCGCCCTCGAGCACGTCGTCGGCGCGCAGGCCCAGATCGCCGCAATCTGCATCGGGCCCGAGGATGATATGGAACAGCGCCGCCACGACATCCTGCGCTCGATCGCCGAGGTCGACACCGGCGACGGCACCGTGCTGCTGACCGACATGTTCGGCGGCACGCCCTCGAACCTGGCGATTTCGGTGATGGACCGCGGCAAGATCGAGGTCATCGCCGGGGTCAACCTGCCGATGCTGATCAAATTGGCCAGCCTGCGTCAGACCGAAGCGCTCGACCGGGCCGCGCTCGGTGCCCAGGAGGCCGGGCGCAAATACATCAACGTCGCATCCCAGCTCCTGGCGGACGCGCGCCGATGAGCCCCGACGGCAACCCCGAGCAACTTGGCGGCGCTGCCGCGGCAACGGTGCGGCTGACCTGCACGATCTGCAATCAAAAGGGGCTGCACGCCCGCGCCGCTGCCCGCTTCGTCAAAACGGCCGGGCAGTTCGATGCGGATATCCAGGTGCGCAAGAACGGCGCTGCGGTGTCGGGCCGCTCGATCATGGGGCTGATGATGCTTGCCGCCGCCTCGGGCGCGGTCATCGAGATCAGCGCGACCGGGCGCGACGCGGCGACGGCGGTCGAGACGCTCGCCCGCCTGATCGAATGCAAGTTCGATGAGGCTTGACGAGACGCCCGGGGCCGCAGCCAGAAAAGAGCAAAGGCTTTCCGGGATCGGCGTATCGCCGGGGATCGCAATCGGGCCGGCCTATATCGGCGACCGCGGCGAGTTGCCGGTCAGCGAGAGCCGGATCGCCGAATCCGACATCGAAGCCGAGCGCGCCCGCTTTGCCGAGGCCGTCGCGGCTTCGGCCAAGCAGCTGCGCAAGCTCAAATCGCGCGCCACCGCGCTTCCCGGATCGGCGGCCGACGAGATCGGCTATGTCCTCGATGCCCATCTCGCGATGCTGGCGAATTCGCGCCTCATCCGCGGCGTCCACCAGCGCGTCGCCCGCCAGCGCATCAATGCCGAGCGCGCGATCCAGCTGGAGATCGAGGAGATCGCCAAGACCTTCGCGGCGATGAAGGACCCCTATCTTGCGGCGCGCATCGACGACATCCGCGTGGTCGGCGCGCGGCTCATCCGCAATCTGCTCAAAAAGCCTTACGTCGCCTATTCGGGTTTAAGCGGCGGCGCGATCATCCTCGCCGAGGAGGTGACGCCCGCCGACACCGCGTTGATGGATCCGCGCCGAATCGGCGGCTTCGCCACCGAATTCGGGGGGCCGGAAGGCCATACCGCGATCATGGCGCGTGCGCTCGGCCTGCCGGCGGTCCTCGGTGTCCCCGGCCTCTTGCCGCGCGCGCGCGCCGACGCCCGGGTGGTGATCGATGGTTCGGCGGGGACCGTCATCCTCGACCCGTCGCCCGAGACCGTAGAGAACTATCAGGAGCGCCACGAAGAGTTTATCCGCGAGCGGCGCCAATTCGGCCGGATGCGGCGCGTGCCGGCGGTCACTCGCGACGCGGTCGAGATCCGGCTCGAAGCCAATCTCGAACTGCCGGTCGAGCTCGATCAGGCGCTGGCCAACGGCGCCATGGGGCTCGGCCTTGTGCGCACCGAGTTCCTCTACATGAACCGCGAGGACCTGCCGAGCGAGGACGAACAATACGCGTTCTTCAGGGAGCTGGTGGTGGGGATGGCGGGGCGCCCGGTGACCCTGCGCACCCTCGATGTCGGCGGCGACAAGCTGCCCGAGGCGCTCGCCCATTATGCCGCCGCCGACTCGGCCAACCCGGCGCTCGGTCTGCGCGCGATCCGGCTGTCCCTCAAGGAGCGCCGCCTGTTGGACGCCCAACTCGCCGCGATGCTGCGCGCTGCTGCCGAGGGGCCGGTGCGCATCCTACTGCCGATGATCTCGACGATCGGCGAGCTGCGCCAGGCCCGCGAGGCGATGGAGCAGGTGGCGCGCCGGCTGCACCGCCGCGGGGCAAAGCTGCCGAAATCGCTGCCGCCGCTCGGCGCGATGATCGAGGTGCCGGCTGCGGCGCTGGCCGCCGACGCGCTCGCCGCGGAGGCTGATTTTTTTGCCGTCGGCACCAATGATCTGATCCAATACACCTTGGCGATCGACCGCAGCGACGAGCAGGTCGCCCATCTCTACAACCCGCTGCACCCGGCGGTGCTGCGCCTCATTCAGTTTGCCGTCGAGGCCGCGTCGCGCCGCCGCATCCCGATCAGCGTCTGCGGCGAGCTCGCCGGCGACCCGCGCTATGCCGCGCTGCTCCTGGGGCTCGG
>WNFC01010898.1_pt1 | contig 10104 bp, 12 predicted proteins | sample 5400541 | NCBI WGS metagenome assembly WNFC01 (sample SAMN13153342, study PRJNA577476) | soil metagenome | isolation source: 120 cm saprolite under Douglas fir tree site 2 hole 2 replicate 1 | place: USA:California | collected 2015-04-18 | reverse complement strand
TTTCTATATTTCGCTGTCCCTCGACCCCGCCCCTCGCCACTTTCTTCCCCTGGATCCCCCTGGCGACTCTTAACGACTCCTTATCGCTAGTCCGGCGGGCGTAGAGTGCCTCTAAAAGCTCCAGGGCTCACACCCACGCGACTCCCATCTGCCTTCACCGGTAATCCCTCTTCCAGAACGCCTCTGCAGCACCCCTCTCGGAGCCTCGGTCCGTCCAACTTTACTCGCCCTCTCGGGCCTCATAATCGATCCCGTTTCGACGGCTCTCTCCCCCGCGCCCTTTTCTCACATACACAGTCATAGTCATGCTACCCCGCCGCGAACTCACCGCCTTTGAGAAGACCATCCCGGACTACCGCAAGCGCATCCTCATCTCCCTCGTCAGGTCCCTCCTCGCCCCTCCGCTCTTGTCCGTCCTCGTGCTCCGCCTCGTTTGCCGATCGGCCTCGTTATGGCTCCATGTATCCCTTGCCCTCCTGAGCATTCCCATTTTCATCGGCGTGCGCTCCCACTACATGGTATGGGCACAAGACAGGGAGGCCGCCCGTCTGGGCGCCCAGCCGATCACCCGCGTGCGCGGTCGCTGGCCGGGCAATCTCGACGTCGTCCTCCGCCTGCTCAAATCGTTCGAGAGCGGATACGTCCTCCAGGGCTTCGCAGACCTCTTTGCGGAATATGGTTGCACGACACTCAACACGCGGTTCTTCTGGGATGATCAGGTGAGCACGGCGTATTCTCATTCCCGCGGACCAAGACGGGCTACTCACGTCCTCGAACTAGATCATCTCCATGGACGAGAAGGTCTTCAGGTTCGTGGCGCACACCGGTTTCCCCCACTTCGAAAAGGGCATCCTATGGCACGAGCGCATGTACGTCTCCCATCGTTTTCCCAGCGCCTTTCATTCTCCTCAAGCGCTCGTCCCCCCTTTTGACAGCGACAAACTTCTGGGAACAGGCCTCTTCAACGCGTGCGTTTGTCATGATGCTTCTTCTGATTGCCTTTATGCTCACCGTTCTCCAGCGAAGGAAACCGATGGAGAATCGTGCGTGCACAGCTTCTCCCCGCTCTCTGTCCGAAACTCACCTTCATACCTGAATTCAGGGCCGCCAAATCGCCCGCCCGTTCTTCACAAAGGAACGCATCTCGGACTTCCACATCTTCGAGCAGACTACCGGAAAGACCCTCAATCTCATCGCGGGCCGTGCCGCCGCCTACGCTCCCATAGACGTCCAGGACCTGCTGCAGCGTCTTACGCTCGACGCGGCGGCACTCTTTCTGTGGGGTCACGCACTCAACACACTCGACCAACCCCTCACCCAACCTGGGCGAGTCGTCCTTGGCCCGAAGGGTTCTGCACCTGCCGACGGTGGCGGCGAGTGGGACGTATTCACCAATGCGTTTGAGACCCTCGCGGTCCTTATCACACGCCGGGGCGTGCAAGGCGACACATGGCCGTTGCTCGAGTTGTTCAAGGACAAGACCGAGGAGCCTATTCAAGTGATCATGGACTGGCTTGAACCGCATGTCCGGCGAGCTTTGGATCGCAAGGCCAAGCGCAGGGAAGCGAAGGAGGATGCCGTCGTCAACGCGCGTGATGACGAGACTGTCTTTTTGGATTACCTCGCGGATCGGACTGATGGTGTGTCATTTTTTGCTGTCACCTCGTGGCCCGCTGAGCCACGTGTCGCAGACGTTGAGCACATACGCTATGAGCTTATAACTTTCCTTATCGCATCGAGAGATACCGTAAGCGCTCAAATTACTGGTTTCCGGGGTCCCGTGGGCTGAACGCCGAAATGCGTTTCACAGACGTCCTCCCTTTTGACGTTTGTGATCTATTTCCTCGCACTTCACCCCGATGTGTGTCGTCGCCTGAGGGAAGAAGTCCTCGACACGTTTGGGCCGGCAGGCGCACCCACCTACGAACACCTCAAGAAGATGAAGTATCGTACGTATTTGATTGCCATTTCCGGCTTACCGTTACGCCAGCCCCGGTGACTGAATGGGTATCCGTCCGTCGCAGTGCATGCCGTGCTCAAGGAAACCCTCCGTCTGTTCACGTCCGCCCCGCTCGTCGCACGCACTTCGATCGATGAACCGCTCGTCATCCCGAGCACGAGCAAGCTCTACCTCCCGCCCAAAACGCAGATCATGATGTCCTCCCTCCTCGCGCACAAACGACAAGACCTGTGGGGCCCTGACGCCGAGGCCTTCCGTCCGGAGCGGTGGTTCGATCCGGCGTTGCTCGACAAGGTTACGAGGACGCCGTTCATGTACTCGCCATTCTACGGCGGCCCGCGTGCTGTGAGTCCCCGTCCTACCTACCTACCAACTCGAATGGTGTTTTGAACCGATTACGGTTCGCAGTGTCTCGGACAGGAATTCGCGCTTAACCAAGCGGGCTACTTTATTGTCCGCCTCTTGCAACGATTCCAGGCGTTCCGCCTCGCGCCGGAGTTCATGCCCGCGGGTTCGCTGCCGCCTGCGCACTGGGCTGGCATGCCTGGCCGCCAGGGCATCGAGAAGATCCACCCGGCGATCAACTTTACGATGCACAGCAAGGTGCGCGGCTTTTTTTCTCTTTAGCTGTTTTGTGACGCATGACTGATGGGACGGGCCGTGTGGAATGTATAGGGGGGCCTGTGGTTGTTTGCTGAGATCGCACTGGCAGCTCCATCACCTCATACGCCCCCTGCGACGACGGCGGAGTACTGAGCGAGCTTTTTCCGCCCAGGGTCGTAAAACCGTTGGCCCCCTTCGTCAGAAAAAATGACTTTCTCTCGCTTTGCGGGCCCCCGGATCCTGACTTGCACACGCACACGCACGTTTTTCACGCCTTTTTTCTTTCTTGGTTCCTGTTAATCTCTGTGGATAATAATGTACGAAAGGATCTCTTTCTTTCTTTTTCTTAGATGGAGGATTTTTTTTTTGTTTAAAGAAGTTAACCCTGTGTAGTATTCCTCTCCCCACCTCCCACGAGCCACCACCAACATCAGCGCCGACACACTTCATTTTCTTCATTACGGTTTTTTCCTCCCCCCCTTTTTGTGATACCAACGCAATATACCAACACACACATGCGCAATCCACCTCCACCTTACCGGCGAGATAAATGACTTTCGGTTCTTGGGCCTTCTTAGTCTTTGGTCCAGACGCCCAGTGGGAAGGGAAGGGAAGGCATCGGTTGCCCAGGGAATTGGCAGCATGAATGGTGGTAATACATACATGCATCGATGATGCGTACTACATGTTGCTACGTAGCAAAGTCTCACAATCACCGTAAACGTTATGATGGGCGACTGTGCCACCAGGGACTATTCAATACGTACCCGTCGGTTGTGGCACACAGTACTGGCGAAGGAACTCAGACCACCCACGCCAGTAAAAATCCCAATACTGTATCAACCCGTCCGACCCGAGATCTCCCTGTTGCGAATGGCCACCGTCCGGCAGCTGGCCCTAGAAGGGTTTGTGGCGTGTCAAAGGCATTTTTTCCCCCTCACTTTACAAACTTGCAGTTACTCACTCGCCTTGCCATATTCGTTCCGCGATGTATAGTATTACAGTAAGTACCCGTGGTTGGTGGATGCACGAGGCACGGAGCACGGAGGAACGGGGTGGGAGACGCGGGACGCGGAACGACGGGGGGCAACGGGACGGGACGACGACGGCGACGGGTTGCTTGCCTCCCCTCCCTAGTCAGTCGCTACAGACCCGTCTTGGGCGTGAGGCTTCTTTTTATTTTTATTTTTCTCTTCTCTCCGGGACTTGGATTCCCCGCTGGGCCCGCTGGTTCGTCTGTGAGCGCTGTCGAGCCGTTGCGTGCGCGCCGCGCGGGGTTCTTGGGTGCGATGGGGTGTCAGTCACGGTTGTGTGTGCCTTCGTGTGGGTGTTTTCTTTTTAGCCGGATTGCCAAAACCGTGTGCGCTGCATGCTTACAGACGGGATGCTTCCACTTCCACTTCCACCTCCTCTTTCTCTTTCTCTCAGGCCCGGACTTAGGGCTCAGCTTCTCTGGTGGGCATCCCATCGCAACTGCCGGTGATTGCTTCTGATTCGGTACCAGTACTACAGTACAGAACCAGAACAGTGCTGTACGGTGCTAGTAAGCGTACCGTACACGGAATTGGTATGCGCGCGCGTGTGTGGGAGGGACGCGTTCGAATGGGGTTATGCGGGGATTCCTTGGTTGTATTACGGGCTCTGTATGATACACCGTACAGCACCCGCACTGCCTGCTGCTTTGCAAGGCGCAACCTGGTCGGCTAGCGATTGATAAGCCAGACGTTACCGAGATCCCCATATTGCATGGAAGGTTCTGTCCATCATTGGAAAGTGGCCGAGGCACCCCTGGGCCTTTTGATGAATCATACGATTCGTCGAGAGTTGTTCCCCGCACCACGCCACGCCACGCCACCCCCACCCCCCTACCGGTTGTAGGTGCGCTCGAGGGACCCGGAGAAACGAACGGCCATGGAAGGACGGAATGTTCGTTTTTCCGCAGCTTGTCCACCGGGCATACCGGATACTGTAGTTGGTGGGCATTACGCACCGGCAGAAATAAGCACAAAAAAAGCACGGAGTACGATATGGACGCACTTCCGTGTCAACTGCCTAGTGCGTGTATGTGATACAAAATGTCATTACAGTAATGACAGATCATCGTTTTTTTTTTCGGGTTTCTGGGGTGCGAGGGGTTGGGGAGAGAAAGAGAGGGATCTTCGGTTTCACAGGTACCAACACTGGCCCGCCACGGGCTGGGCCTTGCGCTGGCCGCATTTGGGTGCGTACGCGCGTAACGCCTTTTTTTTTTGGCGCACCCAGACCGTCGGGATCAAGGGTCAATGATCGGAGACTTGGTTTTCACCGGGGGTTGGAAGCGTGGAAGCTGGAAGAACAGTGCGAGCGAATTGTTAAGCCGGACGACTGAATGGGACGCGAAAAAATGCATCACGTTTTTTTTTTCTCACACAACACAAGTAAACCCGCAAAGTCTTGGCGCTTCGTGCCTTTTTTTTATTACTAATTAGGTGAAGTTGCCCCCCCTGGTCTCCACGTTGTTTTCTGCCCCTTTCTTCTGGTTCTCATTCTCATGTTGCCCGCTACTCTAATTATGTCGTACTGTCATGTTATGGGTAAGTAATCGCAACACTTCTTTTCATTCCAGGGTCGCGACGCATCTAATAATCGCACGTGGGAAGGACCCAAATGGGGGTAAGAGGTCACAGTCATATAGACTTTTGAACGAGGCCCGGGACCCGGAAGCATCGAGTTGATGTCAATGGTGAGTCGTTCGCCCCAGTCGTGCGACAAGAAGGAGAAACCTGATCATGAACCGACTCGAACAAAGCCACTGTTCCCTAGTATGGTTTTGCCTAGCTAAGCTGCTACCGCCGCAGCCAACCAAGTTTAGGAACTTGGATCGACCCTGAAGGGTCAGCGAAAGGTGCGTGCGCAAAAGTAGTCCTTGCCAAAAGTCGTTAATTGATGGCACAAAACGAGGTTTGAAGGGTACACGTCGATGGCTTTATTCGTGAGAGGGATCTCAGATCAACACGATGAGAATGGGCAACCACTGTCACTCGTCACTGCGCTGAGGCCAATTTTTGCCCCTGCTGCGGTGGAGAAACTGCGCCATTGTTTGCGCGAACGGCGTGGTCCTGTCCTGCTCAGAGGTCAGTAATTCAAAGACTGCTGTCCTGTAAAGTTGTAGGGTCAGTTATGTTCATGGTGGCTGACATCGCCGTTAGTGAGTTTCCTTCAGGTAGAACGGAGATATCTATGCTGTATCGCCATCAGGTCCCAAATCACAAGGACAGGGGACGGACATCTCCGACGATACGCTGTCTACATGTGCTCAAGAAGCAGTCCAAGTGAGGCGGAATTCGCTTTAGTTGCCAGGTCCAACGAGGGTCGAAGCATGTCTGGCCCGACGGCTCTTCCCAGTCGTCGTCTCCCTTTCCTTTCCCACCCGTGCGGCGCGAGTGAGAACCCAACACTTTCCGGTGTGTTCGCATCATGAAATTTTCTTTAGTGTGTTGCGACGTCGACGCCCTGGTACTTGTCTGGCGGCGAGCGATGGGCGTGGAGCGTTGCCTGGCATCTTGAATTACTCCTGATGCGGGGCATTCGGCCAAAACACATCCGTGACGACATCCTCTCGCTACCGAAGGGGTCCATCACCCAACATTCAAGCCGTCAAAGCGAGTGTCTTCTTTTATTTTTGTTGTTTGAGGACTCGGAGGTTGGGTGGGACGATCTTCAGTTCCATTTTCACGTCGTTTGAGAACCGAGCATCTTCGTGCTTGATTTGACGACGGACGGGCACATTAAAGAAAAAATGGTAGATGCAGTAGTACTTGTACGAGAGTATAAGTCGAGTCGAATCTGCTTGGTGGCGCGTTCGGGAAGAGCCGGCGGCGAGAACCGTGACGCCGCTGGGCTGGCAAGAAGGTTGTTCTTACTTTCCCCCATTCACACTCACGAGTCCCGCCTGCGGAATGGGGTTCGACGATCATCCGGTATGTGCCTAAGGTCCACGCCAGTTGGTTGATGAGACCTGACAGCGGCGGCGGCGCGCGGCGTCCATTCTGCCCTTCAGGAAGGAACCGACAAAGCGTGCGTTCGATCTGCTACTCTAGTGCCGAGAGGAGTCGGAGAGAATCTTCGTTGCCTCGCCTCGGATCACGGTGACTGGGGCCGCGCCGCCCATAAACTTGGGGACACATGTCATGGAATTCCGGGAATTCAGACTTTGCGGCGCGCCCTGTCTGGCTCTAGATCTGGGTCGTGGTGATGTGATGATTCTACCAGTATTGCTTTTGCGGCGAAGGAGACTCGAAATCAATGGAGCTGGTAGCGAAATCACCCCCCTCCCTCCCTCCCTCTCACCCCGTCGCTCCCTATTCCGAGTCGTGGCACACTGAACCGCCATGGGTTCGGCCCAATGTCCCTGTCCTACTATTGTAGCTGGCTTTATTTCAACTTTGACAAACCCGTCGTATGTCAGCCATAGAATGAAATATCGTTTCTGCCGCTGTGACCCCCATTCGCCTCATCTCAAGTCTTAGCTTCATACCTCTTCGCTCGAGGCATCTGGAGAACCCTAGGCATGGCGTGGCTCTGGGAGCTTGAGGACGCATAGGCCATTGGATGTGAGGACGGAGTACATGTAAACTGTACGCTGGAAACAGCCCTTTGACAGGGCCAAGCCAAGCTGTCGCATCGTCCGTACCATGGGTTCTTGCTCGCTACTGGCTGGGCGGTCCCGCACGAAGTCTCCCCGCCTTCCAGCCAGAACAACCCTCATGGCCTGCCATCCAAGATCGCAACTCACAGCTCGCAGCAGCGCTACCTTTAACCAAGCCCCTCGGTATATCTCACGTGGGTCGGGCATACAAGTGACTTTGGCGTCGTCGAAACATTTTGATTTGTCATCGGCCTTGGGTGATATGTCCCATGTCTCACTCGGGGTTCCCTTTGCGGTCGTGAACTAATACCACCACCTTCCAAGTCGCCGACCTTGGACGCTCTCACGCCCTATGTTACTTTAATGCATATGCCCTTCCCTACTTTTGTTAGAGTCCACGAATCTGATCAAGTGATATCTGGTCTTTGTCACACCCGATGGTGAGTCTTCGCGGTCCTCTCCTTTTATCTGAACAGTCGTCACGGTTCTCGGTAGCTCCACGTATATCATACAGCGATCATATTATTTCCTTAGAACCTACCCCTCTTTGTCCTCCTACTTTCGTTACTGTTCGATCTACCGAAAAACGCACACTGACGTCTCTTCTCCATCAAGGGCTGTACACTCGGCCACAACCAAGATGCGAGGTCACCCGGTCACCGCACTCGACCGCGATCCCGCACACTTTAAAACCTTTCAAGACCTGGGAGTAGAAGCTGTCCAAGGAGACTTTGGCAATACTGATCTCATCACAGATCACGCACGTAGCACCAACATCACTGCCAATCCAGGAGATAGCGATGATTTTGGGCCCACCAATGCTGGACACCATCCTAAGTGTCGATTTTGTGGGGAGATAGAAGATTTGGACAAGCACGAGGCATGATTCGTGTCCCTTGCTAGCGCGTAATACCATTACCCAAGGGTGTCCATTAACCCCAAAGTGGCGGACGAAATGCCCAATAACGACGCTACCCTATCCCAAAAGTTGGTCCATAGACCTAAGGGTTGAGTAAAATTGCCTTCTTTTCGTACACACGTCGTAGTATTTCTCGGAATGTCAAGATGTTAGTACAAAGGATCACACTATGCATAATGAGTCAAGACACCGTACAAGGAGACCAGATCACGTTGATTTCACGGCAAAGAGAACGATGACTGGGGTCCCAACAAGGGTCACCCCCACAAGTGTTAAAGAAGAAATGGCCCGCGGCTCGGATGAGTAGGTGACAGGAAACGTCGATGGGATACATACCTGAGATCAGTTATTAATCGTCGACCCCGATGGCAATGCCCAATTTCCTCCTCGCTAGTAGTGGAGAGATACAGAGTGATCAAAAAGCCCCAGGACGGCGATGAATTGCCCAATGGCTTCCAGCATGGCTCCTGATGGCTGGGGCCTGGGTAAGAAGATATTTTGTAGAGCGGGTAACAATTCTGTTACTCTGTCCGAGTCACCACTGGCAGAGAGATCTTGCAGGACACATGCGACGCATAGAGCTGCATTTTCAGATAGGTGTAGATTCTTCACGGATGTAAATGGGTGTAGAAGTTCCAGCCATTCGGTACTTTCTGCGTAGTATTGCCAGGGGGGTAGGGGAAATGAACTGTGGATGTAGAGGTGTTCCAAATTGGGGAAGGGAGGCAAGACAATGTTTCCGAGCTGCGATAGAAACGAAAACTGCTCATCTAGCCCGTCGCAGATCCCAAATTTTAGCGTTCTGCGATCAGCCGACCCTCTTGATCGACAAAGCGTGATGTTGACGAATTGGTTGCAAAATGCTATGTCCGCACAATCGAATGCTTCGAGTGATTTGATACTACTGACGAACTGGGAGAGTAGTGGAGAGTCGGATGTATCGAGATCATAGAATGATATGTCGACATTGTCGAGTCGAGGGAGGCTGGTTCGGGAGATAAGGTCCTCCAGGTACTCGCAAGCACCTCGGAACCGAAAGGAGGTGAGAGAAGGAAGGACAGCGGGCGGTGGATGTTGGGTCATTTGTCCCCAGTGATATAAATATAGGTCAATTTGGAATCCAAGGGCAAATTCTTCGAGCTTGGTCAATGTGGAGAGACAAGCGACCATCTCCTCGGGTGAAAGGTAAAAGGAATCCGGAATACGTTCAATGCGAAGGGTGACGAGGTCTGTGGCGGACAAAAGTAGTTTCTGTGGCGCAGGAAATGAAATGCCATGTAGGTCGAGTGATCGTAGATGTGGGGCAGATCCACCAAGGAACGAATCAGGGAGGTTAGACTGCTGCCCATCATCGTCGGCTGACGAGAGCTGCAGAGATGTCAGCGCGGGAAGTGGAACCTTGATTCTCGCGAATCTTTTAAATAGCGATTTTGGAATGTCCCAGATGTTGATTTCACACACGCGATCACAGCACTTGAGCGCGGAAGCGACGTTACGGACACCCCGCAGTGGCGAGCTTGGACTTGTATGGCAAAACACGACAATAGGCAACGTTGGCCAGATATCCAGCATCTTCCTTACCGGCGTTCTGTTTGTGCAGCGTAGTCGTAGATTCAGGTAACGCGGTGATGCAAATACGATGCGTCGCCACTGTTGGCACACGTGCACAAGCGTATGCCACGCATCTACATGGGCATCATCCACAGTTCGAGGTAGATCCAGGTAGAAGCCGAATATTTCGAGAAGGACATCGCCAGGCAGGGCGTCGATGGTCACCTTGGGGTAGAGCAGGTCTGTAACCACGCATCTCAGAAATCGTTGCAAAGGGACCGGGAAATTACGACTCACTCCCACCACCTTCCCGGGCCACCGAAAACTCGTTTTGGTAAAGTGCAGCAACCTCTTCGATATTTGACATAGAAACAAAGACTCGGACGCGCGCGCCGGGGGAATAGTCGATAGTTCGACTCCTTGTTCACAAGAACTCTGTTCCGA
>WNFC01025209.1_pt1 | contig 10106 bp, 3 predicted proteins | sample 5400541 | NCBI WGS metagenome assembly WNFC01 (sample SAMN13153342, study PRJNA577476) | soil metagenome | isolation source: 120 cm saprolite under Douglas fir tree site 2 hole 2 replicate 1 | place: USA:California | collected 2015-04-18 | reverse complement strand
GGAGCTGGGGCGGCCTGGACGGCTTCGTCGAGGGCGGCGTCGAGCCGCGCGACTCGGGCCGCGGCGTGATCGATCTCGTAGAGGTAATCCCCGAGGGTCGCCTGTTGGGCCTCGAGCTCGAAGTGGAGTGCATCCAGCCAGCGCCGGTGCCGCTGGGTCCAGGGCTTCGCGTCCTCGGGCGGCCGGCGACCGTGGCGCAGGAGGAACTTCCCGAGCCGGTGGCGCGCGCGGAGCTGGTCCTGCTTGGCCGCCTCGCGGGCCCGCACGAGATCCCGCAGCGCTTCGTGGGCCGCGTCCGGGACCCAGACTGGGGTGAGGTCGCCGGCCCGGTAGCAGTGGGCGAGCTTGGCGGCGTCGCGTCGGTCGGTCTTCACCCGATCCCCCGGCTTGGTCGGGACGAGGGTGGGGGCGACGACGTCACAATGGACCCCGAGTTTGGTCAGCTGCCAGTAGAGCACGTAGCCGCAGGGGCCAGCCTCATAACACACCCGGAGCTGCTCGCGGGGGCCGAGCTTCCGGACCAGCTTGGCGACGGCCTCGGGGACATTGGGGATGATCCCCAGGGGGCGGACTTCACCGCCCGGTTCCGCCACGGCGACGGCAATGGTCTCGGCGTGGACATCCAAGCCCAAATAGCGCAGGTTCGTAGACATTGGCCGGCTCCTTTCGCATGTAGCTCTGCGTGGTTCGGTAGCTCCGACCGCGTAACCTACGCCCTGCGATCGCGAGCCGGCCATTCCATAGTGACTAACGGACCGGGGAGCCCTGGTTCATTTTCAATCAAAGCCAGCGGCACTTTCACTACGCCGGTTCAATCCCTGAGGTTGAATGGCTCCTACCAGTGCCGAATACCTCCTCGATGACCATCCTCGGACTCTATTCCCTTTGGATTTGACGCGAATCGTCATAGAAAATGGAGCCGCCCGCGTTCATCAATTTCTAAAGGAGGAGATCAAGCCTTTCACGAGGAAAGGGCAACCCTTCTCTCCACAACTTCACTGTTACGCGGCGAAGCACGGACTCCATCTTCGTAGGACTCTCAAGCTCGACCCCGCTGCCGAATTGTTCATCTACGATCTAGTTGCTGCCAATCGCAAGCACTTCAAGCGCGACACCCGCAAGGCCCGACGACAGTACGGGTACTATTTTCACGCCGGCCGCCCCGTCTCTGCGATGACCGCCTACCGTGATTTCAAACACGATCTAGCCGAAGCCGAACCTAAGCACCAGTACAGCATGCGAGTTGACGTGGCGACGTACTTCAACTCCGTCTATCATCACGACCTCGTCGATTACTTCAGCAACGTCGGCTGGCAGCCTGACCACACACAAGCCCTCAGCCGCTTCCTCAGTGAGATCAACGGCGGTCGAAGCATAGACTGCCTTCCCCAGGGCCTACACCCCTGCAAGGTGCTCGGCGCTGCATTCCTACAGATTGTGGACCGCAGCTCTCGTCTCCGCTCCGCGTTGGTTCTACGATTCCTTGACGATATTCACTTCTTTTCCGACGACGAGGTGGCAATCGATGCCGACCTCTTGCTCGTTCAACGCATCCTCGGTGAAAAGGGGCTCTCTCTGAACTCTGAAAAGACCGCCATTGTAGAAGGAGGCCAAGCCAACCTCGAGACGGAGATCGAAGCGATAAAAATTGGCCTCCTTCGCGCGCGTCAGGAGTGGATCGAGGTTTCGGGCGAGGAATGGGAAGAGGAGGTAATCGAGTACGACACCCTTGACGACGACCAAACTCAATTCTTGCTCGGACTACTCCGAAACCCCGATCTGGAGGAAGCAGACGCCGAGCTCGTCCTCACGCTGCTTTCTGAGCATGGCGAAGAGGTTCTTGATCGCATGGCCTCAGTCTGGCCGCGGTATCCCGCCCTGAGCAAGCCCATATACAATTTTGTTACGAGGGAGTTCAGTGATCCCACGAGTGTCGCTGGTCTGGCGCAGGCGTTTCTCGCCAACGCACCCAACGCGACTGAGTACCAACTGTTCTGGCTCGCGAAGCTCCTGCAGGCAGCGGCGAGGCGCGACGAAACGTTCGGCAAGCACATTACCGCCATCTGTGACCATCGAAACGCCACCCCTATTGTGAAGGCCAAGGTCCTGGAATTGGCGGATAATCGGTTTGGCCTGGCCGAGATGAGGGAGGAGACGCTCAAACTCGGTCAGTCCGACTGGCCGTCTTGGGCAGCGGCTATCGGCTGCCGGGTGCAGACGAAAGCGAGTCGTAACAAGCTCATCAAGAACCTCGGCGGCGTAAGCCCACTCAATAAGGTGATCGCAGACGTCGCCATGTCACTTGAACAGGTGGCGCCTGAGGAACCAGTGGTCGATCCGCGATTTTGAACCAGCCTAACAGGCGCGCGAAGTTACCGGGCGCTCACGTGTCGCGTTCCCACCCCTCGGTGCTGCAAACGCGCCCTAATCTTCCTGGAGCGGACGCGTACCTTGGAGTGCATGACGATGCCAACCGGCCTGACGACGCCGTGTGACTCGTGTGGCGCTCCGATCGAGGTCGTGGTCGCCATCGGTGGTGGTGGGTACGACCTGCGTGTCGCCCACCGAACGCCGATCTGCGAGGACTTTCGACGTCGCCGCGACGCTGAGGACGCCGAGTACGCCCTCGCGATCGTGAGACGGGCACGGCGTGCAGCCGGTGAGCGCCCTTGAGGGGGTGCAATGATCACTAGGCCAACGGTCTTCATTCTTGGTGCTGGCGCGAGTGCTGAGTACGGCTTTCCGCTGGGTGAAGCGCTCGTTCAGCGCATCAAGTCTGGTACGTCGCCGAGTCCGCGTGGTGACCTCAGAGTGGACCTCGCACGCGCCGACTTCAAGCAATCGGAGCTCGACGAGTTCTTCCGGAAGCTTAGGGATTCTGATCTGCTCTCCATTGACGCGTTCCTCGAGGGCAACCAAGACCGATTCCAACAAATCGGGAAAGCCGCGATTGCCATAACGATCCTGCGCGCGGAACGCGACAGCCAAACGGGGGAGAGGTGGCAGGGCACGAACGTTCCCGATGATCACTGGCTTCGGTATGTCTGGAACATGATGAAGTCGGGTTGCGACTCGGTGGACCGGTTTGCTCAGAACCGCGTCTCCTTTGTGACGTTCAACTATGATCGGACCATCGAGTGGTACTTTCCGATCGTCTTGGAGAACGCGTTGAATCTCGGACCTCGCGAAGCGCGCGAATTGCTCGCTCGGTCTGTCCCCGTCGTGCACCTCCACGGGGAAATCGCCCACCTAGAGTTCGGATATTCGCCTGGGAACGAGGGTCACCTCGCAGGCGAACAGGTGTTGCAGATAGCCGCAGGAATCAGAGTGGTTCATGATCCAACGGACGAACCGCAGTTCAAAAAGGCCTGGGAGCTGTTCAAGCAGGCCAGCTTGGTCTGCATCCTCGGCTTTGGTTATCACCCCACGAATATCGAGCGCAACTTCGTAGACGCACGTGGTTTCAAGGCTGAGCGTTTCCTCAAAGAGGTCGCGCAGCTCACCTAGCCGTTCCTCCGGGTGAGAGTTGGCGGAACCCCGTTGCCCCCCCTGCCGGGCGCGGGCCGTCAAGTGCGCTCCATACACATGATGATCTGTTTGTTTTCCACTGCCCGCACGAGTACCGCGACCTGTTGTGTGTCGACATTGCTGCCAGAAACAATAAGGCGCAGCCTCCACTGCGCGCCGTCAGGCATGGCAACGCGACGATAGCGGTCGGGCGGTTCTTCTATCCCGTTTAGTCCCTCGACAATCCGTCTCTGATCTCCACTTCTCCAAGACTTAGCGAGCTGGAAGAAGTCTTCTGTTCCTGGATTAATCGTGCAGCCGGCGATCCCGCCCCCACCATCGCGGACATGATAGGGGAAGTTGTCATAGGCTCCGACGGGTTCGGCAGGCTCTCTACCAACGATGGATACCCTGACGGTCTCGGCTGCTCCAGGGCCATCGTTGTGCACGATGAGGCGATGTGCAGTGCGCGGATCATCGCCCGGAAAATCAGGCTGGCTGCTAACTCTTATTCGCAGTCTTGGCTTGCTTGTCAGCGTCCGATACTGTTCACGCCACGCGAGAAAACCAGCGACGGGGATTCCACCGAATAAGAAGGCCTTCCAGAGGACTTCCGGAATTGGAGTACCTCGGAACGCGAGCCACTCGAAGAAGGCCGTAACAGTCGAACCTGTCACGAATCCCACCCACTTGCGACGAAGGGCGTTGAGGTAATGCAAGATCTCGCTGGTGATGGCGGGCATGCTCGAAGCTACGTCGCCCCAACTTGACCGCAACTTGACCGTTCCTCACGCGCATCGCGTGACAGGTGCGACACCACGCGACACGAGTTGACTACAAGACCAAAGCCCCCCACGACCGTGAGGGGCTTATGATTCCGCTGTTCTAACCAGCTGAGCTACGCCGCCGAGCTTGCCGGAGAACAACTTAGCGAGGCACCGTCTGGGGCGGGAGTGCTCGACTTTGCCGCAGCGTGGCGAGCGCATGCGCATGATCAGGTCGATGTACGGTGAGTGCCCGCCGCGCAGGCATTGGCCTGACGCGGACAGCGCGCTGCATATTGTCTCGGCCATGACTCAACTACTCGGTTCGTCGCAGCTTCGCCCCGTCTGCCGCCCGTTCGAGTCGTGAATCAGCGCAGCCACCCCGGGCACGCTTTCCGGCTGCACGGTGACGCGCCCCAACCGTCGCGTCGCGACGCAAGGCGGAGTCGCTTCCCCGAACCGCCGCAGTTCACACCGGCACCGCAGAGGTCATCATGAGCCCACGCTCTGTGCGTTTGGCCGCCGCCCGCGCCCGCCTGGCGCAGTGGTACGACTCCTTCGCCAAGTTCCTCAAGGCGACGTTCGGAGATGTGGCATGGACCCCGCCCCCATGGGTCGCAGCGCTGCGGGCCCGCGAGGCGGCCCTGGTCGCGCGTGCCACCGCCGATCCCCGCCTGTTCCGGCGCAACGCGATCGCCACCGCCGCCGCGCTTGTCGCGCTGTGGGGCGCCCTGTTGCTGTGGCGCCATCGCCCGCAGGCGATCCGCACCGATTTCACGATCAACCCGCCGGCCGCCACCGACCTCACCGCCGAGCACCCGCGACCCCGCCCGCTGCGCGTGGTGTTCGAGTCGTCCGTCGCCCCGCTACAGACCGTCGGTAAGGTCCTGAAATCGGGGGTCGACTTGAGCCCCAACATCGCCGGGATCTGGCGCTGGCGCGGCGACCGCGAGCTCGAGTTCGAGCCCACGGAGGATTGGCCCGTGGGCCAGACGTTCAGCGTCTCGCTCCAACGCAAGGGGTTCGTGGCGCCCACGGTCACCCTTGAGCGCTATGGCTTCGAGTTCGCGAGCGGACCGTTCAACGTCTCCGTGTCAGCCGCCGAGTTTTACCAGGATCCGATCGATCCCAACCTCAAGCGGGTGGTGCTCAAGCTCACCTTCAGCCACCCGGTCGACAGCGCGTCGCTCACGAAGCACGTGTCGCTCCGCATGGAAGGAGAGAGCGGCGGACTCTTGTCGGGACTCCAGTCCCTCCCGTTCACCGTCGCCGTGGACAAGAAGAGCCTCGCCGCTTCGGTGCTCTCGGGCGCGCTCGCCATCCCGGCGAAGACGGGGCTGATGCGCATGACGGTGGACGCAGGGGTGCGATCCAGCCGCGGCGGCCCGGCCACCGCTCAGGCGCTCGAGCAACGGGTCCAGATCCCCGGGCTCTTCAGTCTCGCCGTGCAGGGCGCCGAGCTCACCCTCGTCCGCAACGAACGCTACGAGCCGGAGCAGGTGCTCGTCCTCGCGCTTTCGGCCGACGTGGGCGAAAAGGACTTCCAGCAGAGCGTCGCGGCCTGGGTGCTGCCGATCTACAACCCGAGCACGCCGCCGGACCAGCGGGTCCGCCCCTGGGTCTGGAACCAGCCGAACATCATCGGCCCCGAGATCCTCCAGGCATCGACGCCGCTCGCGCTTAGCCCCGTTCCGGCCGAGCGCGAATACACCACCCGCCAGGCGTTTCACTACAGCGCCGACCCGGGCCGCTTTATCTACGTCCGCGTGACCAAAGGCCTGCGGTCGTTCGGCGGCTACGTGCTGGGCGAGACCTGGGACGGCACGAGCGTCATCCCGCCGTTCCCCAAGGAGATCAAGATCCTGGGCAGCGGCTCGCTCCTGAGCCTGAGCGGTGACCGCAAAGTCTCGATCTACAGCCGCGACGTGCCGGCGCTGCTCGTGGAGGTCGGCCGCGTCGTGCCCAATCAGCTCCAGCACCTCGTGACGCAAACGAGCCTGGTCTTCGGCACGACCGAGTTCACGAGCTACAACTTCGACGCTTCGAATCTCACGGCCCGCCAGGCGGACACGATTGCCGTCCCGCCGCTCGGGCCCGGCAAGCCGCACTACCAGCCGTACGACCTGGGCCGCTACCTCTCGGGTGGCGCGCTGCCGAAGGGCCTGTTCCTCCTCTCCGCCCAGGGGTACGACCCGATTGCCAAGCGTGCCGGCGCTCCGGTGGATCGCCGCCTGATCCTCCTCACCGACCTCGGCCTGCTCGCGAAGCGGAGCGCCGGCGGCGGCCGGGACGTGTTCGTGCAGTCCTTGCGGACGGGCGCACCGCTCGGGGGTGTTACGGTGGACGTCGTCGGCAAGAACGGCCTCACGGTGCTGTCCGCCGAGTCCGACGCGGAGGGCCACGTGCGGTTCCCGAGCCTCAAGTCCTTCGAGCGGGAGCGCACGCCCGTCCTCTACTCCGCCCACCGCGGAGAGGATCTCTCGTTTCTGCCGCTGGATCGCAACGATCGCGACCTCGATCTCTCGCGCTTCGATGTCGGCGGGGTGTCGAGTGAGGTCCAGGCGGACAAGCTGTCCGCCTATCTGTTTTCCGATCGCGGCGTGTATCGGCCCGGCGATGCGTTCCACGTCGGCCTGATCGTGAAGCCCGCCGACTGGGCGACGCCGCTCGCCGGCATCCCGCTCGAGGTGGCCATCAGCGATGCGCGGGGCCTCGAAGTGAAGCGCCAACGGCTCAAGCTCTCGCCGCAAGGGTTCGAAGAAATCCAGTACACCACCTCCGACGCGGCGCCGACCGGCACCTGGACGATCGCGCTGTACATCGTGAAGGACGGCCGCGCGAGCGGGCTCTTGGGCAGCGTCACGGTGCAGGTGCGCGAATTCCAGCCCGATCGCCTGACCATGACCGCGCATCTCTCCGCCGAATCGGTCAACGGCTGGGTCTCGCCCGACGGCCTCACGGCACGCATCACGCTCAAGAATCTCTTCGGGACCCCGGCCGCGGGCCGCCGCGTCACCGCGCGGGCGCAGCTGACGCCCGGGTTCCCGACGCTCCGGGGGCTCGAAGAGTACCGCTTCTCCGACCCGCAGAAGGCGAAGGAGACCTACACGGACGACCTGCCGCCCGCCACGACCGACGCCGCGGGCGAAGCGCAATTCACCCTCGGCCTCGAGCGCTTCGCCCGGGCGACGTATCGCCTGCGCTTCATCGCGGACGGGTACGAGGCGGAAGGCGGGCGCAGCGTCACGGCCGAGGCCGGCGTGGTGGTATCGAACCAGCCGTTCCTGATCGGCTACAAGCCGGATGGCGACCTGCGCTACCTGCACGAGGACGCGGAGCGCGGCGTGGACCTCGTGGCCGTGGGGCCCGATGGCAAGAAGCTCGCCGCCCCCAAACTCCGCCTAGCGCGCATCCGGGTGACGTACGTGTCGGTCTTGGCCCGGCAGTTCGACGGGACCTACAAGTATCAGTCGGTGAAAAAGGAGCTGCCGGTGAGCGACGCGCCCCTCGCGATCGCCGCCACGGGGCTCGCGGTGCCGCTGCCGACCACGGAGCCCGGCGACTTCGCGCTGCTGGTGCGCGATTCGGCCGGCAGCGAGCTCGCCCGGATCGAGTACAACGTGGCCGGTGCCGCCAACCTGGCCCGATCGCTCGAGCGCAACGCCGAGCTGCAGCTGACGCTCAACAAGGGCGACTACGCCCCGGGCGAGACGATCGAGCTCCAAGTCCAGGCCCCCTACTCGGGCGCCGGCTTGATCACGATCGAACGCGACCACGTGTATGCGTGGCGCTGGTTCCGGGCCACCACGACGAGCTCGGTGCAACGGATCCCGCTGCCCGAGGGCGTGGAAGGCAATGGCTACGTCTCGGTGGCGTTCGTGCGCGACGTCAACTCGGACGAGGTGTTCACGAGCCCCTTGAGCTACGGCGTCGCGCCGTTCTCGGTGAGCCTTGAGCGCCGCAAGACCGGGATCACCCTGGAGACGCCGACCCTCGTCAAACCGGGCGATCCGTTCAAGATCCACTACCGCACCGATCGCGCCTCACGCATCGCTATCTTCGCGGTGGACGAGGGGATCCTCCAGGTCGCCGGCTATCGCACCCCGGATCCGCTCGGGTTCTTCTTCCAAAAACGGGCGCTCGAAGTCCACACGAGCCAGATCCTCGACCTCATCCTGCCCGAGTTCGCGCGCCTGATGGCGGCCTCCGCCCCGGGCGGCGACCAGGCGGCAATGGTCGGCCGCAACCTCAATCCCTTCAAGCGCAAGCGCGACAAGCCGGTGGCCGTCTGGTCGGGCGTGCGGGATGTGGGCCCCGATGGCGGCGACTACACGTTCACCGTGCCCGAGTACTTCAACGGCACGCTCCGCGTGATGGCGGTGGCGGTGAACGACGAGGCGGTCGGGGCGCGCGAGGCGAGGAGTCTCGTCCGGGGCGACTTCGTCTTGACGCCCAACGTCCCGCTGATGGTGGCGCCGGGAGATAGCTTCGAGGTCAGCCTCGGCGTCGCGAACAACGTGACGAGCGCGCCGAAAGGCGCGCCGGTGGCAGTGACGCTCCAAGCCTCCCCATCGCTCGAGCTGCTCGGGCCGGCCAGCGTCACGCTGGCGATCGACGCGCTGCGGGAGGGGGCGGCGACCTTCCGGCTCCGCGCCCGGGACCAGCTCGGCAGCGCCGACTTGGGTTTCACGAGCCAGCTCGGCACCCGCTCGGGCCACATCACGGCGTCCCTGAGTGTCCGGCCGTCCGTGCCCTACCGCACCGCGCTCACGGTCGGCAGCGTGCGACCGCGCGGTGGGACGGCGTCGGCGTCGGTCGATCGGGATCTCTTCCCGGAGCTCCGCACCGTGCGCGCGGGCATGTCGGTCCTGCCGCTGGGGTTGGCGCACGGCCTGGTGGCCTACCTCGAGAAATTCCCCTACGGCTGCACTGAGCAGCTCGTGAGCCAGGGCGTCCCGGCGATGGTGCTCGCGCGCCGCCCGGAGTTCGGAATCAGCGCCGCACAGGCCACGGCGACGGTCGACAAGGTGCTCGACATGTTGCGGTCGCGGCAGAACGAGGAAGGGGCGTACGGCCTCTGGGCCGCCAACACCCACGTCGATCGCTACGTGTCGGTGTACGCCCAGCATTTTCTGCTCGACGCCCGAGAGCACGGTTTCCCAGTCCCGCCGGAAGTGGTGTCCCAGGGCGCTGGGTATCTCCAGCGCCTCGCCGGATCGGAGGGGGCGAGTCTGTTCGACGAGCGCACCCACGCGTACGCCATCTATCTGCTCACGCGGCAAGGCGTGGTCACGACCGGCTACGCCACATCGCTCGAGCGGCGGGTCGAGACGAACTACGCCCAAGCGTGGCGGCAAGACCTCACTGGAGCCTTTCTGGCGGCGACCTACCAGCTGCTGCATCAAGACGGCCACGCCGATCGGCTGATCGGCGCGGTGCGCTTCGAGCAGCAGCGGCCGGCCGAGTACGACTACTACGACGACGCGCTCACGCACGACGCCCTGCTCGTCTACCTCCTGGCCCGGCATTTTCCCGCGCGGCTCGGCACCCTCAAGGCGGAGGCGATCGACGCCGTCGTGACCCCCATCGCGCACGGCGGGTACAACACCCTCTCGAGCGCCTACGTGATCATGGCGCTCGACGCCTACGTCGCGGCCACCGGACCCGTGGCGAGCGCGGGCTTCACGCTGACCGAGACGCTCAAGGACGGCTCGCACCGCGGGCTCCCCTTGCCGGCAGGCCTATTCCCGGAGGCGGACGTCTCCGCGCTCGCGCAGAAGGTCGGCTTCGCCAGCGACGCGCCCGTCCCCGCGTTCTATCTCCTGAGCCAGGCCG
>WNFC01010896.1_pt1 | contig 10106 bp, 4 predicted proteins | sample 5400541 | NCBI WGS metagenome assembly WNFC01 (sample SAMN13153342, study PRJNA577476) | soil metagenome | isolation source: 120 cm saprolite under Douglas fir tree site 2 hole 2 replicate 1 | place: USA:California | collected 2015-04-18 | reverse complement strand
AGAGTGTAAATTCGATGGCGGGGAATCTGACAAATCAGGTCCGCAACATCGCTGAGGTCACGACGGCCGTTGCTAAGGGTGATCTCTCGAGGAAAATCACGGTTGACGTTCGCGGCGAGATCCTTGAGCTAAAGAATACGATCAATACGATGGTAGAACAGCTCAGCTCATTTGCGGCGGAGGTCACTCGCGTCGCGCGTGAAGTAGGCACGGAGGGAAAGCTTGGTGGCCAGGCTGAAGTGCGCGGCGTCGCCGGTACCTGGAAGGACTTGACGGACAGCGTCAATTCGATGGCAGGGAACTTAACAGCGCAGGTCCGAAACATCGCCCACGTTACCACGGCTGTGGCCAACGGCGATTTGAGTCGAAAGATCACTGTTGATGTCCGCGGTGAGATTTTGGAACTGAAGAATACGATCAACACCATGGTTGATCAGTTAAACAGCTTTGCCTCAGAGGTTACCCGCGTCGCCCGCGAAGTAGGAACCGAGGGTAAACTCGGAGGTCAGGCGGAAGTAAAGGGCATCGGGGGTACGTGGAAGGAATTAACCGATAATGTCAATGTCATGGCCGCCAACCTCACGACACAGGTTCGCGGAATTGCTACGGTGGTGACCGGGGTAGCGAAAGGCGATTTGAAACGCAAGCTAGTCCTTGAGACCAAAGGCGAGATTGCTCAATTGGCGGACACAATCAATGGGATGATCGATACATTGGCGGTCTTCGCGGATCAGGTCAGCAACGTGGCCCGCGAAGTCGGTATTGAAGGTGAGCTGGGCGGCCAGGCTCGCGTGCCTGGGGCAGCAGGTATCTGGCGCGACCTCACGGACAACGTCAACGAGTTGGCGGCAAACCTGACCCGTCAGGTGCGAGCGATCGCCGATGTAGCCACAGCGGTCACCCAGGGGGACCTGACACGATCGATTGCTGTCGAAGCCCAGGGTGAGGTTGCAGTTCTTAAGGACAATATCAACCAGATGATCGGAACCCTTGCGGAAACAACTCGCCAGAATAGGGACCAGGACTGGCTGAAGACGAACATTGCGAAGTTTACAGGCATGTTGCAAGGCCAGCGCGACCTTCTGACCGTCTCGACGCTGCTGCTTTCCGAATTGACGCCCTTGGTCGGGGCGCAAGGCGGCAGTTTCTATATCGCAGAGTCAACAAATGACCAGCCTACACTTAAGCTCATGGCTGCCTATGCTCCTGAAGGTAGCGATCGGATCCCGAAGTACTTCAAGATCGGCCAAGGGCTTGTGGGTCAATGCGCGTCAGAGCGAGCACGCATTCTGGTAAACGATGTTCCACCTAACGCCATCAAGATTACTTCCAGTCTGGCTGAGCGTACCCCGGTCAGCATCATCGTTCTTCCAGTGCTGTTTGAGGGCGAGGCTAAGGCAGTGATTGAGCTCGCTTCTTTCCGTCAGTTCAGCGACGTTCACTTAGCATTCTTGGATCAATTGACACAAAGCATAGGTATCGTACTCAATACGATTGCTGCCACAATGCGCACCGAAGAATTACTAAAACAGAGTCAGGCATTGACCGAGCAGTTGCAAAAGACAAACGCAGAACTGGAGGAAAAAGCACAGCTTCTCGCCGAGCAGAAGACAGAGGTCGAGGCAAAGAATCGGGAGGTGGAGCAGGCGAAGGCGGCTTTGGAAGATAAGGCAGAGCAATTAGCCGTCACCTCGAAATACAAAAGCGAGTTTTTGGCCAACATGAGCCATGAACTTCGGACCCCACTCAACAATCTGTTGATCCTTGCCCAAGTCCTGGCCGAAAACAGCGAAAAGAGTCTAACGCCAAAGCAGGTCCAGCAAGCCGAGACGATCCGTTCTTCGGGAAATGATTTGCTTGCGTTGATCAATGACATTCTCGATCTCAGCAAGATTGAGTCAGGGAAGATGGACGTGGAAATCGGAAGTGTGCGGCTTACAGAGTTGCGCGATTATTGTTCGCGGACATTCCGACACGTAGCTGAAGGCAAAGGTCTTGAGTTCAGAGTCGATTTGGGCCAGAATCTGCCGGCCGAGATGATTCTCACAGATGCGAAACGGTTGCAACAAGTGCTGAAGAACCTCCTCTCGAACGCAATCAAGTTCACGGAACATGGGGCGGTCAGCCTTACCTTGGATCGCGCGACCACGGGATGGAGTGCGAATCATGCCGGATTGAACCGTGCGAAATCGGTAATCGCCTTCACCGTCACGGATACCGGGATCGGCATTCCGCAAGAGAAACAACGAATCGTTTTTGAGGCATTCCAGCAGGCGGACGGAACCACCAGCCGGCGATACGGTGGAACCGGCCTCGGTCTGTCCATCAGCCGTGAGTTGGCTCGCCTGCTTGGAGGCGAGATCCGGCTTCAGAGTACGCCCAGCCTTGGTAGTACGTTTACCCTTTACCTGCCCCAAACCTATGCCCCACCGGCTACGGCACTACGTGTCGAGAGTCAGCGTCCATCGGTCATTTCCGAGCTTCCCGCGGCCGCTACCGAAGGCAATGGCGTCGCCTTTTCCACTCCCTCAGCGGCCACATCGGCGGCCATCGAGGATCTTGTCATTGAGGATGACCGAAATGTTATTCAGCCCGGTGATCCAGTTCTGTTGATCGTTGAGGACGATATTACCTTTGCCCGGATTCTCGTCGAATTGGCCCGCGAGCGAGGCCTAAAAACACTTGTGGCCCTCCGAGGCGGAACTGCCCTTTCCCTCGCGCGCGAGTTCCTTCCGAGCGCCATTACGTTGGATATCGCTCTTCCTGACATGGCAGGGTGGACCATTCTTGATCGCCTTAAGCATGACCCGGCCACTCGTCACATTCCCATCCACGTTATCTCGGGTGATGAAAACCGCCGCCGGGGCCTCGCCTTGGGCGCAATGACGTACCTCGAAAAGTCGATTACAAAAGACCGCTTGATTCAGGCGTTTGGGACAATTCAACACTCGCTCCAGCGTCGCATCAAGAAGCTACTTGTCGTGACGCCAGATGAAGTGCGTCGTGCCAATCTTCGCGAGGTTCTGGAGGGGCCGGATCTCGAACTGTTAGATGTTGGCTCCGCAGGAGAAGCCTTGGCTGTCATTAAACAGCAATATTTGGATGCTGTCGTGATTGATATGCGATTGAACGATATCCCCGCTCTACAACTGGTGGAAGAAGTTCAGAGCGAGATTAGACCCGAGACGCCACCGGTAATCGTCTACAGCAAGAGAGCCTTGAGTTCAGAGGAGCAGAAAGAACTTCAGCGCCTGGCAACCACAAGTGTTGTCCAGCACGCTCAATCTCCTGAGCGGCTCCTTGACGAGACCGTTCTCCTATTACACCGGGCTGAGGCGGATCTCTCGGACAGGCAACGGGAGATGCTAGACCAGGTTCGACGTAGCGAGGCTTCACTTGTCGGAAAGCGCGTCTTAGTAGTTGACGACGACGTCCGGAACATCTTTGCGCTGAGCAGCGTTTTAGAGCAACACAATTTGCATGTACTGCATGCTGATAATGGCAGAGCGGCGATTGAGGTGCTGGAGAAGACGCTAGGTGTGGATGCGGTTCTTATGGACATTATGATGCCCGGAATGGACGGATATGAAACGACGCGGAGTATTCGCCAGATGCCCCCGTTCCGATCATTGCCGATCATCGCGGTAACAGCTAAAGCCATGAAAGGTGATCGCGATAAGTGCATTCAAGCCGGTGCATCCGACTACATTACCAAACCCGTGGACTTAGAACAGTTGTTCTCCGTGTTGCGTGTCTGGATTGTTCGCGGGCACGACATTCCGGCGGACCCGAGCGCTTTGGAAGAATCGACGGCCACTGCCCTTTAAGAGAGCCGATGCACCATGTCAGCAGCGATTAACGGACTTCCCACACAACTAGAAGCTACCGCGGATCGAAAAGTAAAGATTCTTCTGGTGGATGATACTCCTGACAATCTTGTCTCGCTTGAAGCTGCTCTGTACGGGTTGAATCAAGACCTGGTACTAGCCGGATCAGGCAGAGAAGCTCTCTTTCATCTGCTTGAAGATGATTTTGCAGCCATACTGTTAGACGTAAAGATGCCTGACATGGATGGGTTCGAAACTGCTGAGCTGATCCGAAGCCGGGAGCGATCGCGACATACTCCAATCCTTTTTTTGACGGGATACAGAAATGATGAGCACTTGTTCCGTGGATATGATCTAGGCGCCGTTGACTTTCTATTCAAGCCGATTGTTCCTGAAGTATTGCGATCAAAGGTGGGCGTGTTTGTCGAATTGAGCCGGAATGCTGCATTACTTCGCGAACAAACCGCCATTCTGCGCAAACAGGCGGAGGTATTGCAAAAGGCGGAGCACAAGTTTCGATCGCTGCTTGAAGCGGCGCCAGATGCAATGGTCATGTGCCGCGAGAATGGTGACATCGTCATGGCAAACTCAAGGGTGGAATCGCTATTCCGCACCTGCCGCGACCATGTGATTGGCAAAAATATCAGAGTATTAGTCCCAGATTGGTGGTTCGATCTGCTCCGGGTGCCTGATGAGGATTTTAGCAAAGCCGGGTTTAGTTCTTCAGATGCTGCCTTAGAGCTGCCGGCCCTGCGTAATGACGGGAGTTCCTTTCCCGTTGAGATTACCTTTAGCCCGCTACAAACAGAAGACGGCGTGCTAATCACGAACGCGATTCGGGACGTGTCCGAACGAAAGCAAGCCGAGGAGCAGATTCGGAACTTGAACACCCATCTCGAGGAGCGAATACTCGAACGCACAGAGGAATTGCTGCGCTCTAATGAAGAGCTACAGCAGTTTGCTTATGTGGCGAGCCACGACTTGCAAGAGCCACTGCGGACCGTGTGTATCTACACTCAACTTTTAGAAAAGAGATATCGTAATGAAAACAATCGAGACGCTGATCAGGTGATTGCCACAATTGTTGAAAATTCAAAGCGGATGGAACACTTGATCTCTGATCTCCTCGATTTCTCAAAGATCGATGCAAGGAGAAGAGATTTTTTTAAGGCGGCCGACGGTAATGTCGTGCTCGACGAGGCAATTCGGAATCTCCGCTCGGCCATTGAAGCCACGGGGACGGTCATTACGCGAGAGGAGCTACCTATACTTCTTGGCGACTCGATGCAATTGACGCGATTGTTCCAGAATCTACTCACGAATTCTATCAAATTCCGTAGCGATGAGCCACCACAGGTCCACGTGTCTGTAGATGCAGGCGCTTCAGATTGGGTGTTTTCCGTTCAGGACAATGGGATCGGAATCCCGCAGGAGTACGCTGAGAAAGTTTTTGGTATTTTTAAACGTCTCCACGGACGTGAAGAGTATCCCGGAAGCGGTATGGGACTTGCCATTTGCAGAAAGATCGTAGGGGGCCACGGAGGGCGAATTTGGGTCGAAACTAGCCGGGACACGCCAGGCGCTTGCATTCGATTTACACTTCCCAAACGCGATTCAGGTCCGAGCGGCCACGAAGAGCCATAGCTCCTTGTGAGGAGTGTGCGTCGGACCGAGTGTGAAAAGCGGGGAGTAGCAACTCTTGGTCTTAGAAGGTATTGCAATGCCGGAGCGACTGAAGATCTTGATTATAGACGATGACCCTCTTGACAGGGAAATCTTTAAGCGCTGTCTCGAAGACAGCCAGCCTGGGGCGTGCATTTTCTCGGAAGCAGGGTCAGGGCGTGCCGGCGTAACCCGGTGCGAGTCTTTCCAACCAGATTGTATACTTCTCGACTTCAATCTTCCTGACGTAGACGGCCTCGCCATTCTGCAGCAATGGAGAAACAATTCCGAAATGCTCAGATTCGCTGTCGTCATGTTGACAGCGGTTGGGAGTGAGCAGATCGCTGTTGATGCAATGAAGATGGGCGCCATGGATTACCTCACTAAGGGCCCTGCTGCTTCTGAATCACTTTACAGGGCAGTGCGAAACGCCGTGTACAAGTTTCAGTTGCAGCGCGACTTGTCGCTCCAGCGCGAGACCGTGGCGAAGCGCAATGTGGAACTGGAGGCAATTCGAAGGGATCTCATCAAGGAAAAGGAGCAATATAGGACTCTTACGGAAACGATTCCGCAACTCGTTTGGACTGCTCGTTCGGACGGCCTAATAGAGTTTACAAATGGCAAGCTGAAGGCGCTTATCGGTGACACTAGCGAGACGCCATCGGAGTTAATCTCTCTCATACATAGTGAAGATCGGAAGGGGTTTAAGGCTGCGTGGGAGGAGGCAGTCACCGCTGGGCGGGCTTTTGAGATGGAGTTGCGCCTCGACAGTCCAAACGATCAAGACACTCGCCGCTGGCAGCTCGTCCGTGCGTTGCCGCTTAAGGGCAGTAAAGACCAACCGATTAGGTGGGTAGGGACGTTCACCGACATTGAGGAGCAGAAGCGGTCGGAAGAAGCGGCGCGCCAGCGCCAGAAATTGGACAGCATTGGCTTGCTTGCGGGCGGCATCGCCCACGATTTCAACAATTTGTTGGTCGGCATCATGGGTGGTGCAAGCCTCGCATTCGACTCTCTAGATCGAAACCACCCCGCTCGCGACACTCTAGACGCTGTCATCAGGGCGAGCGAGAGAGCTGCTCATCTGACTCAGCAATTACTTAGTTATGCGGGAAAGGGGCAAACCTTTCTGCAGCCCGTAGACATCATCCAACTCATTGACGACACTGCTGCCCTTGTCCGGGCGTCAATGCCTAAAACGGTTCATCTCTCGATCAAAATGGATCCCGAGTTACCTCTCTTGGAAGCAAACCTGGGGCAACTTCAGCAGATCCTTATGAATTTGATGATCAATGCGGCGGAGGCAATTGGCGACCGGAATGGGCTGATAGGGGTCCGCGCCAGCATGGAGCGCGCCGCGGGCGAAGGAGCCGGAAGAAACGTCCTCGGGTACGAAATCAGGCCGGGTGAGTATGTAAGCATTGAAGTTTCTGATACCGGCGTAGGGATGGAGCAAGAGACTCAATCTCGTATATTCGACCCTTTCTTTACAACGAAATTCACTGGCCGAGGCCTCGGCTTGGCGGCAGTACAGGGAATTGTTAGGTCCATAAAAGGTGCAATATACGTCGTCAGCGCTCCTGGCAAAGGTAGCAGCTTTACGGTGCTACTTCCTGCGAACCGACTCAGCCGAACGGTGGGCCCACTCTCGCCTGCGCCGGCTCCCAGTCTCCGCGCCAAGATTCTGATCATTGATGATGAGGCTATAGTCCGAACAACGGCAAGGGCATCATTGGAGCGAGCCGGGCACTCGGTGCTGTTGGCGGAAGATGGCCCGCAGGCGCTGGCCTGCTTCGATGAGCACAAACGAGACGTTTCGCTGATCTTGCTTGATATGAGCATGCCCTTGATGTCGGGACCCGAAGTGCTCAAAGAGATCCGCAGGCTTTCGCGTGATGTGCCTGTCGCAATTATGAGTGGATATAGCGAACATGAGATGGCAGAACGTTTCGAAGGTTCCAAAGTTGCCGGGTACATTCAGAAGCCGTTTAAAGCAAATGCGCTCATTGCAGGAGTCAATATGATTCTGGGTGTCGGTACCGAGCTGCACTCTGTCGGCCCGGGTCATGCCGATTCAGGAGGAAGAACGGTGTGAGTGGTCACGAGTCGTTCGATGAGACCGCCGTTGGAACCGCACGTGCGCCTTCGCATACATTGTTGGCTTGCGATCCCAATACTCTCCTGATTACTTTTGCGGATCCAGTCTTGGAACGGGTGCTGGACTTTGCACCCGGAACTTTAATTGGTGGGCCAGTTTCGAGGCTGGTTCAACCCAGAAATCAGTCATCGATTGAGTACGACATCGCTTCGTTCACCTCACGGGCGGCCCACGACCTCGTTGGACCGCTGAATCAAGCTGGATCCCTCGCGGCCTTACTGGTGAAACGATATCGGGGACAACTTGATCCCGGGGCCGAAGTCATCCTCGGTCACTTGCAAGGGGCAGCAAACAGGATGGCGAGCATGGTTGAGGAAGTACGCACTTACCTCAGCATGCTTACCCGTGAAGCTTCACTTGTGTTGGTCGACTCTAATAATGCACTAACCTCCGCTTTGTTTTTGCTTCATTCTGACATTGAGCAGAGTGGCGCGATCGTTACAGCCGATTCACTTCCGGAGGTTCTTGGGGATTCGAATCAGCTAACGATGCTTTTTTCAAAGCTGATCTCGAACTCGATCAAATTCCGGAATGCTTCGGCACCGCCTCAAGTACACGTGTCGTGCGTTCTTTCATCGCAAGAAGTGGTGTTTTCGGTTCGGGATAACGGAATCGGGATTCCCCCGCAACACTGCAGCACAGTGTTCCTCGCGTTCAAGACACTCCATGGACGGGAATATCCTGGAACTGGCCTAGGCTTAACCATCGCCAAACGAATTGTCGAATCGCATCGAGGCAGGATTTGGATCGAATCAGAGGAAGGCCATGGAACAGAGGTGTATTTTACAATGCATTCTTATCCGGATCACTGAGAAGACATTTTTTCTGAATTGCTTCTGAGTAAAGCCATACGCTGTGGCTGAGCAAGACCACGTGGCTTTCTCAGTCGGTCTCTAGTACTACTGTGTTATAAACGAAGCACGTTGCAAAAGGGGCAATGAGGTAGCTGGTGGAGTAAGTGACGTGCAATGCGTATGCGCAGTGTGGTGATGGAGTGCGGATTATGCCGTTCGGGCCGGCTGCGCGCTCCCTCGCGGTTGGAAGTCCGGCGGCATCTTGGGGATTGGTAGTCTAACATGGCCGGCGCGGACTGAGGGGGAAAAACGGCTCCTTTCTGCCACCAGGAACCCGTACGCGGCGATGCAGAGGGTCGCATGATGATGAAACCCACGCCAGCCCCGCCCTTCATAGTGCCCGAGGCCGAGCTCTTGCTTGAGTTCTTCGTAGTCGCGTTCAATGCGCCAGCGTAGTTTCGCCAGAAATACCAGTGCCTTCAGGCTGGTGTGAGCCGCGAGATTGGCTAGCCAATATTTAGTGGGCTCCTTTTCTGCCTTGGGCCATTCGATCAACAGCCACTGTTCCTCATGTGCGGTTTGGCGCCAGTAGTCGCGGTGTGCAGGCCGTACACGGACTGCCGCGAAGCGGGACCGGAGTTTGCCTTTGGTCCCTTCACACCAACTGACTATATGAAAGTCTTCCGCTGTGAGGCACAGAGCTAGTTCCTTGGCTGAAAGGGGTGGGTGCTTAGCATCCCTCCGGAGCAGTGAAGTAGGGCGTCCCTGTCCGCTCCAGCGCTTCGCAGGTAAGGGGCCTGTCCCCGGCGGCCAAACCGTGGTGGAAGATTGCACTCCGACTACATATGGCAACTTCAACTCCTCTAATCCCGCACGAAACCCAGCATCGTTTCCATAGGCGGCATCGGCCAGCACCGGCGCCTTGGTCACCTCATCTTTGACCGCCTGGCGAATCTGCTCGAGTGCAATCTCGGGTTTGGTCTGAAATCGGATCAGATCGGGAATTCCGGCCTGCTTTCTGCGCTTGGCATCCTTTGCCCAAACTTCGGGCAGGTACAGACGAAAGGCGATGGGAAGACTGGCCATGTTGGTCGTCACCGACAGACTGACTGCCACCCGGCAGTTGTCTTGCTTACCCACCTGCCCGCAATACTGCCGTGTTACGCCGACCGAGTGGGTGCCCTTCTTCGGAAATCCGGTATCATCTACAATCCACGCCAGGAGGCTCCCCTGGTCCTTCATGGCAGCCACACCATAACGGCGCACCTGCTCCAGGATGGCCTCATCCCTCCAGGGCGCATCCGCGACCAGATGATGCAGCGACTGGTGCATACGGCGGACATTGTCCGGAGCGAGCCGAGCCGCCATGGGTTCGACACTCTTGCGCTCACCGGGAAGCAAAAGTCCCGCACAGTAGGCTTTCAACGGTGCGCTTCGATCCGCGTGCCCTGCGGCCTTCGCCAGGCCCTCCATATATGCCGCAAAGCGCTTTTCTTGTGGGCCTGGCGCCGAAGTTTTGGCGCTCACAACAAAACTACTATATCATGTTTTATAACACAGTAGTACTAGCAGTCCGTGGATAAAGTTACCAAAACATCTTGAGTCGATTTTGTTGTGGCCGTAGACTTGGATCATGGCGTTGGGTAAGAAGAAGGCCAAACAAAT
>WNFC01010895.1_pt1 | contig 10106 bp, 10 predicted proteins | sample 5400541 | NCBI WGS metagenome assembly WNFC01 (sample SAMN13153342, study PRJNA577476) | soil metagenome | isolation source: 120 cm saprolite under Douglas fir tree site 2 hole 2 replicate 1 | place: USA:California | collected 2015-04-18 | reverse complement strand
TGCCGAAGGCCCGTATGCGCGCAGGACTGTGCTCAGTATCGACAGCGAAGCTTGCGGAGAACCTTGCCAGCCCCCATGTTCAGGGCGGCCGCGTGGCCCTCCATTGGAAGGTGCCCCCTGCTTCACGACCCGAGCCCGTCGCTTCCGAAGCTCATTCTCCGAGAACTGACGCTGTTGCGCCGGCTGGCCAATGATCGCCGCGCCGCTTCGGCCAAGATGCCGACGCTGATGCGGACCGGGCCCACTGTGTCATCGCTCCGTCACACTCATCGTCGAACCCGCTCTCAAGGCAATACCAGCGCCGCAACGCCTTCACCCGAGAGATCGCCCTTGACCCGGAGCCCACCCGCGCCGCTCAGCAGCAACGAAGCAATCACGCTGCGCCGCGTGGCTCACGGCCAGTCGGACGTCGGCTGTCTGCGGTCGCGGGACCTTGTACGCCTGCGGGTGCTCAAGCTGATCGAGGGGAGTGCGCACGAGCCCACGCTGACCGCCGACGGCAAGCACCGTTTCGCTGCCCTGCCGAAGGCCACGGCGCTCACCTCGTTCAAGCCGCACGACGAGTTGCTGGCCAGGATGATGACCCGGTTGCTCGCCGAGCCGCGGCGCTAGATCGCCTGGAATCATGTCATTGCTGGGCGCGCCCCTCAGCTAACTCACGCGGCGAGCAGCGGCGTGGACGTGACATCGACCTCGACCGACATGCCCTGGAACGCATCGGTCATTCCGACGAAACTGCCCGTCACCGGCATCGCCTGAGCGATGCCGCGGGCCACGGCCAGAGGGATGAGATTCGACCCGCCGACACCGCGGTTGGTCGGATCGAAGGTGACCCATCCCGCACCCGGCAGGTAGATTTCGGCCCAGGCATGGGTCGACCCGACCGCTTCGGACGGCCGGTCCGGATTGTAGAAATAGCCGGAGATGATGCGGGCGCCCAATCCCAGGCTGCGCGCCGCCTCGACGAACAGGACGGCGAGATCGCGGCACGATCCCCAGCCACGCTCGAGGGTCTGCAGGGGAGTCTGGGTGCCCTCCTCTTCGCGGCTCTGGTAGCGGACCCATTCCGGCACGCCGTTGTGCAGGTCCTTGAGCATCGACAGCGTATCCGTCGGCGCGCTGCGCACGAAGCCCTGCGCCCAGGCCGCCAACCGGCCGGCCGGGTCGGCGTGCAGCGGCACGGCAAGCGAGCCCAAGTCCGACCATTCGTCGTCGGAGTAGCGGAACGGGTAGGAGCTGGCCGCGGCGGTGATGTCGAAGACCGGCCAGGCGGAGGCGGAAAGCTCGAGCACCGCGACGCTCTCGATCGACAGGCGATCGGTCATGCCTTGAAAGGACGCGGTGGCGACGGCGTTGCCGAAAACGTCGCGTGCCCACGACAGCGATGCCGAAGGCGTCGTCGTCACCTTGCTCGAGACCAGTCGCAGTTCACGGCTCTCGCGCGGACGAAGCATCAGCCGATGCGCTCCCAGCCACACCGGCAGGCGATAGCGGTAAGTCGTCGTGTGACGAATCGTGAGGGTGATCATCGGCCTCTCCCGACCAGCGCTGCAACAAGGCCCGCAAAAGCAAAGGCCCCGCAACCTGGTCGAGGCGCGGGGCCACCGGGCACGGCATCTGGTGCCGCGCCCGTCGGGCGTTATCGCATCTGTCCCTCAAAACGCCGGTCCGCCAGTACATCCGTGGTCGGTCGGAGAAAAAAGGGACGCCGCCGTTTCCGGCGGCGATGCGATCAGTCGACCTTCTTGAGATTGTCGGCCGACATCTTGCCGCTCCGGCGATCGGCAACGAGATCGAACTCGACCTTCTGGCCTTCGCTCAGCATGCCGAGGCCGGCGCGCTCGACCGCGCTGATGTGCACGAAAGCATCGCTGCCGCCATTATCGGGCTGGATGAAACCAAAACCCTTTTGGCTGTTGAACCACTTCACGGTTCCCGTCGTCATGGGAGACCCTTTCTTAAACATAGATATGCTGGCCCGCGCGCCAACACTTGTGTGGGCGGACAGGCCGTCGAATTCGCACTTGTGTTCGGGAGCAAAGTTCACTGGCGCGGCGCTGTTTCTACGGGCGCGGGCCAAATCATCCGTCCGTCTATCGACCCCGCTCATATGGGCCTTGCCGCCGCGCTTGGCAAGCCCATTGCGCCTGGCGGCTCGAGCGCCCATGTAGTGAACGCGGTTGCAACCCGAGGATATCCATGACCATCGACCACGGCGGCTCCAGCCCCGACGCCGAGGTGCGGCAGGCCGCTGCCGCGTTCGCCCGCGCCAACGGGTGGGAGAGCGCCTTGCAGCTCGTCACCTCGTTCGGGCCCTTTCTCGCCGGCTGTGTGGCGATGTACTTCGTCTTCCCGTTCTCCTATCTGCTCACGCTGGCGCTCGCCGTTCCGACCGGCGCGTTGCTGGTGCGCGTCTTCATCGTCCAGCACGATTGCGGGCACGGCTCGTTCTTCGCCTCGCGGCGCGCCAACATGATCGTCGGACGGGCGTGCAGCCTGATCACGCTCACGCCGTTCGCCAACTGGGGCCGCCAGCACAGCCTGCATCATGCCGACTGGAACAACCTCGACCGGACCGGCGGCGGCGCCGACATCTATTCGTCCTGCCTCACGGTGCGCAGCTATCTCGCGCTGTCGCCCTGGCGCCGCTTTCTCTACCGCCTGCCGCGCCATCCACTGATCGCCAACGTGCTGTTGCCGCCGCTGGTTTTCCTGTTGCTCTATCGCGTGCCGTTCGACACGCCGCGCAGCTGGATCCGCGAGCGTTGGTCGGTCTATCTGACCAACGTCGCCCTGATCTGCCTGTTCGGCACGTTGACCATCCTTGTGGGCTGGCGGGCGGTGCTGATGGTGCACGTGCCGGTCATGGTCGTGGCGTCTATCCTGGGCGTCTGGCTGTTCTCGCTTCAGCATCGCTTCGAGACGGCGCGCTGGACGGTCAAGGGCGACTGGAGTTTCGTCGATGCGGCGCTCGAGGGCTCGTCATGGTTCCACCTGCCGCGGGCGTTGCATTGGTTGACCGGCAATATCGGCTTCCATCACGTCCACCATCTCAATCCCCGCGTCCCCAACTACCGGCTGAGCGACGCCCACGAGATCGTGCACGCGCTGCATCCGGTGCCTCCGCTCACCCTGTGGCGCGGCCTCGCCGCGACATTCCTGACCTTATGGGACGAGCAGCGCGGCCGCCTCGTGCGCTTCCGCGACGTCGCGGCCTGACCCGGCAGCGATCGGACGCCGTCATTGGACGCTTTGACGCCAAAGGTGTAGGGCTTTCGCGAGGTGCACGCATGAAAGACTGGCTCGTACCGCCCGTCCTGTTCCCGCTCTTCCTGATCTTGCCGGTGGTTGCCTACACGATGCTGCGCACGCCCCTCTGAGCGTTCGTCGAATGCGAGGAAACCTGATGCAGTATCTCGGAGTCATGCGCGGCAGCGGCATGCTTGCCTGCGGCGAGGAGCAGATGGGCCGCGCCGACTACGACATCGACGGCTTCCTCACCCGACCGGGCGAGGTGATGGGCTCGGGCGAGATCCGAATGTCCCCCGACGCGCTGAATAACGCCTTCGGCCGTCAGGGCCTGCAGCTCACGACGGACGACGGCCGCGTCCTCGGGGTGCGCTTCTCCGGCAAGCGCAACGACCCGGCGAGCGACGCCGCGCACGCCGACATCACCGGGCAACTGCCCGGCGTCTCGGAGTGGCGGCGTTAGAGTACGTACCGATATCGCCTGGAATCATGTCATTGCTGGGGGCGCGCCACTCCAGTGGCGCGTCATGGTCTTCCGGACCGCGGGCCTCCCGGCCCGCTCATGAGCGAGCAGGACGCTCGCGGTCCAAAAGAGCACGAAAGACGCGCCACTGGAGTGGCGCGCCCCCAGCGCACTAGACAGCGAGTCGCCCGCTAGGGATACGTCATCGTCACTGGAAAGGACACGGCGCCGCCCGGGTAGGAGTAGGCCGTGTCGCCGAAGGCGGGCGGTCCCATGCCGATCGGTGCATTGCGCGAGAAACCGTAGCCATCGAGCGGCTGGCCGAACATGCCTGTCTTCATCACGGTCTGGCCAGGTGCGGCGTGGAACAGGGCGACGGCATAGGTGCCGGGCGGCACGTTGGTGAAGGTGCAAGTCGCCTGCTGGTTGGCGATCGGCGACGCCACGCCCTGGAACTCCTGACCGTTCTTGGGGAAGGTCGCCGCGGAATTGAACAGGCCGCAACGCACGTCGCCGACATTGTTACGCAGGCCGGTCACCGGCACGGAGATGGTATTGCCTTGCTGCGCCTCGGCGACGGCGCCGGCCAGGCCGGCGGCGAAGACGAGAGCAAGTCCGAATTTCCTGAAACGCATTGTCATGGCCCCCCTTGGTAGAATCCCCCGCTTCGAAAAAACTCAGTCCGGCGCCTGCGCGGTGCTGATGCCGGGCCCCATGCCGAACTTGTAGGACAGACCGGCGCGGATCGTGTGGTTCGACGGCTGCATGGTGATGCCGGGCGCCACTTCCTTCTGCTCGAACTGACTGAAGCGATATTCCAGTCGCGTCGTCCAGCCTCCGGTGATCACCGTTTCGATGCCGGGTCCGACCGTGAAACCGCTCAGCGCCGTGTCGCGCGAGGCGAATGGCATGCTGCCCGGCAGAACCAAGCTGGCCGTGCCATGGACATTGAGCTGGCTGTACCCGCCTGCCGCGTAGATCAAGGTCGAGGGGACGGGCAGGTAACCCGCGCGGCCCATCACGCTCCATTGGCGATTGGCCTCGGCCGAGACGAAGGCGCTGCCGCCGGGCGCCATGATACTGAAGCTCGACTGGATGCCGGTCCAGGTGAAGTCGCCCATGACGCCGACCAGGGCGTAGGGCGAGAACTGGTAGTCGGCGCCGGCAAAGACGCTGCCCAGCAGACCCTGGCCGCCGCTGTCGAAGCCGGCCGCCGCGCCGCCCGGGCCGCCCGCCACCGCGTTGAGGCGGCCGAAGCCCATGCCGGCGCCCGCGGCGGCACCGCCATAGATGCCCGTCCAGTTGACGTTGGTCGGGCCACGCGGCGCCTGCTCGTTGGAGGACGCCACGCCCAGGCCGCCGAAGCGGTAGCTGAGGCCGGCGCGGATCGCATGGTTGGACGGGTTGAGGCCGATGTTGGAGCCGGCCAGCGTCGTGCGGCCGAACTGGCTGTAGCGATACTCGAGCTTGCCCGTCCAGTTGCCCATCAGCCCTGTCTCGAATCCCGGCCCGATGGTCCAGCCGTTCACCGTCTGGTCAGTGGAGAAGCTCGCCGCGGCACCAGGCACCGTGGCGAAGCCATCGGTGTGGATGTTCTGACCGGCATAGCCGCCGACGAGATAGAGCAGGGTCGATGGATTGGCGAGGACGCCGGCGCGTGCCAGCACCGCCCAGCCGAGCCCGGTGTTCATGTTGACGTTGGCGGAGGCACCCGGCACCTGGGCCGAGGCCCCGCCCTGGAAGCCCGAGTAACTGAGCTCGGCCAGCAGGCCCAGCACGCCGCGCTGCGTGATCTGATAGTCGACGCCGCCATAGATCGAGCCCAGCACGCCGCTGCCGCCGGCGCCGTTGAAGCTCGCGGCAAGACCGCCGCCCGACGTGTCGAGCCTGTTGACCGCGCCGCCGGCGCCAAATGCGGCGCCGACATAAAAGCCGGTCCAGACCGGACCGAAATCCTTGGCGGGAATGGCGACGGGCGGGGTCTGCGCCACCGCCGGAACAGAAGCTACAACAGCAACCACTGCGACGACCGCCACGCCATATCGAAGTGTCATTATGGAGAGTGCCCCCGCCCGCGCTTTCATCAGGGACTGCGGTCCCACAGGACCATACCACAACATATAGCCATCACGCACCGCGATTTGTACTTGCGATGCCCTAGTCGACCGTCATTCCCGCGTCACGCACAATCGCCTCATAGCGGGCGCGCTCGGCTTCTATGAAGGAGGCGAATTCAGGTGGCGTGCTCGCCACCATGTCGCCGCCCTGCAGCGCCACCACGGACTTGGCGCCCTCGGTCGCCGCCGCGCGCGCCGCTTCATCGGCGATTTTCTTCAGCAGCTCGGACGACATGCCTTTCGGCCCGATCAGACCGTACCAGGCGACCGACTGATAGCCCGGCACGCCCGCTTCATCGACGGTCGGCAGCTCGGGATAGAAGCTGCTGCGCTTGGCCGAGCTCACGACGAGCGGGCGCATCTTGCCGGTGGCGATCAGGTCCTTGGAGTTGGACTGGGTGATCATCATGTCGACATTGCCCGCCATCAGGTCGAGCTGGGCGGGGTTGCCGCCCTTGTAGGCGACATGGGTCATCGTGATCCCGGCCATGTGCTCGAACTGCGCACCCGCCAGATGCTGCGAGGAGCCGTTGCCGCCCGAGGCATAGGTGAGCGGCGGCGCTGCCGTTTTTCCAGCGCGATCAACTCGCCAAGCGTGTTGGCCTTGAGCGAGGGTCGCACCAGCACGAGCTGCGGGAAGGTGGCGACCAGGCTGATCGGGGTGAAATCCGTGGTCCCGTCGTAAGGCAGCCTTTTGTAAAGCAGCGGATTGATGGCAAGGCCCATCGCCACCATCGAGAGCGTGTAGCCGTCGCCGGCCGACTTGGCGACGATCTCGCCCGCCGCCACGCCGTTGGCGCCGGCGCGGTTGTCGGCCACCACCGGCTGGCCCCAGGCCTGCGTCATGTGCTGGCCCAACGCGCGCGCCAGAAGGCTGCTCGCGCGTGATCTCCTGGTCGCGAAACAGCAGGATGCCCTTCGCGAGGAAGGCGCGGTGGATCTGGTCGAACTCGGCGTTGCTGAGCGGCTGGGCGAGATCGACGCCCGCGATCTCGGCGCCGATTACATGGGAAAGCGGTCTCACGGTAAGCGACATCCAGAAATCCTCGCGGCGGGACTGCCGCGAACGGTGCGCTCAAGTCCGTCAGACCGTCAAGATTGAACAAGCGGCGGGCCGCGATCTGCGGAGCGCAGCGCGGATCACTCTAGTATCCGGAATCACAAATCTTCGCTGAGGCCCATCCTTCGAGACGGCCGCTTCGCGGCCTCCTCAGGATGAGGTTACCTCATGCTGAGGAGCGCGCATAGCGCGCGTCTCGAAGCATGGGCTACAAGCGAGCCCACGATTTCTGATAGCCGGTACTACTAGTAATCCCATTCCATCTTCGCGCCGACCCGGCCTGTGGAATCGGCGCCGATGTCGCCTTCGATCTTGACGTGATCCAGCACATCGACCTCGACCACGCCGCGGCTGGCGTTTCCGGCGGCGCCCTGCTTGGCGCCGACATAGACGCCGGGCGCCACATATCGGCCGGCCTCGAGCGACACCGGCGATGACGAATTCGACGACGAGGAGGAGGAGGCACCGGACCCGACCTTGAGCTGGTCGAGGCCCAAGGTCGAACGCAGACGACCCAACAGGCCCGTGCCGGGCGCCTCCTTGCCGGTGAGCTCGGCCAAGGTCTGCGCCACCTGGACGAGTTCCAGGGCGCTCAACGCGCTCGCCGGTTTGCCGAACAGCAGCCAGGCCAGCGCCTCGTCGGACGGCAATGCCGGCGACGAGGAGACCGCGATGGCAGGCGCGCGCGCCGTGCCGCTGATGGTGATCGAGATGGCGGTGGACGCGACCGTGGTGCTGGCGACGAAGTCGAGCATCGGATCGATGCGGTCGAGGTTGTCGAGCGTGATGACGCCGCGGCTGAACACCAGGCGTCGGCCGCCCAGGGTGAAGTCGCCGCGCCGGAGCGTGAATCCGCCGAGCACCGCGGGTTTCGACGGATCGCCGGTGACCTGCAGGCTGCCACCCACCTCGGCGTCGAGCCCGCGCCCGCGCACGAACACGGCCTGCGGCGCCCGCACGTCGAGCTTGAGCCGCACCGGCGTCGCCGTCGACGACCGCGGCGCGGATGCGCCGGCAGGCGGCGCGTTCGACGCACCCGGCCGGTTGATCTCGCGCACCTCGAGGGTGGGGAAGCTCGCCGTCTGCATGGCGCCGATGGCGATCTCGGCGCGATCGATCGTGATCGGGCCGCTGACGTCGATGCCGGCGCCCGTCGAGCCCGTCACCTTGAGATCGCTCGACACGGTCGCCACCAGATCGGCGCGGTTGACCAGGAGCGAGCGGCGGCTGGCAATGGCAAGGTCGAGCGCCACTCCTTCCGCCGGGTCGAGGCGCATGCTGCCGTTCAGTGACAGCGTGCCGCCGCGGCCGGTCTGGAAGGAGAGTTGTTCCAGCCGCAGGCTGTCGCCCTGCAGCACCAGGCGGCCGGTGCCGCCGTTCAGCCGCAGGCCGAGCTCGGGAAAGGCGAGCGCACCATTGGAGAAATCGACCGAACCCGCGCCCGTGACCTTCGCGCCGGCAATGTTCATTGTCAGGTTGCTGTTCAAGGTGCCGGTGACGTTGCGCACCTGGTTGCCGAGCAGCGGCGCGAAGGGCGCGATGTCGATCGGGCCGGTCATGGTGACCGAGCCGGCGAGCGGCGCCGTTGCCATTTTGCCGCGAAGCGCGAGGTTGCCGCCTTGGCCGGCGCTCAGGCGAGCCTCGAAGCTCGCCTGGCCAGCGACCAGCGAGCCCGATCCCTGCAAGCCGAGCGCCGGCAGCAGCGCCGCCTCGGGCCGATGCAGCCGCACGTTCGATGCCGCATAAGTGGCCTCGATGCGCGGGCTGGCCGCGGGACCGGTGATTCGCGCGCGCGCCTGCAAGCTGCCGTCGAGGCCGGTGCCGGGCGCGAATGTATCGACCAGCGACAGCGGCAAGGCCGCCAGATCGAGCGTGAGATCGCTCGCCGCGGGATCGACGACGCCCTGGACCGAAAGCCGCCCGCCGCCCAGGCGCAGGCTCGTGGGATCGATGCTGATCCGCGCGCCGGCGATGCGGACGCGCATCGGCGCATTCAGCGCCACGGGAATGCCCTGGTGGCGTCCGTCGAAGCGCGACAGCGCGATGCGGATCTCGTCGGCCGCAAGTTCGACCTTGGCTACAAGGTTCGCGGCGCTCTGCGCGCCGGCAGCCTGCAGCGCGATGTCGAAGCCGCTCTGCCGGTCGCCCTTCACCGTGCCGTTGATGCGGGCGATATCGGCTGCGCCGCGCAGGCCGCTGGCCGCGATCGTGGCGTCGGCTCTGGCCGTGCCCGTCGGATCGTCGACCGTGGCGTCGACTTGCAACGCGGCGACGGCAACGCCGCCGCTCTGCAGATTGCCGCCGCGGACGCGCGCCTGCAGGCGGCCCGCTGCACGCTCCCGATCGGTGCTGACCTCGGCCTCGAGCGACCCGGCCAGCGCCGTGCCCAGCAGGGCGCCCGCGTCCTGCAGCTTCTCGACCGTCAACCGGGCGCTGCCCGTCGTGCGATCCGGCGTGACCACAAGATCGGCGACGCTGAGCGCAGCACTTGCCCAATGGAATTCGAAGCTCGGCACGGCGAGGCCGCCCGCTGCATCGCGCTCGAAGCGGCCGGCAAGCGACAGCGGCTGGCTCTCGGCCGTGCCGCTGGCGGTGAGGCTGCCGCCGGCCGTGCCGTCGGCGCGCAACTCGATGGTCGAGGCGACGGTGACAGCGCCGGCGAGGCCTTCGCGCAGCAGCGAGAGCTGCCGCAGCTCGACGGAAAGATCGAACCGGCCGGTCGAGCCTTGGCCGTTGCCGGAAAGGCCGAACGTGTCCGCCTCGCTGGCCACGCGCACGTCGGTGAGCGACCAGGTGTCGTCGCGCCGCAAAGCGCCGGTGCCCGAAAGCGTCACTTCGCGCGCCACCAGCCCGGGCGGCACACCGGGCGCGCCGGCATCGGCCAGCGTGCCCTGCCAGCCGAGCGTGAGACCTTGCGCGTCGTTGCGCGCCGACAGTTCGAGATGCGCGCGTCCGGTCAGCTCGCGTTCGGCCAGCGCCGAGAAGGGCGCCAGGCTCGGCAGGTCGACCGTCGCCTTGACGTCGCCCGCGCCTGTCTTGGGCAGGTAGGACCCGCCGTTACCCTTCACCGCCCCCAAGGCCGACGTCACATCCAGCGACTCGAGGGTGAGGCTGCCATCGCTTCGCACGCCAAGCCTGCCGTCCAGCGCGACACGGCCGAGCGGCGGCAGGCGACCGTCGAGCGCGGGGACTGCGACGTCATCGCCACCGCCGTTCA
>WNFC01026605.1_pt1 | contig 10107 bp, 10 predicted proteins | sample 5400541 | NCBI WGS metagenome assembly WNFC01 (sample SAMN13153342, study PRJNA577476) | soil metagenome | isolation source: 120 cm saprolite under Douglas fir tree site 2 hole 2 replicate 1 | place: USA:California | collected 2015-04-18 | reverse complement strand
GTTTTATGCATGTTGTCGCGGGATGCTAGCGGTTCCGACGAGTAAGGCGAATTAGTCCAGGAGTTTCATGCCGCAGAGAAGATCAGCAAACCTCGAATCGGATGAAGACTGTCAAAGTCTGAGTCGGTCTTGATTGCAACCAAGCCGGAGTCATGCGCTTCGTAAGCTTTCCCCAGCCATTCGAAAGTCTCATCCCTTTTGTCGAGAATCGCGCAGTAAGAAGCGATCTGGTAGGGCGAGGCTGCCCCACCCACGCGTTTTTTGCAAGGGTGGGTGCCTAGGACGTTACGCTCTTGTTCCTCGGATCCATCACGTCCCGCAGCCCTCACCTTGGTGCCCGTCTGCGCGTGCGACGACAGTGCAGAACCGCTCGGTACAAACGTCCGTGACTCCCACCCTTGCAAAAAACGCAAGGGTGGGGCAGCCTCAGTTGTGCGAGGAATTAGGGACAGGGTGGGCCAGCCCGCCCTTCTCGAAGGTAAAGATTGAATCTTTCCTCGACATAGGTACCTACGGCTTTGCCGTCGGTGATTCCAAAGAGTTCGGTATGCTCCCTAGCAAACGCACAGAGAAAGTTCTTGGCTTCCTGCTTTAGGGCACCCACAGTCAACTGCGGTTTATTGTTCGCGGCGTTCCTTGCCATTTCATCCTTAAGGTCAAGTGGTGCAATTGTAAGCGATTCCGTAGGTTCAGTCAGAGAAACATCACTCCGAGAGAGAAGAGTTGGGATGTCTGCGTATTTGCACTCAAGCCCAGCCTGAAGATGGATGCCCCGGTGGCCGCTTCGAGGCCGCAGAGGGCTCAAAAATGACAAAAATGACAAAAGGGAAGGGCTCGTCGGAACCAATCGACCTCGTGGTCTCCATCGTCGGTCGCGGGCGACTCGGCCCGCCCCCACACAAGCAATACCGATCTTCGCTCACAGTCAAGAGAGAGATTTTTGCTGCAGCTTCGGCCGCATTAGTATGGAAAGTGGAGGCACTGTCCCGTATGTTTACCTCGCAGCCGATTGGATTTGTAAGTAGTCCGTACAAGAACACAAGCGAGATTCCCAAGGGTCTTAGCGCCAAACACGACGCCGATGGTGTGCTCAAGATTCTGCCCGAGTTTGAGCCGGGGCTCACCGACATCGAGGGCTTCTCGCATCTCTTCGTCATCTGGGAGTTCGATCGCTCCCCCAGGGAGGAATTGCGGGGGGCCGATTTGCTCGCTTCGCCGCCCTCTGACAATCGGCAGCACGGGGTGTTTGCGACTCGATCGCCGCGACGGCCGAACCCGATTGGCCTGACCGCCGTCGAGCTGCGTCGCCGCGATGGCATCGAGCTCCATGTTCGGGGCGTCGATATGGTGGATGGGACACCTGTTCTCGATATCAAGCCCTACCTGTCCAGCATCCCGTCCGAAAGGCTACGCCGTGGTTGGCTGGCCGAGGCTGAGGCGCGACAGAGGTGATGATGTTGCAGTAGCTCGCCACGTGGAAAGCGGCAGAGGGCCTCCGCTACCCGCTGCTGAGCCATGTAGCTTACAGCACATTGTGGGACTTGCAGTTGTCGGATAACGGGCTAGTCGGAAACATTTCGGGTGAATCCTGCTCGCGACAGCCCGGCCTCACCACACCCGACAGGCGTTGACCGGCATCATGGGCTGTCCGGTCTTGCAGCCGAAGGCGTGGCCGAACTCTGACATGTTTTGTACCACCCCGTTCGCCCGGAACTGCCGCGGCGAGTGCGGGTCGGTTTGCACTTGCAGCCGGAGTTGTTCGGGGCGGGTGGCGCCGCACCAGCTCTGCCCGTGTCCCAGAAAGAATTGCTGGATCGGGGTATAGCCGTCCTGTTTTTTTGTCAGGTCGATGTTCTTTCGCTTCGCATCGGCCAGGAGGGCAATGTAAGCCAGGCGCAGGCCGCCATTGTCGGCCGTGTTCTCACCAAGGGTCAGCTTGCCGTTGACCTTGACGTCATCGACCGCGACAAAGTTGCCGTACTCCTTCACTTCGCAGTCGGCTTTCTCGTCAAACTTTTTTCCATCCTCGGGCGTCCACCAGTCGGCGAGATTTCCGTTGGCATCGAATTGGCGTCCCTCATCGTCGAATCCGTGGGTAAGTTCGTGTCCCACGACGCCGCCGATGTGGCCATAGTTCGACGCGTCGGACGCGTGACTGTCATAGAGCGGAGGCTGAAGGATGCCAGCCGGAAAGTTAATATCGTTCATGCTGGGGTTGTAATAGGCATCGACCGTAGCGGGAGTGATGAGCCACTCCCCCCGATCGACGGGCTTGCCGATCTTGGCCAACTGACGCCGGCTCTCAAATTCCGTCGCACGCAGCGCGTTCCCGAAAGCATCGTCTCGCGTGATCGTGAGGCTGGAGTAATCTCGCCAGTGATCCGGATACCCGATTTTGTCGGCTACCGCGTGCAGCTTCTCCTTGGCGCGAACCTTGGTTGCGGAGCTCATCCAGTCCAGAGTGTCGATGTCCTGATCCATCGCCGCTTCGATATCCTTCACCATTTGCTGCGTGGCCTGCTTGTTCGCAGGAGGAAATTCCTGAGCTACATAGACCTGGCTCAGAGCTTCGCCTAATCCCGCATCGGTTGCCTGCACGCAGCGCTTCCAGCGGGCTCGCTGCTCGGGCTGGCCCCTCAGCTTACGGCCGTAAAAGTCGAAGTGTTCGTCGTCGAAGGCTTTGGGTAACACGTGGCCCGGGGTTGAAGTAAGCAATTGCCAACGCAGATATGTTTTGATCGTTTCCATATCGGTGGAGGCAAGCAGGGCATTCAGTCCCTTGAAAAATTCAGGGTTGGTGACATTGAGTTCGGTCACCGGAGGAGCGCCGGATGAGGTCAGAAAACGGCTCCACGCCACTCCTGGAGCCAGAGTTGCGAGGTCGGAAACCGGCATCAGATGGTAGACCTTGTTCGGGTCGCGTTGCGAGGTGATGTCCATGGACACCTTGGCCAGCGCGGTTTCCAGCTGCATGATGGCTTGTGCGTCGCTGGCCGCTTTGGCTTCCGGCTCGCCCATGAGTTTCAGCATGTTGGTGACGTGCTGCACATACTGGGTGCGGGTTTTCTCGGGCGCTGCGCCGGTGCGGAAATAGTAATCGCGCTCGGGCAGACCCAGGCCACCTTGATCGACCACGGCGATCTGCTTCCTGGCATCTTTGAAATCCTGCTGTTGGCCGAAGCTGAGAAAGCCATTCACGCCGATCAGTTGAAAGTGTGCAAGAAGCTCGGGCAACTCGTCCTTGCTCTTGAGCGCAGCAATGCGATCGAGTTCCGGCTGCAAGGGTTTCAATCCCCTCTGATTGATAGCGTCCACATCCATGCACGCAGCGTAGGCGTCGCCGATCTTCTGCTCATTCGGGTTACGGCCGGCGCCACCCGCCGCCGCCTTTTCCAGCATGGTGTGCAGAACGTGCTGGGTATACTCAGCAATCATGGCGCCGGTTCCGAACGACGAACGATCGTTTGGGATGGGATACAGCTTGGAGAAATTCCCGCATGCGTACTGGAAGAAATCCACGCACGGATCAGCAGTCGTGTCGATCAGGCGTTTGTCCAGCCCGGGCAGGAGTTCATCGGTCTTGTCTGAGTCCGCCGTCCCGGCGCCGGGCGTCTGCGCCAATAACGTCGCACAAAATGCCGAAGCAACCAGGAGTGCAATTGCCAGACGTGCTGCCATTCGTTTCATCATCGTTTTTCCTTTGCGATTGAACGTGCTCTATTGCCGATTCAGCGCCGTGGCCCCAATCCACTTCGCAAAAACCCGGGTGGCTATCGAGACGATTGCGATCAGGACGATCGGGTTGTACGCATGAACACGTGCTCCTGGGAAAATGCCGACACCCGTGGAAAGACTACATGCCCCGCGGATTCGACGGGCTTGGCCCGCATTCGTAAGCAAGGCGCTCAGAAATATTGCACCCTCGGCGGAAAGATCCGACACGTTGGCCCGTCAGCTACTTCCCTCCCAGCACCAGCTTGGCGATAGTCGCCAACTGCATGTTGGATGTGCCTTCGTAGATTTTGCCGATCTTGGAGTCGCGCCAGTACTTCTCTACTGGATAATCCTTGGTGAATCCGTAACCGCCGTAAATTTCTATGGCCAGGGAGGTTACGCGTTCCGCCACCTGGGAGCAAAATAACTTCGTCATGGCGGCTTCTTTAACGAATGGCACGCCGGCGTCTTTCATCCGTGCAGCGTTATACACCATCAGCCGCGCGGCTTCGATTTCAGTGGCCATTTGCGCGATCTGGAACTGGATACCCTGAAACTCGGCGATTGACTTCCCGAACTGCTTTCGTTCCTGCGCGTACTTTGCCGCATACTCCCACGCGCCACGGGCCACACCGGCCATCTGGGCGCCGATTCCTATGCGGCCTTCGCTTAGTGTCTCAATCGCGATCTTGTAGCCCTTGCCGACTTCGCCGAGCACATTTGATTTTGGCACACGGCAGTCTTCAAGAATCAGTTCACAGGTGGACGAAGCGCGGATCCCCAGTTTGTCCTCCTTCTTGCCCACGGTGAAGCCCGCGAAATCCTTCTCGATGATGAAGGCGGTAATTCCCTTGTAGCCAGCTGCCGGATCAACGCTAGCAAAAAGCACAAAAAGCCCCGCTTCCTTGCCGTTGGTGATCCAGAGCTTGCGTCCATTCAGAACGTAGTCGCTGCCCTTGAGCGTGGCCCGGGTCTGAAGGGCAAAGGCGTCAGAGCCGGAACCGGCTTCGCTGAGCGCGTAAGCGCCGCAGGTGTCAGCCGCCATGCGTGGAAGATGTTGCTTCCTTTGCTCTTCGGTTCCCCAGCGCAGCAACGCGTTGTTGACCAGCGTGTTCTGCACGTCCACGACGACGCCCGCGGAAGCATCAACCCGCGACATTTCCTCGACCGCCAGAATCGCCTCAAAGAATTTGCCTCCACCGCCGCCATACTGTTCCGGAATTTCAATTCCCATCAACCCGAGCTGAAAAAACTGGTGGATCAGGTCTTTATCGAAGACGCCTTTTTCGTCCATCTCCTTCACCAGCGGCCTGACTTTGTCGTCGGCAAACTGGCGAATGTTGTCGCGAAACATGATCTCGTCTTCGGTAAAGGAAGTAAGGGGAGAAGGCAACGGGGCCTGTAACGTGGTTTCCGGCATGGAAATACCTTCAGACTGAGGATGGCGAACCCTGGATTTTAGCACTCAGGGCGGCCCAGACGAGGGACGCCAACTCAACGCTAGTGGGTCAGTGTGATTCCCACCGTTCAGTTTCGTGCTGGGTGCTTGTTATTCGGTTGGTCACCCAGAGTACATCGTATATCTGACTGGCACCCCGGTAAGGAAGCGATTTTATACTCACAGACTTTCCCGTCGCATCGAACCCTGTTGCAAAAATCTCCGTTGCGGACAATGGGTCAGATGGAATGGGAAAGACCCATACCTCATCCTCCCCTGCGGCATTGCGGTGGTTCGCGGTTCCGAGGAGGGTATATTCGTCAGGCGTTATCCCCGTGCCCGTGGGAACAGCCCAGACCTCGACCTTTGACAAGTTCGCACCGTGCACGACTATGTTGGGCCGTTTGACTACGATGCTACGAATAATCGAACGTTGATGCGACGGCTGACAAAGACCGTGCAATCCGAATGCAAGCACTGAAAATATCAGCAATGTGAGTGGCATGGCGTTCCCTTGGAAAAGAGAACCCTGGATGCCAGTCCGGGCCAGATGCTGGCGCTGAATAGTATCTCGTCTTATTTCGGGATGTATTGCCGCCATCCTACTTAGTAGGAGGCCCCCTTGCAACTCCATGCGGGCTGTGAGCTAGACGTTACTCCCGCTTGCCGCCTTGCACCAACTGCAGCCCGTCCGCCTGCAGGATGCGCTGGATCTGGCTGCGGGCGTGTACCGCCCAGGGACCGGTCGTGTCCAGCTTCACATAGGCGCGCCAGTGTTTCAGGGCTTTGCGCGGCTCTTTGATCTTTTCGTAGGCGAGGGCCAGGTTGTAATGCGCGTCGGCGTAAGTGGGCGCGAGCTGCAACGCAGTCGTGTACGTCTGGATTGCTTCGCCCACACGCCCGGTCTCATCCAGCACATTGCCCAGATCGAAATAAGCCAGGGCGTAGCGGGGATCCACCGCGATCGAGCGGCGATAGTGCTTTTCCGCGAGAGCATATTCCTGCCGGTTATAATTCAGCGTGCCCAGGTTGATATGGGCCGCGGCGTGTTCGGGATCGAGTTCCAGCACCTGCTCATACATCTCGACTGCCTGCGCCTGACTGCCGGGGTCTTCCTCGAACGCAATGCCGCGGGCGAAGAGCTCCGCTACATCCGCTGCCACCGGCTCGGCGCTGATGGAAACGGGGGCGCTGCTCACAACCCGCGGGCCGGTGGAGAAGTCGAACATGAACTGCCCGGCGATGGGTTCGACCACCTTGCCTTGATGGCGGAAGGCGATCCGCTGGCCGGCGGAGAAAGCAGCGGGTTCTCCATCCCCGCCACCTGCTTCTGCATGGCCTCGAGCGACTGCCGGATTACCGCGGGCCGCACCTTGCGGGCGCACAGGTCACGCACTTTCTTGATTTGCAGGAGGTCGAAAAACGAATAGGTTTCGGCGGCGGCCACCAGCCCAGCTTTCTCCCAAGCTGTTAACTGACGCGCCGTCAGCCGAAGGATGCGAAGCAGGTCCGCTCGATAGTATCGGTACACGTTGATAATGGACTCGTACCATATTATCGGGAAAGTTACTCCCTGTCGCAAGTGGAAAGTGGCTAACAACGGAATCAAGGCAGGCAACTTGTAGCGTCGCTGGTGCAGAAAATCGGCGACTCAAGGGGGGAGCCCTTCAAACGGGTCCTGAGCTTCGTGTCCCCATTACACGTACGCATCTCATCCAGGCTCTCCTGAAGGCGAGTCGGAGCATGGTGGGCGCAGGGGCCAGGTTCGCGCCAGTCGTGTCGGGAAAAGAGTCGCCCAGTACGTAGACTAAACCCTCCTTTTCGTTTAATGAAACTCCCGATGAATCTCCAATTTGCGACTCGATGTTCTCAACCGGCTTTGTCTGGACCGGGCATTCGCGTCCTTCCACCTGCTTCAATTCCATCTGCTCTGTGCCACTCAACCTTTCGCTGATAACGCCCGCGATGAGCTCCAAATCCATAACATCACCGATCGAAAAAGAGCGCCGCTCTTCGAATAGGAATTCTATAGCCCCTGCGACTTCCCGATTGTGAAATAAGGGCACGAGGATGAGAGACCCAATGCCTTCTCGCCGGCACGCAGCACCCACACGTGGATGATTCTGGGCGTCGCGTAACTGCAACGTCCGGCCCGTCCTAAGGCAGAACTGAAACAGGTTCGGTTGGAAATGAAGCGCCCCCATGGTAGCCGCAACCCCTGTTCGAGCTGGATACACGACACTATCTTCCTGCAGCAATCCGACAGCGACTCCGCAAGAGCGGGTGATCTCCTGGGTGCGCCCCACCACCAAATCTATGGCCGACTCAAGTTGAAGACCTCTCTCTCGAATCTGCATGCGCATTTCCACAAGGGCAAAAAGTGCGTCCCCTGCGCTCTTGAAAATACCCTCTTCACGATTATCCCCGTCGGCATAAACACCATTCGCCAAGGGCTCAGTTATCATTTCCGATTTAGCGGGAGTATTCTCTTGAGCGCGGGCTTCGTCGCTCGTCGGATATACCCGGTCAGAGTCGGCGGACTCACTTCTGTCAAAAGCCAGTGCAGGCAGATTTGTCGGTGGATCAGAGCGGCGGGTGCTTGCGGGCGTCCCCAACGAAGATTCTGCTGCGGGCTTTTCGTCTGGGCACGACCGGAGCGAAATCATTCGTGGATGCCCGTCGTGTAGCAGGGCCTCCACACCTAAAGAACGGAGGCTCTGCCCGTGAGACTCTATGTGGGAGTAAAGCGCGCGGAAAGACTGAGGCCAAGACCCGAGCGATGAGTCGTTTCGAACCCCAGGGCTGGCTTTTAGTGCCGCGAGTAATTCAGATGCGGTTCCGGTCCACGCACCTCCATGTCGGGCAAACCACCTTGCCAGCTCCTGGTCAAAGCAATCATCTGGGGCTGCCAGCACCATAGCACTTAGCTGTCGTTTTCGTTAGATTGTTGCGCCCTTATCGGCTCACGGCCAATTCTTAACGCGTGACTCATCATTCGCTGAAGGAATCGCCGCACGGGTAGCAGTTTTTTTCGGGGCGGCTTCTTCCTCGCCTTTCAACGCTTGACGAAGGTCTTCTAGTAGCGTCTTGGGAAGTTCATGAATGTTTCTCACAAGCCTCCTGGCAGCGAGTATGTTGGCAAAGCATTCCTTGGCCTCTTCGTCACCGATACAGGCCAGATCGTCTTCGACTTTCAAAACTTCCACCAGGGTCAGAAATCCCCCACCCTGTTCTATGGCTTCCGCAATCTTGACCAGGGACTTGTCCATGGGGTCGAAATTTGTCCACGCCTTAATTTGGAAACTAAAGTACTTGTCTTTGTGTTCATCAGTCTGACTTGCTTGCGACGCGCTAAGTGGCTCGGGCATAGAAATCGCCTCCCTAACTCTGCAGAAAATCTGGGGATTATACCGCGACGGAGACTTCGCGGAGAAACCTAATTGGCGGGGGAGCGTACTCCGTCCCGCAGTTTTGCTGCCACGGTGTTAGCTGTAAAGAGCACGTGGATATTGGGGTTACAGCCAGATCGGCACCGCAGTCGCGCAAGATTTTGCACTTTTGGTCCCAATGTCGCTCGCTGAAGGCAAGACGTAAGTGCTTGAAAAACTGGAGCCGACGAGCGGACTTGAACCGCTGACCTGCCGATTACGAATCGGCTGCTCTACCAACTGAGCTACGTCGGCCTCTGGCTCGGCTAGTTCAGTTTACCAAATCGCTGGCGGTTGCTGCGGTACATGCCACCTGGGCCTCAACCCCTCCGGCCAATCCCTGCACGGCGCTGAACGAGATTGTGCCGCTCTGGTTGCGGTAGACTGTGCCGTCGGTCACGCCAAGAAGCCCCGATCAAGAGGCCAAGATGAAGACGTCGGATGCACAGTCTTCGAGCGCTCCGGCCGGAAACGGCAATCGCTGGTTAACCGCGGCCGCATCGCTGGCAGTCGGCGGCGGGTTCTTCGCTTTGTGGTTCTGGCTGCTGCCGCAATGGCTCGGTTTCCGCGTGGAAATGACGGGCACGGCACAATGGCGATGGCTTGCTGCGCTTCCGTCAGTGCTGGGATTCGCTGTTGCTCTGCGCTGCATTTGGGACTTCGGGTGGACGGGACGCGGAACACCCGTTCCGGTCGCTCCGCCGCAGCGATTGGTGGCAGTCGGTTTCTACCGCTTCGTGCGCAACCCCATGTACCTGGGCTTCGCCGCAGGCTGGATCGGGCTATGGGTTGTGTTCGGACACGCCAACCCAAGGGTGATCGCTGCCGTCGTAGCCGTGGCCCTCGCCGTACATCTGTTCGTGATCTTTTATGAAGAGCCAACTCTGCGCGGGAAATTCGGGGCAGACTACGAAGAGTATTGCCGCAACGTGAATCGCTGGTGGCCACGTGCGCGAGGCTGGGACAATAGCAGTCGTCAGTCTTCAGTCGCCAGTCGTCAGGAAAATCGGGACTAGCGAAAAAAATCCGTGTGCTGAGGACCGAAGACTGACGAGTGCTTCTAAACAAAAAGGCCGCCCTGGCAATGGGCGGCCTTCTCTTTTAGGGAGAATAGTTCCAACGGGGCAAAAATCCGTCAAAACTTTCTGGCGAAATCTTATGAGTCGAAAAAGGGGGGTGTCAAGGAATTTTTGGGAAATAAATAGCTTTGTTTTCAATGATTTAGAAAATAGGTTAACAGCCGTCTGGAGTGACTCATTCTGAGACAGCGGGCCTGTTCCACCGCCCTAACCGGCTTTGATTGATGAGCTTACGTTGGAATCAGCCGCGGCTTCCTCACCTTCAGACAGGTTAAGGGAAATGAATTCCCCTTCCTTCTCGCGGTGCAGCAGGCGCTCCGGCAAAATGCGGTTGAAGAAGAGGCGAATCCCTCCGAAGGCAAGGCCGGCGACGGCTGAGAACGCCATCAGAATCGCGCACAGCAGGAAGACATTCAGCAGCAGGTTGCCGAGATTGTTTTTCTTGCCG
>WNFC01012193.1_pt1 | contig 10109 bp, 12 predicted proteins | sample 5400541 | NCBI WGS metagenome assembly WNFC01 (sample SAMN13153342, study PRJNA577476) | soil metagenome | isolation source: 120 cm saprolite under Douglas fir tree site 2 hole 2 replicate 1 | place: USA:California | collected 2015-04-18 | reverse complement strand
CAAAGTGCTTGCAGGGTATGCGCGCGCGCTGCTCGAGCAGTGTGACGTTGCGCGGTATCCCGGCCGGTGTTGGTGGTGGGCGGGCGTGTCCATCCATTGGTGGCGCGCGGCGGGACCCGAGGCCCGGCCCAGAGAAATGCGACGAATTTGGCGCAGGCGCAGGTGCGGGTGCACCGTCACGTGTCCCGCGGACGGAGGATGAGGTTTATTGCTAGGAAGTTGGGGAAAAATTGGTGACGAACTAATGGTGAGCACCTCGTCGAATTTGTTGCTTTCATGGGTCAAATTTGTCAAATACTGCAGACGTTGCGGCAGTGTTGTCACAGCCTTAGTTGCGACTGCGGATCGAAATTTTCGGCTGCCATCGGTACTGCCACTAATATTAATACTGACACACCTCAACTTACACTAGTACTCCCCTCACTCCCCTCCTCGACATTAGCGTAACGCTAAGATGAACCCACTTGTTGATTTCAAGTTCGACAACCTATTTCCTGCCTCCCCGGAAGATGGGATGCGCGCCGATGGTGCCGATGGTACGTTGGGAATGTTTGGTATAATCTATCATCAATTCAATGACTTCGGTCACAGCTCAGGAAGATTCAGGGGAGGGGGTGTGGTCCAAGATTTTGAAGACGTCCGACGAATACGAAAAGCGTATTACCAGTACTTGGAATGAAGATGCAACCGGTCTTCTTGTGTTCGTAAGTTGTATTCTCTAGAACCCGCCGTTCGTCGCAATGACAAAGCGGTAGACCGGCCTTTTCTCCGCAATTGTTGGTGTCTTTATCATCGAAAGCTACAAAAAGTTGTCCCTCGATTCCGGCGATCAGACAGTAGCTCTTCTTGAGCAGATTTCGAAGCAACTTGCTGGTCTCACCAACGGCACTCATTCCAATCCGCCAGCAAGTCAACCTCCCAGCGCTGCCATTGTCTTGGTCAATGTGATGTGGCTGATGAGCCTCGTGTTGAGCATTACATCCGCCCTATTCGCGATGATGCTTCAACAGTGGGCACGCAGATATATCCAAACGGCCCAGGTTCCAACGTTGGCAAGCCAGCGCGCGCGCGTCCGCTCGTTCTTGTTCCTCGGCCTCATACAGTATGACATGTCCCTAACAGTCGAGGCAGCTTCGGCACTCCTTCACTCCTCAGTATTCCTTTTTTTCGCCGGCCTCGTGATATTCTTTTGTACGATACACAAGACGGCGGCCGTCGCTGTCTCAATCAACGTCGGACTCGTTGCGGTGATATACGTCGCCTTGACCCTCCTTCCCCTCTTTGATCAGAAGTGCCCGTATCGCACCCCTATGTCTAACCTATGCTGGCATATGTGGCATACCTTCTTCTCCCTCACAGCACGCTGCTCTTGTTGGGTCTCAGCACGAATTCATGACTGCCTGGTCTCGTACAATCTGGGCCAAGACATGACATGCATTCAAACCAAACTCATCAGTTGGCGGAAAATCTATGAAGATGCCTACGAGGAACATCGGTACTGTCTCAAGGAAGGTTTTCAGAGGACCGTCATCCGAACAGCCCTAAACGCGCCAGTAGATGTGGACCGCGTTGCGCTCACTCGGTTTTTCAGCGAGCTCACACTCGACAGAAGCGAATTTCTAACGTTTATGGCCAGTATACCAAGACGTGAAATCATCCGTATCATGACCCCCCCTTTTGAATCCAGAGGAATCGTCTTCCGCGAACACCTCCTCACTCTCATAAAAAGCTGTACTGTAGGCACGAACGTTCGAGGACTCGACAAGGAGAAGCGCAAGAGTTGCCTCTTGGTATGGTCAGCGGCTGTCCTTCACATCATCAAAGAGTTTTTTATCCCCAATCGAGTTCCGCCCCTTGAGCCGGATTTACTGGATGATGTTCTGATCAACTTTGCAAACATCGATCACATGCAAGCGATGTGGGCCCATAGCGACACTGCAATTCGTCTTGCCTCTCGCTCCATTTGCGCGTTGCTTGCGAAATGTCTCTTGCAGAACGGACATATCAATTCGAAAAGGATACGTTGGCTGGTAGCCGTCACCGATGTAAGAAGAGATGAAATAATCGACTCGTGGGTTTACCCTGGCGCGTTGGACCATGTGATCCTTACTTCCTTCGTTTGCGGCATCTTCCCACATTACGAGGGCGACGCTCCAAAACAGGTGGGTAACGTTCCAGTTCAGGAGGGCAATATTGCAGATTAAGAGACTGACGTTAATATACGCAAACAGGCGGGCGACACTCAACATGATGAGAGTGACCTTCCAATTGCGTATGCTTCTTTTATCAAACAAACGCTGTCAATTATCATGGGGGTTGGTACGGAACCTCATTTCAATCGCCTCTTTTTCACGGCAAAACTTTCGAATCTCATCCATCAGATGGAAGGTGGTGATCCCCATGCTAGTTTTGTAGCCAACGAATTACGACGGATGTTCCCAGAATTTATCCAGGCAACTTCATACTTATCTACACCTGCCCTCGCAGGCCTTATCCCCGGCCCCACCTCCGCACCTGCCGTTGCACGCGAACGTGCCCCTGCCTCCGCCCCTGCACTTGAACCTGCCCCCACCCTTATCACTACCCCTGCACCTAAACACGAACCTTAACTCGCAGCAAACACACTGCGCCGTTTCTTTTCGAGCTCTTGGACTCAATACTGTAAATAAGAGGATAGGGTTTTACTGCGCACCTTACATTATCAGTTCACAACTAGTCTATAGCATATTGTGTCAAATTAATCAATCAATATAACCTGCCATGCGAGTTCGCTCGGGAAGCCCGTTGCAGATCTCACTGTTCTTACCACTCAAAACCGTCCACATCAACGCTGTAGTTTACCACTAGTTTACATCCATCGCAACTCTTCAGTCACATTTATAAAGAATGCACAAATGATGGTATCGATGCACAGCATGCTAAGCAAGCCAACAACGGCATCAGACCAAACCAACTTGCGAGAGATTAGGGACCCCCATCAACGTTGGGCATCGTGACTGTATCGATTAGTGCCGCATCCACATCATTCGCTATCGAACATTCCACTGTCCTTCAAGTTGGCGGGCCAAATGGGATTCGTAGGAGAAATGCGGCGCAAACGTTGGAACGAAATATGAATGGCAGCAACTAATGAGAGGGAAGGCCGTGTAGCTGTAGAGCTCGGTCATCCACCGTAGGTATAAGACCAGTCTTGTCGGAGTGGAGGATTCCGAGTCATCCGATGTGGGTGGCGGAGAACTTGAAGTGAGGTGAGGTGAGGCCATAATTGATTCTGCAGGTGAGACGATACTTGTTCTGAAGTAGGGAAAGACTATCGTCGGCAGCAACCAGAAAGCGGAACTGCCATTGGGATATGAAACTCTTGGAAGAACCGACTTTGCCAGCAGCAGCTAGTGATCCGTGAACACTTCAACGCCGGTCGGAGCGACGTATCTCGGACGGGCCTCGTCCAAGCGAATAGGGAAGTAAGTCGTTGTAAGGCGTCCCTTGGGGCTACGCACGAATCAACGTCGCCGCCTCGCCCACCGTCATCGCTTCCAAATCGCTTCCGTCAGCCTCACTGGCACCATCATCGCCTCCTGCCCCCGCACCGCCTCTCATTCAACCTCAACGCAGCCATTCCCTTCAAGCTCTGCCCTATTCAATACCATTCAAACTAGGTTTACTTTAGGCACACAACAAAATGTATATAACTGCTCGTTGCGGAGGATAGTTAGCCGTTGAGTTTGAGCGGAGGTTCAATTGCTGGCGACAAACTCGGCGGATGACGAAGCTACGCCCGGGCCGAAGGACCGCGGCTGTTACTTTACTATTAGCCGTGATCTTTACAACATATTCCTCCATTCAAACTAGCTAGAATATCATCGAATCCCCCGGTATAGACTATAGCGTCACATGAAACGGCCAACCCCAAAACAGCGGCCTTCATTTGTTAGCCAGGATTACCTCAGCCCTGTCCTCCGCACCACCTTCTTGCCGCAAACAGCGCCTTCAAACTCCAGGTCGCTTTACAACTGCGTGGTTCAAACGCCCTACGGTGAGGCGGACGTCGATGTTCTTGACGGCGAGTCAGGCAGTCACGTATCAACGTTATCGATGGTCAATTTAGACGGAAGGCGAGAAGAGGCCGTCGCAAGGATGAAGACATGGCAGGCGCAGGGGAAATCTCGTGTTAAAGACGACGGGAGCGCGCAGGAGAGCGACCAGAATAAGTCGGGAGGCAAGATGGGGACGTTCTTTCTCAGACTCGTTCGAAACAGCTCGACCACCGCTCCGGACAGACGCACGCTGCCGCATGCCATTCGCGTAGGGGTTTGGAATTGGGCTGGGATACATGGTCTCTCGACCCCAAGGATATCCTGGACAGGTCTCCTGACTGCAACAAAGGGCAGTGAGCTTGTCGTAATAGAAGCAGAGAATGGCGAATTACGTGCGTGGGGCGTCACCGGCAAGTTTCCTTCGTCCCCTCTGTCGCTGTCACACCTATTTTCCGTGAGCAACGCATCGAACCGAGGTGTCACGATTGAGAGAGCATGGAAGAGAACGATGAGGACGACGACAACGCAAGGTGGTGAGGGGAAAAAAATTCGCATACGGGAGTAACAGAATCAGGGGAAGGAGGTGAGTCGACGAGTGCAGGATAACGAGGGCCTCCGATGTGGGAAGTGGGCAGGCAGCGTAGAGGGCGGCTGGAGCGGCGAAGGCACCGTGGTATCGAGGTTGGTGCTTCCCCGGGCTGCGAGACTGTCGTGATAGCATTGGGGGTAGAGGGTAGCTTGTTGTGGCACGGACAGCGCGGGGGAAAATGACGCCGAAGGTCCGCGCGACGGAAGATGCAAGTAGTCATGAATACTGCAGTATGCGACAACAGGGACGGATTAGGGGAAAGAAGGTGATCGTCAGTAGGGAAAATGACCCTCATGGGACTCGACGCGATACAGGCAAACTCACAAGTAGCAGTCCGCCGCAGGGGCACCAGCCCAGGTGTTGTTCAAAGGGCTTGCATGGTGTGTGCGCGCACACTGCTCGAACACGTCGCGCGGTATCAAGTATTGTTGCTATTGTGGAAGCCAGTGTGCGCTTGGAACGCGCAGCGATAAGACCGAGTCGGCGGAGAGGAAGCGCGGAAGTTTGTCGGGGTCAGGGTAAGACCCAGCTAGAGGCCCACCGTGTCTCGTGAAGGACAGGGAATTGGTCTTGTGAGGGCCAAAGGGATGACCAGATACTACTATCGTAGCTGGGACATGTGAATTATTCAAATTGGAGAGAGGGTGAGGGAACGTGGGATTAGTGGCAGCGAACAGGTAGGAAAGAAAGACGAGCCGTAAAGCTCAAGTGAGGACATCATCTCTGGGGCTCTGAGGACGCGTGAACATTGATTAAAAAGTCTTGGCCATGTAGCCTGAGGAGCCAATCGCGGCAACAATTAATTATTTAATTGTTTTAATATAATTTATAGCGGCAACATAGTTTACTTACCGGTACTGGGACTGTATGATACTATATTTGGGAATTCGGACGTTAGTTGACTACTATAACCGGACTCATTCGCTCCCAATCGTGTAACTTGAAGGTGTCCCCCCAACAGTCGAAACACAAGGACACGACTCCAAGGCATTGGTTGGACATCGCAGTATAAGTCCTACAACTAATCATTCTCCCTTCCGATTCATTTCCACTTACAACGTCCAACTTCACGTTCTCTCCCGGCCCCATCATCCTATGTCTGCTAGTGAATGCGCTGGGCCCTCAACTCGAAGTGCAGGCAAGAGAGCAGCTTACACATTCTCTGACTTCGAACGGCTCTTCAATGATGCCTTGGCCACATACGCGATAGAAACGGGGAAAGATTTACGCACTGATCCACTCGCCTCCACCATCTATAAATGTGACTCCCCCGATACTATTCTGGCTGTACTCAGAGAAGCCCTCAAACTTGATGGACGCAGGAATGACGATTTCAAATTGGCCAAGCGGCTTCGGCTCGTGGTCTCTGGTTTGTATGCCCTTCCTACCAGTTCCGCACTTCGTGTAGGCTCTCACTCCGTAAGTCACAGCAAGCTTGCTATCTGTCTTCTTGTGTATCCCAACTCTTAGTTTCTAGGAACTATTCCCTTCAAAGACAATTCTTTCTGCTCTTGGGGTTCTCCTCTATGTGTGTATCCCCCGTACTTTCTCCAACCCATTCCCTGTGACGTTTGGGTTTACTGTTAGACGACCAAGTCAAAGGGGGAAACATATGATATCCTCATAAACATCTTCGATAGCATCGAAAGCTTCATTGCGCGAATCAGAATTTATTCCGAGATCCCTCCCACTCCCGCGGTGGCTGCGATCATCATCAAGATGACGGTTGAGATATTGTCGGTCCTTTCGCTGGCAACTAAGCAGGTCAATTGGGGACTATTCAGTAAGTCCGTTCTGCCCACAATCGTCCATATTCAAATTTGCCGCCGAGAACTTGTAAGAGACTAATGGAGAAGAAAAGACAGTGAAGTAATGCTGCAAAGGCTAGACAGACTCACCTCGGAGGAGATTCGGATGACAGTTACACAGACATTGGGTGTCATCCACGGCCTCGTCACCGATACTAAGGTTGTCATGGATGGTGCGCGTCAGCTGTTCATACTGTTATATCTACACTACTAAACGTTAATCCCTGTTAGATGAGAAGGCGTCGACAGACGGCATCCGACAAGCCCTGGGTACGTCTGATTCACTTGCGTGGGTGAACGTTATTTGAAGCTGTGGCTACCAGATCTCATTCGAGAGATGGCAACCAAACCAAACAAGATCGAGCGTGAGTATTGCCTTATGTTGTCTAGTTCGTTATTTTAGCTCAAGTTGTTTCACAGGCCGTCAGTTGCGACATGATTTTCGACGTTGGTTATCTGCCCCAGATCCTTGGACCGACTATAACATGGCTCGCAAAACTTGTCACAACGGGACGACTACCTGGTTCACTCGAAGCACTACCTTCAATCAGTGGACATTGACCGGATCCTTGTTGTGGATCCACGGTATACGTACGTTTCTTCCCTCTCTGCTTCTTTTGCTAGTGCTGATCGTTTCTGGATGTTGTAGCGGGCTCGGGAAAAAGTATCCTTTGGTATGCGCTAGCAGGGCTCTTTCCATCTTTGGTGTACTCATGTTGTTGACCAGTTCAACTATTATCCAAGACATCCAAGCCATGTGTCAGACCGGATTGGGCACGTTTGCCTTTTACTTTTTTGATCCCCAGGATGCCGCCAAACATAATGTCCGTGGCCTCTTGGCTGCAATTCTCATCCAGCTCTGTGACCAAAAAGATGATTTCCTTCAAGTTTTCTCTTCCTTGTATTCGGCCCACGGTGATGGTTCCCAACAGCCCAGCGAGGACGCGCTTACGCGATGCCTGAAGGATATGATGAGCCTCTCGCAACAAGCACCGGTCTACATCATCGTAGATGGGTTAGATCGTTGCCCGAATTCCTATGGGTCGCCTTCTCCACGTGAACAGGTCCTCAGGGTCATGAAGGAGCTGATCAAATTCCGTTTCCCACATTTACGTCTTTGTGTTACCAGCCGGCCCGAGATTGACATTCGACGTGTTCTCAAGCCTTTGGCGGCCAGTTGCATGTCACTTCATAATGAACTTGGACAAGTGAAGGATATCGCCCACTATGTGAAGTCGGTGGTTGACTCGGACACAACGATGCGGAGATGGCCAGATGAGGATAAACAATTGGTAATCGATACACTCACGCAGAGTGGTGGGATGTATGAAATAATCTTCGTGATATTCCATAATACCTTCTCACGATGTGACATAGGTTCCAATGGGCTTCCTGCCAGTTAGAAACTCTGCGTCGTTGTCCCCTCCAGAGCGTTCAACGTGCTTTGAGAGACTTTCCCAAGGCTTTGGACGGGTCATACGAGCGCACGCTACGGGGCATCGATGAGGAGAAGTGGGAGTACGCCCATCGTATCTTTCAATGCATCACGGTGGCCGCTCGCCCGCTTCGTGTCGAGGAGCTCGCAGAGGTTTTCGCAATTGAAGTTGATGCGGATGCGCCTGGAATTCCCAGATTTGATGCGCATTGGCGCCACGTGGATGCCGCGGACGCCGTACTGTCCGCCTGCCCAAGCCTGGTTACTGTTGTCGACCTTCCTGGGGAACGAATTGTGAAATTCTCCCACTTTTCCGTGGGACAATTCCTGACCTCTAATCGCATCAAAAATTCCAAGCATATTTCCCACTTCCAAGTTCTCCCAGAACCAGCTCATACGTTTCTTGCAAGAGCTTGTCTCAGTGTACTCCTAGAACTGGGCGACAGCATCGACGGGAGCATCCGGGAATCCCCCTTGGTTTCTTATGCTGCCAAGCACTGGGTTGATCATGCCCGGTTCGGGAACGTGTCGTTGATCATTAAGGATGGGATGGAGCGCCTCTTTGACATTAACAAGCCACATTTTGCGGCATGGATCCGGATGTACGACATGGACCGCTTTCCAGAACCACCACACACGCCCTGTACTGACTCGGTACAACCGCATGCCGTCCCCTTATATTACGCTGCAACATGCGGGTTCTATGACACGACAAAGCACCTACTGGTCACACGCCCACAAGATGTCCATGCCAGGGGAGGTCACTGCATGACTCCACTGCACGCGGCGTTAGACCAGGGACATGTGAAGGTCGCGCAATTGTTGTTGAAGCACGGTGCCGACGTGAATGCTCGAGACGGCCAGCAACGAACCCCATTACATGTAGCAGCCGAACATGGAGAACCCGAGGCTGTACGAACACTGATCGACCACGGCGCGGATCTGAATGCAGAGGATGACGATCAAGGGACTCCACTCTCTCTGGCGTCAAGAAGGGGAAATCTGGAGGCCGTACGGCTGCTATTGGAACATGGTGCAGACATGAATAATCAGGATCCCGCAGGATGGAGTCCACTCCATGATGCATCTGCAGCGGGGCACCACGATATCGTCCAATTATTATTCACACACGGTGTGGATCTCAATGTCCGTGACCGCCATGACTCCAGTCCGTTACACCTAGCATCGCGCGAGGGAGAGCTCGCGGTCGCACAGGTACTCCTCGAGTTGGGTGCGGAGGTAGATGCCCAGGACGAGATGGACTGGACTCCATTGCACTTTGCATCACAACAGGGACATCTTCATGTTGTGCGGTTGTTGCTCGACTACGGCGCGGATTTCCTCGCGCGCAACCATGAACGCCACACCTTTCTCGAGCTAGCGTCGGCACGGGGACACAAAGAGATTGGCGACGTGGATGCTCGATACAGCGAGGACCAGACTGCGTTACACATAGCCTCGCAGCATGGAGACGTCAAGGTGATGCGCTGGCTGATCGAACGTAAGGCAGATCCGAACGCGGAGAACAAAGACAAGGAAACTCCACTCTTTCCGGCGTCCAGTAACGGAGACTTCGAGGCCACACTGTTGCTACTGGACCATGGCGCAGAAGTGAACCACAGGGATTGGCTGGAGAGCACGCCGCTGCATGGAGCATCAGAGAGCGGACACAATGAGGTCTCAGACTTGCTACTCAAACGCAACGCTAGCGTCGACGCAGAGAATGTGTACAAATGGACTCCATTACATCTGGCGTCGCGAACGGGAAAGGACGAGGTGGTAAGGGTCCTCCTACGCTATCACGCGACAGTGAATGCGCAGAACGATTCCGGCTGGACTCCGTTGCATATGGCGTCGCAAAAAGGACATCAAGAGGTTGTGGAATTGTTACTCATCCGTGGTGCCGCGGTGGATACCCAGAAGGCGGATGGCGAGACCGCCTTACACCTGGCGGCGTATTATGGACACCGGGAAGTCGCGAAGGTCCTGCTGGATAAAGGTGCAGATCCGGACATCAAGAACAAGGCAGACAAGTGTCCTAAGGACTTGGCACAGGATGAGGGTTATCATGACGTCGAGCAACTACTGAAGGATACAGGATGGGTTAGAAAATGGGGTCGAAAACAGGTTGGAGAACAGGTCGGAAGACGCGAGATGATCGCTGACTAGCAAGTAGTTCGTCGGTTTCGAAAGTCCATCTAATTTGTTTTGCGATTCTGAGGTCGTACGAAACATACAAT
>WNFC01010892.1_pt1 | contig 10109 bp, 14 predicted proteins | sample 5400541 | NCBI WGS metagenome assembly WNFC01 (sample SAMN13153342, study PRJNA577476) | soil metagenome | isolation source: 120 cm saprolite under Douglas fir tree site 2 hole 2 replicate 1 | place: USA:California | collected 2015-04-18 | reverse complement strand
CAGAAACTCGCGCGACTTTGTCAGCGAATTTCCGGGACGGAACACTAGTTCGGAGCTCTATTGGCCTGGCGGCGCTCTCGCGTGATCGCAAACCACAGGAAGACGAGTCCGAGGACAACAAGCATCGGCTCAAGGATGAGGTCCATATCTGTATTTGTCAGGTGATGGAGGCCAAAGATCCAATGGACCCAGACGATATCGAAGCTCAACACGAAGCCAGTGCCCGCGAGCACGCCCCAAAAGAACGAGGCCGAGGTCGCTCGTTTGCTCCAAAGCAGAAACCCAACGAGCGCCGCGACCGCGGCGGTGAGCACCGCGATCTGTCCAGCCGGCGCCGTGACCGGATACAACGTGAACGCAAGGACCAGTTCGGTTTGCGTGTTGTTGACTTGACGAAGTCCGGCGGAGGAGGACAAGCAGAGGTTCAAGGACGTCGACCAACTGTGTATTTGTAGGGTCAATCCCGCACCGGTCAGCAGACCAACAAGGAACCCAATTCGATTGCTCCACAGCGTCTGAACGGCGGCGATGGCGACGGCGGCGATGCGCCGGGCAGCAGCGTCAATCGCAAACATGACGTTCACTCTCCACGCTATCCAGTTGCCCTATCGGTTAGGAGCGTAGATATTTAATCGACGCTGCTATCCCGAGTACGGCGAAGATGAAAATGGCGAGGTGATAAATCCCCATCACCAGCATCACGCCGGAACCCATTATGGTCATGTCCATCGTCATGCATTGCCTCCAACACTTGGAATTCAACTTGGATTGATCATCGGGAGGATGGTCTGGATGGAGCGTTGCGCCTAGTTTATCGGGTCTAAGAGAGGATGGGCGGGGCCTATGCCTGAAAATGCGATGAAATTGTCATGAGATTTGAATGAGAGCCCCCGGGTGGAGGATTAGTACCGGTAGTGCAGGCAGTTCGATTCATTCGGGATACAAACGGCACTCGGATCGCCTATGCGGTGGTCGGTGAAGGGCCGCTGGTCCTTTGCCCGGCATGGTGGGTCAGCCATGTCGAGCGTGACTGGGAACATCCGGGATTTCGCAGCTTTTTCGCTCGCCTGGCGGATGGCCTTCGCGTCGTGCGCTACGATCGTCCTGGCACCGGATTAAGCGATCGCGACGTTCCGCCGCGAACGCAGGAAGCTGAAGTGCAGCTGCTTGCGACGCTCGCAGATGCACTCGGAGAGGCGCAGTTCTCGATATTCGCCGTGTCCTGCGCCGGACCCGTCGCACTCACCTACGCGGCCACCCATCAGGAGCGTGTCCGCCGGTTGTGCCTTTACGGGTCGTATGCGAATGGGTCCGATGTCGCGGCTCCGGAGCTGCGGGATGCCCTTGCTAATCTCGTGAATACCCACTGGGGTCTCGGGTCAGCCACGCTCACGGCGATGTTTCTGCCCGGCGCAACGCCGCAGGAAGCTGAGACGTTCTCGCGAAACCAACGTGACTGGTCTAGTGCATCAAAGGCGGCGGAGCTACTGCGTCTGAGCTGTAACATGAATGCCGTGGATGTGCTCCCGCGCGTGTGCACGGAGTCGCTGATCATCCATCGTCGTGACGACCGGACGATCCCGCTCGAGGCGGGCCGACGCCTGGCTGCGGAGCTACCGCAGGCGCGCTTCATGGTACTGGATGGCAACGTACACATGCCGTGGATCGACGGCGACGCGGTCGTCGATATGGTGCATTCGTTCCTTGCCGGCAAGGAGCCGGCCGCGTCTTTGCCAGCGACGGGCTGCGGGCTCGACGAGGCAGGTCGCGAGCTCGTCTTGGACGGGCGGCACGAACCAACCACGCGGCTGGAGTTCGGTGTGATGCGGGCGCTGCTCCGTGCGGGTGGACGCGTCGTGACCCGCGATGAGATGCTTGCCGATATCTGGAATACACCTTTCACAGGCTCGAATAAAGTCGAGGCCGTAGTCCGGTCATTGCGGAAAAAGCTCGGTCCCTTCGCCCCTTCTATCGAAACAGTGACCGGCCACGGTTACCGCTTTGCCGGATGGAAGCGACAGGTGATCGATACCGTGCAGTGACCCGTGTTACTACCGTTCTCAATTCGGCCGCTTCATCCGACGTTTTCGGAGCCGAGAAAGCGCATGAACGGTTGCCGGCCGTTCGCACCGAAGAGGACGACGTCGTACCGCTGGGGTGTCCCTCCTTCCATTCCCGGCGATCCGGCGGGCATACCGGGGACGGCTAACCCAATGGCGGTCGGTCGCTGTTCCAGAAGTCGTCGCACGGCCACCGCCGGGACATGTCCCTCCAGCACGTATCCATCGACCTCAGCGGTGTGGCAAGCCGCGAGGTCGGCCGGCACTCCCAGTCGTTTTCGGACGGGTTGAAGATTCGCGGTCTCCTCAACCCTAACAGGGAAACCCGCGTCCTTGAGATGCTGCACCCATCCGGCGCAGCAACTGCAATTTGGATCCTTGTGAACAAGGATCGCCGCGGACTCGGCTTCTGCGGTAGAGCGTTGCAAAACGAGAAAAGCGGCCACTAGAGCCAGCGCACTCCGGCGCGTCACAGTGTGCAGTTTGTCCGACATGCGAATTCTCCGTTCGTGGACTGACCGGCCTATCTGGTGTTCACTTTAGCTGAAGCTCTCGGGTACTGCGCCCAAATCTCCGTGAAATGGGCGGCGTCGAAGCTCGGCAAGATCGGTAGTGCTCGCAGGAAGCTTTACCTATTCATTGCCCTCAAATTTGATAATCGCCGAAAAACTCTTCCCCAATCGTTCCGATCGGGCAAGAACATCGGCACCCGCTGTTGGTAGGCCCGATACTTGTCGCTGAACTTTTTCATCATCTGCTGCTCTTCCTTTAGAGCCAGGAGCGAGTATGCAATGACGATGATGGGAAAGGCCGTCAGCGAAAAGAGCGTCGGCCAGTGCACCACACCTTCGCCAAAGAGCGCGAGGAAAATGCCGGTGTATTGTGGATGGCGCATCAGGGCGTAAGGACCACCGGTCGCAATGCGCCCTTTTGTGTTCGCTCGATATACCTGGCGCCAGCCGGCGATGAGCAGCATAACTCCAAAAGCGGCAATGGTGTACCCGACGGTCATCGAAGCTGGCATCGCCCATCGGCTACCTGTCAAGTAGACCCAGAGATTGCTGTCCCAAACTTCGCCCGCAACATCCAGGTTGAAGATGCGGGCGAGCAGGTAGATCGTGACGGGAAATCCATACATCTCGGCATAAAATGCAATGATGAAGGCTTGCACGATTCCTGCCCGGGTCCACTCCCGCCAGCCTTTCGGCACGACGAGACGGTAGAAACCCCACGACACCAGCACGATAGAAATTGCTGCGCTTCCCCAGAGCATGTTTGCGTTCATTTGACTGGCTCCCGGTCAATGCCTGACAGGTTCGAAGGGCCTGCAACGGCGCAGTGACACAGCCGCACTTCCTCGGGAGCGCCCTCCCGATTTCTGCGCCTGGCAAGCTCTTCTATTTAGTTCGTAAGGAACGACCGCCGGGTTACATCAATGACGACGAAAATATCGGTCGCGGGAAGATGAGGAAAATTGCTGGAATACTCTCTACAAACGGGAATATGATCTCCATCGAAATTGTGTTGCGTGGCCTTCATCGCAGGAGATCACCGTGTTCAAGCTAATCAGGAAAACCGAGGCTTTCACCGATATCAGCAATCTCGCCTTAGGCGGGTTCCTGTTTCTGTCGCCATGGATATTCGGATTCACGTCCGATCTCGGATGGCACACATCGTGGATCGCAGGTACTGCGATCACTATCGTCGCGATCTTCTCAATTGGTGACCTTTTCGCATCCGTTACAATTCCGAGTTTCATCGAAACCGAGGAGTGGCTCAATCTCGCTATCGGCTTGTGGTTGGCGGCATGCCCGTGGATCCTCGGTTTCCACGGCGACACAATGGCTATGCAAGTCCACCTTGCGGTGGGGCTGCTCGTCGCAGCCATTGCGGTTGTTGAACTCTGGGTGATTCACCACGCCCCTCCGCATGAAAGGGCGTGATACAGTCTGACCACGCACTTGCCGCTGCACGCACCGCACCCCGGGCCAGTACCAGATCCAGATTTTGCCGGTCATATTGAGCACGGCCTTCACGAAACCGTGAGGTTGTAACCAGTCGGATTCGCTTTGCGAACTAAGCAATTATGGCGGTGCGCCATCTGAAACCAGAGGAGAATATCTATGCTTGTTGACAATCCCTATCGCATCCTGCGCGCCAGCATGCTCGCCTCAACGTTGGTAGGCGCAGTATTGACGCTGCAGATGGGCGGGGCTCTGGCCCAAGGCGGCATGTCCGACATGAAGAAGATGCCGGGCATGAACGACATGAAGATGAATGATACGAAAACGGCGACAACCGCGAACGGAACCGGCACAATCACGGCGATGAACGCTGCGAACCACAAGGTTACATTCGATCATGGTCCGATCCCCGCCATCAAATGGCCGGCAATGACGATGGAATTCGCAGTCGCACCTTCTGTCGATCTTGCGAAGCTGAAGACCGGCGACAAGGTCAATTTCACCCTGAGCGGATCCGGCGGCACCTATACGGTACAATCGATCAGTCCGACACCCTGATGGCCAGCGGGAAGATCGCGATATAGCGGAATACAGGAACGGGGAGCAGCCTCTTCATGAAGAGGCTGCTTACCGTTCCACTGCAATACGGTCGCGCGATAAAGTTAGCTCACTTCGGCGGGTCACAGCTCTTCTCCTCGCGGGGAATGCCGCACTCAGTGTCGGCGTCATCCGCAGAAGCGCCGCGGCAATGACGTTTAGTACCTCCGCGAAACCGCCTGCCGTGAACCCGGGATAGTAGATGGTCTGAACCCCACAGCAGGTTTCTTTGTCAGCGAGTGGGCGCGCAATTCATACGATCGTCGGCGGCGAAGATCGGTAAACTCAGAATAAACCGTCGTTGAACTAGCCGTTCGGCTTGCGTTCATATCGAGCCGGTTAGGTTCTCCCCTAAGGCAGTTAGAGTTGGCGAGCCCACGCACTTACGGGCAACGCAACAAACGGAGGAGACCATGACCTTACGAAAAGTGCTTCTGGCGGCTGTCGTGGTACTGAGCGTGCCGGTGATGCCGGCACTGGCTCACGATGATGAAGACAACAGCTACAACTCTCACGATCGGTTCCACGACCAATTGTCCGACGCGCACGAACGCGCCCATGAGTACGGTTTCTACAGTCGCGGCGAGCATCGTGCCTATCATCGCGCTCTTCGGGATCTCCATGACGAAGCCCATGGATTTCCGCGATCCTATTATTCGGGGCCTCACTATTACGGCTACGGCTACAGCTATCGGGGTTGGTAGCCGGCCCCCGAGCGAGCGAATTTTGCGATGCTGCGCGCAATGAAAGGAACTGAAATGTCGCGGAATACGATAGCGATAGCTGCTCTCGCAGCTCTGGCGATTGGTGCGCTTGCCACTTCGGCCGATGCTCATCCCAAGCTGACGTCCGTCAGCCCCGCAACGGATGTTCCGAGCAAGGCCTCCCCCACGGAGATCAAGCTGAACTTCAGCGAGGGCGTGATAGCGAAGTTTTCCGGCCTCGAGCTCAAGGACGAAGCCGGGAAAACTGTCGCCACCGCGGTGCCGATGAATGATCCTGCGGATCGAAGGCAACTGGTCGTTCCGCTGCCGAAGCCGTTGACGGCGGGACACTATACGGTCATGTGGCACGCGGTTTCCGACGATACGCACCACGTGAAGGGCGAGTATTCGTTCGAGGTAGCGCACTGAACGCAGGCCCTGATCGCGCCGTCTGGATACGAGTCCACAAACGGATCCCTAGCTGCACACTATGCGGCCATCCGAGCGTCCCAATGCATCATTGGCCTACCGCCGGCCGCATGGTCCCCAATATGGAAACGGCAAGAAGAACCATGAGGCCTAAGAACTGCTCGCCGAACACATGGTAACGCAACCTTCGGAGCCATCCAGCCGGCCCACCGGAATCCTCTCGCGTCTGGATCATCCGCGGAACGAGCCAGAACCGGTTCGCGGCGGCGAGCGCAAGCATTGCAGAAAAAAGTGTCAGCTTCCCGAGAAGGATCTGCCCGTACGGTGTCTTGAGCAGATTGGAAATCGAACCGACCAGGAACCAGCTATTGACGAGGCCCGAAACGATGAGCGTGGCCACCGCGACGTAACCCATGCTTGAGAACCGCAGCAGAATCCGGTCCACGTCGACGATCGGCTCCCTGTCCTGCCTCGAATAGTCAAGGAGGATGAATCCGAGTGGAACCAGCCCGCCGAGCCATGCGCCGGCGGCCAGGAGGTGTGCTGCGTCGGACGCAATGTGTACTATTCTCGTCCATCCTTCCTCGATCTGGACATGACCAGTGCCGGCCAACGACGCCAACAGCACTGCCGCAAGAAATGCCGTGACCAGATCTCGTCTAGCGATGCCCATCCAGAACGAACGGACGGCCGTAACGCCGAGAATGAGGACAGCGAGAAGCATTCGCGCCATCCAAACGCCGCCGAAGGTCGTTTCGTTCAAGACCGTCCACAGAACCTCATGATCGGCTACGTCGGCCAGGGCGCCGCTCATGTTTGCGACCGAGAAGACGAACCAAAGCAGGCCGCCGAGCAGCGCAACAGCGCCGGCGGCGAGAAGGACCGCTTGCCGGCGGCCGGACAGCTGCTTCGGTTCGGCAAATGCATAGGCGTACAGAGGAAAGAACGACACACCGGCAAGCGTTGTCATCGCCGCGTAGTGCAGAAGCCGGGCAACGACGAGTCCGAGATCAATCATCAGTGCGCCACGCTGAACGAAAAACTACCTTTGACCCTGTGGGTGTCGTCGGAAACCGCGTGCCATTCGACCTTGTAGTCGCCTGGCGGAAGTTGTTCGCTGACCGGTACGACCAGCAACTTTTTGTTGGCCGGATCGGACATCGCCTTCCCGGTTGTGATGATTTTGCCGGTTTTGTCCTTCACCTCCACGCCGGACATTTTCGTGATCACGTTTTCGTTGAATGTGATCCGTATCTCCTTGGGCGAGGTCGTCGTGGCCGCTCCGGGAGCGGGATCGGCCGATTGGAATTCCGGATGGGCATATGCGGCGCCGCTCAACAAGCTTGCCGTCAATGTGGTCAGCGCCGCGATGGTAGTCGGTTTGAACACGTAGTTTCTCCTTCAAGGTTTGCGAATCGTGTGGGTACTTAAGCTTCAGCGCACGTCGAGGACGAACATCAGGCGGCCGCCCGCGCGCGCTCGTCGGTTCGCGACCGAGCGGAGCGCGCGCCTACTGGCTCCCGGCGTCCTTTCATCGTCAGCGGCTCATTTGCCCTTTTCGATCTTCGTGATGGTGATGCCGGCGGGCGCGCGCTCGGCTTCGAACTGGATCTTGTCGCCTACCTTGACCTGCTTGAGCATCGCCGGGTCCTGCACACGGAACACCATCGTCATGTTCTCGTCGGTCATATCCAGATTCTTGATCGGGCCGTGGTTGAGCGTGATCTTGCCGGCGGTCTGATCGATCTTCTTCACCTCGCCCTTGACCATCGCGTCCTGCGATGATGCCGCGAGCGAAGCGAACAGCGAGAGTGCCAGGGTTGTTGCTGCAAGTTTGGTATTCATGTTTCTTTCCTTTCGAGGTTTGACTTACTTTACGACGATGGTGCCGATCATTCCTGCTTCCCGGTGACCGGGGATCAGGCAGGAATATTCGAAATCGCCGGCTTTGCTGAATTTCCACACGATCTGATCGGTCTGCTTCGGAGCAAGACGCTTACCGTTCGCATCATCGTGTTCCATGTCCGGGTTCTTCCGCATCATTTCGGCATGTTTGAGATTCTCCTTCGTGGTCCCGAGGACGAATTCGTGGTCGAGCTCGCCGTTGTTGCGCAGGATGAACTTGACCTGTTCGTCCTTCTTGACGTCGATCCTGTTCGGCAAGAACAGCATCTTGCCGTCGGACTCGATCATCGTGACCTGAACGATCCTGGACGGCTTCGTGGCATCGCCCGGCTGGCCGGCCGAAAACGAGGCACCGTGATGCTGATCCGGGGGTTCCTCGCTGGCGAGGGCCGTGACCGAGAGCAGCAGCGTCGCGACCAGCGCGACGCCGGTCCGGTTTAGCGTCTTCATAGTTCGTCTCCTTTCTTGGTACGTGTGGCTACATGCTCTTCATGCCTTTCATTCCCTTCATCTCGGCAGGTTTCGTCGCCTCCTTCGGTTTGCCTTGCCGCGGCGGTTCGGCTTGGGGCGCATCGATTTCGTAGGCGACAGTGCCGGGGGGATTCTTGTAGGGCCCGGGATCGCTGTAGTCGTCGCGCGCCATGCCTTCGCGGATCTTCATCACCGAGAACATGCCTCCCATTTCGATCGGGCCGAATTGGCCGGAGCCCGTCATCATCATGAGGGTGTTGTCGGGCATCGGCATTTCCATCTCGCCCATGGCCATGCCTGTCGAGCCCATGACCATCGCGTCAGGCGCGAGCTTTCCGACCGCCTTCGCGAGGTCCTTCTTGGAAACTCCGATCATGTTCCGCATGTCGTGGCCCATCGCGTTCATGGTGTGATGGGCCTTGTGGCAGTGAAACGCCCAGTCGCCGGGGTTGTCGGCGACGACGTCGAACGCGCGGATCGCGCCGACCGGCACGTCGATCGTGACCTCCGGCCATTTCGCGCTCTCGGGCACCCAGCCGCCGTCGGTGCAACTAACCGCGAAACTGTGGCCGTGCAGATGGATCGGATGATTGGTCATGGTGAGATTGCCGATCCTCACGCGCACCTTATCGCCGAGACGCACTGGAAGCGGGTCGATGCCGGGAAACACACGGCTGTTCCACGTCCACATGTTGAAGTCGGTCATCTCGTTGACTTTCGGCAGGTAAGTGCCGGGGTCGATGAGATAGGTGCTCATGATGAAGACAAAGTCGCGGTCCACGGGTCGGAAGGCTGGATCTCGCGGGTGCACAATGAACATGCCCATCATGCCCATCGCCATCTGCACCATCTCGTCGGAGTGCGGGTGGTACATGAACGTCCCGCTCTTCTTCAGGACAAATTCGTAAACGAAGGTCTTGCCCGGTTCGATGTGCGGCTGATTGAGGCCGCCGACGCCGTCCATGCCGTTCGGCACGATCATGCCGTGCCAGTGGACCGTCGTGTGTTCGGGCAATCTGTTGGTGACGAAGATGCGGACCTTGTCGCCTTCGACTGCTTCGATGGTCGGACCCGGCGCCTGGCCATTGTAGCCCCAGAGGTTCGCTTTCATGCCCTCGGCGAATTCGCGAACGACGGGCTCGGCGACCAAATGGAATTCCTTCCAGTCGCCGTTCATCCGCCACGGCAGCGTCCAGCCGTTCAGTGTGACAACCGGCCGATAGTCCGGGCCGCTGGTCGGATGGAGCGGCGGCTGCATCACGGCCTTGTCCATGACCGGCGCTTCCGGGATGTTGGCCGCCTGCACGCGGCCACTCACGGCGCTGGCGCCGACCAGAGCGGCGGTTCCGAGAAATCCCCTGCGTGAAAACATCTTATCCCTCCGTTCAGTGTCCGCCACCGGCTGCCGGAGCGGCGGTGGCTACGGTCGTTGGATTTTCCCTGCCGCCTCCGCCCGATCCGCCGCCGTTGACGGCAGTCTGCAGCTCGGACTGCGCCAGCCAGAACTCCCGCTTCGCATCGATCGCCGCGCGCAGCGAGGCGATGCGCTGGCGGGCTTCCGTCAAAAGTGCGAAGACGTCGATCTGCATGCTGGAGAAGCGCAACTGCATTTCCTCCGTGATGATCTTCCGCAGCGGCAGGATTTCGCGCTGGTAGTGGCTTGCGATATCGTAGGTCGATCTGTAGACGCGGTAGGCGTCGCGCGCTTCCGAGCGGACGTTCACTGCCTTCTCAGTAAGACGATTGAATGTCTGATTGTAGGTTTCAGCCGCCAGCCGGACGCGAAGTTCGCCTCCGTCGAAGATCGGAATTTGAAACAGCACGTCGAAACCGCGTTCCCGGAAAGGCGGGGTATCTGGGTCGCGCGTCTTCCGGTCGATGCCGGCAACGTCGAGCAGCGTGACGAAGCGAGTTGCCTCGGTGAGGTCGAGGGACTTTGCAAGCGCTGCAAGTTCGATGCGGGCGATCTGAAGATCGAT
>WNFC01020368.1_pt1 | contig 10111 bp, 10 predicted proteins | sample 5400541 | NCBI WGS metagenome assembly WNFC01 (sample SAMN13153342, study PRJNA577476) | soil metagenome | isolation source: 120 cm saprolite under Douglas fir tree site 2 hole 2 replicate 1 | place: USA:California | collected 2015-04-18 | reverse complement strand
CCGCGCAGCCGCGTCTCGCGCACCGAGACCCCCACCACGCGCCGCCCCGTCAGCTCGGGGGCGAGGCAGCGGACGACGGTCTCGACCTCGGGCAGCTCGGGCACGATAGGAGGCCGACTCCTACGCGAAGGCGCGCGCGAGGCGCGCGAAGGCCCCCAGGTCGAGCGTCTCGGCGCGCGCGGTGGGGGCGATGGCGGCGCGCGCGAACACCGCCTCCGCCGCCAGGCCCCGGCGCGTGGCCAGCGCGCCGAGCGCGTTGCGCAGCATCTTCCGCCGCTGCCCGAAGGCGGCGCGCACGACGTCGCGGAAGAGCTCCACGTCCCCCACCTCTGCGCGCGGGCGAGGGCTCCAGCGGATGTCGACGACCGCCGAGTCGACGTCCGGCCTCGGTAGGAAGCTCCGGCGCGACACGCCGAAGGCGACGCGTACCTCCGCGAAGGCCTGCACCAGGACCGAGGTGACGCCGTATTCGGCGCTCCCCGCGCGGGCGGCGAGCCGCGCCGCCACCTCGCGCTGCAGCATGACCACCGCGCGCGGGAAGCGGACACGGAGGTCGAGGAGGTGGAAGAGGACGGGCGTCGCAACGTTGTAGGGCAGATTCGCCACCACCGTGACCGACGGCTCGCAGACCATCTCTGCGAGCGGCAGCGCGAGGACGTCGCCTTCGACCACGCGCACGCGCGGGTTGCCCGCGTACAGCTCCGCCAGGCGCGTCGCGAGCACGGGGTCGATCTCCACCAGGTAGAGGCGCCCGGCGCGCGCGGCCAGCTCCTCGGTGAGCGCGCCCAGCCCGGGTCCGATCTCGAGCACGACCGAGCGGGGCCCGAGCTCCGCGGTGTCGACGATCCGCCGCGCGACCGAGGGGTCGCACAGAAAGTGCTGGCCCCAGCGCTTGCGCGGGCGGAGCCCGGCGGCGGCCAGCGCCTCGCGCGCCTGCCGGCGCGCCCCCATCAGCCGCTCGGGCGGCTGCCGAAGGCGAGGTCGGCCTCGGCGTTCAGGTCGAGCCCGTCGGACGCGCCGGCCGCCAGCCGCGGCGCGCCGGCGAGGGCGATCATGGCGGCGTTGTCGGTGCAGAGCGCGGGCCGGGGGAAGACGGCCTCGACACCCAGGGCGGCCGCCGCCTCGCTCATGCGCGCGCGGAGCCGGCGGTTCGCCGCCACGCCGCCCGCGACCACGAGGCGCTCCACACCGGTCGCGGCGAGCGCGTCCGCCGTCGTGTCGACCAGCATGTCCACCAGCGCCTCCTGCAGGCTCGCGGCCACGTCGGGCAGCGCCTCGGCCGCCGCGGGGTGGTCGCGCAGATACTCGCGCAGCGCGGTCTTGAAGCCGCTGAAGCTGAAGTCGAAGCGGCCGCGCTTGAGCGTGGCGCGCGGGAAGCGGATCGCCTTGGGATCGCCCTCGCGCGCGAGGCGGTCGATCGCCGGCCCGCCCGGGTAGCCCAGGCCGAGCAGCTTCGCCGCCTTGTCGAACGCCTCCCCCACCGCGTCGTCGCGCGTCCGCCCGAGGCAGGCGTAATCGCCCGCGCCGCGTGCCAGGTAGAGACCCGTGTGCCCGCCCGACACGATGAGCCCGAGGAACGGGAACGGGAGCGGATCGGCGGCCGGGCGCTCGAGGTTGACGGCGAGCAGATGGCCCTCGAGATGGTTCACGCCGACGAGCGGCAGGCGGCGGCGCTGCGCGATGCCCTTGGCGACCGTGAGGCCCACGAGCAGCGAGCCGACCAGGCCCGGGCCGCAGGTGACCGCGATGCCCTCGATCGCCCCGAGGTCCGCCCCCGCGCGCGCGAGCGCGGCGTCGATCACCGGCAGGAGGTTGCGGATGTGCTGGCGCGAGGCGAGCTCGGGGACGACGCCGCCGTAGGGCCCGTGCACGGCGTCCTGCGAGGACACGACCGAGGCTGCGAGACGGCCGTCACGCAGCACCGCCGCGGCCGAGTCATCGCACGAGCTCTCGATCCCGAGGACGACCACGCCTAGGACGACGGCTTCAGCGCGAGGAAGATCGTGTTGTCGCCGCGCCGCACGAGGAAGAGGACGCTCTTGCCCTTGCCGCCGGCCTTGAGCGCCTTCTTGTAGGCGTCCGCGTCCTTCACCGGTTGGCGGTTCACCTCGAGGATCACGTCGCCGCGCCTGAGGCCCGCATCTGCCGCCGGCCCGCCCGGATCGACCTGCGTGACGACCACGCCCTTCAGGCTCCGGTCGACGCCCAGGTTCTCGGCGAGATCGGGGGTGAGCGTCTGCACGGCGAGGCCCAGGTCCTCGGCCGTGCCGGTGCCGCGCTCCGCGGTCTCCTCTTCCTTGAGCTCCTGGATCTTGATGCTGAAGGTCTCCGTCCCCTTGCCGCGGATCGCCTTCAGCTTGACCGTCTTGCCGACCGGCGTGCGCGCCACCAGCAGCGGCAGCTCGGCCGAGTCGCTCACCGGCTTGCCGTCGTACTCGACGATCACGTCGCCCTGCTTGATGCCGGCGACCGCGGCGGGGCCGTCCTTCACCACGTCGGCCACCAGCGCGCCCTTGGGCTCGGGGAGCCCGAGCGACTCGGCGATGTCGGGCGTCACCTTCTGGATCATCACACCCAGCCAGCCCCGCGTGACGTGCCCCTTCGTCTTCAGCTGCGGCACGATCTCCTTGGCGAGGCTGATCGGGATGGCGAAGCCGATGCCGATGTTGCCCCCGCCCCGACTGAAGATGGCGGTGTTGATACCGACCACCTCGCCCCTGGTGTTGAGCAGCGGGCCGCCCGAGTTCCCCGGGTTGATCGCGGCGTCGGTCTGGATGAAGTTGTCGTACGGCCCCTGGTTGATGTGGCGGCCCATGGCGCTCACGATGCCCGCGGTGACGGTGTTCTCGAGACCGAAGGGGTTGCCGATCGCGACCACCCACTGGCCCACTTTGAGGTCGTCCGAGTCGCCGAGCATGACCGGCACGAGGTCGCTCGCGCCGTGGATCTCGATCAACGCGATGTCGGTCTTCGAGTCGCGGCCCACGACCTTGGCCTTGAACTCCTTGCCGGTGGGCAGCTTGACGACGATCTCCTCGGCGTTCTCCACCACGTGGTTGTTGGTGAGGATGAAGCCCGCCGGGTCGATGACGAAGCCGGACCCGAGGCTCTTCGCCTTGTACGGCGTGTGGCGCGGCGGCCCGAAGAAGCGCTCGAAGGGGCCGAAGAAGTCGTGAAAGGGGTCGTCCTCGCCGCCGGGGCCGCCGGGGCCGCCGGGCTCGCCCGGCGCGAAGGGTCCGCCCTTCACCTCCTGGGTGCTCGAGATGTTCACCACCGAGGGGGCCACGTGCTCGGCCAGCCCCGAGAAGTCCGGCAGGTTGACCGACGGGGCGGGGGTCGCTGCGCTCCCCCCGCTCGGCTTCTCGGCGCCACCGAAGATGCTGATCGCCTCGCTGCGCGGGAACAGATCGAGGCCTGCGCTCAGGACGATGCCGACCGCGAAGCCGATCAGCGCCACTGCCACCATCGCGAGGCGGCCCGTACGCGGAGTCATCTCTCCTCCTTCATGCCGCCTCGCACCAGCTCCACGTAGCGCATGCGCAGATCGTAGAGCACCGAGTCGAGGAGCGATGCTTCACCCGGCTCGAGGTTGCTTCGGGTCTTCTCCTGGAGAATGCCGAGGATGTCGATGACGTGCTTGGCCGCCCCGAGGTCGGGCTCGAGGGCGCGTGTCATGGGGTTCGGGATCTCCCCCAGATGGAGGAGCGCCTGCGTGCTGAGCCCGAGGACGAAGGTCGAGAACGTGACCGGCTCGTCGGCAGGCGCCGCCCCCGGCGCCGCGCTCTCGGCGGTCGGCCGGGGCGGCGGCTCCGCTGTCTCCTCGGCGACGTCGGGGCGCGCCTCTCCGCTGTCGGAGAAGCGCCGGCGGTCCTTCACCTGGAACCCACGTCGCTCCTCCTTGTCATCGGCCATGAAGATGTCCCCGGCCGCCGGAGCGGATCAATACGCCATCGCGCGCAGCCGCCGGATGCGCTCCTCGATGGGGGGATGGGTGCTGAACAAGCTGGCGAGCCAGTTGCCGCGCAGCGGGTTCACGATCCAGAGGTGCGCCGTGGCGGGCCCCGCGGAGAGCGGGATGCGGCTGGACGCGGCCCCGATCTTCTCGAGCGCCGACGCCAGCGAGCCCGGCGCGTGGGAGAGCTGGGCGCCGCTCGCGTCCGCCTGATACTCGCGCGCGCGCGAGATGGCGAGCTGGATGAGCGTCGCCGCGAGCGGCGCGACGATGACCAGGGCGAGGAATCCGAGCGCGCCCCCGCCTTCCTCCCGCTCGTCGCGGCGGAGCCCACCGAAGAGCGCGGCCCACTGCGCCATGCGCGCCACCATCAACACCACGCCCGCCAGCGTGGCGGCAATGGCGCTGATCAGTGTGTCGCGGTTGTGCACGTGGGAGAGCTCGTGGGCGAGCACGCCGCGCAGCTCGTCCGGGGTGAGGAGGCGCAAGATGCCCTCGGTCACCGCGACCGCGGCGTGCTCGGGGCTGCGGCCGGTGGCGAAGGCGTTCGGCGAGTCGCTCGCGATGAGGTAGACGCGCGGCATCGGCATGTGCGCGCCCGCCGCCAGCTCGCGCACGATGCGGAAGAGGTCGGGCGCGTCCTGCTCGCCGAGCTCGCGGGCGCCGTAGGCCGCGAGCACGATCCGGTCCGAGAACCAGTAGCTGCCGAGGTTCATCACCGCGGCCAGGACGAGACCGAGCACGAGCCCCTGCATGCCGCCGACGAGCTGGCCGACCCACATCAGGAGCCCGGTCAGCAGGCCGAGCAACAGCGTCGTCTTGAGAGCATTCGACATACGGTTACGCCTTCATTGGACGGGGGTGACGGCGGTTTATTTGAGGTCCGTCAGGAGCGTCCGGAGAGGTCGTACCCGGGGACGTTAGTGTCGGGGTCACCCCTTGTCAAGGCGAACCGCCGCGCGCACGCCGCGATCACCCGCGCCGCCGGCAGGGCGGCGAGCGGGATGCCGTCGGGGCCGCCGCCGCGGGCGCCGAGCGCCACCAGGCGCCCGGCCAGCGGCCGCCAGCGCCGCGCATCGGTCGGGCCGAACAGGACCACACCCGCCGCGCCGACCGCGCCGGCCAGGTGGCTTACGCCGCTGTCGTTGCCGAGGTAGAGCGCCGCGCGCGCGAGCACGGCGGCGAGGTCCACGAGCGGCCAATCGCGCACCTCGGGCGCGCCGAGGGCCGGGGGCTCGCCGGCTTCGGCCGACCCGGCGATCGCGACCACCGACCCGCCGCGCGACCGCCACCAGCGCGCCACCTGCACGAAGCCGGCGATGTCCCAGCGCTTGGCGCGCCCGCCCGCACCGGGATGCACGGCGAGGACCGGAGCCGTGAGCCCCGCCCAGCGGGCGTCGGCCGCGCTCGACGGCGGAGGGACGAGCCGCGCGGCCGCCGCGAGCGCATCGGCAGCCGTCGGCGCGCCCACGGCGCGGGCGTAGGCGACCGCCGCGTGCGTCGCCGAGCCGCCGCGCTCGACGCCGAAGAAGCGGGCGCCGCGCGCGGCCGCGGCGACCCGCGCGCGCACCTCGTCGTCTCCGCCGCCGAGCCAGCTGTAGACGAAGGGGCGGCCTTCGAGCCAGCGCGGCAGCCGCTCGCCGCCGAAGAGCAGCGCCGCGTCGGCGCCCTCGAGCGCGGCGGTCTCATCGGCGACGCCCGCGAGCTCGACGAGCGCACGCAGGCACTGGTTCAGGACCGCGGTCACGCGCGCGCCGGCGTGGCGCGCACGCAGCGCGCGCAGCGCCGGCAGCGCCAGCAGCAGATCCCCGAGCGCTCCCGGGAAGACGAGGACGACGCGTTCAATTGACTCCCCGCGCACGCCGTCTATATGATCCCGCGTCCCCGCGTCCGCAACGCGCGCGCATGCCGCTCCCCTCCTACGTCGCCCGCTCGCCGCTCGACCTGATCGGATCGACGCCGGTCGTGCGCCTGACGCGCCTGCCCCAGCTCGACGGGGTCGCCGCCCAGGTGTGGGCGAAGCTCGAGAACTTCAACCCGGGCGGGAGCGTGAAGGACCGCATCTGCCTTGCCATGGTCGAGGCGGCCGAGCGCGACGGCCTCATCCGACCGGGCTGCACGCTCATCGAGCCCACCAGCGGCAACACCGGCATCGGCCTCGCGCTGGTGGCGTCGGTCAAGGGCTACCGCCTCGTGCTCACCATGCCGGACACGATGAGCGAGGAGCGCCGCGCCCTTCTCCACGCCTACGGCGCGACGCTCGTGCTCACGCCCGACACGAAAGGCATGCACGGCGCCATCCGCAAGGCCGAGGAGATGCTCGCCGAGCGCCCCGACTGGTACATGCCGCAACAGTTCACGAATCCCGCCAACCCGGAGATCCACCGCCGCACGACCGCACCCGAGATCCTGGCCCAGCTCCCGCAGGTCGACGCCTTCGTGGCCGGGGTCGGCACGGGCGGCACCATCACCGGCGTCGGCCAGGTGCTGCGCAGCGAGCGTCCGGACGTGCGCATCTACGCCGTCGAGCCCGCCGCGTCGCCCGTGCTCTCGGGCGGTGAGCCGGGCGAGCACCACATCCAGGGCATCGGCGCGGGCTTCGTGCCCGAGATCCTCGACACCGCCGTCTACGACGAGGTGATCGCCGTGTCGTACGAAGAGGCCACCAAGCACACGCGTTCGCTCGCCCGCTACGAGGGGCTCCTGGTCGGCATCTCCTCCGGCGCCGCGTGCGCGGCGGCGATCCGGGTCGCGCGAAAGCTCGGGCGCGGCGCCGTGGTGCTCACCGTCTTCCCCGACACCGGCGAGCGCTATCTCACCACCGACCTCTTTCACGCCGAGGGTATCTGATGGAGCTCGCCGCCAAGCTCGACCGGCTGCGCGGGCTCCTCGCCGACCTGCCCTCCGCGCTGGTCGCCTTCTCGGGCGGCGTCGACTCGAGCTTCCTCCTGCGCGTCGCCCACGACGTGCTCGGCGAGCGCTGCCTGGCGCTCACCACCGTCTCGCCGACCATGCCGGCGGAGGACCTCGCGGCGGCGAAGGAGCTGGCGGCGCGGCTCGGCGTGGCGCATCTCCTGATCGACGCGAACGAGCTCGCCATCCCCGGCTACGCGGAGAACCCGGCCAACCGCTGCTACTTCTGCAAGGACCACCTGTTCACCATCTGCGTGACCGCGGCGAGCCCGTGCCTCTCCTCGCGCTTCCCGTACGGCACGCGCATCACGCTCGAGCGCCTCGAGCGCGTCGAGGCCGCCGAGCGTTTTCTGCACGCCCGCGGCTTCCGCGAGCTGCGCGTCCGCTTCCACGACCAGGTAGCGCGCCTGGAGGTCCCGGTCGCCGAAATGCCCCGCCTCCTCGACCCGACGATGCGCGAAGCCGTCGTGCAAGAGCTGAAACGCCTCGGCTTCACGTACGTCGCCCTCGACCTCCAGGGCTTCCGCAGCGGCAGCCTCAACGAACCCCTGCGGTCATAGCCGCGCCGAGACTCGCCGGCGTCGAAGGCGGGGTCCCCGAGCGGCCAGCAGGCCGCTCGGGGTGCCTAAATACACGAGGGGCCGGGGGATCGGCCCCCGGCCCCTCGCATCCGCTAGGCACGCGGGACGGACCAGATTCAGTTGGCGAAGATGCCCCGGAGCTCCTCCATGATCTTCTCCTCGCTGTGCGACTTCGCGATCGCGAGCTCCTTCACGAGGAGGTTGCGGGCCGTGTCGAGCATCTTGCGCTCGCCGAAGGAGAGCTCTTTGTCCCCCTTCAGCACGAAGAGATCGCGCAGCACCTTGGCGATCTCGAGCACGCTGCCGGTCTTGATCTTCTCGGTGTACTCCCGGTAGCGCCGGTTCCACGTCTGCTGGTCGATCTCGACCTTCTTGTCGCGGAGGATCCGGTAGACCTTCGCCACCATGTCCTTGCCGATGATGCGGCGCAGCCCGACCGACTGGACGTTCTCGGTCGGGATCATGATGGTCATGTCGCTGTCGATGATGCGCAGCATGTAGAACTTGCGCTCGCTGCCGGAGATGACCTTGGTCTGGACCCCCTCGATGACACCGACGCCATGCGCCGGGTAGACGACCTTCTCACCAATCTTGAACGTACCCACCATTTCAGGGGCCTCCGAGCCTCGTACAGCCAACCCATTCTAGGGGGTCAACCCCTCCCCGTCAACGACAGTTTGGCTCCCGCACGGCACGCGACAGGGCGAGTGATCTAGCCTATCTAAAACATGAGGTCCGGCGTAATAACCTCCTGATCTGTCATACTCCGACTCGTATTCGACCGTCGGCCGGAGGAGGCAGCCGTCCCGCCTCGTGAGGGAGCCCTTGGCCGCCAGCCCCCCGGTGCTAAAAGGAGGGGTATCCGCGCGCGTCTCGGGACCGGGGAGGAGGAGCGATGCCAGCCAAGCTAGTTCTGCTTCATGCGAAGGCCCGCGAGGGCATCCTGGCGGGTGTGAACCTGCTCGCCGACGCGGCCCAGGTGACGCTCGGGCCCCGCGGGCGCAACGTCATGATCCAGCGGAGCTGGGGCGCCCCCACGGTCACCAAGGACGGGGTCACCGTGGTCAAGGAGATCGAGCTCGAGGACAAGTTCGAGAATATGGGCGCCCGGATGGTGCGCGAGGTGGCGCAGAAGACCTCCGACGTCGCCGGGGACGGGACCACCACCGCAACCGTCCTCGCCCGCGCCATTTTCCGCGAGGGCCTCCGCCTGCTCGCCGCGGGCTTCGATGCCATGGAGCTCAAGCGCGGCATCGACGCGGCGGTCGAGAAGGCCGTCGAGGCGCTGAAGGCGCAGGCGAAGCCGGTCAAGGAGCGGGAGCGCATCGCCCAGGTCGGCACCGTCTCCGCCAACGGCGACGCCGCCATCGGGGAGCTCTTCGCCGAAGCGATGGACAAGGTGGGTCAGGACGGCGTGATCACGGTCGAGGAGGCGAAGGGGCTCGACACCACCCTCGAGGTGGTCGAGGGTATGCGTTTCGACCGCGGCTACCTCTCCCCCTACTTCGTCACCAACCCCGAGAAGATGACGGTCGAGCTCGAGGAGCCCCTGCTCCTCTTCTTCGAGAAGAAGATCTCGAGCATGCGCGACCTCCTGCCGCTGCTCGAGCGCGTGGCGCAGGCCAGCAAGCCGCTCGTGATCGTCGCCGAGGAGGTCGAAGGCGAGGCGCTCGCGACCCTGGTCGTGAACAAGCTGCGTGGCACGCTGCGCTGCGCGGCCGCCAAGGCCCCCGGCTTCGGCGACCGGCGGAAGGCGATGCTGGAGGACATGGCGGTCCTGACCGGCGGGCGGCTGATCGCCGAGGAGATCGGGGCCAAGCTCGAGAACATCACGCTCAAGGACCTGGGACGCGCGACCCGCGTCGTCATGGACAAGGACAACACCACGATCGTCGGCGGCGCGGGGAAGAAGCCGGACATCCAGGGCCGCATCAAGCAGCTGAAGACGCAGATCGAGGAGACGACGTCCGACTACGATCGCGAGAAGCTCCAGGAGCGGCTCGCGAAGCTCGCGGGCGGCGTCGCGGTCATCAAGGTGGGCGCCGCCACCGAGGTGGCGATGAAGGAGAAGAAGGCGCGCGTCGAGGACGCCATGCACGCCACGCGCGCGGCGGTCGAGGAGGGTATCGTCCCGGGCGGCGGCGTGGCCCTGCTGCGCGCGCAGAAGGCGCTGGAAGGCCTCGGGTTCGAGGGCGAACGCGCCCAGGGCGTGGCGGTGGTGCGCGCCGCCATGGAGGAGCCGCTCCGGCAGATCGCCGCCAACGCCGGGCATGAGCCCGCGGTCGTGCTGGCGCGCGTGCAGGCGGGCACGGACGACTTCGGCTTCGACGCGGTGAGCGAGCGCTTCGAGCCGCTCCTGAAGGCGGGCGTCATCGATCCCGCCAAGGTGGTCCGCACCGCGCTCCAGAACGCCGCCAGCGTGGCCGGTCTTCTCCTCACCACGGAGGCCGCCATCGCCGAGAAGCCGGAGAAGAAGAAGGGCGCCGGCGCGCCGTCCGGCGGCGAGGACATGGACGACGACTACTAGGAGGCTGACTCCTAGCCGGCTGGGCGGGCGGGGATTGCTCGGTCGGTCCTTTTGTGACAAGAGGATCGCGATTTTTCTAGCCCCGCGCTGGGGTGACCAACAACAGGGAGGTAGCGGGATGCGCTTACGGTCGATCGG
>WNFC01010889.1_pt1 | contig 10112 bp, 11 predicted proteins | sample 5400541 | NCBI WGS metagenome assembly WNFC01 (sample SAMN13153342, study PRJNA577476) | soil metagenome | isolation source: 120 cm saprolite under Douglas fir tree site 2 hole 2 replicate 1 | place: USA:California | collected 2015-04-18 | reverse complement strand
CTCTCTGGCCAGTGTGGTCAAATCGTGACCATAGAGGTCAAACGAAGCGATGCTTTGCATCATCGATCCTCCTCGTCGAGCTTGGTCCATCGCCCAGGTGGTAAATAAGGCGACGAGTGGTCAGGTTTTGAGGCGACGAGTGATCAATCAGTGTGAAGAGTGATCACTCGTACATCTGTCCCTGGGAAAAGCTCTCTTTTCGCCTGGAGCTAGAGCGGAACGACGGCAATGGCATCCATCTCCACAAGAAAATCCGGGTGTGCCAGCCCTGAGACGTAGATGCCAGTAATGGTAGGTGGGTCTGGCTGATCTCCCCAGAACTGCTGGAAGGCCGTAAAACCCGCCTGCAAGGATTGTCCCTGTACCAGGTAGACGTTCCATTTGATGATATGCTCCGGCCTGGCGGAAGCGGCAGCGAGGGCAGTGCGCAAGTTTCTCAGGACCTGGTGCGTCTGAGCGGCGAGGTCTCCTTTCCCTACGATATTGCCCTGGGCGTCAACAGCATCTTGCCCGCCAATGTAGATCGTTCTTGCCGGTCCTGTGACGGTGATCACCTGTGTAAAAGCAGGATTTTTATGCAGAGTCTCAGGGTTGAGATGTGTGACTTCGCCGTGGATTGGGCTCTCTTCTGGATTCTGGGTCATAGGTGTTGCCTCTCTTTTCTGAACGCTATTGGTTGCGTACCTCATAGCTTGCTCTATTCTGGTTCTGACAAAAAGGTGGGGTTGCAAAAAAAGAGAGAGACTCGTACTGTGAAAAGAAATGAAACCCTACTCAATCACAGAAGGAGAATTCTCTCATGCACGTACAAGTATCGCTCACCATCGAGATTTCAGCAACCGCAAGCTTAACCGAGATGGAACAGCAGATCCAACAAGCCGGTCAGCAAGCCATGCGCGAGGCGTTGAAACAGACCATCAGACAATGGGAAGATCAAACGCCCTGGTGCCCTCACTGTGGGGAAAAGCAGCGCCGACTGGAGGGAACCGTGCGCCGGACCATAGCCACGACGTTCGGACACGTACAGGTGCCACGACGACGCTTTCGCTGCCAGGGGTGTGGGCGTCGGTGGTGTCCAGCCAACCACTTGTTCGCCCAGCTCAAGGGAGGAACCATCAGTACGCCCCTGCAAGAAGCCGCCATGTTAGCAGGGTGTTCGTGGCCCTATCGCGTGGCGAGTAACCTGCTGAAGCGGCTGAGTGGAGCCCAGATCAGCGCGGAAGAAATCCGTTTGCTGACCAATCGGCGGGGCAAGCAACGGGCAGGACAACAGCACGAGGAAGCCGAACGAGCATGCACCTGCGCGGCTGCGGGAACCATCGCAGCCGCGCAGGTGCAGCAGCCGATGCTGGTGGGATTGGATGGGGGCTGGGTCTGCAGCCGCGAACAACGGGGAGGCATGGAAGGGAAAGTGGGGGTAGTCTGTTCTCAGGTGGAGGATGTGCCGATGCCCACCTACTCCACCACGTTTTCCTGGAGCGAGCCAGGACCCAGACGCCCGCCCAAGCAACGCCATCGTCTGACCCAGCGGCGCTACGTGGCCACCTTTGGCCCATCCCAGCACCTGGGACAGCAAGCGGAGACAGCGGCACGGGCGCTTTGTCCCGACCCGACCCGCCCAGTGGTGGTGATAGCTGATGGGGCCAATTGGATCAAGAAGGAACAAGAACGACACTTCCCGCAAGCGACCTGCATTCTAGACTGGGCGCATCTGTGGCGCGAGGTCAGTCACGCCATCCGAGTGGCGGCACGAGCCAAGCCCCTCTCGCAGCGAGAACGAGACTACCAGTTGTTCTTGCACCGGTCTTGGCTCTGGCATGGCGGCGTCGATCAAGCGGTGCAAGGATTGCGCACCTTGGGAACAGGACTGCCAGCCGAGCCACTTGAGGCCATCACGAAGGCGATCACGTATCTGGAGCACCAACGTCCTTGGATTGGGTCCTATGAGCACTGGCGCAAGCTTGGCTATCCGGTGGGCAGCGGCATGATCGAGCGAGCGGTGGCCCTGGTGATCAACCGCCGCATGAAAAAGCGAGGCATGCGGTGGAGACGGGCCAATGGCACCGCCATCGTCGCGTTGCGGACCGATCTGCTCAATGACGATTGGATTACACCTCAGCGGTTGCGGGCTTTTCCCTAAAGCAACCCTGGGTTTTGGGTAGAACCCTTTTAGTGCTAGACTTGTAGAAGATGAAGGAGTCACAGCATGCAAGATCAGAGCAGAACTCTTTCACCATAAAATAGGTGTATAGAAAATGATACGAAAGGCGGCCAACACTATGGAATTTCAAACTGCTGGCAATACTGCTACCGGGTACATTGCCATACCGGAACGCGGGGAAGGACCGGGAGTTCTCGTCCTGCATGCCTGGTGGGGACTCAACAACTTCTTCAAAGAACTGTGCGAACGCCTGGCCCGGGAGGGCTTTGTCGCCGCCGCACCTGACCTCTACGACGGGGCTACTGCCTCGACCATCGATGAAGCAAAGCAGCTCCTCTCAAACCTCAACTTTGAGGAGGCTAAGGCAAAGGTTAGGAGCGCTGCCGGGTACGTCCGTGACCATCCCGCCGTGCGTAGGAAAGGCATAGGCGCGATAGGTTTCTCTATGGGTGGCGCCTGGGCGCTTCTGCTCTCCAGCCTTATGCCCGAAGACATTTTGGCCGTAGTCGTCTTCTATGGGAGCGAAGCAGCAGACTTTGCTGCTGCCCGGGCCGCTTACCTCGGGCACTTCGCCGGAAATGACGAGTGGGAGCCGCTCGAGGGCATACGCCAGATGGAGGCCGATATGCGCGCTGCCGGGCGCGAGGTAACGTTTTATACCTACCAGCACGCTGGACACTGGTTCTTCGAGTCGAATCGGCCAGAAAACTACGACCAAGAAGCCGCCGCTCTGGCCTGGCGGCGCACCTGCGATTTTCTGCGGGAACGCCTCAGCTCGGCAGAATGATTCGATTTCTCACCCATCGCCATATCCACATAACCACAAATGCCACCATCACACCTAGCAAATCGAAAAGTATATCGCGTCCATCGTAGATGTTGGGCAGTTCCTGCTTAAAAATACTCTGCAAAGCCTCTTGCCCGAGCGCCACTAGCAGCATCAAACACAGGTAGAGCAGTGGGCGGATGCGTAACGCTGTCGAAACGACCAGTGCAAACAACCCCAGCAGGAAGAATAGCGCCGAGTGACCAATGGCATGATCGCGTGCAGTCACGAACACACGGTCGAACACCTGCCTGTACGCGGGCCATACCTCGGTGAGCCAGTCAAAAGGAAAAAGTACGATGGCGAGCGCGATGAGAAAAGGCCAGAGACGCACCAGTGCTTTCTTCAATAGGCTGCGTTTTGCAGAGGGAATTCGCTTTTCAGGAAGATCATTCGCTGTATTGATAGCAGGCCTCCTTGACGCAGAAATTGCTATCATCCATACTACTGTATCTATACATAAAAGCCCAGCCTATATGTGCTTGCAACATAGCACGTAAGTGCTTGACACTCTGCCCTCATTTCTTTTCAGCCAATGCAGGGTTATGCTTCTACTTTGTAGAGACTATACAAAGTGACACTCCACCTGGGCTCAAGCCCAGTGGCTTCTGAATGTTGCCACTCAGAAGACTTTCTCGGCTCTCACCGAGCTACGCGAGAAGGAGGCACGTCCTTCTTCCCGTGGGCCGTGCCATCACAGCCAACTACTGGGGAGGTCGCATCCCATTTCCCCAGATACTTTTTGTACGCTTGTTGGTTTGCCTACACGTTGCAGTGGCTCTCTTTAGCCAGTAGCCGTGGTCTCTGGCAACACGGTAGTGTTTTTACCGGTAGCCCTTCGCTATCGAACCCGTACACTATTCAGTTTTCAAGGTACTATCAGGACTATAGCATGTTGACAGTACGATTGCAAGCAGGTATGCTTATGCCATGGAGAAGAAACAGAAACCCAGTGCTCTCACCGTGCGTTTTACGGAAGAAGAGAAAGCACTTATCACCGAGTTACGAGCCTATTATGGGCTTAATTCGGATAATGAGGTCCTGCGGTTCGCGTTGCGAGCGGCAGCACGTGAAATGCAACAGCTAGGGGCTAAAGCCAAGGACGCCTAACCACGAATTGAAATACCGTGGCTTGCGGCGGGCTGAAGCCCTTCTATGTCAACGGGGAGGAAACGAGAGCCTGGTAGCCAGTGGATATACGACGCTCGCACGCCTGAAACTGGCTCAGGGGAAGGTGGATGATGCTCTCGACTTGATAATGAAAGTGGAGCAACTGGCACGAACCTGTACGATACCCTTGTTAGCCTCACACGCAGCAGCAATGCAGGCACTCCTGTGGCTGACTCGCGGTAACATAGAAGTCGCACGTCATTGGATACGGGAAGCGAAGTTGAGTGTGAATGACGAATTCAGCTACGCACGCGAGTTCGAACACGTGACGCTCGCCCGGGTGCTTCTCGCCCTGGGCCAGTATGATGCCGCGCTCCACTTCCTTAATCGACTCCTCCTCGCAGCGGAGGCAGGGGGACGAATGAGAAGGGTGATAGAGGTACTCCTGCTCCAGGCGATCGGTTATACACATGTACAAAAAGGTACGACCAGGGCAATGACCGCACTTGGCCAGGCCTTATCCCTGGCCCAACCAGAAGGCTACGTACGCATTTTTGCGGATGAAGGCCCGCCAATGTCGTCTCTCCTATCGGCGTACCGCACATTCCCGGCGCAGCAAAGTCACGCCTCGCAGCATGATGTGCAGCAATATGTGGAGAAGCTCCTGACCATCCTTGGAGAAGACCAGAGTCCTGCAAGAAATGGGCTGTCACCAGCACACAAAAGCCTCTCTATGAGAGATCAACCGCCTGTCGAGCCGCTGAGCGAACGCGAGGTAGAGATAGTGCGCTTCATTGCTGCCGGGATGTCGAACCGAGAGATCGCACAGCATATGGTGATCACTGTGGGTACCGTCAAGTGCCATCTCGCTAACATCTATGGCAAACTCAATGTGCATAGCCGCACACAAGCCCTGGCACGCGCCAGCGATCTAGGCATGTTGCCCTGACACTGCGGATTCACCTGGTATCTTTAATGCTTTCTTCCTTCACGCCCTAACAAAAACCCTATCTTTTGGCAGGTGACCTTCCTATAGATTAGCCTTTACACTAGAGGTAGTGTATAAGTCCTTAGCCGGTACGTCTTCTTTATGGGAAAGAAAGGATACCTACATCTATGACTTTCTGGACATTACTACTCACGCTGGCCTTCACGCTTTACATGACGGGCATCATCTGGAGCATGCAAGTGTTAGAATACCCGCTCTTTGCAAAGGTCGGTCGTGATGAATTTCTCTCCTATCATGCTGCCCATAATCGCACGCTGCCCTTTCTTGTGATACTCCCCTCGTTGCTTGCCCTGGTAAGTGCAGTGTTGCTGCTTTGGATTCGTCCATCGGGTATACCTCTCTGGTCAGTGGTGCTGGTTGTTGGGCTTGATGTAGCAGTCCTCATATCCACTGCTGTGGGCCAGGCACCCTTGCACGCGAAGTTAGACCGTGAGGGCTTCTCCGCCGAGGTCATCAGTACCCTCGTCCGAAGCAATTGGATACGTACCGCGTTGTGGACGATCAACGCGCTGCTGCTCCTCGGTATGACTGCTACGGCTCTTCTTGCTGCGAGGTAGGTCCTATTTACCTAAATTTTGTCCAAAGTAGTGGCAGTGTGCTGCCAGCAGAAAAGGACTTGCGAAAAGAACGATGATGGGTCATACCTATCGAAGGAACTGAACCCGAAGATAGGAGAACCATCACCATGAACGAGTCTATCACGAAACCGACGCGACATTTTTCGCCGTGTGCCAGTCTGGCAGCGATTGGTGTGCAGCTGAGACACCTGGATGTGTTTGGTCCGATCCGCAAGAGCGTGCGCATTGCGCAGAAGACGGTCAAGCATACGCCAATCGACAAGCTCTACGATGCCTTTATCAGTCTGCTGGCTGGTGCGCATGGGCTGGTCGAAATCAACAGTCGTCTGCGAGCTGATCCAGCCGTGCAGGCGGCGTTCGGACGCAGCAGCTGTGCCGAGCAATCGGTGGTGCAAGAGACCTTGGATGCCTGCACGGCCGAGAATGTGAAGCAAATGGAGCAGGCCATGGATCGCATCTATCGTCAGCACAGTCAGGGATATCGGCACGAGTATGCGGCGGACTTGCAGCTGTTGGATGTGGATATGAGTGGGATGCCGTGTGGCCCTAAAGCCGCTTTTGCGAGCAAAGGCTATTTTGCCAAGCAGCGCAATCGGCGCGGTCGCCAATTGGGACGCGTGCTGGCGACACGCTATGAGGAAGTGGTCGTCGATCGGCTCTTCGATGGCACGACCCAACTGACTAAGGCGTTGCAGCCGTTGATGCAAGCGGCGGAGCAGACCTTGGAGTTGGACGAGCGCCACCGCCAACGCACCGTGGTACGCATCGATGCCGGTGGCGGGAGCGTGGACGATGTGAATTGGCTGCTGGCGCGTGGCTATCAGGTCCACTGCAAGGATTACTCCAGCGCTCGTGCCCAGCGCTTGGCCCAAAGCGTCCAATACTGGGTCGATGATCCCCAGGTGGAAGGACGGCAGGTCGGCTGGGTGCGCGTGCCTGCCGACGACTATGTCCGTCCCGTGCGACGGATTGCCGTGCGCTGCCGGAAGGCCAATGGGCAGTGGGGCACCGGCGTGCTGATCTCGACGCTCTGTCCCACCGAGGTGCTGGCTTTGACTCAGTCGAAGGCTTCGCTCAATGCCGATGCTGCCACCGTCCTGCTGGCCTACGTGTATCTGTATGATCAGCGCGGGGGTGGCGTGGAGACCTCGTTCAAGGGTGACCAGCAAGGTTTGGGCAGCACCAAACGTAGTAAAAAACGCTTTGAGGCGCAGCAGATGGTGATGCTGTTGGGCACCTTGGCCCACAATGTCGTGATCTGGGTGCGCCGGTGGCTGACCCAGGCCACCGCGCCCGTCAAACTGCGGCACTATGGGATGCTGCGTATGGTGCGCGATGTCTTCCATATCAGTGGCTTTCTGGTGTTCGATGCCTTGGATCAGGTCGTCCAGATTGTGCTCAATCAGGCTGCACCCTTGGCACCCGTTCTTGTCGACTCGTTACGGGAGCTTCTCGCTCCCATGCACGTCGCCCTTAATTTGGGCCAAACTTAGGTATTTAAGAGACGCCTGTTTATCGTTCTCATATGGACTTTCAACGTCTTGTGGTTTCAACCCCGTACATCCACTGGATTCGAGGGCCAATCACCACTCGAACTTGCGGTTCGTAACAGGCTCTAAACAGAAGGAAACTATGGCAGTCGAAGAAAACAAGAAAAACGATGAAGCAGCAATCCAAGGGCTCCTAGACGATTGCACCAGATCGCTTCATGACAAGAACATCGAAGGCGTCATGTCTATCTACGCGCAGGAGGTCGTGTCGTTCGACATCGTGCCCCCGCTGCGATACATAGGAGCAGATGCATTCAGGAAAGTTTGGGAAGAGGTATTCTCGTCGTTCCAGGGTCCGATCGACTATGAAATTCACGACCTCAACATCACTGTGGGCGATGACGTTGCATTCACCCACAGCCTCAACCGGATAAGCGGAACCATGAACAATGGGCAGAAGACCGATCTCTGGCTGCGTTGGACCGGCTGCTTCCGTAAGATCAACGGCAAGTGGCTGATCGTGCACCATCAGAACTCGGTGCCTGTCGATTTGGAGAATGGCAAAGCGGTGCTCTCCCTCAAGCCATAGCCATTTCATGGCCTGTGGCGGCAACAGCCTGGTACTCAGTCAAACATATTGTGACGGGTAGAGACGTGACGCCACATCTGAGGACTCATCTGGCATTGGCCGCAGTTAGATAAGCCAGAGGAAGTCGCGCGCCTGTTGCTCTCGATCCCGGTCACAACACAGCATTAATATTCTGGTCAATAGATTCAAGAAGGAGAAATGACATGTCACCAATACTCATTACCGGTGCCACAGGCCCTGTTGGCAGATCCATCGTTACCCAGCTTCGCACCATTGGGCAGGATGTTCGTATTGTCACTCGTGATGTACGCAAAGCCCCTGTTGGTGTAGAAGCTGTGCAGGGCGATTTTACGAAAGGGGATTTGCCCTCCAGGGCTTTTGAGGGAGTTAACCGAGTTTTCCTGTTTCCTGCGCAAGGGGGCGTAGATGCATTTTTGAAGCAGGCGAAGACAGCCCGGGTGGAACAGATCGTTGTGCTCTCCTCACTGACTGCGGCGATGGAATTTGAGCGAGACAAAACTCCATGGACCGCGCTCCACCATCTTGCCATTGAGAAAGCCGTCATTGCCAGCGGAATTCCGTATATGTTCCTGCGCCCTGGGGGTTTTGCCAACAACCTGCTTCCTCTTTGGGCACACTCTATCCAAACCGGAGACACCGTCTATGGCCCCTATGCCAACTCAGCCCAGGCACCCATCCATGAAGCGGATATTGCTGCCGTTGCAGTGGTTGCGCTCACTCAAGATGGGCATCAGGGAAAGGCGTATCCTCTGACGGGACCCCAAGCACTGACGCGTATCGAGCAGCTGAACTGTATTGGAACTGCAATTGGCAAGAAGCTTCGTTTTCAAGAGATTCCTGCCGATGTCTTCCAGAAGGAGATGGAGAAGTACATGCCCCTATCCGTCATCAAGATCCTTCTGGACTACTGGTCGAACACTCTCACCGTTCCCGAGGTTGTGCTCCCTACAGTCGAGCAGCTTACCGGCCACAAGGCACGCACACTCGCGCAGTGGGCGAAAGACCACGCATCAGACTTTTCCCCATTAGCATGAACTGAGGGGATTCGTGGTGTGTTGGTTTCCCCCAAATCACAAAGCTTCTTCTGAACAGTTACCAGTTGAGCATGCATTATTGTCCGTTTGGCTCATTTTTCTGCCGAAGAAACCGGCCTTTAAGTGTCATGATTCAAAACTGGCGATTTCATTCCGTGATTTACCGTGGAGGACTTCTTGTCCTTCAAGACATGAGAGAGAATGACCAGGATGTTGTGCGCGTGACACCGAGGTGCCATGGCGCTTGAAACACACAGACGAGGGAGGAAATCGATGAGCGACCTTCAGGGCATTGCTGATCGCTTCGAGATCGAGGCGCTGCGCGGCGAGTTCACCGACGCGGTGATGATGCGCGACTACGACCGCTTCGCGTCGCTGTTCACAGAGGATGGCGTGGTGCGGATCCCCGACATCAACGCCGAGCTCGTCAGCCGGGAGGAGATCCGCGCCGGGGTCGAGCGGCTGCAGGGTCTCTGGGACTACTTCGTGCAAACCACGCACCCGGGCACGATCCAGCTTGAGGGCGACACCGCGGTCGGCCGTGCATACATCTCAGAGCTCGGGCACCTGCGCGACGGCAGCTCGCAGTTGAACTACGCCGTGTACCACGACCGCTACCAGCGCACCCCGGACGGCTGGAAGTTCGCAGAGCGCGTCTACGAGGTCAGATACCTCGACACCACACCGCTTTCGGGCTCGGCGCCTCACGCAGCGGGGGCGCCCGCCAAGGAGCCGACCGAGAACACGTCTTCGACGAAAGCAAGACGGTGACCATGGCTTCACCTGAAACCAATGAAAGCGTTGCGTGATGTCGCTGCTCTACAGCCGGTTGAATGGTGTAAATCCCATCGTTAACCCGGTTGCTTTTACAATAATTATCCTGGTGGGCAAGCTTCCCCAAATAGCTTGCCCACCAGGATAATTGTGTGATTTTCGCCAGAATAATGTTTGGATTTACAAGATATCGATGGAAGAAGCCAGATGGAGAGCAATTTGCCCAGGAAACGCATCGACTAGTGCTCAAGATTGAGGGCAAATTCTCACGTTTGAGGGCAAATTCTGCTCACTTCGTAGGGCATTTACCACTTGTTGCCTTTGACGCCAACCAGGATCGAAAAATGCACTTGCCGCAATGGGCAGGGCACCGATGGCACTGTTCCGTGGTGCCCAGGTGACGAGTACACGTTTCTTGGCCTAAGGTGCGGCCATTTCCGCCGGTCAAACTACAGCTCGCTCAAGAAGAGTTCACCGCGCTAGGAAACGATGACAGATGAGGAGACCATTCCAGGGCAAG
>WNFC01013761.1_pt1 | contig 10113 bp, 8 predicted proteins | sample 5400541 | NCBI WGS metagenome assembly WNFC01 (sample SAMN13153342, study PRJNA577476) | soil metagenome | isolation source: 120 cm saprolite under Douglas fir tree site 2 hole 2 replicate 1 | place: USA:California | collected 2015-04-18 | reverse complement strand
GCGATGGCCGGGGTGCCGGTGACGTTGAACGGCATCCGAATTTGCCGCTCATAGGTTTTGGCGATGGTCTCGGCATCGTCGATGCGGCATGGCATGTCGAGGCTCGACAGCGTGATGGCGGCGTCGAGGTCGCGCATAGCGGCGGCGAATTCGGCGCACAGCGCGGTGCGCAATTGCTGCGCCTTGACGTAGTCGGCGGCCGGGATGAAGGCGCCGGGCAGCAGTTTGCGGCGGGTGATCTCGGCATAATCCTGCGGGCGTTCTTGCAGGTCGCGCTCATGCACCGCGTAGGCTTCGGCGATGTGGATGGTGCGGCCGCACGCCGTGTAGCGCTGCAGCGACGACAAACGGATCGGCTTCACCTCGGCGCCGAGCCGCCGCAGCACGTCGGCGGCGGCGACGATTGCGGCGCTCTGCTCGGGCGCAGCAATCATGTCTTCGTCGTAGAAATGGGCGATGAGGCCGATCCGCAGGCCTTTGACGCCGGCATTGAGCGCGGCGGTGAAGTCAACGGGCGGTCGCCGCACGCTCGCCGGGTCGGCCGGGTCATGGCCGGCGATGGCCTGCAGCATGATGGCGTTGTCCTCGACCGTGCGGGTCAGCGGCCCGACATGGTCGAGCGAGAAGGCGAGCGGGAAGACGCCGGCGCGGCTCACGGTGCCGTAGGTCGGCTTCATGCCGACAACGCCGCAGCAGGTGGCGGGATTGCGCACGGAGCCGCCGGTGTCGGTGCCGAGCGCACCCGGCGCTGTTCCGATCGCTACCGCGACGCCGGAGCCGCTCGATGAGCCGCCCGGATGAAGATCGAGATTCCACGGGTTGCAGGCGGCCGGCCACGGCAGTTCGCGCGTCGGCCCGCCGGTCGCGAACTCGTGCAGCGCCAGTTTGCCGAGCAGCACCGCGCCGGCCTCGCGCAGCTTGACGATCGCGGTTGCGTCGGAGGCAGCGCGATGACCGACACGCAGCTTGGAATGGCAGGTGGTCGGCATCCCGGCGACATCGAAAATGTCCTTGGTGGCGTAAGGCACGCCGTGCATCGGGGAGCGCCACGCGCCGCGCATGATCTCGGCCTCGGCCGCCTTCGCCTGTGCAATCGCAAGGTCTGCCGTCACCGCGATGTAGGCGTGGTAGACCGAATCCGTCGCGGCGATGCGCGCGATGAGCGCGTTCGTGAATTCGACCGGCGACAGCTTGCGGGCGCGGATCAGCCGCCCCGCCTCCGCAATGGTGAGGTAGGCGAGGTCGCTCACGTGCTGCCTCCGAACTTGGCTGCATCGAACATGACGGCAGGCTCGGTCACGGAGGAAAAATCATCCGGCAAGGGACCGAGGGAAGCGGCGCCGCGCGCCATCGCGGCGGCGACCGCTTCGGGATTGAGAGCGTAGGCGCGGTCAAGGCCGCGCGCCTGCGCGAGGGTACGGGTCCATTGCGCGGTGGAGTCGGTATCGGGCGTGTCGGTCATCTGCGTCCCCTCGACGACGGTGTCATGCAACGCGTGTTCAATCAGCGCGGCGCCAGCATCACGTTAGGATTTCAATGTTGACGGTTCAATCCCATTCCCCGACGGGGTTGCGTCGCAGGCCGAAATAGGGAGGATGGCGCAGAGGGGCCAGGAAACACCATGAGCGAGCGGGAAGACCTTGTGCTGGCCTACCGGATTCTCGCCGCCCATGGGGTGGTGGACGCCTATGGGCATGTCAGCCTGCGCACCGCGAAAAATCCGAACCGCTATCTGCTGGCGCGCGCCATGGCGCCCGAGCTCGTGACCGCAGACGATATTCTGGAGTTCGACCTCGACAGCAATCCGGTGAAAGACATCAAGGCCGCGCTTTATCTCGAACGCTACATTCACGGCGAGATCTTCAAGCAGCGGCCGCACATCAACGCCGTCGTGCACAACCACTCGCCTTCGGTCATCCCGTTCGGCGTCACCACAGTGCCGCTGCGGCCGCTGTTCAACACCGGCGCATTCATCGGCGAGGGCGTGCCGACTTTCGAGATCCGGGATTTCCAGGACAGCGGCGACCTCATCATCAAGACGCCGCATCTCGGCCACGCATTGGCGACGACGCTCGGCGCCAGGCCGGCCGCGCTGATGCGCGGGCACGGCGCCGTGGTGGTCGGCGAAAGCCTGATGCTGGCGGTGGTGCGCAGCGTCTATCTCGAACTCTCCGCCAAGCTGCAGATGCAGGCGATGCTGATCGCCGGACCCGGCGGCCATGTGGTGTATCTCGACGAGCGCGAAGTGGCGGCAACCAGCGGCCGTCAGGTTTCCGCCGGCACCTGGAAACGCACGTGGGACCTGTGGTGCATCAAGGCGCGAGCGCAAATCGAAATGGAGCAGAAAGCAAAGCGGCGGCGCGGGAAATGAATACCGTGCGCACAATTGAATAACGAGGTTCTCGATGTCATCGCCATCCGATCTCGCCCGCTCGGGCACGCTGGAGGAGCTCTACGGCAAGCTCGACGAAGTCGGCATGGGGCCGGGCTGGAACAAGCCCACGCCATCGTTGTGGCCGGCGCCGCGCAAGACCCTGGTGCCGGCCCATTGGCAATACCAACTTGCCCGCGGCGCGCTCGACGCGGCCGGCCGGCTGATCAACACGGCGCTGGCCGAGCGGCGCAACCTCATCCTGGTCAATCCGGCCGAAGGCAACACCTACGGCACCGTGCGCACGCTGGTGGCTGCGTATCAGATGATCATGCCGGGCGAGTGGGCGCGGGTGCACCGCCATACGCCGAACGCGCTTCGCCTCATCCTCGATGCCGAGCCCGGCACCTACACGGAGGTCGACGGCGTCAACATCGCCATGGCGCCCGGCGATGTGCTGCTGACGCCGAACTGGTCGACCCACGGCCATGGCAATCAAAGCAAGGCATGCGCCTATTGGCTTGATTTTCTCGATGTGCCGCTGGTGCAGCTTCTGGAGCCGATGTTCTTCGAAGCTGCCGAAGACGACAGCAACGGGGCCGATGATTCCGGCCGCGCGCCGGCAGAGGCGGCGACGGACCAGCCCTTCGTGTTCACCCTACGGGATACGTTGCGCCGGCTGGGCGAGGCCAAGCCCGAACCCGGCGGGCCGTTCGGCACCCAGATCGAACTCGGCCACCCGGCGCTCGCCACCACGGCGCTCTACATGATGCGGCTCGCTCCCGGCGTTCGCACCGCGCCCTATCGCACTACGGCAAACAATATCTTCGCGGTGGTGCAGGGCGAAGGAGCATCCACGGTCGACGGCGAGCGGTTCGAATGGCGGCGCGGCGATGTCATCGCGGCGCCCGCCTGGCGCCCGCATTGGCATGAGGCAACGGACGACGCCATGCTGTTGCGCGTCACCGACGAGCCGGTGATGCAGCGCTTCGGTTGGTGGCGCGAGGAGCTGGCGGCGCGGTAAGGGCGCAGAGGAGTGATGATGATGTGGCGCTCACCCAGGACCGTTAGGCAATTGCAGCTAACCCGGCGGCTACTACCTCCCCCTGGAGGGGGGAGGTCGGCCCGCGCCAGCGGGCCGGGTGGGGGTGACAGCGCTTCAGCACACGCTGCATGGCCAGCATTTGCGGCATCGCCGTCACCCCACCCCGGACTGCCTTCGGCAGTCCGACCCTCCCCCTACAGGGGAGGGTGGCCGCATGCGATCGTTCTGCCGAAAAAATCGGCCGAGAAGAATCCAGCGTCACGTTTGGCGGCGATCGCCCTGACGGCCGCCGTCCTGCTGCCTTCGCCCTCCGCCTCAGCACAGGACTGGCCCGCCCATCTCGTGCGCATCGTGGTGCCCGCCGCTGCCGGCGGCTCCTCGGATGCGGCGGCGCGGCTCGTCACCAACCACTTCCAGGCGGTGTTCCGGCAGCCGTTCATCATCGAGAGCAAGCCCGGCAACGGCAATGCCCTGGGAGCGGCCTTCGTGGCGCAGGCCGAGCCCGACGGCCACACGCTGCTGCTCTCCAACTCCGCCTCGAACCTCACCGTGCCGCTGGTGGCCCGCAATGCCGGCTACGATCCGGTCGCGGGTTTCAGCCACATCGTCATGCTGACGAGCTCCCCCTATGTGTTTGCGGTCTATCCGGGGCTCCGGGTGAACACGCTCGCCGCGTTCGTCGCCAAGGCGCGGGCCGAAAAGCTCGCCTACACGGCCGCCAATCGCGGCGGGCTCGGCAATATGGGCGGCGAGTATTTCCAGCGGCTGGCGGGCATTTCGATGCAGCATGTGCCGTACCGGGGCGGCGGTCCGGCGGTTGCCGATGTCATTGCGGGCCATGTCCCGGCGATATTCTTGCCGCTGACCACGGTCGGCGAGTATGTGCGCAGCGGCGCGCTGGTCGCGCTGGCGGTCACGTCGAAGGCCCGCGTGCCGGTGCTGCCGGACGTGCCGACCTTCGCGGAAAGCGGCTATCCGGAACTGGTCATGGCCTCATGGTTCGGCCTGTCGGGGCCTAAGAAGCTCTCGCCCGACATCGCGGATCGCATCAACCGTGAGGCGCGCGCGTTCCTCAAGGAGCCGCAGATGCGCAAACTCGCGGAGAACGATGCCTCCGAACCGCTCGATGCGGACGCGGCGGGCTTCACCCGCTATGTGGCCGCCGAGGTGGCCCGCTGGGGCGAGGTGGTCCGCGCGCTCGATATCAAGGGCGAGGAGTAGCGGTTCTACTTCGCATAAACCTGATTTAAGATGGCCTCAATGTCGCTTGCGGGCAGGCCGCGACCGGTCCCGCCGGATGAGGGGAGAAACGCGCTGAATTTTTCGTTGCCGTTCATTGAGCGACCGATTGCGACCATTCTGCTCTCGGTTGGGCTGTTCCTGGCCGGCGCGGTGGCGTACCGATTCATGCCGGTCGCAGCGTTGCCCAACGTGGAGTTCCCGACCATCTATGTGTCAGCGAACCGGCCCGGGGCCGACCCCTCGACCATGGCGGCGACGGTGGCGGCGCCGCTGGAGCGGCGGCTCGGCGAAATCCCGGGCGTGATCGAATTGACCTCGACGAGTACGCTCGGCGCCTCGTCAATTTCGATCCTGTTCGATCTCGGCCGCAAGATCGACAGCGCCGCGCGCGACGTCCAGGCCGCGCTCAACGCCGCCGTCGCCGACCTGCCCGGCGACCTGCCAAGCCTGCCGACCTTTCGCAAGGCCAATCCGAACGGCGCGCCGATCCTGATCCTGGCGCTGACCTCCGACACGCTGGCGGCGAGCGCGATCTATGATGTGGCCGACACCGTGCTGGCGCAGCGCATTTCGCAGCTCGACGGCGTCGCCGAGGCTACAGTCAACGGTGCAGAGCAGCCGGCGATGCGCGTGCGCGTCAATCCGGTTGCGATCGCCTCCATGGGGCTGAGCATGGAGGATGTCCGCCTCGCGATCATCAATGCCAATGCGGCCGGCCCGCTCGGCGTGTTCGACAGCGACGGCGTCGCCCAGACGATCGCCACCAACGCCCAGATGCGCGACCCGCGCGAATACCGCGACATCGTCGTCAAGTCCCAGAACGGCGCCGTGACGCTGCTCGGCGACATCGCCAGCGTGGAACAGAGCACCCGCAACAGCCGCGCGGCAGCGTGGTTCAATGGGCAGCCCGCCATACTCATCAACATCACCAAGCAGGCCGACGCCAACGTGATCGAGACGGTCGACCGCATTTACGCGATGCTGCCGGAGCTCAAGCGCTGGGTGCCGGCCGGCATCCAGTTTTCGGTTTTGACCGACCGCACCCTGATGATCCGGGCGAGCGTGCGCGACATGCAGCTCACGCTCGGCGCCACCATCATCCTGGTGATGCTGGTGGTGTTCGTCTTCCTGCGCCGGTCGGCGCCGACCGTTGCGGTCGGGATCACGGTGCCGTTGTCGCTGTCGGGCACCTGCGCCGCCATGTGGTTTGCGGGTTTCTCGATCGACAACCTGTCGCTGATGGCGCTCGCGGTCTCGGTCGGCTTCGTGGTCGACGACGCCATCGTGATGATTGAAAACACCTTCCGCAACCTGGAACGCGGGATGTCGCCGATGCGCGCCGCAATCGCGAGCGCGCGCCAGATCAGCTTCACCGTCATCTCGATCAGCGTGTCGCTGGTCGCAGCATTCATTCCGATGCTGTTCATGGGCGGCCTCGCGGGGCGGATGTTTCGCGAGTTTTCGGTGACGCTGGTATTCGCCATCACGATCTCGACGTTCGCATCGCTGTCGGTGACGCCGATGATCTGTGCCCGTTTTCTGCGTGAGACGCCGGGCACCCCCTCTGGGAGGGGATGGTTCGACCGGCTGGTCGAGAATGCGCTGGCAGCGGTGCTCCGTCGCTACGGCATGAGCCTCCAGTTCGTCCTGCGCCACCAATTCCTGACCTTGGCGGCATTGGCCGCAACGATGGCGCTCACGGTGTACATGTATATCCACACGCCCAAAGGTTTCTTTCCGCCCGATGACAGCGGTTTCGTCGGCGCGTACGCGGGGGCATCGCAGGACATCTCGTTCCAGCAGATGACCGTGCTGGTGCAGCGCGCCGCCGAAATCGTGCAGGCCGATCCCGGTGTCGCCGCCGTCGGTTCCTCGGTCGGCGGCAGCGCCTGGAGCGGGACGGTCAATAACGGCCGCCTGTTCATCGGCCTCAAGCCGCCCGCCGAGCGCGGCGGCATGTCGACGTCAGCCATCGTGGACCGCATGCGGCTCGCAGTCGCCGATATACCGGGCCTGCGCGTCTTCATGTGGCCGGCGCAGCAGCTGCCCTATCTGGGCGGCCGTGCCAGCCAATCGCAATACCAGTTCACCCTGATGGATGCCGATACGGAGGAATTGTCGTTATGGCTGCCGCGGGTGCAGGACCGCATCCGTCGCATCCCCGGCATCATCGATGTCACCACCGATCGACAACTGGGCGGCCTGCAGGCCAATGTGGTGATAGACCGCTCGGCTGCGTCCCGGCTTGGCATCCAGGTCCAGGACATCGACAATGCGCTCAACAATGCGTTCTCGCAGCGCCAGATTTCGACCGTTTTCACCCAGCGCAACCAGTATCGCGTGATCCTTGAGATCGATCCGCAGTTTCAGCAGGATCCCGCAAACATCAATCGCGTTTTTGTCGGCGGCGGCACCGCCCAAGGCGTATCGCGCGGCGCCACCCAGGTGCCGCTCGCCGCCGTCGCGCGAGTTGAGAAATCCAACACGCCGCTGTCCGTCAATCACCAATCTCAATATCCGGCCGCGACCGTCACCTGGAACCTCACCGCCGATACCCCGCTCGAGACCGCCGCCAACGCCGTCATGCAGGCGATGGCCGAGATGCATTTGCCGGGTACGCTACGCACCGATTTTGCCGGCGACATGAAGGTGTTCCGCGACAGCGCCGCGTCGCAGGAATTGCTGATCCTGGCGGCGCTCGTGGCGGTCTATATCGTGCTCGGCGTGCTCTACGAGAGCCTCGCCCATCCGCTCACGATCATCTCGACCCTGCCGTCTGCGGGCCTCGGCGCCTTGCTGGCGCTGACCCTGTTCGGCGCCGAACTCACCATCATCGCCTTCATCGGTATCATCCTCTTGATCGGGATCGTCAAGAAGAACGGCATCATGCTGGTGGACTTCGCGCTTGCAGCGCAGCGTCACGGCGGCCGCACGCCCGAGCAGGCGATTCACGAGGCCTGTCTCCAGCGCTTCCGGCCGATCATCATGACCACGATGGCGGCGCTGCTTGGAGCGGTTCCGCTGGTGGTCGCCACCGGCACCGGCTCCGACCTGCGCCGCCCGCTCGGCATGACCATCATCGGCGGTCTTGCGGTGTCGCAGCTGCTGACGCTCTACACCACGCCAGTGGTGTATCTGCTGCTCGACCGGCTGCACCGCCGGCTGTGGGGAGAGTCGAACCTCAGGCCGTCCGTGCCCGGCGACGCCGCCGAGGCGCCGGCCGAGTGATCCCGCTCCATGCTCGCCGCCCCAATGGCCAATCCGTCTCACCGCTGGTCATTGACAGCTTTGCGTCGCGCGGGGGTGCGCGAAACCGTGAGCAACCGGCGGCAAGTCGCGCAATCGCAGTCGGCCGCTGATGCCATTGCAGGATTTCGTTGGCTTGCCCGACCCGGTCATAACTGGGTTTGCAGGCTTAAGGCAATAAGTTGTTCTTCTTAAGCCAATTTCTGCCGCGCACGTTAGCGGTGTCGCCAGTCATTATCGGAGTTCTTCCGCCCTGGCCCGAGCCGATTTTAACCGTCGCGCTTGCACCGCTAGACTTGACCTTTTTGGCGATGCCGGCTTCACCGTAAAAGGCAAAATTGAACGGCGGCGTGCCGATCGACAGGAGGCCTGGACTAGGAGTTGTCTGCATCCAAAATACCAGAGAGAATGCGGGTACGTGGGCAAGAAAATGGGTCTTCGTCGGCGTTTTGGCAACCAACCAAGTTTGAAACGACATCACGTGCTCGGCCCGACTGATAAGCGCGCCATTTTTGAGCCTCAATCTCGCGCCGAAATTGGGCTCGTCCATGACATTCAGCTGATCTGGCTTGTTGCTGGTGTGGACTCCGATGGCGTCCCACGGGTCGAGCAGTTCTCCGTAACCCCTCGAAGTGTAAAAAACATTCATGACAGGCACTTGCGCGGGAATCCACTTTCCGCAAGGTAACTGGGGATCGATCTTGCACGTCTCCATATATATGGGATCGCCATAAAATGGCAGATTTATCGTTCTGTCGATGCTGTCTAGCGCGGCCGAGTTGAACTCTTCTTTGAACTGAGAACCGTCGTCGTATTCGAAATTGATCATTTCATGAATCACGTTCTGCACTACGCCCACACTCCATGACTCCATATTGGCGGGACTTCCGCCGACGCCACTTTTCGGATCCGGATCGAACTTAACACCGAAGGTGTTTTGGGGTTCTGAAAGTCCACTGTGGAATTTGGCAAATCAGCGAGAATTCCCATGGATAGGCTCACTGCGTTCAGAGACATCCTGTACATGGGTCGCGCCAAGACCGTTTTGGGTTCAACCATTTTCAGGAGTAAGATGAGGATCGGTTGTCTCACATGGCCCAAGGCCGCCCCGATCCGACCGGACCGAAATGGGTCGGCCTACTGAGGCGCACCGGCCGCGCATACGCGCGCCGGCCAGGCGGTCGGCCAGCCGAACCTGACCCAGAGCTGAGATGCGCTGCACCTCAGCAACGCTTCCGGACTTGGAGATATAAGCGGACCAAATAGCCTCGCCGCGACCTTTTCGGCCCGTGACCAGGACTGTGTGAAAACTCAAACATCAGCGAGCGCGCTGACACGCGCCGCGGAGGGCCGAAGTCGACGTCGTTCCAAGATAGTTAGTTTTGGGCGCGCTTTCGCTCAGCTCGTCACAATGTCGCCGCTAGGAGAGACCTTTGGGAAAGTGTCGAAGTGGGCCTTATGCGCCGCCAAATCGTTTGACGCGACAGTTTTTGTGGTTCCTTCGCAGGCTTCAAGCATGAATAGAGATATCGTTTCCGCGTTATGAAGCTTCTGGAATTTCGTAAGCGACAGGAACTTGCCGTCACTCGCGTAAGCGTGATCGTCGATCTGAATGCCGGTCCCGTCGCGCGGGCCCACAAAATGGGTCATCTCGTGCAGAACTGTCCATTTCTTGTCGATGGCGGCCTGGCTCGCGAAGCCATTGGTTACGAAGACCGACTGGCCGGGCGCCTTGATGGTCTTGCCTTTCTCCACATAGATTTGGAATTGTTTTGTGGAAAGTTTGTTTCCGCCACGGACCGTCCAGCCAAGGTTAACACTGAATCAGGAGGACATCGGCCTTAACGTTTGCGCCCCCGGCCCCAACTGAACCGCTGATTGGTCCGTCGGTTACGTCTCGCGTACAGATGAAGCAGCGTGCCGCACCCGCGTTCCGCACAATGGCCATGGGCAACTTTCCTGAGGACGTTTCTCTGCAGTCCGCGTGGGGCTACGCTAACTTATTCCGGACGGACGGACAACGCACCGACATCAAACAGCACCGCAAAGGCTTGGAGGTCGCCGCCAAGACTAGCCTGGATTTCCACGGAGAAGAATCCCGCTAACGTAGGATTCGCTCAAGGATTCATTTGACTCAAGAATTTGGCTGCTGGTGTTATCCAAAATGGTGCGCTGATAGCTCGATTGCGCGATGTCACTTAGCTGATCG
>WNFC01010887.1_pt1 | contig 10113 bp, 8 predicted proteins | sample 5400541 | NCBI WGS metagenome assembly WNFC01 (sample SAMN13153342, study PRJNA577476) | soil metagenome | isolation source: 120 cm saprolite under Douglas fir tree site 2 hole 2 replicate 1 | place: USA:California | collected 2015-04-18 | reverse complement strand
TGCGCACGCGGGCGCGCTCGCTCGGCGCGCCCACCCAGCTCGCGGCAAAGATCTTCGGCGCCGGCCGCGAGCTCTTGGAGCGCGAGACCGACGGCACGCGCTTTCGCCTCATCGGCATCGGCGTGTCCGGCCTGGCCGAAGCCGCGGATGCCGATCCGGCCGACCTGGTCGACCGCCAGGGCGAGCGCAGCAAGGCGGCCGAGCACGCAATTGACCGGCTGCGGGAAAAATTCGGCCGCGAGGCGGTCGTGATGGGCCGCGGGCTGGGTGAGAGCGACGATGACTAGCGGCGCGGCCTATCTTTCGGCCAGCCATCGCAACATGGAACGGCTCGGCATGCGCATCCGAGTCACCCGAGCGATCTGGACCGGATGTCCTGCGACCTCCTGATCCGCAACGGGCTCCTGTACGACGGCTCGGGCAGCGCCGGCGTCGCGGGCGACGTCGCGATCGCGGACGGCCGCATCGCAGCGATCGGGCGACCCCTGCCGGCCGATGGCGCGCGCATCATCGATGCGGCCGGCCTCGCGGTCGCGCCGGGCTTCATCGACATCAAGACGCATTCCGATTTCACGCTGCCGATCAATCCGAAGGCGGAAAGCAAGGTGCGCCAGGGCGTCACCACCGAGATCATCGGCCATTGCGGCTTTTCGGTCGCCCCGGTCCTGCCGGGCAAGGTCGAGCTGCTGCGCGATTACTTGAGTCCAAGCGCGCCGTGGCTGCCGTTCCGCGAGACCACCTTTCCCGATTATCTCGCGAGCTTCCCGGCGACCGCGGTCAATGCCGGCATGCTGGTCGGCCACAACACGCTGCGCCTGATGGTGATGGGCATGGCGGCGCGGCCGCCGACCGCGGCCGAGTTGGCGGCGATGATCGATCTTTTGGCACAGGCGCTCGACGCGGGCGCGCTCGGCCTGTCTTCCGGGCTGTTCACCGCGCCCGGCTCCTATGCGCGGCCCGACGAGATGGTGGCGCTCTGCAACGCGGTGAAGCGTTACAACGCCGGCTACTTCACGCACATCCGTGACGAGTCGAACAAGGTGCTCGAATCGGTCGAGGAGGCGATCGCGATCGCGCGCGATTGCGGCGTGCACGTCGAGATCGTGCATTTCAAATGTTCAGGCGTCGACAACTGGGGCACGGCGGCGCGCGTGCTCGACCGGCTGGCGCAGGCGCGCGCCGAGGGGCTCGACATCGATTGCGACGCCTATCCCTACACCGCGGGCAGCAACCCGCTCAAGAACCTGCTGCCGCAGTGGGTGCAGGCGGGCGGCGTCGCCGCCATGCTGGAGCGGCTCCCGCTCGCCGAGACGCGCACGCGCATCCGCGCCGACATCGCGCGCGACGGGCTCAACAACTGGGGCCGCCTGCCCTCGTGGGACGCCGTGCGCATCTCGGTCTCGCCGCACCTGCCGCAGCACGCCGGCCGCACCATCGCAGAGATCGCGGCCGCGCGCGGCGTCGACGACATCGACGCGCTGTGCGACCACCTCATCGCGGACAAGGGCGCGACGCGCGTGCTGGTGACGTCGATCTCGGAAGACGACGTGCGCGACATCGTGCGCTCGCCCGCGGCGCTCATCGGCTCCGACGGCAATTGCGTCGCGACCTACGGCACGGTGAGCCAGGGCCTGCCGCATCCGCGCTTCTACGGCACGTTTCCGCGCGTGATCGGCCACTATGTGGGCGAGCTTGCGCTGCTGCCGCTCGAAAGCGCCATCCACAAGATGACGGGCGCGACCGCGAAGGCGCTGCGCCTGCGCGACCGCGGCCTGTTGAAAGAAGGTTACTGCGCCGATATCGCGATCTTCGATCCCGTCGACTTCAGGGACCGCGCAACTTACGCCGATCCGCACCAGTATCCGAGCGGTGCGCGCACCACGGTGATCGTCAACGGCACCGTGGTGGTCGACAACGCCGCCCACACCGGCGCGCTGCCGGGCAGGGTGTTGCGGCGTGATCGCCATGGCGGGGTCGCGTAGGGTGGGCAAAGGCGCGTCAGCGCCGTGCCCACGCGGACACAGACAGCGTGGGCACGCTTCGCTTTGCCCACCCTACGATTCTCAGGATGAGGGCGGAGCGAACTCAGTGCCATGACGGCGCAAGCGCCGTCACTTGCACGCCGGGGCGTCCCTGATCTCCAGCTGGCTCATCTGGCCGGCGACGACGAACTCGCCGTAGTCGAGCGCGAGCGCGCGCGAGATGCCGTTCTCGTAGAGCTCGAAGCTGATCGAATAGACCGGCGTCTGCTCGCCCTTCTCCTTCTCGGCGCGGTCGAAATAGCTGATCGTGACCGGCCAGCGCGTGAGGCCGGCGAGCGCGGCCTGGCCCGCGGCCGCGTCGGTCGGCTGCTTCTCGTCGGGCTTGATCTCGCGGCCGATCACGGTGAGCGTGCTGTAGATCTTCTCGCCGGTCTCCGAGCCGTCGTAGACCGGCAGCTCCAGAATGCTCTTGCCCTCGCGCGCGGCCTCGATGATGCGCCGCATGTGCTCGGTCGGAAACACCATCGCGCGCTCGAGATCGAAGGATTTTTCCGCCGGCTTCGCAAGCTTCACGGTGACGCGCGCGTCGCTTCGATCGGCGTTGCCGTCGACCGCCTCGACCGGGAGCTGGTTGATGAAATTCTGCGAATTGAAGCGGAAGCGCTTGGCGCCGCCCTCCTCCCACGTGCTGGCGCGCAGATCGCTCAGCGCCGTCTTGCCCTCGCCGCTGTCGAGCTCCGAGACCTGGCGGAAATTGAGCGCATAGCCGTCGCAGGCGCTGCCGGAGAAATCGTAGAGAATGCGCCCGCGCACCGACCGCACCGGGCGCTTGCCCTGCGCGCGCAGGAGCGAAAGCTCGTAGACGGCGCGGTGCGGCGCGAGCACGACGCCCGCCGCCTGCGCCGGCGGGGCCGCGCCCGTGATCAGGAGCGATCCGACGGCGGCTGCGGCGGCCATCATGGTGCGTGTCATCATGGAGTGTGCCTCATCTTGCGCCCGTGCCGCGAACATAGGGCCCGAATCTCCGCCCTGCAACGCGCCGAGCCGCGGGCCCGACACCCGCTTGCGTCGCGCCGCATGAATGCCGCATGAATGACACGAACGGGTCGCTACGGGCGGCGGATCGCGGCAGGAGGACGTCATGACCGGAACGGTGGAGAGCAAGCTTGCGGAGCTGGGTATCGCGTTGCCGACGCCGGCCGCGCCCGTCGCCAACTATGTCGGCTTCGTGCGCACCGGCCGGCTGCTCATGGTGTCCGGCCAACTCTGTCTCGGCGATGACGGCAAGCTCGTGGCGCAGGGCAAGCTCGGCGCCGGCGTTTCCGTCGAGGACGGGCAGAAGGCCGCGCGCGCCTGCGCCATCAATCTGCTCGCCCAGGCCAAGGCGGCGCTCGGCGATCTCGACAAGGTCGCGCGCGTGGTGCGGCTCGGCGGCTTCATCAATTCGGCGCCGAGCTTCCTGGAAGGACCGAAGGTGATGAACGGCGCCTCCGATTTCATCGTGTCGGTGTTCGGCGACAAGGGCCGCCATGCGCGCACCACCGTGGGCGTCGCCGTGCTGCCGCTCGACGCCGCCGTCGAGGTCGAGGGCCTGTTCGAGGTGAAGTGAGTGCCCGATTGGCTGACCGCCCGGCCGATTGCCCATCGCGGCCTGCACGATGTTTCGCGCGGCGTTATCGAGAATACCGCGAGCGCGGTCGCGGCCGCGATCTCCGGCAACTACGGCATCGAGGTCGATCTGCAGATCAGCGCCGACGGCGAGGCCATCGTGCATCACGACGACGCGCTCGGCCGCCTCACCGAGGGCACGGGCAACCTCGCCGCCATGACGGCGACGCAGCTCAAGGCGGTCGCATTTCGCGCCACCGCCGACCGCATGATGACGCTGGGCGATCTGTGCGACCTCGTGCGCGGGCGCGCCACCCTGGTGCTCGAGCTCAAGAGCCGGTTCGAGCGCGACGCGCCGCTCGTCGCGCGCGTCGCCGAGGTGCTGGCGCGCTATGCCGGGCCGGTCGCCGCCATGTCGTTCGATCCCGCGATCGTCGCGGCGTTGCGCGAAAAGGCCCCTCGCCTGCCCCGCGGCATCATTTCCGAGCGCCGGTTCGATCACCCCGAATGGGACAAATTGCCGGGCTGGAAAAAACGCAGCATGGCCCATCTCCTGCATGGCGCCGCGACGCGTCCGCAGTTCGTCGCCTACCGGGTCGACGACCTGCCGGCGCCCGCCACCCTGGTGGCGCATTTTTTGGGCTTACCGATCCTGACCTGGACGGTGCGCACCGAGGCGCAGCGACAGCAGGCGAAACGATGGGCCGACCAGATGGTCTTCGAGGGTTTTTTGGCGTGACGCGGTCCGTACGGAAGAACGGCAGATGAGCACCGGCCTGCGCATCAGGATCCTGCCCGCGATCGGCGACATTCCGGCCGCCGCGTGGGATTCGTGCGCCAATCCGGCGGCTCATCCGGGGTCTTCAGAAACCCCCTTCAACCCATTCACCTCTCACGATTTCCTCTCTTCACTTGAAATCTCAAGTTCGGCCACGGCGCGCACCGGCTGGCAGCCCCAGCATCTCGCCGTGGAGGACGCGGAAGGCAACGTGCTGGGCGTGGCGCCCTGCTATCTGAAGTCCCATTCGCGCGGCGAATACGTCTTCGACCGCGGCTGGGCCGAGGCCTACGAGCGCGCCGGCGGCGACTACTATCCAAAACTTCAGGTCTCCGTCCCCTTCACGCCGGCGACCGGCCGACGCCTGCTCGCCGCTCCGGGCGACCGGCGCGACGAGGTCGAGGCCGCGCTGGCGCAGGGCCTCGTCGAGCTGTGCCGGCTGCGCGAAGCCTCCTCGGTGCACGTCACCTTCATGCCGGAGCGCGAGTGGGAGATCTGCGCGGCGCGCGGCTTCCTCAAGCGCAACGATCAGCAGTTCCACTGGGTGAACGCCGGCGGCTACGCCAGCTTCGACGATTTCGTCGCGGCGCTGGCGGCGCGCAAGCGCAAGGCGATCAAGCGCGAGCGGCGCGAGGCGGTGCAGAACGGCATCGCGATCGAATGGCTCACCGGCTCCGATCTCACCGAATCCGTCTGGGACGCGTTCTTCGCCTTCTACATCGAGACCGGCTCGCGCAAATGGGGCCGGCCCTATCTCACGCGCGACTTCTTCTCGCTGGTCAGCGAAAAGATGGCCGACAGGATCCTGCTGGTGATGGCGAAGCGCGCCGGCCGCTACGTCGCGGGCGCCATCAACTTCATCGGCTCGGAAACACTGTTCGGCCGCCATTGGGGCGCGGTCGAGCATCACCCGTTCCTGCATTTCGAGCTCTGCTATTACCAGGCGATCGATTTCGCCATCGCCAAAAAACTGCTGCGCGTCGAGGCCGGCGCGCAGGGCGAGCACAAGCTCGCGCGCGGCTATCTGCCGGTGACCACCTATTCGGCCCACTACATCGCCGATCCGGCGTTGCGGCGCGCGATCGACGATTATCTCGTGCGCGAGCGCGCCTATGTGGAGGCGGCCGGCCGCGAGCTCGGCGGCATGTCGCCCTTCCGCAAGGATTTTGCCGCCGAGGACGCGTAGCGAGCGCTGAGCTTCCGTCCCCTCCCCCGCGTGCGGGGGAGGGTCAGGGAGGGGGCAAGCGCCCTCGCCTCATTGCTCCGCGATGTTGTAAGAGTCTGATCGAGATCAGTTCGAGCGGAGGAGACGATGGCCAGCTACGACTCCAACAACCTCTTCGCAAAAATCCTGCGCGGCGATCTGCCGTCCCACAAGGTGTACGAGGACGACCGCGCCTTTGCGTTTCTCGACATCATGCCGCGCTCGCCCGGCCACACGCTGGTGATCCCGAAGGCGCCGGCGCGCAACATCCTCGACGTGAAGCCGGAGGATCTCGCCCACGTCATGGCGGTGGCGCAGAGGGTCGCGCAGGCCGCGATGAAGGTGTTTTCCGCCGACGGCGTGACCATCCAGCAGTTCAACGAGCCGGCCGGCGGCCAGGTGGTGTTTCACCTCCACGTGCACATCATTCCGCGCAAGGAGGGCGTGGCGCTCAAGCCGCCCGCGAGCGTGAAGGAAGAGCCGGCGGTGCTCTCCGATCAGGCGCTCAAGCTGGCGGCGGCGTTGAAGGGCGGGTGATGGCGAGGCGGCCGGGGAAGTCATATTTCAAGATTGACGACAGAGCCCCAATGGGGTACCATTCCTTTTCATGCGTCCGATATCTGTAATCGAGCTCGCGGGATATCGGCGTCGCGCAGAGGACTTACTGAGCCAGCCGGAACAAGATGCCGTCATTGATCTCATTGCCTACGAACCGACTTGCGGCGATCTCATTCCAGCAACTGGCGGACTCCGAAAAGTTCGGGTCGGTCGGGCCGGAATGGGCAAACGCGGCGGCGCACGGGTTGTCTATTTTTTTCACGACGCCGGAATTCCCATTCTGTTGCTTGCCATCTATGCAAAGAACGAAAAAAGCGATCTCAGCGCAGCGGATAAGAGGGAATTTTCGACACTGACAAAAAAGTTTGTGGCGCAATGGAGAAGAGAAAATGCCAACCCGAAAACCAAGCCGCCTCGCCGATGATATCCGCGCGAGTTTGCGCGAGGCTCTCGATCACGCCGGCGGCAAGCGAACGAAGGCCATTGTCCACAAAGTGACGCCGCGAGCCAGCGACGCAAGAGAAGCTCGCTTGAAGCTTGGCCTGTCGCAGCAAGACTTCGCAGCGTTTATCGGCACAGGAGTCGGAACGGTGCGCAAGTGGGAGTTGGGCACACGGCAGCCTTCCGGTGCAGCACGTACTCTGATCGCCTTAATCAAAACCGAGCCAAGAGCGGTACGGCGAGCCTTGGCGAAAGGACGTAACGCGGCGTAGCAAGCTGCGCGCCATTGAATTTCGTTTAAGGGCTTTTGAACGCAAAAACCTTTCGATTTAAAGAATGCATTGGGTATACCACCTGGCGCACCTTGATTTTTCCCGAAAAGTCTGACATACGCTGCGGCCCGATCGGCAAACGTGTCGATCGAAAACGAGGAATCCGATGCGCCGCATAGGCACATATATCGCGCTCAGCGCCGCCACCACCGCCCGGTCCGACCGATCGGGCGAATGGGCAGTCGTGCGCGCTGCCGTCGCGGGATTCCTATCATTACGCGAACTGACCCAACCAGGGTCGAGAAAACCGGATTAACCGGCGGCGGGCCGAAAAACCCTCCGCCACCAGGCAGGAGGGACCCGATGGGCCCGTAAACCTCTCAAGTCAACGAACCGAAACCGTATCGAACGCGCGCGTCCGCGACCGCGGCTGTGCGTCTTCGAACAACACCGATCTGCGTGCATGCGCGCGGCGTGAACCTGCGCGCGCGTGAACGACACGAACTGCTTTGCTGTTTGACATCGTGAACGTCCAGAATTGGACGGCGCTTGTGCCACCGCCCCCTTTTTGGGATGCGCAGCGGAAGCACCGTCCGTTTGTCAATTTGAAGTTTGGTTTCTCAATTTTTTGCCCCTGAAGCATTGTGGCGATGCAGCCGCCTTGTAAGCGGCAGAGCCGGTTTCGATTCCCGGCTGGGGCTCCACTTCGCTCCGGTAGTCCAATCGGCAGAGACACGTCGCTCAGACCGACGGTGGTGGGAGTTCGAATCTCCCCCGGAGCACCACTCGAGCCCGAGTAGCCCAACGGCAGAGGCCGCTGCCTCAAAAGCAGCTCATGTGCGGGTTCGACTCCCGCCTCGGGTACCACGCCCCTTGAGCCAGATGGGACGGCTGCGGTGTCACATGCCGCCATGACCGTGTTCGATCCACGGAGGGGGTACCAGTCCGAGCGTCGTTAGCTCAGCAGCAGAGCACTCGCGCGACATGCGAGAGGTCCGGTGGGCAGCACACCGACGACGCACCAACACGTGCCTGTAGCTCAATGGCAGAGCAATCGCTCGATAAGCGATCGACGCTGGTTCGATTCCAGACCGGCACACCAACACGAGGAGAGCCATCATGCTCGACGGCAAACGCCGTCTCCGGACGCATGACCGGAGCGGCAAACGGACGAGACTTTTAATCTCGCGGCGCGCGAGCGCCTTCGTGGGTTCGAGTCCCACTGCGTCCTCCATGGACACCTAGCTTAATGGGCAGAGCGGCCGGCTCTTAACCGGTCAGGTCCCGGATCGTTGCCGGGGGTGTCCGCCATTTCGTGCATCTACCCCAATGGCAGAGGGGTCGCGTTGAGAGCGCGTTCAGTCCGGGTTCGAGTCCCGGGATGCACACCATTTCCGGCGCCGTTACGCATCAGGTGAAGCGGCCTGCCTGTCGAGCAGGTGAGGCGGGATCGTTCCCCGCACGGCGCGCCAATCTCGTCGCGTAGCTCAAGCGGAAGAGCACAGGCATCCGAAGCCTGAGGCTGGGTGTTCGAGCCACCCCGCGACGGCCATTCCTTTCTTGCAGCGTGGAGCAGCGGCAGCTCGTCTGGCCCATACCCAGAAGGTCGTCCGTTCGAATCGGATCGCTGCAACCAATCTTGGGAAGTGCCAATAAGGACAGGCTGGTGCCGTCGCTGCGCTGTAAACGCAGTCCCTATGGGCAGGAGGTTCGATTCCGTCCACTTCCCACGCGGGCATAGCTTGAAGGTCAAGCATCGGAGCGCCACTCCGACGTCTCGGTTTCGATTACCGATGTCCGCGCCAATTCGCCTCGTAAGCTGATCTGGTGAAAGCGCCGCGCCGAAAACGCGGAGAGCGTGGCTCGAAACCACGACGAGGCACCATTTGGGCCGAGCAGAAGGCTGCACCGATGCCTTGCAAGCAACGGGAGCCGGGGGCAGTACCCGGTCGGTCCACCAGATCATTCCGGTCAACCGCACTGGGTGTGTGGACCTGGCTGTTAACCAGGCGGCGGCAGGTTCGAATCCTGCGACCGGAGCCAATCGCGCATCGTGGGCACGTAGCCGACGCCGGCTACGAACCGGTGATCCGTAAACGGAGCTGAGAATGCAGGTTCGACTCCTGCCGTGCCCTCCATCGCGCATGACATGCGCCGACGAATACCGACAGGGTGAAGCTCGTGCAGAAGAGCCCCGCGCTTGGAACGCGGAGGACGGTGGGCGGAGCACCGCACCCTGACCAGTTGATGCCGCTCCACGTTCCGGTGGCCGAACGGAGAGGCTCCGGTCTTCTAAACCGGCACATGCGGGTTCGAATCCTGCCCGGAACGCCAATTCGGAAAGACAATTCGGAGAGCTAATCCGCCGGGGCGCGGACGCGGTTTGCTAAACCGTCGGTGCCTTCGGGCATGTGAATCGTGCTCACAGCTCTCCGCCATGCGGGTCTGGTATAGACGGATGTGCCCCGGTCTTCCAAACCGGAGAGGCGAGATCGATGCTCGCGGCCCGCTCCAATTTTCCCGCCATCGCCTGGCGATAAGGGTACGGGACTTTCAATCCCGGACATCGCGGGTTTGATTCCCGCTGGCGGGACCAATTGCCCCTTGGCCGAGCGGCGAGGCGACGGACTTTGACTCCGTCGAGCCCGGTTCGACTCCGGGAGGGGCTGCCAACATTTGCGCTTGGTAGGTTGGGTCGAGCTGTTGCGAGACCCAACATCTCAAACGCGGGCTGTGTTGGGTCTCGCTGCGCTCGACCCAACCTACGAGCTCGCATCTCTAGCTCAATCGGCAGAGCTCTCCGCTCATAACGGAGAGGGTCCAGGTTCGAGTCCTGGGAGATGCATCATCCATGGAGGGCGCCGCTGGAGCGGCCGGCAATCGGTCTCGAAAACCGAGGAGTCCGCAAGGACGGAGGTTCGAACCCTCAGCCCTCCGCCACTTGCTTCGTAGGGTGGGTTGAGGCCGAAGGCCGAAACCCACCGGCTGCGTTGCCGCGCGTCCGCGGTGGGTTTCGCTTCGCTCAACCCACCCTACGAGTCTCGTTTCCCTGCGGTAGTTCAGCGGCCAAGAACGCCTGAATGTGGCTCAGGAGGTCGGCGGTTCGACTCCGCCCCCAGGGACCAACTTTACATTCAGGGGAGTAGCTCAGCGGCAGAGCGGCGGTCTCCAAAACCGCGTCGGCGCGGGTTCGATCCCTGCCTCCCCTGCCAGATGCCTGGACGTTCACGATGTCGTAGCCCGCATGGAGCGAAGCGGAATGCGGGGAAA
>WNFC01010883.1_pt1 | contig 10114 bp, 11 predicted proteins | sample 5400541 | NCBI WGS metagenome assembly WNFC01 (sample SAMN13153342, study PRJNA577476) | soil metagenome | isolation source: 120 cm saprolite under Douglas fir tree site 2 hole 2 replicate 1 | place: USA:California | collected 2015-04-18 | reverse complement strand
CGACCGGGTGCGCACCATTGCCGACGGGGTGAAGCCCTCCGAATACGGCCGCCGCGAGGTCTATCGCGCGCATACGGCGCTGAAGCGGCTCGGACCGGTCACCGTACCGCGGGAGTTTCTGTTGATGGATCGCGCGGCGGTCGGGCTCGGCGCCGTGTTCTTGCACCTCGCGGCCGAACTCAATTTCCATCGGCTATTCGAGGGCGCGATCGCGGAGTTTTCGGTGGCCGAGGTCGACCGCCGCCAGACGGCGGCGCTCGGCGCGGCCGGGCTCGACGCCGCCGCGTGAAGCGGTTGCCGCAGATTGGCCTTTCGGCTAAGGCTTCGGCCATTGCAAATGGCGGCTGTAATATTTTCGGTTCAATGTGCGCGGCAGCCCTCGATTGATTTGAATCAACGGATATGCCCATAAACTGGGGTAGGAACTCGCAAGCTTACGGAGAACAGCGATGGCCGATCACGGCGCACCGAAATATTCGACGGCTCCGGGCAACGATTACGAACAGCACGAGGGGACCTACGGGAATTTTCTCGCGCTCGCCAAATGGGTCGTGATCGCGGCCGCCGTCATTCTCGTCTTGATGTTCGTTTTCCTCACCTGATTTCGATTTCGCGGCGTTTCCCTGCATGAAAATCGCCATCCCGGCGGAGACCGATCCCGCAGAGCCGCGCGTTGCGGCGACCCCCGACACCGTCAAGCGCATGGTCGCGATGGGCGCCGAGGTCGCGGTGGAGAAAGGCGCCGGGGAGCGGGCCGGCATCCTCGACAAGGACTTTCAGGGCGCGGGCGCCAAAGTCGCGAGCGGCGAGGATACGGTCGCCGGCGCCGACATCGTGCTGAAAGTGCGGCGGCCTTCGAAGGCCGAGCTTGCCGGCTACAAGCCCGGCACCATCGTCATCGCGATCATGGACCCTTTCGGCAACGAAGCGGCCCTCGCCGACATGGCGGGCGCCAAGGTCTCCGCCTTTGCGATGGAGCTGATGCCGCGCATTACGCGCGCGCAAGGAATGGACGTGCTTTCCTCGCAGGCCAACCTCGCCGGCTACCGCGCGGTGATCGATGCCGCCGCCGAATACGGCCGCGCGCTGCCGATGATGATGACGGCGGCGGGCACCGTTCCCGCCGCGCGCGCCTTCATCATGGGCGCCGGCGTCGCCGGTCTGCAGGCGATCGCGACCGTGCGCCGTCTCGGCGCGGTGGTGACCGCGACCGACGTGCGGCCCGCCGCGAAGGAGCAGGTGGAATCGCTCGGCGCGAAATTCGTCGCGGTCGAGGACGAGGAATTCAAGCAGGCCGAGACCGCCGCCGGTTACGCCAAGGAAATGTCCAAGGAATATCAGGCCAAGCAAGCGGCGCTGGTCGCCGCGCATATCGCCAAGCAAGACATCGTGATCACGACGGCGTTGATCCCGGGGCGGCCGGCGCCGAAGCTCGTCTCCAAGGCCATGGTGGAATCGATGAAGCCGGGCTCGGTAATCGTCGATCTCGCGGTCGAGCGCGGCGGCAATTGCGAGCTCGCAGAGCCCGATAAAGTGGTCGTGCATAACGGCGTGAAGGTCGTGGGCTTCCTCAACATGCCGGGACGGCTCGCCGCGACTTCGTCGGCGCTCTACGCGAAGAACCTCGTCGCCTTCCTCGACGTGCTCGTCAAAGAAAAGAAATTGAGCGTGCCGTGGGAGGACGAAATCGTTAAGGCGACCCTGCTCACGCGCGACGGCGCGGTGGTGCATCCGAACTTCAAGCCGAAAGGAGCCGCGTGATGGGCGAAATGGCGGTGGTCGATCCCTTCGTCTTCCGGCTCTCGATTTTCGTGCTCGCGGTGTTCGTCGGCTATTACGTCGTGTGGTCGGTGACGCCGGCGTTGCACACGCCGCTGATGTCGGTGACCAACGCGATCTCCTCGGTGATCGTGGTGGGCGCGCTGTTGGCGGTCGGCGTCTCGGTCGCCGGTGACGAAACGGCGTCGTGGTGGGCGCGCGGCCTCGGCTTCGCGGCGCTTGCGATGGCGTCGGTCAACATCTTCGGCGGCTTCCTCGTCACCCAGCGGATGCTGTCGATGTATCAGAAGAAAAAGAAATGAGCGTCATGTCCGAAAGGCGTTTTCTCCCCGTCACCCTGAGGTGCTGGGCGGAAAGCCGAGCCTCGAAGGGCGACGGCCCGAGCCGATCATCCTTCGAGGCTCGCTCGCTGCGCTCACTCGGTCCTCAGGATGACGGCGCACGGGAGTGTGGGCGATGAGCGGAAATCTCGTCGCGCTGCTCTATCTCGTCGCCGGCGTCTTGTTCATTCTGGCGCTGCGCGGGCTTTCCAACCCGGAAAGCTCGCGGCGCGGCAATCTGTTCGGCATGGCCGGCATGGCGATCGCGATCGTCACCACGCTCGCCGCCTCGCCGCCCGCCGGCCCGATCGGCTGGGCGCTGGTGGGGGGCGGGCTCGCGATCGGCGGCGGCACCGGCGCGGTGATCGCGCGGCGGATCGCGATGACGGCGATGCCGCAGCTCGTCGCCGCGTTCCATTCGCTCGTGGGCTTAGCTGCGGTGCTGGTCGCCGCCGGCGCGCTCTACGCGCCGCAGGCCTTCGGCATCGGCGCGCCCGGCGGCATTCACGGCCAGAGCCTCGTCGAAATGTCGATCGGCGCCGCGATCGGCGCGGTCACCTTCACCGGCTCGGTGATCGCTTTCCTCAAGCTCAACGGCAACATGAGCGGCGCACCGATCATGCTGCCCGTGCGCCACGTCATCAACATCCTGATCGCGCTTGCGATTCTCGCCTCAATCGTGATGTTCGTGCGCACCGAGAGCCACGCCCTGTTCTGGGCGATCGCGCTCTTATCCTTCCTGATCGGCGTCTTGATCATCGTTCCGATCGGCGGCGCCGACATGCCGGTCGTGATCTCGATGCTGAATTCCTATTCCGGCTGGGCCGCGGCCGGCATCGGTTTCACGCTCGGCAACACGGCGCTGATCATCACCGGGGCGCTGGTCGGCTCCTCGGGCGCGATTCTGTCCTACATCATGTGCAAGGGCATGAACCGCAGCTTCTTCGCGGTGATCCTCGGCGGCTTTGGCGGCGAGACCGCGGGCCCGGCGGGCCGCATCGAGACGCGGCCGGTGAAGCAGGGATCGGCGGAAGACGCCGCCTTCATCATGAAGAATGCCTCGAAGGTGATCGTCGTGCCCGGCTACGGCATGGCGGTGGCGCAGGCGCAGCATGCGCTGCGCGAGATGGCCGACAAGCTGAAGCAAGAGGGCGTCGAGGTGAAATACGCAATCCACCCGGTGGCGGGCCGCATGCCCGGCCACATGAACGTGCTCCTGGCCGAGGCGAACGTGCCTTACGACGAGGTGTTCGAACTCGAGGACATCAATTCGGAATTCGCCCAGGCCGACGTCGCCTTCGTGATCGGCGCCAACGACGTGACCAATCCCGCCGCCAAGACCGATTCGAAATCGCCGATCTTCGGCATGCCCGTGCTCGACGTGGAAAAGGCGAAGACGGTCCTGTTCGTGAAGCGCGGCATGGGCTCGGGCTATGCCGGCGTCGAAAACGAGCTGTTCTTCCGCGACAATACGATGATGCTGTTTTCCGACGCGAAGAAGATGGTCGACAATATCGTGAAGGCGCTCTAGGCCGGATTTTTTGTCCGTCATGGCCGGGCTTGTCCCGGCCATGACGGCGTATTTGGCTAGCCCCACGGACCGCTTTTCGTTTGCGGCGGCGCCGGCTCGTTCCACGGGCCGGCTTTCGTGTCTTCGGAATCGGGCGCCGTTGTTTCATCCGCGCTTGCTTCCGGCGCCGGCAGCGCGATCGGCCCCGGGTCGTGGCCGCCGGCGAATTTCACCAGCGCCGCGACGCGCCGGTCGACCGAGGGATGGGTGTCGAAAAGGTTGCTGAAGCCCTCGCGCGGGTTGTCGAGGCACATCTCCATCACCGCCGAGGTCGCGCCCGGCAATTCGCCGCGCCCCTCGATCTTGCGCAATGCCGAGATCATCGCGTCGGGATTCTTGGTGAGCTCGACCGAGCCCGCGTCGGCGAGAAATTCGCGCGAGCGCGACAGCGCGAGGCGCACCACCACCGAAAGCAGCCAGGCGACGAGGATGAGCACGATGGCGATCAGAACCGCAACAATCGCGCCGCCGCCTTTACGGTCGCCGTTCGACCGACTAACGCGCCACGAACCGCCGGTCTGGAAGAACAGTCGAAAGACCATCTCGCCGAAGAACGAAACGACGCCGGCGATGATCATGGCGATCACCATCAGGCGCACGTCGCCGTTCCTGATGTGGGTGAGCTCGTGGCCGAGGACGGCTTCCAGCTCGTCTTTGTTAAGCGCCTTGATCAGGCCCGTCGTCACCGTGATCGAATATTGCTTCGGGTTCATGCCGGTGGAGAAGGCATTGAGCGCGTCCGATTGCATCACCTTGAGCTTGGGCATCGGGATGCCGCGCGAGATGCAAAGATTCTCGAGCCCATCCCATAGCTCCGGATAATCCGTGCGTGAGACGAGCTCGCCGCCGGTGAGCGCGTCGATCATCGACTGGTGGAAATAATAGGCGATGAGAATCCACGCGGCCGTGCCGAGCGTCGCCCACGGCAGTGCGGGCACGAAGTCGAGTTCCGCGCGCCAGACGATGGTCTGCAAATCCCCGCCGCCTGCAAGCAAGGCCTCGGCGACGAGCGCGCCGGCGAAGACGAGCACGTAGATGAGAAAGAACAGCCCGATCAGCAGGAACGCCGAGCGCACCCGGTTCCCGCGGATGTGCGTGTAAAGACCGTAGGCGGTTGCCATGGTCCGGTCCTTCGCCGTGTGCGGGCGCGACTACGCCTTAGAACTTCACACTCGGCGGCTGTTCGACCTGGCCGCGGTCGGTGCCAAGGTCGAAGAAGTCGCGCTGGCTGAATCCGAGCATGCCCGCGAACAGCGCCGCCGGAAAACGCTGGATGCCGGTGTTGTATTCCTGCACCGCGTTGTTGAAGAAGCGGCGGGCGGCGGCGATCTTGTTTTCGATGTCGGCTAATTCGTTCTGCAACTGCTGGAAGTTCGCGCTCGCCTTGAGGTCGGGATAGGCCTCGCCGAGCGCGAGCAGCCCGCGCAGGGCGCCGGTGAGCTGGTTCTCGGCGGCGGCGACCTGGCCGGGCGTCTGCGCGGCCATGGCGGCGTTGCGGGCCTGGACCACCGCGTCGAGCGTGCCGCGCTCGTGCGCCGCGTAACCCTTCACGGTTTCGATCAGATTGGGAATCAGGTCGTGCCGCTGCTTCAACTGCACGTCGATGTCGGCGAAGGCCTGATTGACGCGCTGTCTGAGCGTGACGAGCCCGTTATAAATGAAGACGGCGAGAACGATCAGAAAACCGACGACACCGAGAAAAATCCAACCTGAAGTCGACATGGACGTTGCTCTCCCGCGGCAGCGATCCCGCAAGCCTAGCGCATAATCGGCGTTTGCGCGCAACCCTGCGCGCCGCACGCGCGTCGCAACGGCGTGCTATCCAACGGCCATGGCGGCACTGAAATCCATTCTTGTGTTCCTGCTGGTCGGCTATGGCGCGATGGTCGCGCTCGCCTATTTCGCGCAGCGCGCGCTGATGTATTTCCCCGACCGCACGCGCACGGCGCCCGCGCTGGCGGGCCTGCCCGAGGCCGAAGAAGTCGTGATCGAAACCGCCGACGGCGAAAAACTGGTCGCCTGGCACGTAGCGGCGGCGGAAGGAAAGCCCGTGGTGCTCTATTTCCACGGCAATGGCGGCGCGCTGGTTCATCGCGTCGACCGCTTTCGCGGCTTGATCGCGAACGGCAACGGGCTCGTGGCGCTTTCCTATCGCGGCTATGGCGGCTCGAGCGGCAGCCCGAGCGAAGAAGGGCTGCTGGCCGACGCTGCCGCCGGCTATGCCTTCGCGGCCGCGCGTTATCCGGCGCAACGGATCGCGCTGTTCGGCGAATCGCTCGGCACCGGCGTCGCGATCTGGCTCGCGGCGGAAAAGCCGGTGGCGCGTCTTCTGTTGCAAGCGCCCTATACTTCGATCGTCGATGTCGCCGTCGCCGCCTATCCGTTCCTGCCGGTGCGGCTCCTGCTCAAGGACCGCTATCGCTCGGACGAGCGCGTCGGCGGCGTCACGGCTCCCGTGCTCGTCCTCCATGGCGAGCGCGACCGCGTCGTGCCGTTTCAATATGGCGAGCGGCTTTATGCGCTCATCCGCGCGCCGAAGAAGTTCGTGCGCTTTCCCGAGGGCGGCCATGTCGATCTCGACCGACAGGGCGCGCTCGATATCATCCGAAGCTTTCTCGCCGAGCCGGTGCGGTAGCAACCGCCTGCGGCGAAGATGGCGCTGCGCGCGGCGGATACGATCTTAGGCAAGCCGGAAATGAAAACGCGGGCCGGGGTTGAGCCCGCCCGCGCGCGATAGTTGCGTGGATTTGCGGATCAGCGATGCGAGCCGCCGCCACCGCCGCCGAAACCACCGCCGAAGCCGCCGCCACCGCCAAAGCCGCCGCCGCCACCGAAACCGCCGGGTCTGCCGCCGCGGCCGCCGGCCGCGCCGGGCACGATCTTCGGCTTCGAGGGCAGAAGTCCCTCGCGCTGCGCGCGCTTGCGCGCGAGCTTGCGCGCGCGGCGGATCGCTTCCGCCTTCTCGCGGGCGCGCTTCTCGGAGGGCTTTTCGTAGTGGCCGCGCAGCTTCATCTCGCGGAAAATCCCCTCGCGCTGCATTTTCTTCTTGAGCGCCTTGAGGGCTTGATCGACATTGTTGTCGCGAACGAGAACCTGCACGTGTCTTCCTCTTTTCAAGTTTAGGATCGGGTTTCGGCCGAGCACCCGCGGCAAGAGCGGCGGACCTCACCGAGCGCGCGGTGCGTAGCAGAAAAGGCCGGGAAAGTCCACTTTCCCCGCTCCGGCCCCACCGTTGCGGAAATGGCGCCCCAAAGCATAGTTTGCGGCCATGCGCATCACCGGCATTGCCGACATCGTCGTTCCGATCAAATCCTCGATCCGCAACGCCTTCATCGATTTCTCGGCGATGACCGCGAGCGTGGTTGCGATCTTCACCGATGTGGTCAGGAACGGGCGACCGGTGGTCGGCTTCGGCTTCAATTCGAACGGCCGCTATGCGCAGCAGGCGCTCCTGCGCGAGCGCTTCATTCCGCGTCTGAAACAGGCGCGGGCGAGCGAGCTGCACGATGAGCGCGGCCTGATCGATCCGGGCAAGGCCTGGGCCGCGATGATGCAGAACGAGAAGCCGGGCGGGCACGGCGAGCGATCGGTCGCGGTCGGTGTGCTCGACATGGCGCTGTGGGACGCGCTCGCGAAAGCGGAAGGCGTGCCGCTGTGGAAGCTCTTGGCCGATCGCTATAACGGCGGCAAGGCGGATGAATCGGCGTGGGTCTACGCCGCCGGCGGGTACTATTATCCCGGCGACGACGTGAAGAGCCTCGCCGCGGAGATGCGCGGTTATCTCGATCGCGGCTATTCCACCGTGAAGATGAAAATCGGCGGCGCTGATCTGGCGACCGACCTCAAGCGCATCGAAGCCGCCTTGCAGGTGCTCGGCGGACGCGGCGAGAATCTATGCGTCGATGCCAACGGACGCTTCGATTTCGACACGGCCGCCGCCTATGCCGATGCGATCGCACCGTTCAAGCTCTACTGGTACGAGGAGCCGGTGGATCCGTTGGATTATCTTTTGCACGCGGCGCTGGCGACGCGTTACGAGGGGGCGCTGGCGACCGGCGAGAACCTGTTCTCGATGCAAGACGCGCGCAACCTGATCCGCCACGGCGGCCTGAGATCCGACCGCGACATTTTGCAGTTCGACCCGGTGCTGTCTTACGGCCTCGTCGAGTATCTGCGAACGCTCGAGATGCTTTCGGTGCACGGCTGGTCGGCGCGGCGCTGCGTGCCGCATGGCGGCCATCAGTTCGCGCTCAATATCGCGGTCGGGCTCGGGCTCGGCGGGAACGAATCCTATCCGCAAGTATTCGCGCCTTTCGGCGGCTTCGCCGACGACACGCCGATTGAGGCTAGCCGGGTGAAGATGCCGCATATTCCCGGCGTCGGGTTCGAGGCGAAGAACGATCTCTACGCGGTGATGAAGCCGATGGCGGAGGCGGGGCCGGGCCATTGAGGCGAAATTATTTTTCCGTCTTCACCCGCGTCACGTGACCCATCTTGCGCCCCGGCCGCGCCTCGCGCTTGCCGTAGATATGCAAAACGGCGCCGGGCTCGGCGAGAATCCTCTTCCAGCCTTCGATCTCGTCGCCGATCAGGTTTGTCATTTCGATCTTGCCGAGGCGGCGCGGCTTGGCGAGCGGCCAGCCGGCGATCGCGCGGAGATGCTGCTCGAACTGACTCGTGCTGGCGCCGTCGATCGTCCAGTGCCCGGAATTGTGCACGCGCGGCGCGATTTCGTTGACGAGCAGCTGATGCTTGCCGTCTTTTTCGACCACGAACATCTCGACCGTAAGCACGCCGACATAGGACAGCTCGTCGGCGATTTTTTTGGCGATGCCGACGGCCTCCTTGGCGAGGGCAGCGGGCACGGAAGCCGGGACGAGCGAGCGGTGCAGGATGTGCTCGCGGTGGATGTTCTCGATCGGCTCATAGGCGGCGAAGCTGCCGTCGCGCCCGCGCGCGGCGATGACGGAAATCTCGCATTCGAAGTCGATGAAGCCCTCGAGAATCGCGGGAACTTCTCCCAACTCCTTCCAGGCCGCCGCCGCGTCGATGTCCCCTCTCACGATCACCTGTCCCTTGCCGTCGTAGCCGAGCCGCCGCGTCTTGAGCACGGCGGGCGGCTCGATCTGCACGACGGCGACGGAAATATCGACCTCGGAGCCGACTTCCGCGAACGGCGCGGTGCCGATGCCGAAATCGATGAGGAAGCTCTTTTCCGCGAGCCGGTCCTGCGTCGTCGCGAGGATCGCGGGGTCCGGCAAGACCACGCTTCGGTTGGTGACGAGAAAATCCGCCGTGTCGGCGGGCACGTTCTCGAACTCGTAGGTGATGAGGTCGACGCTTCGAGCGAAGCGCGTGAGCGAGTCGTCGTCGTCAAAGGGCGCGCAGGTTTTTTCGCTGGCGACGTCGAAGGCGCAGGAGTCGGGTTCGGGCGAGTAGACGTGGCTGCGGATGCCGAGGCGGGCGGCCGCCATGACCAGCATGCGGCCGAGCTGGCCGCCGCCGAGGATGCCGAGCGTCGATCCCGGCTTGAGTACGGGTAAATTGCCGGCCATGGCACCCGGTCAGTTCTTCGGGCGCTTGCCGACCGATGCGGTCTGGCGGCTGCGGAATTGATCGAGGCGCTTGGCGAGCTTGGTGTCGGAGAGCGCAAGCACGGCGGCGGCGAGGAGCGCGGCGTTGATTGCGCCGGGCTTGCCGATCGCGAGCGTGCCGACCGGAACTCCGGCCGGCATCTGCATGATGGAGAGCAGGCTGTCCTTGCCCTCGAGCGCCGTGGTGTTCATGGGCACGCCAAACACCGGAAGTGGAGTGAGGGAGGCGGTCATGCCGGGAAGATGCGCGGCGCCGCCGGCCCCCGCGATCACCACCTTGAAGCCCTTCTTGCGCGCGGACTTGGCGAATTTGAACAGGCGGTCGGGCGTGCGATGCGCCGACACGATCAGGCTTTCATGGCCGATGCCGAGCTCGTCGAGCGCCGCCGCCGCGAAGCGAAGCGTCTCCCAGTCGGATTGGCTGCCCATGACGATCGCGACCGGGCGCTTTCCTGCAGGCATTCTCGGGCACCCCCTGGCGCAAGAAAGCAGCGGATTATAGGAGTGGAAGGGGTGCTGGCAAGCCAGCAGTCAGCCAGTGGGGAATGGAGTTAATTTCATGAATCGGGGCCGCGAGGGTGCGCGCCGGAAGCCAGCGGGCGAAAAACGCGTCCGCGCGCGTCCGGCTCCGCGCGAGCCCGACACGGCGCCAGCGAAATCGAAATCGGGCGCGAGGCCGCGCGCGTTGCCGATGCGGCTTGCGGCCGATCTCGATGCGTTGAAGGAGGAACTGGCGCGGGCGCGGGCGCGCGTCGCCGAGCTCGAGTCACGCGTCGACGAGGATCCGCTGACCGGCCTCCTCAACCGGCGCGGCTTCGAGCGCGCGCTTGAGCGCGCGCTTGCTTATGTAC
>WNFC01018861.1_pt1 | contig 10115 bp, 8 predicted proteins | sample 5400541 | NCBI WGS metagenome assembly WNFC01 (sample SAMN13153342, study PRJNA577476) | soil metagenome | isolation source: 120 cm saprolite under Douglas fir tree site 2 hole 2 replicate 1 | place: USA:California | collected 2015-04-18 | reverse complement strand
AGGAGCGGATGATCGGGTGGTGGGTGGTTCGGTTGTGGCCGGTGGCGTGCTTGCCGGGAGAGTTGTCACAGCAGCCGACGTGACCGCATTCCTGGCACCATCGAAGGTGCACCCAGTCGCGCCTGCCGGCGGCGATGCATTCGACGCAACCGGGACCCGACGGCCCTACGTCCTTGATCTGGCCGATGTGCTTGCACGACCTGGCCATCTGACGAGATTCTGAAGCGACGCTGCTCGCGCGCGCATGTCTATTCATGTGGAGCGGTCGCCGCCATCTCTCCTGTCCACGGCGTATCGGCGCCGGGTCGCGATCAGCGCCTCGCCGCAGACGACGATCACGCAGATTCGCCTTCCGCCACCGGGTGCCGCGCGCCGGCGGAGAGCATCCAGGGAAGCGCGGCGAGAGCAAAGACGATGCCGGCACCCGCAGCTGCGAGAAACGGAATCGCAACGCCGAGCGCGAAGAGGGCTCCGCCCACCAGCGATCCGACCGCCGTGGCGCTGCTCAACGCCGTTCCGACGATGCCCTGAGCCTCAGCCCTGCGTTCCGCGACCGCGTCGGTCCCAGCGATCGGAGCTCCAGCCCGCGAGCGGCGTCGCCACCAGCAGCGGGAGCGCGAAGAGGGTGAACGAGAGGCCCACGACCGGGTCGCTCGCTCCGCGGGTGCGCATGTACAGGCTCCAGATCACGTCGTAGATGCCGATCAGCAGCCCGAGGCCGATCGACAGCGTGGCGACGGCGATCACGGCGGACCTCGCGCGTGACGGCCCGCTCATCGTGAGTCGCGGCATTTTGTCGGCGCGCGCGCGAGGTGACGTTCGCAGCGTCACGGCGATGACGGCCGCCGCCGCCAGCAGTGCCGCGCCCGTCACCGCGAAGACGGTCCAGCGTCCGAACACGGCAAGGAATCCGCCGATGGCCGGCCCGCCGATGAATCCGGCCTGCTGCGCGCCTGACACCCAGCCGTAGGCGCGGCCGAGGCTGGCGCGTGGAACGACGTCGGCCACCGCGGCGAGCTGGGCGGGGATGACCGCAGCGAAGCCGAGGCCCTGCACGATCCGCAGCACGATCAGCCACTCGATCGGCAGCGGGATGATGAACGTGAGCGACGCCGCGGCGGCCACCACGAGGCCGCCGATCATCATCGCCTTCGCGCCGACGCGTTCGGCAAGGATCCCTGCAGGCCATTGGCCGATGGCCTGCGCGACCAGCGCCGCTCCGACGATGACCCCGACCAGTCCGTAGGATGCGCCGCGCTCGCGGAGGTAAAGCGGAAGGATCGGCAGCAGCGATCCGATGCCCGTGCCGGACACGAAAATGCCGGCGACGATTCCAAAAAGAGCAGAACGGCTCTCAGATTGGCGCACCCCGGCAAGCCTAAGCTCTAGCGAACTGACCTCGTGGTGGCAGGCGGCAAGGAGGTAGCAGAGTGAAGTGGATCACGCGCAAGAACGCCAGCGTTGATCGCATCGCATGTCCGTGGCTCATCAAGCGCTTCGTCGATGCGGACGCTGAATTCCTCTATGTACCCGCTGACGAGGTTATGGCCGTCGCGGCGCGTGAGGGCGCGACGCCCTACGACGTCAAGAACGTCGAGCTCGGCCACGTCGATGGACGCTGCAGCTTCGAGTCGATCATGGTCAAGTACGGGCTGGACGATCCGGGCTTGAAGAGATTGGCGCAGATCGTTCACGGCGCCGACGTGAAAGCGGACCGCGCGGCCTGCCCGGAGGCGGCAGGCCTGTACGCGATCGCCAACGGATTCGCGTTGGTGCACGGCGACGACGACCACGCGAAGATCGAGCTCGAGACGCCGATGTACGACGCCCTCTACACATGGTGCCAGGCCGAGGTTGGATCAGGCCGCCTCGGGTAGCGCCAACGGCGCCCTGGTCGGGCGCGGCACTCGGATCACAAACAGCGCGAGCAGAAAGCCGGCGAGCGCGATGGGCACGCCGAGCTCGAACGCGGTCGTGAACCCGGCGGTGAGCGCGCTGTTGATCAGCGCGTGGGTCGGCCGGGCTCCTGCGAGGTGATCGGTGGTCACGTTGGAGGCAACCGTGCCGAGTACGGCGAGCCCGATCGAACCGCCCAGCTGCTGACTCACGTTCAGCACCGCGGAGGCGAGGCCGGACTCATGCCGCTCTGCGCCGGAGATCGCGACCACGGTGGTCGGGAAGAAGATGAGCCCGAGCCCTACTGATAGGACGGTGAGCGGGCCGAGAATGTCCGAAATGTAGCTCACGTGGTCGCCTATTCGCGACAGCCAGAACAGGCCGCCGGCGACGGCGAGCGCTCCGACTGTCATTGGCATCCTTGGCCCGATGCGGCCCACGAGCCGCGAGGTGATCTGGGCCGTGATGACAACGCCCACTCCGAGCGGCAGGAATGCGAACCCTGCCTGCAGCGGGCTGTAACCGAGCACGTTCTGGACGATCTGGCTCAAGAAGAAGAGGACGGCGAGCGTTGTGGATCCAGCCACCATCCGCAGAGCGAAGGCGCCGCTGCGGTTCCGGTTCGCGAACACGCGAAGCGGCATAAGCGGCTGGCGGCTGCGGAGCTCGATGAGAAGGAATAGCACCAGCAGGGCGGCACCCACGCCGAGCGTCGCGACCGTCAGGTTGTCGGTCCAGGTGTGCGTGGCGGCGCGCGACAGTCCGTACACGAGAAGCGTCATGGCGCCGGTGACCGAGATCGCGCCGGGCAGATCGAGGCGGCCGTTGCGTGCTTCGGTAACCGGGAGCACGCGTGGTGCGACGACGGCCAGCGCCAGGGCGATTGGAACGTTGACGAAAAGGACCCACCGCCACGACAGGTAGTTGACGATGATGCCGCCGAGGATCAAGCCGATCGCGCCGCCGCTGCCGGCCGCACCGGCGTACACGCCGAGGGCGCGATTGCGCGCGGCGCCTTCCTGGAATGTGTCGGCGATCAAAGACAGCGCGGTGGGGGCGACGATGGCGCCGCCGGCGCCCTGCAGGACGCGGGCCGCGATGAGCCATGCCGATGTGGTCGCCAGCCCACCCGCGAACGAGCCGGCCGCGAACACCAGGACGCCCGCGATGAACATGCGCCGCCGGCCGTACAAATCGCCCGCGCGCCCGCCCAGCAGGAGCAGTCCGCCGAATGCGAGCGCGTAGCCGTTAACCACCCACTCGAGGTCAGTGGCGCTGAAATGAAGCGCGCGCTGCACCGAAGGCAGCGCCACGTTGACGATGGTCGTGTCGAGAACGACCATCAGCTGAGCGAACGCGATCACGAGGAGCGCGAGCGTGAGGTTGCGAGGCCGAGTCATGGCTTTGTTCTCCCGAACAATCCGCATGCGCAGGTACCGCGCGATGCCGACGAACCGGAACTGCCACAGCTCGTAGCGGGGGAAGGCGGGCGCGGCGATCTCGTAGTCGATGACCTCCGGATCTGTCAGCGTGTAGGCGCGGCCCATGTAGATGACCTCGCACGAGCCGGATGCAGCGACGTTGCGGTACCAGGCAGCGCTGTCGCCGAACGTGAGGGGCATGACGAAGCTGTCGCCGAAGCGGCGCATGCCGAGCGGCGTGGCGTACACCCGGCCCGTCTTGCGGCCGCGGTGACAGATCACCCCCACAATCCGCATCCAGCTCCGGCCCGCGATAAGGAGCACGAGCGGGTTGAGAAACCGGGCGACGAACCGAATGGCGTTCCGAGCTCCTGGGCTGAGCGTCAGCTGTTTCATGACCCAGAACAAGCAGAGCCCGGCGGCGATTATTCCCTTAAGCGGATAATTCCTTTAAGGGACGATTCGGGGTCAGCTCAGCTTCGTTTGTGCCGTCAGGATCACCCGCGTCAGCATGTCTGCGAGTGCCTTCCGCTCGGCGGAGGTCAGGGGGGCGAAGAACTCGTCCACCGCGGCGTCGAAGGCCTTCGTCGCACGCTTCTGGACGGTCCGGCCCCTGGCGGTCAGGTGCAGGGCGTACGAACGCCGGTCGGCGGGGTTGCGGCGCCGCTCGACGACCCCCTTTTTCTCGAGGTCGTCGATCAGCTCCACCACCGTGGTGCGATCGATTCCCAGCTGCTCTCCGAGCTCCTGCTGGGAGACAGGTCCTTCGCCGAGCAGGTTCATGACGCCGCACATCTGCACGGTCAGGCCGATCGGGTTCAGCCGGCGCTTGGCCAGCTCCTGACCCGTGCGGGCGGCGATCGTGATCAGCGCGCCGGGACGGTTGATGAGCGAGGGAGGAATCGGCATCTTTTCAGCATTATCCCCATTAGCCCGCCAGACTGATCCTCTCGCTGACGATCAGCCCGTCGACCGGTCGTGCTTTCCGAGGCCGGACGTTTATCGTGGACTGATGACGCACGTGCTGAGGGTCGTGGCCCGGCCGCAGTCCGAAGCGGCCACGGTGTACCGGCGGGCGATCGGCCGTCCGGACGCGATCGCACCCGGCATCGCGCCCCATCCCGAGTTCGACCTCGTCAATCACGGTGGCAAGACGATCGCCAGCCTGACCTTCGTCAGCTTCTATCTCAGCGGTGCTGCATGGCCGGCAAACGACAGGAAGTCGATCGACGCCGCGCTCGAGGCGGCGATGGCCGACTCAGGACTCAACAACGTGATGGCTCAGTACTTCGACGGCCTTCCGCCCCCATCGACAGCGATGCCCTCGCAGAGCGTGAGCCTGGTCGCGCCCGCGACCACGGACAACGTGGCCGTCGAATCGATCGTGGGGCAGATCGCGAATGGGAACTTCCTTGACGGGCTCGACCTCACTCGCTCGGTCGTCAACCTGATGCTTCCGCCTGGGATCGTGCTCGCGGACACAGGCGGAGCGGACTCGCTCCACGGATTGGGCGGGTACCACGGGTCTGTGCACGTGCGCGGCACCAACGTGTACTACGCGGTGGGCGCCTATTCGCAGGTCCTGGCGGACGGACGCCAGAACGGGATCGTTGCCTTCGACCAGCCCTGGAAGAACGTTGTCGCGACCTTCTTTCACGAGCTCAACGAGGTCAGGACCGACGCGAACGTGGACGACGCGATCAGCACCGGCAACGACGCGCTGCTCGGCTGGACATCGTCGCAGGGCTATGAGGTGGGGGACGAGCCGGTCTTCGAGGCGAGCGGAGACCTGTCACTGGTGTTCAAGGAGGTCCCGCTGGCGGATGGCAGCGGGACGGTCCCGGTCCAGCTCATGTGGTCCAACACTGTGCACGGACCGGAAGGTCCCGCTGACACACCAGAGGTCCCAGCGACCTGACCGCGACCGCTGCCGTCAAGCGAGTCGTGATCATGATCCAGGAGAACCACACGACCGACGCCTACTTCCGCGACCTTGCGCCATGGGGCGCCAACGTCGCGACCGGGTGGCCGACATCCGCGAACCCGCCACCGCAGCCGCCGTTCAGCCCGTACTACCCGCCGCATGACCGGCGCGCCTACTTCAACTGGCTGACGAAGGGCACGGCCGAGCATTCGCAGTACGACACCGTTGCCGACATCCCGTTCTATCTGTACCTGGCGATCACCGGCGCGTTCCTCGAGAACCACTGCGCGGGATACGGCACCAACTCCACGCCCAACCATCTGCTCTTGATCGGCGGGCAGAGTCCGACGCTCGGCAATCCGCCGCGGCGGTCGCAGCCGGTCTGGGACCTACCGTCGCTACCCGGCCTCGCTGAGGACCGCAAGGTCGGATGGCGGTGCTATGTGCCGCCGGATCACTTTCCGATCTCGTTCTATCAGCAGCTGAAGGCCTCGCCCAACGTCCTTCCGTCGTCGCAGTTCGTCGCGGATGCCAGGGCGGGCGGGCTACCGGCCCTTGTCTATCTGTGGCACCAGAGCGGGCAGGACGAGCACCCGCCAGCGAACATCACCGACGGCATGAACTTGATCTGGCAGTCCGTCGACGCGGTCGTTCAGGGCGGCGGGTGGGATGAAACGGTCTTCATGCTCACGTGGGACGACTGGGGCGGCTTCGACGACCACGTCGCCACGCCGGCCGTCGAGTACACACCGGACAACGTGCAGCTCGCGTTCGGGCCGCGCGTGCCGCTGCTCATGTTCGGCGGCCGCGTGAAGCCCGGAATCGACAGCCGGTGGTGCTCGCATGTCAGCGTGCCGCGAACGACGATTCAGCTGCTGGGCCTGGCGAACCTCGGCGTGCCCAGGCTGGATGGCGACGCCGGCCTGAGCGACCTGGTCGACCCGGCCATGAAAACGAATCCGCCGCCGCCTGCGTTCGGCACCCTGATCAAGTTTCCCGCTGCACCGAGCTCGACGCCGGCGGTGCATCCGCTTCCTCCGCGACCGCCTGGCGCACCCGCCCCGGTGGGGCCGGTGCTGCTGCGAAAGGGCAAGACTTTGCCGCCTCCGAACGACGCGCCGCTACCCCGTCAGCCCAAGCCGCCGGCCTAGATCAGCTCACAGCACCTCGGCGATCATCGAGGCCGCCCGCGCCGCCGTGCCGGTCTCGAGATCGAGGAAGCTGACCGGTCCTGACAGCACGGACTCGATCTCCGTCGCGAGCGTGTCCGGCGTGGCCGCCTCGAAATCCATGCAGCGCCCGGCCCGGTATCGCTGGAGTCGGTGCCTGACGTGGAAGTTCTGCTCGCAGTGATCGATGAGCGGGAAGTAGATGAACGGGCGTCGAGCGGCGACCAGCTCCATGGTCGTGCTCAGGCCGCCCTGGGTCAGAGCGATATCGCACGCGGCCAGGTGGAGGTTCAGGTCAGGCACGAACGCCCGCACCTCGACATCATCGATTTTCGTCAGGGACGCGGGATCGATGCGAGGGCCCGCGACGGCGATCATCCGCAGGTTGGGGATCCGTCGCTTCACGGCCGGGTACGCGCCCATGACCTTCTCCAGCAGATCGGTACCTACGCCCGAACCGCCCACCGAGGCGATGCATACGATCTCATCGTCCCCATAACCGAGGCTGCGGCGAAGGTCGGTGCGGTCGCCGAGCTGCTCGCGTTCCAGGCCCAGGATGTAGCCGCCGCTGAACTGGTAGTGGCGTTCGGTCCATTCACGGATCTCTGGCAGCCCTGGACCAAATGTGCCTGGGACGATGTCCTCCGGCCGGCCGATGAAGATCGCGCGGTCCCGAAGGCGAGGAAATCGCTCGATGTGCTCGATCATCTCGGCGTTGTAATCCGCAGCGAGAAACGCGTCGCGTTCGCCGAGGTTAGGCATCGGCAGCCACCCGACGAAATCCGTGAGCCAGGCATAAGCGGCCTGCTTGAGCTCTGGGTTTTCGTGCAGGTAGTGGTCGATCTCCCACGCCTCGTCCCCGATCCACAGGTCGTAGTCGCGCTCGCGAGCTACATCGAGAAACACCATGAAGTTGTGGAGCAGGATCTCGTCCATTCGCCGCCACGCCTCGAACACGTGCAGGCGGTGCGGCCCGGATTCCATCTCGATGTGTCTGGATTCGAGGGCGAGCTCCTTGCTGTTGGGATGGATCTTCTCGCCGTGCGCCGCGAGGACTCGCGTGACCGGGTCCTGCGCGAGCCACTCGATCTCGAGGCCCGGGACTTGCTTTCGCAGCTCGTCCGCGATCGCCACATCGCGGCGTGCATGTCCGAGGCCGATGGGAGAGGACACATAGAGGGCGCGGCGCGGGCGCTTCAGCGCGCGCCGCACCGCGGGCCGAGAAGGCGGGGGCAGCAGGAAGTCGCCCAGTGCAAGGTTCACGGCCACCGGATCGCGCAGGTGCGGCCCGTGCCCGGAGCCTTCCATCGTCAGGAGGCGACCGCCGGTCAGCTCGGCGAGAGCCATCCCGTTGGCGTGGAGAACGATCTCGTCCTCATCCCCGTGAATGACGAGCACCGGGCACGTGATTGCCCGCGCCAGCCGCTCCGATTCAGCCCGGTCGAGTCCCGCGGCGCGCTCTGTCGCGATCAGCACCTGCGGCGTCGTCTCGAGGCCCCAGTTGACCGCATCCTCGATGGGCTTGGTCGAGTGAGGCTCGGGAAACATGCTGCCGAAGAAGGTTTCGAGGAAGCCGCGATGATCCTGCAGCCAGTAGTTGGCGTTGAACTTCTGCCAGCTGTCGTATTCGTCGCGGATGTCATCGAAGGTGACGTTGACCGCGTCTCTAAGCGCCTGCCACGGCTCGAGCCGGACGCCGGGACCGATGAATGCGATCCGCGTTACGCGCTCTGGGTGTCGCGCCGCGATCATCAGCGCCCGCGCACCGGCCGACAGGCAGACCAGCGCTGCCGACCCGATGCCGCAGGCATCCATCACTGCCAGCGCGTCTGCGACGAACTCCTCATCGGAGTACGCCTCCGGCTCGACTGGCCGATCGGATCTGCCGTTGCCGCGTCCATCCATGACCAGCACGCGGCAATGGCTCGCCAGGTAGGGGATCTGTTGCTTCCAGTGGCGCGAGTGGATGATCGACCACGTCGGCAGGAGGAACACGGTCGGCTCGCCCTTGCCGTAGATCTCCCAGTGCAGGCGGACCCCTCCGCGCGTGGTGTAGCCATCCTGGACCGCCTCAATCGCTCTCATTGCATTCGGACCTATTAGTTTGGAAGGGCGGGCGGTGATGCAACCGCCCGCCCATGATGCAGGCCGGCTAGGGCCGGACTTCGTACACCAGGTTGAACGGTGTCTCGTTGATGCGGCGGAAGCGGGTGAATCCGGCGGCCGTCACGACGTCGCGGATCTTCTTCTCGCCGGCCTGAGCGCCCAGCGCGAGCCCGACCTCCTGGGACAGTGAGTTGGGGACGCAGAGGAACGTGGAGAACGCGTAGTACGCCCGCCCGACCGGGTTCAGGTTCTGCTCGACCGTGTCTCCGGCGATGGGCTCGACGATGAGCCAGGTGCCGTCGGCGGCCAGCGCCTGCTTGATGTGCTTGGCCACGCCGACCGGGTCGCCCATGTCGTGAAGCGAGTCGAAGACGGCGATGAGGTCGTAGCCCGAGCCGGGGAACGACGACGCGGACGCGACGTCGAATTGCAGGCGGTCGCTGAGGCCTGCGTCCTTGGCCTTCTTGCGGGCCAGCTCGATCGATTCCTTGTGGTAGTCGAAGCCGGTCACCTTCGAGCGCGGGTAGGCCTCGCCCATCAGTCGCGAGGACGCGCCCAGGCCACAGCCGATGTCGGCAATCCGCGCGCCGACGCGCAGCTTTTCCTCCACGCCGTCGAGCGCGGGGATCCAGGTTGAGACGAGGTTGGCGTTGTAGCCCGGGCGGAAGAACCGCTCGCAGCCCGTCGGCACGCCCGTGTCGTGCTGGTGCCATCCGAACCCGGCGCCCGTGCGGAAGCTGTCCTCGATCTGCCTCTCCGACTTGATAGTCGCGGTGGCCAGCTCGAACGCGCCGCACACGAAGGCTGGGCTGTTCTCGTCCGCCAGCGCCATCGCCTGCTCGGCAGGGAGCTCGTACCTCTGGGTCGCCGGGTCGTATGTCACGTAACCGCCGGCGGCCTGGGCGTTGAGCCACTCGCGGACGTAGCGCTCGGCCGTCCCGGTCTTCTCCGCCAGGTCGCCTGACGAGATCGGACCCGCGCCGGCCATCGCCCGGTAGAGCCCCAGCCGGTCACCGGCCACGATGAGCCCTGCGTTCACGGTCGCGCCGAGCTCGCCAATGACCTGGCCGAGGAACGCCATCAGCTTGTCCATGTCGGGAGCCTGAGTCTGCACTGCCATTTCGGCACCTCCAAGAATTGAGATGCGACGACCGTAGGTTCGGCGGGGCGGCATCGCATCAGGGGCCCCACCTAGTAGTTGGCGTGACAATTACGCCGTGCTCTTCGGCCGCGAAGACGAGGTACGCGTGGTGGGCCAGGCGCTGGCGGCGGCGCGGGTGGGCAAGAGCACCCGGCTCGTGATTCGGGGTGAGCCGGGCATCGGCAAGTCGGCGCTGCTCGAGCAGGCGATGGCGGACGCGGGGCCGATGCGGCTGCTCTCGGCGCACGGCGTCGAGTTCGAGGCGGACGTGCCTTTCGCGGGGCTTCACGAGCTGCTCGGGCCGGCGCTTCCTCTCGTCGACAAGCTGCCGCTGGTCCATGCCGCGGCCCTGCGATCGTCGCTCGGCCTCGGTGAGCGCATAGAGGCCGACCGGCTGATCGTCGGCGCCGCCGTGCTGGGCCTGATCTCCTCATACGCCGAGGACGGACCGCTGCTGT
>WNFC01010882.1_pt1 | contig 10115 bp, 10 predicted proteins | sample 5400541 | NCBI WGS metagenome assembly WNFC01 (sample SAMN13153342, study PRJNA577476) | soil metagenome | isolation source: 120 cm saprolite under Douglas fir tree site 2 hole 2 replicate 1 | place: USA:California | collected 2015-04-18 | reverse complement strand
GTCAAGGCCGGCATCATCGACCCGGCCAAGGTCACGCGCACCGCGCTGGAGAATGCCGCCAGCGTGGCCGGTATGATTCTGACCACCGAAGCGCTGGTCACCGACGCGCCCGAGAAGAAATCGGCCGCGCCGATGCCTGGCGGTGGCGGCGGAGACATGTACGACTAGGGCGTCGTCCGACTCGTCAAACCAATCGATTGGCCCCTTCCGCGACGTTGCGGGAGGGGCCAATTCGTGCCCGCCCGTTCACCTCATGCCTGCCGGCTCAGTCCGGAGTGAGCGGGACCGCCGTCCGACGCCGGGCGGCGTACTTTACAAACGTCTGGTAGCCGACCTGCCGCATGAGCTCAGCCGCGGCCGCCAGGTCGGCTGCGACTTCGTGCGGCGCATGCGCATCTGACCCGACCGTGGTCTGAACGCCCGCCTCGCGGCACGCCTGCAGCAGGTCCGGGTGCGGATAGATCTCGCCGACAGGCTTGCGCAGGCCAGCCGTATTGACTTCGACACATACCCCGGCCTGCGCAAGACGCGCGGCCAGCCGAACGTACGCCTCGGATTGATCTCGAGCCGGCCGGTGGCCGAACTTCTTGACCAGGTCCGCATGTCCGATCGTATCGAAGAGCCCCGTTTCAGCAGACGCGCCAACCAGATCGAAATAGCGCGCGTACAGTGCGTCGATATCCCATGCGTCAAACCTGCTCATGTTGCGCGCGTCGTCGAAGCCCCAGTCGTCGACAAAGTGCACGCTGCCGATCACGTAGTCCCAGTCGTAGTGGCGCAGGATGCCTTCCAGCTCGGCTTCATGGCCGGGGATAAAGTCGGCCTCGGTGGCCAGACGGATGGTGATGTCACCGGCGTAACGTCGCCGACAGCGCTCGACGTCTTCAATATAAAAATCGTGCTCCCACTCAGCCATGCCGAGCTGCGGATCGCGCCGATCGGGTGGCAGCCAGTACATGAAGAGGTGGTCGGAGAACCCCAGCTCGGTCAACCCGGCCGCGATGGCGTGTTCCACGTACCGTTCCATCGGCCCGGTGGCGTGGCCGCAGCGAGCGGTGTGAACGTGGTAGTCGACCCGTGGCAAGCTCACGCTGCGTGCAAGCGTACGGCGTGACGCCCGCGTGACGCTTGGCCTGGCACTGGCGCTGCTCATCGTCGGCGCGCTGGCGACGTGGCGCGCGGCGCGGCCAGGCGGACCGTATCGCGCTGGGCCCTGGCCCGGGTTGACGCCAGCCGGCGCCGGGGTGCTCCTCGGGTGCGCGCTGCTGCTGGCCGGCGGCCAACTCATTTTTGAAATGCCGATGAGACCGCTGCCTGACCTACCCGTTCTGGCAGCGGTCGCCTTCGCCCCGCTTGCGCTGGCGACTCGACTGACGAAAATCCCAGGCGCGGCAGCGGCCGTCTGCGGGGCATACTTACTGCCGCGCAGCCTGCTCAGTTTGCTCGATCCCGGACAGGAGCCGCCGCCACTCCTGTTGGTCCCGGCGCTGGTGTTCGAGGTGAGCCAGTCGCTCCGCGCAGCCGACCTGCCGAACCTCGTCCGCCTCTGGCGGGGCACCCAGCATGCGTGGCGCAAGCGCGATCGCAACTCGCGCCAGCCGGGGCCGTTGCGCGCGTCAATCGCAGGCGCACTGTTCGGCCTGACGCTCGCCGTGCTCGAGCCGTCTTTCGTCGTGCTGCTCGGCGCCGATCCCGCGACCTGGTCAGGACCAGCCGTGATCGTGGCCGGCGCGTTCTGCACGACGATGTGCGCGCTCCTGGGCCTCAGCGTAGCAACTGGAAATCGTCCCGCGCCTCAGCGTCCGAGGTAGAGGATCGTGATCGCCAGCAATGCCCACACCGCGACCGCGGCGAGCAACGGCCGATCGCGGAAGAGCAAGTCTTCGGGCGAGGCGCCGATGTCACCCTCGCGCACCAGGAACAGGTAGCGGAACACGCCGTACAGCACGACCGGGATCGTCAGCATCATCGAATGATTGCGCGGCAAGTTTTCGGCTGAGAACGTGTACAGCGCATACGTCATCAGCGCCGCGCTGCTGACCACCAGGATCAACTGGTCGATGAAATCGAGCGAATACGACTCCAGGTTGCGCCGATGGCCAATTGCCGCCTCGACGCCGAGCGTCTCCAGCTCCGTCCGCCGTTTGCCCAACGCAATGAGCAGCGCCCCGAGCAGCGTGGCGATGTACAGCCAGGGCGAAATCGGCACGTCGATGGCGACCGCCCCGGCCGCGGCACGCAGCACGAAGCCACCGGCGATGCCAAAGATATCCAGCAATACGAGGTGCTTGAGAGTCGTGCTATAGACGGCGGTCAGCAGCCCGTACGCCAGGGTCAAGACGCCCAGGAGCGGGTTGACCATAAACGCACCAGCGACACCGACAACCGCCAGAATCAGCCCCAGACCAAGCGCGAATGGCACCGGCATCTGGCCGGCCGCGATGGGCCGCAAGCGTTTGGTCGGGTGAGCGCGATCGGCGTCGACGTCCATGACGTCGTTGAGCAGATAGCCCGCGCTGGACAGCGCGCAGAAGCAGGCAAACGCCGCCACCGAACGGATCAGCAGGCCGGGCTGCTGCAAGTTGAGCGTGAACGCCAGCGCAATGAAGACCAGGCCATTCTTCGGCCATTGCCGCGGACGCAGGGCGACCATCAGCGCGCGCGGCGTGGGCAGCGCACCGACCCGAGTTGGCGATACAGGACGGACAGCCTGACCCACGAATCAATTCTAGGGGTCAGGTGTCGCCCGCCCACATTCGGCAGGCCGAAATTGTGCTTGGCCGCGGACGCGACTGCCGTACGGCTCGGGGTTGCCAATCTGCACCGTCGTCGGCGAGAGCCGCGGCGGCAACTGAGCCGATGCCTTTGATAGCCTCGGTGGGCGGCGCGACGCTCGCGGTCGAAGGTGGCGCGCCAGGTGGCCCTGGCGGCGCCACGGTCAGCCTGCGCGTGGACGACATTCAGCGCGTGGTGCACGACCTGCGGACCAGGGGTGCGACCGTCACCGACGTTGACGCTGGCGCGCACGAGCGTCGCGCCAAACTGACCGACCCAGCCGGCAATCAGCTGATGCTCTACGAGCCCGCGTAACCAACCTTGCCGGCGATCAGCTGGTGACGCGTAACCGTACCGGTAAGTAGATTGCTGCTTTCCCGCGCGGCCGTAATGTATCACAATAGAACGATTCGACCTCGCTCCGCGCTCGAAGGAGTTCAATCAGCTCATGGCCAAAATCGTGCTGGGCATCGGAACCTCCCACACACCGCTGCTGTCGCTGCCGCCCGAAATGTGGCCCGAGTACGCCAGAGGCGACGAGCGCAATCCCGAGCTGTCCTATCCGCCACACGGGCACGTCATGTCCTTTCCACAAGCCGTCGAGACTCTGAAGGCCGAAGGAAAGTCTCGCTACGATGGCCCTGAGCCGTTCGTCGACCAGGCAAAAAAGTTCAAAAAAGCGCTCGACACGCTGGCCAGCACCCTCCAGGGCGCTGACCCGGACGTCACCGTCATCATCAGCGACGACCAGGACGAGTGGTTCTACGAGCACAACATGCCGCGCTTCGCCGTCTACTGGGGCGACAGCGCACCGCTCATCCCGCGATCGCTGGTTTCAGGCGCAGGCGAGATGGCCACGCGCATCGCCGCCGGCTATGGTGATGTACCGATGGATGTGCCAATCGCCAGTCACTTCGGCCGCTACCTGGTCGAATATTTGAGCGATCACGACTTCGATGTGGCGCACTTCACCCACATCCAGCAGCCGTACGGCGGCCGCGTGGCCCGCCGTTACCCGACGCCCGACGGGGAGCTCAACTCCGTGCGCGAAACCCCGTCACACGATCAGGGGCTGCCGCACGGATTCGCATTTATCGTCAAGCGGTTGTTCAACAACCAGCCGCGGCCGATCTTGCCGGTCTTTCAGAACACGTGCTACCCGCCCAACCAGCCCAGCGCCAGGCGCTCGTACCAGTTGGGCCAGCAGATCGCCGCGGCGATCAAGGCCTGGGATGAACCCGCGCGGGTCGCGGTCATCGCGTCAGGTGGTCTGAGCCACTTTGTCGTCGACGAAGAGCTGGACCGCAAGATTATCAATGGGTTGGAGCAAAAGGACGCCGAGACCTTGAAGTCGCTGCCGAAAGAAAGGCTGTACTCGGCGACGTCTGAGTCGCTCAACTGGGTCGCCGTGGGCGGCGTGATGGAGAAGGAACCGTTGCAGTTCGAGCTGGTCGACTACGTGCCGGTCTATCGCACCCCGGCGAACACGGGTGGCGGCTGGGCATTCGGGCGTTGGCAGTAAGTCGATGTTGAAGCCAGAGCAAAACCAGGCCTTGATGGAGGTCGGCCCGGGCACGCTGATGGGCGACCTGTTGCGCCGCTACTGGACGCCGTTTGCCGCCGCCGCGGAGATGGACGAGCAGCCGACCAAAGCCGTCCGCCTGATGGGCGAGGATCTGGTCCTGTACGAGGATGGCAGCGGCAATTACGGTCTGGTGGACCGGCATTGCCCGCATCGCCGCGCGGACCTGTCCTACGGCTGGGTCGAAGAGTGTGGCCTGCGCTGCAACTACCACGGTTGGAAATTCGACCATACCGGCAAGTGCATCGACCAGCCGTTTGAGGAGATCGCCCACCCGGACGCGCACTTCAAGGACCGCATCACGATCAAGTCCTATCCGGTCGAAGCACGCGCCGGGTTGTTGTGGGCGTATTTGGGTCCGCTGCCTGCGCCCGAAGTGCCGGTGTGGGAGCCGTTCACCTGGGGCAACGGCTTCGTCCAGATCGTGATGAGCGAGATTCCGTGCAACTGGTTCCAGTGTCAGGAGAACTCGATCGACCCGGTGCACTTCGAATGGCTGCACGACAACTGGGGTCAACGCTTGCGCGGTCAGACGAATGGCCAGAAGCCGCCGACGCACTTGCGGATCGCCTTCGACGAGTTCGAGTATGGCTTTACCTACCGTCGCATCCGCGAGGGCCAATCGGAGCAAGACGAGCTGTGGACGGTTGGCCGCGTTTGCCTGTGGCCGAACTGCCTGTTCACGGGTAATCACTTCGAGTGGCGCGTGCCGATCGACGACGGGCGCACCTTGAGCGTCGGCTGGTTCTTCGATCGTGTTCCCGAGGAGATGGAGCCTTTTCGTCAGGAGCGCATTCCGTACTGGTACGGGCCGATCAAGGACGAGCAAACCGGTCGCTGGATTGAGTCGCACGTGATGAATCAGGACTTCATCGCCTGGGTCGGCCAGGGCGGCGTGGCAGACCGCACCCAGGAACATCTGGGCGAAAGCGATCGCGGCATCATCTTGATGCGCAAGCGCATGCTCGAGGAGGCCGAGAAGATCAGAGCCGGCGGTGAGGCCAAGGGGACGATCCGCGACCCAAAGGCTGCCCGATTCGTGCAGCTGCCCATCGTCGGTCGCGATTTCTTCCTGGCTGGCTACTCGATGCGAGACGTAGGCGCAGGCAGCCCATTCCGCTATCCCAAGAACTTCTTCTTCCAGGCTGGCCAGCCCGAGGAGATCACCCAGGCGTATCGCGACGCGATGGGCATGTTGCCCGACGGCAGTCCACGACTCGTCCCCGTGTGACGCTCGTCGCCAGGACCTTGCCGAAACCGTGAATCGCAATGGTGGGCGGTCGGCTCGCGCGTCCGAAGACGTCGTGGCGCAGATTCTGGAGACCTTGTATTCCGCTGGGCTCAAGCCAGGTGAATGGCTGGGTACAGAGGCTGAGCTGGCGGAGCGCTTCAACGTCAGCCGCGTCACGATCCGCGACGCGGTCAGCGCTCTGGCCGCGCGCGGGTTGATCGACGTGCGGGTTGGCGCGCGCGGAGGTCTGCGCGTCGCGACCAGCGACCCCGATCGACTGATCGACGCGTTTTCGATTCAGCTGCGGCTGATGGGCTTGACCCGCGACGAGCTGTTCGAAGCCATGCTCGCCATCGAGCCGGTGACCGCTGCGCTCACGGCCGAACGCGCGACGGAGGCGCAGATTGGCGCGCTGCGCGAGCTTGTCGAGCAGTCGAAAGCGGCGTTCGACGATCCGGTCCAGTTCGCCCAGTTGGCGGTTGGCTTCCACCAGGCGCTGGCCGACATGTCCGGGAACAGGGCGCTCCGAGCATCCCTGGCTGCCCTGCGGTCGACACAGCTCGAGCACATGGGCCCGCCCACCACCCGGCCGATTGCCGAGCGCGTCGCGCGCCTGCACGAGAGCATCCTGCGCGCCATCGCCGCGCGCGATCCCGACCTGGCCCGCCAACGGATGGTGGACCACCTCGCCGCCGTCCGCGGCGCGAACGCGAACCAGAACGAAAGCGCAGCGCGGCTGATCGCCTCGGTCTAGCGCGAGGTAGAACCAAAGCGCGGCGCGGCTGGTCGCCTCGGTCTAGAGCGCGGCCTGGCGACCGTTGCCTTCGACCAGCACCTGCCGACGGTACAGCGAAAACGGCTGCTGGATCGGCGCGTCGTCGAACGAAAACAGCACGCCGACGGCGTCTGCGCTGTCGACGAGATGCTCGCGCCAGGCCCAGGTTGGCGCACAGAACGTATCGCCCGGTGCCCAGTCCAGCCGTTTGCCGGCGATGATGCTCGTGCCGCGACCTTCGATGACGTGATAGATGCGACTGGCGGTGTCACGTACCGCGCGTGTGTGCTCGCCCGGGCGAATCAGCTGAGCGTGCGCGCCAATCGTCGGCAGTGTCGGCCCACCCGTCAGCGGGTTGACATAGTCGAGCATGACACCTTCTTCCTCGAGACCGGCGTCGCCCGCGCGTTCCATCAGGTCAAGCGTCTCGCGCACGTCGTCGTAGCGGTAGTTCAGGATGGGCGAGTAATTGCCTGAGAACTGATCGCGGTGCGGACGGAAGCCACTGTTGTAACGGCCCTGCGAATCGTCCAGCTCGCGCGTAACCGGCTGGATCTGGTACCCGTCGCCCAACTCTTCGTAGAACATGGCGTTCAACGCCAGGACGAAGGGCATATCCAATCCGTCGAGCCACATCATTGGCTCGTCGGTCTCATTGCCGTGGTCGTGCCACGCCCAGTTGGGCGTGGTGACAAAGTCGCCTGGCCGCATCAGCGTTTTTTCGCCCGAGACGGTGGTATAGGCGCCCGTACCCTCGACCACGACGCGGAGCGCAGACGGCACGTGGCGATGGGTCGGCGCGATTTCGCCGGGCATGATCAGCTGGATACCGCTGAAGAGCGTCTGCGTCGCGCCCGGGCTGCCGTTGAGGCCCGGGTTCAGGTACATCAGCACGCGCCGCTCAGCTTCTTCGGCCGAAATGCGTCGCCCGGCTTCGAGGATGCGCGGGCGCACGTCCGACCACTTCCAGATGTGGGGCACGATCTCAGTCTTGGGCTCGGCGGTGAAGGCGTCGCCGAGGACCAGCCAGAGCGGCTTCAGCCAGAGCTGACGTAGCTCATCGAGGTCGAGGCCGGCGGTGTTCTGGCTACCAGGGCCGCTGCGCTTGGCTCGGGCGGGTGTCTCAATGGCCACGGCGGGGTGCCCTCCTGTTGGGCAGATCGTAACTCACCAGGAGTTCCCTCTAACCTCAGGGGATGCGTCCACGGCGACCGTACCTGTTCTTCGGCCTGGCGGCGGTCAGCCTGCTGATGTTCTCGATCGACAGCACCGTCGTCTCGGTCGCCCTGCCGAACATGCAGGCCGACCTGCAGACGTCGCTGGTCTGGCTGGGCTGGACGCTGACCGGCTACATGCTCACCTTTACCGCGGTCATGCCCCTGGCCGGCAAGTTGAGCGAATCGTTCGGCCGCATGCGCCTCTTCATCGTATGCGTGTTCCTGTTCACGCTCGGCTCGCTGCTGTGCGGCGTGGCGCCCAACATCTACGTCCTGATCGGTTGCCGCGTTATCCAGGCCCTCGGCGGTGGCGGTTTTCTGCCCATCGCAGCGGGTATCGTCGCGCGCGAGTTCCCGACCAACCGCAACCGCATGATCGGTATGTTCAGCAGCATCTTCCCGCTCGGCGGCATCATCGGACCGAACCTGGGCGGGTTCATTGTCGAGCACTGGTCGTGGCGCGAGGTGTTCCTGATCAACGTCCCGACCGGCATCGTGGTGCTGGTCATCCTGTGGCGCCAGGCCGGGCCGCCCGAGGACGCCACCGAGCGGCGCGTCGACGTCCCTGGCGCGCTCCTGTTCGCGGCGGCGATCACCTCGCTGCTGGCCGGGCTCAGTCTGCTGGGCAATGACCCGGGGTTCGTCAGATCGCCCGCCTTCTGGGTGCTGATCGTCGGGGCGGCCGTGCTGATGGTCCTATTCGGCCGCCAGGAGCTGCGCACGCCCGAACCCGTGCTCGACCTGCGGCTGGTCTTTCGGCATCCGTTCCTGGCGGCCAATGCCTACAACTTCATTTTTGGCGCGTCCGTGTTCGGCTTTTTCACGTTCATCCCGTACTACGCGGTGATCCAGTACGGCATGAGCCCGGCCGAGAGCGGCGCCATCCTCACCCCGCGCTCGATCGCTATGACCGCGACGTCGACAATCGTCAGCATTTATCTGCTTCGCCTCGGTTATCGCTGGCCGATGCTTGCGGGCATGGCGTGCATCGTCGGCACCATGCTGTTGCTGAGTCAGGGCTGGCACGAGCTGACCATCGGCGGATTACTGATCGGGTCCTTTCCGCTGCTGGCGGCCGAGGTGGCCCTGGGTGGCGTCGGCATGGGTTTGGCGGCGCCATCGTCGAGCAACGCCTTGCTCGACCTGTTGCCCGAGCGAGCCGCGGTGATCACCGGCATTCGGGGCGTCTTCCGCTCGACAGGTGGGGTGATCGGGACCGCGTTTATCGTCCTGGCACTCGAGCTGTCGCCCGACAAAGCGGCTGGCATGCGCACGATCTACGGAGTTCTGGCGATCCTGCTGTTGACGACGGTGCCGCTGACATTCATGATTCCCGATTCTGCGCGTGCGCGCCGGCTTGCGCGCGTCGCGCCGGTGCCGTCCCTCAGAGGATGACGGTGTCCACCACCTCGGCGTTTGGGTCGGTGAGGCGGACGTTCGCGGCGATCTGTTCCAGGTGGCGCTGAACGTCCGCACAAGAGATGCCCGCGGGCGCGTAGGTGACAAAGAGCGCGCTGGTCGTCGTCTCCGACAGCCGCGTCCGCTGATCAGGTCCGTTCAGCACCGCCGAGATAATCCCGAGCCCGTCGCGCATGAGCATGTCGCCTGGCTTCAGCTCGCGCTCCTGGCCGTTGATCCCGACGAACCGATCGCCCGCCTGCGAGCAATCGACCACCAGCGGCGGCACCAACGCCTCGACATCGTGTCCGGCGGTCAGCAGCAGGCTGCTCAACTCGGCCGCAAACATGGCGCTGACCAGCGCACCACCGGGGCTCGCAGCGGCGCGGCCTTTGAGGGCCACCGACTCGAGCTGACGCAGCACGTGATACGTCTGCCCGAACGGGCGATAGTGCGCCTGATATGCCCGAACGACGGGCAAGCTCGCCAATGCCGCCCGATCGGCCGCGGCGTAGCGAACCCTCAGCTCGGACTGTAGCTCCAGCAGACATTGGTCCAACGCCACGTGCCGTTCGGCATTGCTGACACCACGCATGTGCAGGCAACCGACAGACGCATTGGGGAAGGTGCGCCGCCACTCTGCGGACGCTTCAATAGGCACGCGGTTTGCGCTCACTACTCTGCTAAGGTAACTGGTCAGACCACCATCGCAATGGATCAAATCCCACCGCCACGAGGTGTCGGTCCCTCGGCTCCACGCCAGGGCCCGGCCGATCGGCGCGTCGTCGAGCAAGTCCGCCGTTTTCGCCCGGGCGACGCTGTAGTCCGCGTCACTCGGCCCAAGTTCACCGGATTCGCGCGGCGGGGCGCCGGCCGGCTCGAAGCCAGCCTGACCCTCGAGGAACCACGCGGAGCCTGGGGCAAGCTGTGGCGGGTCCTGGTCGGCTCGCCGATCCATAGCGAGCTCGAGATCCACGAGCGGCTCACCAAGAAAAAGGCTCTGGCGGTCTTTTCGTCCGATGCGCTGTCGTCGGTGGCATACGCCCCGCAAGAAACGCTCGTCGTCCTGCTCGCGGCGGGTACGGCGGCCATTTTCTGGTCGCTGCCCATCTCGATCGCGGTCGTGCTGTTGCTGGC
>WNFC01011573.1_pt1 | contig 10116 bp, 10 predicted proteins | sample 5400541 | NCBI WGS metagenome assembly WNFC01 (sample SAMN13153342, study PRJNA577476) | soil metagenome | isolation source: 120 cm saprolite under Douglas fir tree site 2 hole 2 replicate 1 | place: USA:California | collected 2015-04-18 | reverse complement strand
AATTGCTCTCGTCCAGGAGCTGATCAATCCACTGATGGTTCGCTTCCTCGCCGATCATTGGAATCGGCGGACCCTGGACATGATCCGCGCCGCCGGGATAGAGCCCGATATCGTCCGTCGCGCCTGGTTGGGAGTCTTCGTCCTCGCCGCCGGCCGCGCACCACGGCCAATATGACCTGAGCGAGGATTACCAGCCATGGTGACGATCGACGACGTGCGACAGTTTGCGTTGACGCTGCCACGCACGACCGAGGCGCTCGTGGGTGGCCGCGTCAAGTTCCGCGTCGGCCGCCTCGTCTACCTGTCCTTTTCTCGAGACGGCCGGGTGATGGGGTTTGCGTTTCCGAAAGAGGAACGGGAGTGGCTCGTCGGCGGGACGCCGGACAAGTTCATGCAGCCGCACCGATCAGACCTTCGATACAACTGGGTTCTGGTCCAGATGTCCGCAATAGACGAAACCGAGATGCGCGAGCTCGTGATCGATGCATGGCGGATGGCGGTACCCAAGAGCATCGCGGCCGCCTACCCGTAAGTGATCGGCGGAGGTTGACACATTCTCGACACAGAAGAGCCCTAGCCTCCGGGAGACATGAGATACGACTACCTGATCAGACGACCGTTCGAGATTGTGGCCCGGCGGCCTTACCTGTGGTTGTTGGGCTTTCTCGCCGGCGCGGCGACAGCCTTCAACTTTTCGAGTGGTGGCACGAACTACGGCCATCCCGCCACTGCCGGCACCTACCACGGTCCCAGTTGGGCGGTCCTCCAGAGTATTTGGAACGACAACTGGGAGTCGATCGTCGGCATCCTGGCACTGTTCGTGGTCATCTTCATTGTGATGTTCGTCCTCGGCTGTATCGCGACCGGTGGGATCATCCACGCCGCGGTCGAGCACGATGCCGGCCACGAGTACGCGTTGGGCAAGGCCTGGCGCGCGGGCTACGCGACGGGCTGGCGGATCGCCGGCCTGAGGCTGCTCACCTTCCTCCTCGCAATCGTCCCCGGATTCCTGGTCGGCTCCCTGGTTTTGGCGGCCGTCGCCGGAGCGATGAGCTCCGCCGCAGCCGCAGTCGGCTTCGGGCTGATGGCAGTCGCGTTCTTCCTGGTCTCGATAGCGTTCTGGTTCGCGCTCGGCTTGGCATTCCAATTCGCGCAGCGCCTCGTCGTGCTCGAAGATGGCAATGTGGCTCAGAGCTTGAGCACAGGCTTTCGGATGATTCGCTGGCACTTCAAAGAGGTCGCCCTTGGCTGGCTCATCTTGATGGCCGTGTCGATCGGGGTCGGCATCGCTTTTGCGATCCTCGCCGTTGCGGTGGCAATCCCGGGCGTGGCACTCGGCGTCGGGGGTTGGGCGGTCGGCGGTATGACCGGTGCGATCGTGGCGGGCTCCTTCGCGGCGGTCTTTTTTGTTGGCATCCTGTTGGTTGCGACCGGCGCCTCATCGGCATACTCGTCGGTGTACTGGACCTTGCTGTTCCGGAGCGTCCGCTCACTGCCGGCGCCAGCAACGAGGAGCGCGATAATCCGCACGGTCTGACACTCCAACTCGAGACCGGCCTCAGCTCACTGGGGCCAGAATGGCGGGATGGATGACGGCGACGACGTCACGGTCGTGGTCCCGTCGGCGCGCCCGCTATGACTGAGCCCCTTGGGGTTGGCGTCATCGGTTGCGGAACGGTGAGCGAGCCCTACATGCAAAACATGAACAGCTCGCCACTGCTGAAGATGGTGGCGTGCGCCGACGAGGTGCCTGAGCGAGCGCGGGCGCGGGCCGCGGAGTTCGCCGTGCCCAGGGCCTGTACCGTCGATGAGCTGCTAGCGGACCCAGCAGTGGAGCTTGTGGTCAACCTGACCATCCCCACCGCGCACGCCGGCATCAATCTGGACGCTCTCGCAGCCGGCAAGCATGTGTATTGCGAGAAACCCCTCGCCACCACTCGCGCGGATGGCGTGCGCATCCTGGAGGCGGCCGAGGCAAGCGGCCTCACTGTCTCGGGTGCGCCTGACACGGTGCTTGGCGCCGGAGTTCAGACTTGCCTTCGGCTGCTCCAGAAGGGAGAGTTGGGAGAGCCCTTGGCCGCATCCGGCTTCGTCCTCAGCCGAGGCCCCGAGAACTGGCATCCGAACCCCGCATTCTTTTATCAACCAGGTGGGGGTCCGCTGTTCGACATGGGACCCTACTACCTCACGACGCTGGTTTGCCTTTTGGGTCCGGTCCGGCAGGTGACCGGCATGGCAAGGATCCTCTACCCGGAGCGGACGCCTGATAGCGGGCCGCGTAAGGGGGAAACGTTCAAGGTCAGCACACCGACCTTTGTTGCGTGTGTAATCGAGTTCGAAAGCAGTGCCCAGGCGACCCTCCTCACCAGCTACGGCATCTGGGGTGCCGACCTCCCCTACATTCAGCTGTACTGCGCCCACGGCATCCTGGGAGTGCCCGACCCCAATACATTCGCCGGCCCAGTCAGGGTGCGGTCCCATGACGATGAGGAGGGCTGGCGTGAGGTCCCGCTTCCGTACCACCACACCGATGCCCGTAAGAACTGTCGCGGCCTCGGTGTCGCAGAAGCCGCCCTTGCCATTCGCGAGGGGCGACCGCCGCGCCTCTCGGGGGAGCTCGCTTACCACGTGCTCGACGTGATGGAGTCGATTGTGGAGTCTTACGCGCGCGGTCGACATGTAACGGTGCGGAGCACCTGCCGTCAACCGCCGGCGCTGCCGCTCAAGACCGGGCTAGAGGTGGCACCGTGATCGCGGCGCAGCTATATACCGTCCGGGATCAGATCAAGGACCCGTCGCATGTGGGCGGCGTGCTGGCCCGGCTGCGTGAGATCGGCTACAGCGCAGTCGAGGTAGCGGGCCTCGGGCCCGGTGTCGCGCGGCGCTTCGGTCAGGAGCTGGCACGAGCTGACCTGACCGCATGCGCGGCCCATGCGCCGCTGGAGCGTCTGACCGGTGACCTCGCCGGCGTTGCCGCCGAATGCCTGGAATGGGGTTGCCGGTACGTGGTCGTTCCGGGCCTGCCCAATGAGTACCGGTCCGCGACCGGCCTTAAACGCTTCGCCCGCGAAGCCGACGACATCGCCCGCGACCTACACCCGTTCGGTCTGAAGCTCGCGTACCACAATCACAGCTTCGAGCTGGAACGCTGGGATGGGCAAACCGGGCTGGAGGCGCTCTTCGGAGCAGCGCAGACACTGCAGGCTGAGCTCGACACCTACTGGCTTCAGTACGGTGGAGCGAACCCAGCCGAATGGATACTCCGGCTCAAGCACCGAGTGGCTCTCGTCCACTTGAAAGACATGGCTGTCGTCGGGGGCAAGACAGTGATGGCCGAGGTCGGGGAGGGCAACCTCGACTGGGCTCGAATCCTGGACGCCTGCCGCACCGCAGGGACCGATTGGCTTGTGGTGGAGCAGGACGAATGCCGGCGCGATCCCATCGAGAGCCTGGCGATCAGCTTCAGCAACCTGACGAGGCTGATGACTGATGCCGGAAATGAGGCCTGACTATGCACGGCCACCATATCGATCGCTTCAACCGCTGCGCACCTACGACCGCCACTGCATGAGTTCCTTGAGCGAGGCGACCTCGAAAGCATGTTCTCGGATGCCGGGCTGAAGGTTGTCGCAGAGCGCCGTATACGACGCCTCGCCCGACAAATCGCTGTTATGGCGATCGGAGCAGGGTCTTGAAGTCCATTTCGATTTCAAGTCCACGCTGGCGCCCGACACAGTGTTGACCACCCTGACCGACTTCGGGCCGAGGACCATTGACAGGTCGGCGAAGGCCGGTACTATACTTCCGTAACCGGTTCCGGGACCGGTTCCGGGAGATACTCGATTGAATGAGGCAAAGCACCGGAAAGTGGACAAGCGGCCGACCATCAACGACATTGCCAAGCGCGCCAGCCTGTCCAAGGCCAGCGTCTCCCGAGCTCTCAACGGGAAGCAAGATGTCGATCCCGAGACACGCAAGCGGGTCCTCAAGCTGGCTGCGCAGATGGGTTACGTCCCAAGCGCCAGCGCTCGGGCTCTCAGCAACGGCCGTTCGAACTGCCTCGGCCTACTCGTCCCCACGCTGACCTGGCCGTGGATCCTGGAGGTCCTTCGTGGCGTGGCGGCGGAGGTTGAACCGTCAGGCTACTCGTTGATCCTCTACACAACCACAGACGGAGAGGACTCCGAGCGAGCGTTCATGTCGCAGGTCGTTCCCGCAGGCGCCGTTGACGGTCTAGCGCTGGTCATTCCGTTCGGGATGCTCGCCTACATCGAGGGGCTCGCAAAAGGCGGACTGCCCGTCGTGGTCGTTGATGACCGCGGCCACTATCCGGATCTTCCGACTGTCGCTACGACCAACGTCGAGGGGGGCCGAGCCGCGACTGCCCACTTGATCGAGCAGGGGCGCAAAAGGATCGCGATGCTCAATGGTCCTCACGACTTCGGCTGCAATCGCGATCGGCTCGAAGGATACAAATCCGCGCTTCAAGAGGCGGGCCTCCGAATGGATCCGCGGAGGGTCACAGACTCGGACTTCAAGGAAGAAGGCGGCATGTCCGCGATGACCAGGCTCTTGGCTGCAGACCCTCGACTGGACGCCGTCTTCGCGGCCAACGATGTAATGGCTTTTGGAGCCATGCGCGCGCTTCGGAATGCCGGCCGGCGCGTCCCTGACGACGTCGCCGTGGTGGGCTTCGATGACATCCCCGCATCCGCGATGACCCATCCACCATTGACGACCGTTCGGCAGCCGCTGTATGAGATGGGGCGGACCGCCGCCTCCATGGTCATGGCGGCTGTGCGAGGGGAGTCGATCGCAAAACGGACCGAGCTGCCCACCTCGCTCGTTGTCCGCGACTCCAGTGGCGCAGGCGCGTCCCAACGAGCGTGATGAAATACGAGTGAATCCGAACCTCGAGCCACTCATCGAGCGCATGACGCTCCTCGAGAAGATCGGGCAGATGACTCAGGTCGACGTGAACAGTCTTCTCGAGGGAGCCGTCCGGGGATTCGGCATTGGCTCGGTACTGAGTGGCGGTGGAGGCAATCCGTCACCCAATAATCCACAAGCCTGGGCGGATATGGTCCGCCGGGTGCAGAGCGAAGCGCTCGAGAGCAGGCTTGGCATTCCACTCCTCTACGGCGTGGATGCTGTTCATGGCCACAGCAATTTACGGGGGGCCACCATATTCCCGCACAACGTAGGCCTGGGCGCGACCCGCGACCTGGACCTGGTGGAGCGAATTGGACGCATCACGGCGAGCGAACTGCTGGCGACCAATGTTCATTGGACCTTCGCTCCGGCGGTGAGCGTGCCGCAAGACATCCGGTGGGGCCGCACCTTCGAGGCCTTCAGCCAGGATCCATCGCTTGTCTCGTCCCTGGGGGCGGCGTTCATCCGGGGATTGAATGGAACCAACGAGCCGAGCGACGGAAATCGACGACCCGTTCTGGCCTCGCCGAAGCATTTTGTGGGCGACGGAGGAACGTCATGGGGCAGCACACGCCGCTACGACTGGATTCAGGGATGGTGGAACCGAGACGCGCCCGATCGCTGGCAGCTTGACCAGGGCGATCTCAGCTCCGACGAAGCGGTCCTCAGGGCCGTTCACCTGCCGCCGTACCACGAAGCCATAAGGGCGGGGGCGCTGAGCATCATGATCTCGTACAGCAGCTGGAACGGTGACAAGCTGCACGCACACCGATATCTGCTCACAGATTTGCTCAAAGGCGAGTTGGCCTTTCGGGGCTTCCTGGTGTCCGATTGGTTGGGTGTGAGCCAGCTGGACTCGAATTTTGAGCACGCCGTCAGTCTTGCGATCAACGCCGGCCTCGACATGGTCATGGTGCCTTTTGAGTACGAGCGTTTCATCCGCGCCGTGGAAACGGGAGTCGAAACCGGAGTCATCCCGGTCTCACGGATCGATGACGCGTGTCGCCGGATCCTTCAAGTGAAGGCAGCCTTGGGACTCTTCGATCATCCCTTCGGAGACGCAGCCTTGCTCCGGCGGGTCGGGTGTGATGCTCACCGCGCGGTGGCGAGGGAGGCTGTCAGCAAGTCGCAAGTGCTTCTGAAGAACGCGGGCGCGGCTCTGCCGCTGTCTCCCCACATGACACGCCTTCTGGTGGCCGGCGCGGGCGCTGATGACATTGGGCTCCAGTGCGGGGGATGGACGATCGAATGGCAGGGCGGTCGTGGCGCCATCACCCCCGGCACAACGCTGCTCCAAGGGATCACCGACATTGTTGGGCCTGGCTCGTCAGTGACCTACCAACCCGATGGCGACTTCAAGGGCGAGCATGGCGACGTCGCGATCGTCGTTCTGAGCGAGCCGCCCTACTGCGAAGGGGAGGGTGATCGATTCGATCTCTCACTGACGCCTGGTGACGTCGAGCTGGTGCGCCGAGTTCGGGACCATTGCGACCTGCTCGTACTTGTCCTCTATTCGGGCCGCCCGCTGATCATCGGCGACGTCCTCCACTCATGTGACGCCATCGTGGCCTCATGGCTGCCAGGCACCGAAGCACAGGGCATCGCGGACGTGCTGTTCGGCAAGGTTCCGTTTACCGGTCGGCTGCCTTATGAATGGCCTGAAACAATGGAGCAGGTGAGCTCACGAAATGGCCATGCGCCGCTCTTCGCTCTCTCGTACGGCCTTACGACGGACTAAGACATAGGAGCCGGACCGACCTCGATCGAGCGCACCAGCGTCTCGCTCGTCAAACTTGTCAGCCGCACCACGTGACGACCGGCCGTGAGCTCATCGGTCGTCCCTCTCACAGTTCCTGCGGCGGCACTCTCAAGGTCAATACGTGTGCCGTCGATCGATATGTCGAGAGCGGGCGGCTTCAACGCCACCTCGATCTGAAATCGAGATGGCGATGAGACAACGATGTCGTAAGCGACCCAGTCGCCGTGGCCAAGACTCACGAGCAGCCCGTCAGCGGTCCCTCGCGTGTTGCGGTTCCAGTCCAGGTCTCCGCCCTCGGTGCTTTCCGCACGCCGAATGGTGACCAGGTCGTCGCTACGGAAGCCGGGCCAAGGAACCCCGGCCGAGGCCTCGTAGGACTCGCCTGGTCCACGAAAGCCAAACCCGAACGCCGGGATCGTTACGGGCGGACGGCGAAAGATCGCAGAGATCACCTCGGGCCGGTACGTGCACCGGGACAGAGGCATTGCGTCGAGCAACTCGTTGAGGATCCGGTGAGCGCGCGCGGAGTCAGGCTTGGCGCCCGTGCCGGCGGCATACTCCGTGATTTCGGTCCATCCCGATGGAGCTACGACAGAACATGGAGAGGTGAACGTGTCGACCTTCTTCCACGTCCAGAAGTTCCACGAGATGCCGATGTCGTCGAAAAGCTGGAATGCGGTTTGGATCCAGTCGACGTTGTTCTCTCCTCCCTCTCCCATATAGACGGGTAGCCCCAATTCGCGACCGACATCGAGGTATCGCTGAATGCTCGGTCGATCCGGCGCCGACCAGTATTTGTGAAACTGGAGAATCGAATTCGAATCCCAGACCTCTGTGAAGACGTCCCAGTTGGTGGCCCAGTGAGTACCTTCGTAGCTGATCATGTGATTGCGATCGAACTCGCGGATTGACGCGGTGAGCTCCCGATAGAGATCGCGGAGCTGGCCGGCGTAGAGATATTGGTATTCGTTGGGGAGGGGCTCATTGAGCAGGTCGTAGGCGGCGACCACGGTCTCGTCGCGATAGCGCATCGCGAGCGCCCGCCACAGCTTGAGTGTCAGAGCGCGATACCTCTCATCGGTGAAGAGTTCGGGCGCGCGATGGGGCGAGTCATCGATATTCGTGCCGGTCTGGCCGCCAGGTGCGCCGTGGAGGTCAAGCACGACCCACAGCTGGTGCTTGCGACACCAATCGATGACGTGGTCGATCAGCACGAAGCCAGGCTCGATCAACTCGCCCGCCTCATCCATGACGACACGCGAGTTGATCGGGAGCCGCACGTGGTTCATTCCCTCTGCGCGGATCCTTTCGATATCGTCCTCGGTGACAAACGTCGCGCGGAAGCGCTGCCAGAACCGGGCTGCGAGGTCCGGCCCGATGAGGTCATCGATGAGAGCCTCGATCTCACGCGGAGACTGCGCCGTATGATGCTCAAACTTCCACATGTAGCCCTCGGGCAGCAGCCAGTTACCGAGCGCTATGCCCCGCAAGATCAGCGGTTCGCCGAGGCCATCGACAAGCCGGCCGGCCGAGGCGTGTACAAAACCTTCCATGGCGCGCTCGAGCCCTATCTGAGGCCGGACATCGTGAAGCCCTGCACGATGTAGCGCTGAAAGATGACGAAGACGAGGACGATCGGAACCACCATCAGGGACGCGCCCGCCATCTGCAGAGGAGGGTTGATCGCGAGCTGCTTGTTCAACAAGGAGATGCCCACGGAGAGCGTGTAGTTCTGCTGGTCGTTGGCGATGATCAGCGGCCAGATGAAGCTGTTCCATCCCGTGATGAACGTGAGCACAGCGCCGACGGCAAGGATCGGCTTGGAGACCGGCAGCACGATCGACCAAAGGATGCGCAGCTCGCCCGCCCCGTCCAGGCGCGCGGCTTCCAAAAGCTCGTCGGGTATGGTCGTCATGAACTGGCGAAACAGAAAGATGTTGAATGCGCTGACCAGGGTAGGCAGCGCGATTCCGACAAGGGTGTTTGTCAGCTGCAAACTGTTCAGGATCAGGTAGGTCGGAATCATCGTGACCTGTATCGGGACCATCAGAGTTGACAGAACGAGCAGGAACAGGAAGTTCTTGCCTCGGAACCGAAACTTGGCAAACCCATACCCGGCCATGGCCACGAAGAACATGCCCACAAACCCGATGAGGACCACGACGATGGTGTTCACCAGGTATCGGCCAAAGTCAAAGTCTCTGAACAATCTGAGATAGCTGTCCAGCGTGATCGTTGAAGGCAACACGGTTGGGGGGTAGGTGTATGACTCGGCGATAGGCTTCAGCGAGGTGGTCATCATCCAGAAGAATGGAAATGCGGTTAGGAGCGCCCCGAGAGAGAGCAAGGCCCCGATAAGCAACGGGCTGGTACGACGCCTCACCATCGCTTCAGTCGCTCAGACATCGGCGTTTCGCCTGGCGCGAAGTTGAAGAGCAGTCACGACGCCGATGATCACGAAGAGCACGATGGAGGCCGCGGAAGCGAAGCCGAACTCGTCATAGCGGAAGCCCTGCTGATAGATGTAGAGCGACATTGAGGTCGTCGCATGCACCGGGCCACCCTGTGTGAGCACATACGGCTCGTCGAAGAACTGCATCCAGCTGATGAGGGTTGTCACGGTCACGAAGAAGATCGCGAAGCGCATCAGAGGAACCGTGATCAGGAATATCTTCTGCCATTCGCCCGCCCCGTCCACGGCGGCGGCCTCGTAATACTCCGGCGGTATGGCCTGCAGCGCGGCGAGGAAGATGATGATGTCAAGGCCTGATCCTCGCCAGATGGCCACGAACGCAACGGAAAATTTCGCAATCGTCGGATCTGCAAGCCACGCCACCGGAGCGACCCCAACTGTCGACAGCAACCAGTTGAGCAGCCCGAACTGGCTGTTGTAGAGATTGCCCCAGATCAATGAGATGAAGTTCAGGGCGATCGCTATGGCAAGCGAGCCGATGACGAGAGTCGGAACGCCGACAAGCACGAAGAAGGCGGTGTTGCCGAGGGCCTCCCAGAAAGCCGGATCGCCGAACAAGGACTGGTAGTTGCGCAGCCCGATAAAGCGCACCTGGCCATAGTCCGCGAGCCCGCCGATATCCAGGTTGGTGAGGCTGACCACCGCGGCGACGAAGATGGAAAGCACGCTGAAGGTCAGCAGGCACAGCAGTGCAGGACCGACGAGGACGTATGGAACCAGCGTGCCTCGCCGCCACGGCGTCCGAAAACCGAGCATCCGCGCGGGAGCTTCGCGTCGGGCAGCGGTTGCGGTCATCAAGGCCTCCCGGTTTGTCGTGCCGGCGCCGACACCTCGAAGCCGGCACGGTAACCGGTAATGCTAGGTCTGCAGGCTGCTGACTGTGGCGTTCAGCGTGGCGAGCGTGCTGGTCTCATCGCTTCCCTTGAGGACGATGCTGTTGAGAGAGTCGAGC
>WNFC01010879.1_pt1 | contig 10116 bp, 10 predicted proteins | sample 5400541 | NCBI WGS metagenome assembly WNFC01 (sample SAMN13153342, study PRJNA577476) | soil metagenome | isolation source: 120 cm saprolite under Douglas fir tree site 2 hole 2 replicate 1 | place: USA:California | collected 2015-04-18 | reverse complement strand
GCAGTCTGCGAAGAGTGCCGGGGCGAGTTGGAACGAATCGAAGCGGTACTCGCGGCCCTGGATACGCTTACTGTGCCGGAGCCGGGGGCGGATTACGGACGGCAGGTGTGGAGGGAGATTGCGCCGCGGCTGCCGGAGAGACCGGGACGGTGGTGGCAGGTATGGAGGGAACCACGGCGGCTCGCTGCGGCGGGCGTGATTGTGGCGCTGATTGTCGTGGCGTTTGTCGCCGGGCGAATCACAAGGCCAGGCAAAACGAGTGACAACATCGCGAACAAAGAACAGGTGCGGGAGCGCGTGTTAGTGGTTGCCGTGGGCGAACACCTGGGCCACTCCGAGAGGATGTTGGTGGAGCTTTCGAACGCGGAGCCAAGCGATGCGGCGCAGAAACAAGTGAACATCTCCGCCGAACAGCGGCGCGCGGAAGACTTGCTGCAAGAAAACCGGTTGTATCGGCAGACGGCGCTGCAAGAGGGAGATGCGGGACTTGCCAGCGTGCTGGACGAACTCGAGCGCGTGCTCTTAGACGTGGCTCACAGCCCGGAAGAGGTAACACCGGCACAGCTCGAAGCAATCCAGAAAAAGATCGCAGGGCGTGGGATTTTGTTCAAAGTCCGGGTGGTCAACAAGGAACTGCAACAACGGCAGGAGGCGAGGGAGCCCGCGCCGGCGCAAAACGAGTCTACGAAGAGAGAGAGGAACAAAGTATGACCATCGGAAACCCTTTTAGAAAGACGAACATCGTGTGTATCGCAATGGCGGCGCTGCTGCTGGCGCCCGCAGGCGCGCGGGCGAATAGGCTCGTGGCTTCCAACCTCCGAGCCGCGAATTCTCTGCAGGATTCACAAGAGGCCCAGGATAAGGAACAAGAGAAGCGCGACCGCGAGCAGGAGGCGCGCGACAATGAGGAGGAAAAACGCGATCGTGAAGAGGAAGCTCGCGACCGAGCGCAGGAAAAGGTTGAGCGGCTGCAGGAATTGTACGACGACGGCCGCGAGGCGCTGGACGAGGACCGCTACGACCAGGCGGAAACAAAATTCAAACTGCTGGCCGACATGAGCGGCCCGCAGACGGACGCAGCGCTTTACTGGAAGGCCTACGCGGAAAACAGACTTGGCAAGCGGGACACGGCGCTCGCAACCATCGCGGACCTCAAACGGCGCTTTCCTCAAAGCCGCTGGCTAAAAGACGCGAGCGCCCTTGAAATCGAGGTACGGCAGTCGACCGGCCAACCTGTAAAGCCAGCCGACCAGAGCGACGAAGAATTGAAAATGCTGGCGCTGCAGGGAATCATGAACGGCGATCCGCAAAAAGGCATCTCCATACTGGAAAATATTCTCAATGGTTCGGGAACCCCCAAGCTGAAATCGCGGGCGCTATTCATGGCGGCGCAGAGCGGCAGGCCGGAAGCACGCGAGATTCTGGGCAAAATCGCGCGCGGACAGAGCAATCCGGAGCTGCAGCGGAAGGCGGTTGAATACCTGGGGCTCTTCGGCGGTGCTGAAGCGCGGAAGACACTGGCCGACGTCTACGCATCAAGCGGCGACGCCTCGGTGAAGCACGCCATACTTCGCAGTTACATGATCGGTGGCGATCACGAACGGCTGTTCGCCGCGGCGAAGACCGAGAAGGACGAGTCGCTGCGCCGCGAGGCGATCCGGCAGTTGGGGCTGGTCCATGGTACGAGCGAGCTGGAGCAGTTGTACAAGACGGAAGCTTCGCCGGACGTCCGGCGGGAAATCCTGCAAGCCTTCTTTCTTGCGGGAGATTCGGGAAGACTCGTGCAGGCGGCGCAAGGAGAAAAAGACGCGGAATTGCGCCGGGCCGCGATTCGAAACCTTGGACTGATCCATTCGGACGATTCGGGAAAAGCACTGCAAGAAATCTATAGCAAGGAAGCGGACCACGACGTCAAAGCGGAAGTATTGAACGCGTATTTCCTGCAGGGAAACGCGAGAGCGCTGGTGGCCATCGCGCGAAGCGAGAAAGATCCAGAACTCAAGAGGACGGCGGTGTCCAAATTGTCGCTGATGCATTCCAAGGAAGGTACCGATTACCTGATGGAACTGCTGCAAAAATGAGAGGGGGAACCATGCGAGAGGAAAGAACAGTCTCAGCGGTGCGGAGGCTAGTCGGGCTCGCGATGATTGTAGCCGGGATTAGCATTGCCGTCGTGCAACTGGCTAAGGGCGGGGCCCTAGCTCGGTCGGAGCAAGCAAGCCCGGCGACTGCGCAGACTACGGAAACTCCGCACATTGAAAATGCGAGGCTGGAGACGCGGGCAGCCGGCGCAAGTCTCGATGCGACTATGCGCGAGATCGCTGGGACGACGGAAAAAGCAGCGTGGGTCGGCTACCACGTCGATCAGATCGCGGGCGAACGTGGAGTCTGCTGTAACAACAACTGGAATGATGGGAATTGCGGAACCTGCCGGCTGGAAAAGGAAAACGGCGGAACGAGTGGCACGACGCACGCGGACGGCAACGTCAAACTGGAAGGCTCGCGGCAACTCGTCGTGCTCTATCGCGTGGAAGCGAAGCAGGTCGTAAAGATTCGCGTCGCGTCAGACGATTGTACGCTGGACGCAGGTGGGCTGCCGTTCATCTGGCTGACGGGTGTCAAGACAGCAGAGAGCGTGGCGCTCCTCGCAACTTACGTGCGCGGTTCGGACTTCGAAGATCACGGGGATCACGGCGTCGGCAACGGAGCGCTGACGGCGATCGCGTTGCATACGTACCCGTCGGCTGACCGGGCGCTCGAATCGTTCGTGACGCCAGAGCAGCGCGAAGGGCTGCGGAGGCAGGCGGCATTCTGGATGGGGGCCGCGCGGGGCAATGCTGGATTGATCGCTTTGCAGCACATGGCGAAAACCGATCCAAGTTCGGACGTACGCGCACACGTGGCGTTTGCACTTTCCGTGAGCCCTGAAGCTGGAGCGGTTGATGAAATGATCCGTATGGCGCACGATGACACGAGCTCGCACGTGCGGGGGCAAGCACTGTTCTGGCTGGCGCAAAAAGCAGGAAAGAAAGCAGTGGGCACGATCAGTGGGGCCATCGAGAACGATCCGGACACGGATGTGAAGAAAAAAGCGGTTTTTGCGCTCAGCCAATTGCCGAAAGAGGAAGGCGTGCCAAAGTTGATTGAAGTGGCACAGAGCAACCGGAACGCGGAGGTGCGGAAGCAGGCAATGTTCTGGCTGGGACAATCCAATGATCCGAGGGCGCTGCAATTCTTCGAGAAAGTGCTGACGCAATAGCGGTTAACGTAGAAGATCCTCGAGCTGCACGCGCGCATCAGTCTTCGAATCGCGATACTTCACAATGACCGCCGCTTGCAGCGACAGCCCCCATTTTGCGCCCGTGGGATGAGAGACGGCGCGCGAGCCTGGAACGACGATGGCTTCTTCCGGAATGACCAGCGGCTCGGCATCGGTGGCTGTATAGACCGTGTCGCGAACGAGATCGTAAACCGGGATGGAGCGATTGAGAATCGTACCCGTGCCGAGAACGGCGCGACACTTCACGACGGTTCCCTCATAAACGCCGCAATTCCCGCCGACCATGACTTCGTCTTCAATAATCACGGGTAGCGCGCCGACAGGTTCGAGGACGCCACCGATTTGCGATCCCGCGGAAATGTGGCAATTGCGGCCGATCTGAGCGCAACTCCCAACGAGAGCATGCGAATCGATCATCGTGCCTTCACCAACGTAAGCGCCGACGTTCACAAACATCGGCGGCATGCAAATCACGCCGCGCCCGATGTAACTTCCATCGCGAATGCTGGAGCCGCCGGGAACGATGCGCACACCGTCGGAAGCCTCGAACGCACGCACCGGATAGGTAGACTTGTCAAAAAAGGGTTGTTTCGAAGCGTCGATGGACATATCAGCGATGGCGCCCATTCGAAAGCCAAGCAGGATTCCTTTTTTCACCCAGGCGTTAACGCGCCAGCCGGATTTTGCGGAGGCATCCGGTTCGGCAGCGCGAATTTCGCCGCGATTCAGCGCGGTTTTGAAATCGCGGAAGAGCCAGAAATGTTCTTCCTCGTAACGCGCTGAAGCTTCGTCAAACAGACGCTCAATTTGCGAAGGCAGCATGAACCCTCTCGACCGTGGGCACGGCCGCCGGGCGGCTGACGAGCCCGAGCGCTTCGAGCACGGCCCGGATGCGCGCCTGATTCTCCGGCTTGGGCGCCACGAGTGGCAAGCGCCATATCGGTTCGAGCAGGCCCATTTCCGCCATTGCGGCCTTCACGGGTATGGGATTCGACTCCACAAAATTAATTTCCATAAGCGGATGATAGCGGCGGTGAGTCGCACGCGCGGCGGGAAAGTCACCCTGGAGGGCGAGCCGCGTCAATTGTGACATTTCCGCGGGGATTTCGTTCGAAACGACGGAGATGACCCCGCGGCCACCGAGCGAGATGAGGGGTAGCGTAATGGCGTCGTCGCCGGAGAGGACGATGAAGCCTTCCGGGACGGCGTTGAGAATAGCAGCCATTTGGGAGACGTTACCCGAGGCTTCCTTGATGCCGACAATATTTTCGATTTCTGCGAGGCGCTTCACGGTCGCAGGCTCGATGTTCACGCCGGTGCGGCCCTGCACGCTGTAGAGAATGATGGGCAGAGGCACGGCTTCGGCGATAGCACGATAGTGCTGGAATAGGCCTTCCTGAGTGGGCTTGTTGTAATAGGGAGTGACGGAGAGGATGCCGTCGGCTCCAAGAGCGGCAAGCTCGCGCGCGAGAGCGATGACTTCGGCGGTGTTATAGCCGCCTGCGCCCCCGAGGACAGGCACCTTACCCTTAGCCAATTCGACGGTGATCTTAACGACGCGAAGATGCTCTTCGTGCGTGAGCGTGGGGCTCTCGCCGGTTGTTCCACAGGGAACGAGGAAGTCGACGCCTGCCTCGATCTGCCTGAGGATCAAACGACGGAGAGCTGGTTCGTCGAGAGAACCGTCGGGACGAAACGGGGTGACAAGTGCTGTGCCGGTGCCGGTAAACATGGTGTTTCTCCTTCCGAGATTTATCTTTGCTGCATGCGGTGAGCCAACAACGAGTTGGCGCCACATCCTAAATTGGGATTCTTTGCGTATCCTCATCGGAGGCGCGAAGAATGACAGCTCGCTTGTTGCGTAAAACAACCTCCGAACCGCGCTCAGCTCAATTCGCTGAGAATCTCGCGAAATTCGAATAGCCCTTTTTTCCCCACGACCCAGCGTGCCGCGCGGAGTGCACCGCGCGCAAAACCTTCGCGGCTGCGCGCCGTGTGGCGCAGCGTGATGGAGTCCGCAACGGAATCGAAACCGATTTCATGCGTGCCGGGATGTGCACCCGCGCGGTTGGAACTCAAGCTGACTGGACGGGTGTAGCCGTTTGCTCGCATCTCCTCCGCAAGTTTCTTCAGCGTCCCTGAAGGCGCGTCTTTCTTCGCAGAGTGGTGAATTTCCCAGCCCCAGGCTTCATATTCCCCGTGTTTCGCGAAGAGCGCCGCGGTGTGCGCGGCGGCTTGCAAGAAAAGGTTCACGCCAACAGAAAAATTCGGCGCCCAGACAACGCCCGTTCCGCTGCTTGCCACAGTTTCGCGGACCGCGGGAAGATGATCGAACCAGCCGGTTGTGCCGATAACCGAGTTGACGCCCAATGCAGCGAGGCGGCGGATATTTTCCGGAGCAGCGTCTGGTGATGTGAACTCAACAGCTGCATCAACTCCTCGGAGAGTCTGTTGAGAAAGGGCCTGGCCGCGCGGATTGTCGCGCGCATCAAATTTTGCCCGTACGTCGAATCCGTATTCCGGCGCGAGTTGCTCGATGAGGCGGCCCATCTTTCCATAACCAACAATCGCGAGGCCGGTGCTCATGCGCTGCTCCGGCCGGTCGCGAGGAGTTGGGTCGCCATGCGCGCGTAGATATCCACCGCTTCGGACAATTCTTTCTTCGGGATGCGCTCCTCGGAGGTGTGAGCGACATGAATGCTGCCGGGGCCAATGAGGAATGGCTGCCCCCAGGTACCTTCGAAACTTGGGATGTCCGTCGTGAAGGCCACGACCGTTGTGGGCAAACCATCGACCTTCGCCAATTGCACGGCTGGCGTGTAGAAGACCTCGCGCGCTTCCGCCCGGCCTGCCGTCGCCGCGGACACCGCTTCCCGAGTCTTCGCCGGATCGCCGATCGTGCGAAACATGATTTCCGCTTCGGCGTGATCGGCGACCACGTTGGGTGCGCGGCCGCCATCGATGGTGCCGATATTCAGCGTGCTGCGGCCGAGCAAGGCGCCTTGCGGCAGCGGAATCTGGCGAATGTCGTGGAGAACATCGAGCAGCGTGTCGATGGCGGAATGCCCGAGTTCGGGATAGGCAGAGTGCGCCAGTTTTCCGTGAGTCGTGATTTCGTAGCGTAGCGCGCCTTTCGAACCGAGGGCGAGCCGGTTCTCGGTGGGCTCGCCATTGATGAGGAATCGCGAGCCGCGGGGAGTTGCGGCGGCCGCTCTTGCTCCGGCGCTGTTGCGTTCTTCGCCCACGACGAAGAGGAGGCCGAGATTGCGCGCGCCGGCGGCAAGCAGTTTTTCTGCGGCGGCGATCATGGCAGCGATGATGCCCTTGGCGTCGCACGAACCGCGGCCCCAAATGAATTCGCCGTCTTCGCGAGAACCAAAAAAGGGCGGAACGGTATCCATATGCGTGGAGAGCGTGACGACGGGCTCACCCCACGAGGCAAAGATGTTGTCGCGGTTGAGTTCGGCGGGGATGCGCTCGATGTGGCCGTTGTGGCGCGCGGTGAGGGCGGACAAATGCGCGAACAGGTAGTCGCCCACATTTTTTTCGTGGTTGGTGGTCGACTCGATGTCCACGAGCGCGCGCGTTAGTTCGAAAAGACTCATTCGAATCGGGCATTTCTGGATGAGCGAAACGAAAGGAAGGAACCGCGAGGATACAAATCGGGGCCGCTGCCTCTCGATAGCGCTTCATCCTAATGAACGGATGACAGTGAACAGGCCTTGGACCTGTACCCCAACCGCTGCGGTTTCAGCTACCGCTGCGATTTCGGCGGACAACAGCAACAACCGTGTGGCCCCTTTTGCACGGGCATCCGAAGCTGATTGGAACTGCCTGCCCCGCTACTCATGGCCTCCGCACCTCTATCAAGACGATACAAGTTTAGAGTAGAAGGCCCCATGGTTGCAACCAAAATTCAAGTGAGACGAAATCAAGAAATTGCTGAATATTTGCTAAGAGTGAATCGAAACAAGATAGCGCCTGTCGAATCCCTTGAGACCGAGCCAGCAATGCACATGCAATTGAACGCGCCCTGTGAGTGTGAGACGATTTGCCAGGTGATACATGACCCCGGATCAGAAGAAACGCGCCCTACGATTGATCGCTCACCCTCCGCGAGGAAGTAAGCTCGCGAAGGCCAAGAAGTACGGCGTAGATCTTATCCTGTTGATCGAAAGTCTCTCGCTGACACCCACAGAAAGAGCAAAGAAACTGTCCAGCGGAGCGAAAGCTCTGCAAGCGCTGCGCCGTGCCGGCGAGCGTCACCGGTCGAAAAAATGAAACTTGAAGAGACGCTTCGCGCCTTGTTTGACGCGAACGTCGAGTTTGTTTTGATCGGCGGTGCGGCAATGCAGATGCAGGGCATCCGAGACTCAGAGGTGCCCCGGAAAATCTACCCTTTCGTTTCGACGCCGCCACAATTAAACGCGAATTGAATTTTACTCTGATGACGGACTTGGGCGCGCTCGATTTTCTCGGCGAAGTAGCCGGTGTGGGTGACTATGTGGAAGTGAAGAAAAATTCGGATCTCATGGCCATATTAGAAATGGATTGCCTGGTCCTATCCCTCGATGGACTCATCCGCGCAAAAAAGGCCGCCGGCCGCGAGCGAGACCTCGCAGTCATCCCTGAGCTGGAAGGACTTCTTGATTTGCGGAAGAGATCCCAACGGTAACCAGACGAAAAATGAATTCCACGCCTACAACTCGAGAGGCTTGAGGGGAACGTGCTGGAAAGCGACGAGGAGTTCGCCGGTGAAGGCGCACTCGGCAGGGCGGCGGCGCAGGGCTTCTTCGGCGGAGAGGCGGACAAGATCGGGATTGTTGTTTTCCTGCGAAATGTGGGCGAGGACGAGATAGCGCGCAATGGCGTCGAAGCCGTCGGGGTCGCAAAGATATTCACTGACGGCATGATTCGAAAGATGGCCGGTGCGGCTGAGGACGCGCTGCTTGACGACCCAGGGATACGGGCCGACCTTGAGCATGTCCAGATCGTGATTGGATTCGAGGACGAGACAATCGGCGCCGCGTAGATGCACTTTGACCAGTTCGGGCATGTAGCCCAGGTCAGTGACGATGGCCATTTTCGCGCCATTCGAACGGAATGTGAAGCCGACGGGGTCAGCCGCGTCGTGCGGAATCGCGAAGGCGTGCACGTCAATGTCCCCGACGGTAAAATGCTGGCCGGGGTGAATCGTTTCGACGCATTTGAGTCTCTTGCCGAAGGTTTCCGGGAGGATGCGCTGCATGGCCTCCAAGGTGGGCTCCGTGACGTAGAGCGGAGCTTTCCAGAGGCCCAGCATTTGTGGGAGGCCGTTGCAGTGGTCGGTGTGCTCGTGGGTGATGAGGATACCGTCGATGTGGTCGACGGTTCTTTCGACGGCGGCGAGGCGGGCGAGGGTTTCGCGCTTGCCGAGTCCAGCGTCCACGAGGAGGCGGGTGCGCTCCGTCTCGAGCAACGTGATGTTGCCCGAACTGCCGGACGCCAAAATGGATACCCGCAAGCCGATCGTTTTCTCCTGAACTGCAACGCAAACAAATTTTCAGCATGATGGCAGAGCTGCAAGCGGGCGTCAACAAGGACTCCGCCATTGCAACGGTGATATACTCCCGCGGCAAACCATGGAAAAGTACGATCTCATCGTGGTCGGTTCCGGGCCGGGAGGCCAGCGGGCCGCGATTCAAGCGGCAAAATTCGGCAAGCGCGCCGCGCTCGTTGAAAAGCTGGAAGTGATCGGCGGTACGGCGATCAACACCGGCACGATTCCCAGCAAGACCATACGGGAAGCGGTCCTGCATCTTTCCGGCTATCAGTATCAAAGCATCTACGGTGTCAACTATCGAGTGAAAGAACAGATCACCATGGCCGATCTTTCCTTTCGCGCGCTCAACGTCATCAAGACCGAGATCGATGTGATCCGTGCCCAACTTTCCCGCAACGGCATCGAAGTCGTGACGGGAACCGCCAGCTTTTTAGATCCTCACCACATGCAAGTGACGAGCTCGCGCGGACAAGTCGAGTTTGAAGCGGACAACATCGTTATTGCCACGGGAACGAAACCCGCTGTCTCTCCCCTGGTCCCTTTCAACGACACGACCATCATCAACAGCGATCAAATTCTGAAGATGCCGGTGATTCCCAAGGCCATGATCGTTGTGGGCGGTGGAGTCATCGGCGTCGAGTATGTGTGCATGTTCGCCACGCTGGGCGTGCGCGTGACGCTGATTGAAAAACGTCCGCGGTTGCTGGAATTCGCCGATGCCGAGATGGTCGAGGCGCTTTGTTACCATCTGCGGGACCGCCGCGTCACCTTGCGGCTGAATGAGGAAGTCGAGAGCGTCGAGGAAACACCGGATCACACGGTCGTGGCGAATCTGAAAAGCAAAAAGAAAGTTACCGGTGACGCGCTGCTCTATGCGGTGGGACGGCAAGGCAACGTGGATGAACTGAACCTTGCAGCTGGGGGCCTGGAGGCCGATGCGCGCGGGCGCATCCCCGTCGATGAAAATTACCAGACCAAGCAACCGCATGTTTATGCCGTGGGAGACGTTATCGGGTTCCCCAGCCTCGGCTCGGTTTCGATGGAACAAGGCCGCATCGCCGCCGCCAGAGCGTTTGGCATGCCGACGAATTCCAACCGCGCGAATTATCCCTACGGGATTTACACCATCCCCGAAATTTCGTTCATCGGAAAAACCGAGGAGCAGCTCACTGAAGAAGGCGTCCCGTATGAAGTCGGAATGGCTTTTTTCCGGGAAATTGCCCGAGGCCAGATTCGCGGCGACACCACCGGCCGCTTGAAACTCATTTTCGATCCATCGACAAAGGCGCTTTTA
>WNFC01010878.1_pt1 | contig 10116 bp, 8 predicted proteins | sample 5400541 | NCBI WGS metagenome assembly WNFC01 (sample SAMN13153342, study PRJNA577476) | soil metagenome | isolation source: 120 cm saprolite under Douglas fir tree site 2 hole 2 replicate 1 | place: USA:California | collected 2015-04-18 | reverse complement strand
CGCCGACGACGCCGACGAGGCCTGACCGGCAGGCGGCAGGCAAGCCGGAGGCGGCCCGGCAGCTACGGCTGTGCGGGGGAATGTTGGCTAGGCGGGCCCCGTTTCGTTACTTTCCGCCGTGCGCGCGGCAGCCCGCTTTGCGCGCGGCAGCCGGGTGAAGACCGCTCGGGCGGCGGCTGCGGTTGTCTGCCCTGTTGCCGCGGCACGCGGCCGGGTGTACAGGCGCAGCCATACGCCTCTCGTGTGCAACTTGTACGTGAGGGTAAACCCGAGCTGGGGCGGGAGCGACGAGGGAGTAGGTGACCACGAGGCGACCCACAGCCTGGTGACCGTGGCCAGGCGCTGGCGCTCCACCGACGTGGATGCGAAGGTACCGCCCAGCGTGGCCGATGGTATCGGGGCCAGTGCCTGGCTGATGTCATGCAAGCGGCTGAGCCCGTAAGGGTACTCGCCCGGCAGCCCGCGCTCCACGCCGCCGCCCCAGCTCAGCGGCCAGTAGCTGATGTTCAGCAGCGCGTCGCCAGGCCGGGCGAGCCGGGCGACCGCCTTGTCGGCGGCGCGGATGCCGTAGCCATGGCCGGCCGGGTTGCGCTGGTGGGTCTGCGCGGGCAGCCCGGCCACCACGATGATCACCAGGGCGCCGGCGGCCACGGCCCAGCCCACCGCGTTCCGCGCCAGCGCGGCCAGCGCGGTGCCGGCCAGCAGCGCCGCGGCCGGGATGCAGAACGCGACGTAGCGGAACGAAAAGAGCGGGTGGATCACGTGGATCACGGAGACCCCGAGCAGCAGCGCCGGCGGCAGGACCAGCCACGGCACGGCCAGCCCCCACAGCCCGGCCGGCCAGTCGGCGCGCAGCCGGGACCCGCCTCCGGCCAGCCCGGTCGCGAGCGCGATGGCCACGACCGCCACCACGAGGAAGAAGACCAGTCGCGGGCCGACGAGGCTCACCATGGAGATGATCGACTTCACTCCCGGGACCTTGATCCAACGCACCTGGTGTTGCTGGCGGGACGCGATCACCAGGACCGGACCGGTCACGATCAGCGCCACCGCCACGCTGGCGAGCCACCGAAGCGCGAAGGGCCGGCCGGGGCCGCCGCGGTACCGCCGCCACACGCCGACCGTCACCGCATGCGCGACAATGATCAGCAGGCTGAGGATGTTGCTCAGGCCGAGGAGGGCGAGAACGGCCGCGTACCCGGCCAGCCAGCCGTACCGCGTGCGGGCCGTTGCTGGCCCGGGGGGGCGGCCCCCCTGGAACCCCCCGATGGCCTGAGTCCCCGTTCCTTCGGCACGGGGACTCGGCCCTGCTGGCTGGCGCTCCGCCCCGATGCTGCCAAGTCCCGTGCTGGCCGGTCTCGTGTCGGCCGCCCCCGTGTTATCCGGTCTCGTGTTATCCGGTTTCGTACTGTCCGGTCCCGTGCTGGCCGCTACCGGGCGGCCCGCCACGGTCGGCGTGGCGGCTTCCAGTGCGCGGATGAGCAGGTAGCTCGCGACCGTCGCCAGGGCGGCCACGATCGCATACTCCCGCGCGTTCTCCGCGTAATAGCTCACCGAGGGGAACGCGGCGACCAGGAGCCCCGCCGCCAGCCCGGCGCGGCCGGAGGCCAGGCGCTGGCCCAGCAGCGTCACCCCGGCGGCGGCCACCGCCATGGCCACGGCCGAGGGAGCCCTGGCCGCCAGTTCACCGCTGCCGCCCAGCCGGGTGACCACCCAGATCAGCGCGTAGTACTCGGTATGCACCACGTCCACGTTGCCCAGCATCCGGATGAGCTGTGGGAAGCTCCGGTGCACGGCGAGCAGCGTGGCGCCTTCATCGCGGGTGAACGAGGGGACGCCGATCCGGTACAGCGTCACCACGAGCGTGATCAGGCCCGGGATAAGCGCCAGCCACCCCGCCGCCAGCCGGTCCGGCCGTTCGCTGACGGTGGTGGCCTGCATGCCGCGAGTCCGGGCTAGTGACTGGCTTCCAGAAACGGCCACGGCTCTTCCGCCCCTCCGGTCGCGCACCCGCCGGGGGGCGCATGGTGCATGTGCGGTCGCCACACCGCATGGGGCATCGACCAGTGGGCCTACCGGACACACCCTGCGTAGTGAACGCAAGGTTACTGCACTGCGCGCAAAGCGCGGGGGAACGCCAAGGTTCGTGAACGCTTTCACAAGCTTGGCTAGACTGAAGCCTCCGACTCCAACCGCCCGAGGGGCTCTGCCGTGCCTGTACCTATCGTCCTGGTAGCCGAGGAACTCTCTCCCGCCGCGATCGCGCTGCTTGAATCCGACTTCGAGGTACGCCATGCCGACGGCGCGGACCGCTCCGCGCTGCTGCCGGCCCTGGCGGACGTGGACGCGGTGATCGTCCGGAGCGCCACCAAGATCGACGCGGAAGCCCTGGCCCACGCCCCAAACCTGCGCGTGGTAGCCCGGGCCGGGGTCGGCCTCGACAACGTCGACGTCGAGGCGGCCACCAAGGCCGGCGTGATGGTGGTGAACGCGCCCAGCTCCAACATCGTCAGCGCGGCGGAGCACGCGACCGCCCTGCTGCTCGCGGTCGCCCGCCACGTGCCGCAGGCGGTGGCATCGCTCAAGGCGGGGGAGTGGAAGCGGTCGCGGTTCACCGGCGTCGAGCTCAGCGGCAAGGTGGTCGGCATCCTGGGGTTCGGCCGGATCGGCGTCCTGGTCGCGCAGCGGCTGGCCGGCTTCGGCATGCAGGTCATCGCCTACGACCCTTACATCCCGCCGTCCCGCGCCGCGCAGCTCGGCGTCCGCCTGGTGGGCCTGGACGAACTGCTCGCCGAGGCCGACTTCATCAGCGTGCACCTGCCCAAGACCCCGGAGACCACCGGGCTGATCGGTGACCGTGAGCTGCACCTGGTCAAGCCGGGCGTGCGCATCATCAACGCGGCCCGGGGCGGCATCGTGGACGAGCACGCGCTGGCCCTGGCGCTCAAGGACGGCCGGGTGGCGGGCGCCGGCATCGACGTGTTCAGCACCGAGCCGCCCGCCGGGAACCCGCTGCTGGACTTCCCTGGCGTGGTGGCCACGCCGCACCTGGGCGCCAGCACCCACGAGGCCCAGGAGAAGGCGGGCACGCAGGCGGTCAAGTCGCTCCGGCTGGCCCTGGCCGGGGAGTTCGTGCCGGACGCGGTCAACGTGCAGGGCGGCGCGGTGGATGAGGACGTGAAGCCCGGCCTCCCGCTCACCGAGAAGCTCGGGCAGCTCTTCACCGCGCTGGCCGGTGGCGTCGCGGCCCGGCTGGACGTGGAGGTGCGCGGCGAGATCGCCGGCAAGGACGTGCGGGTCCTCCAGCTTGCCGCGCTCAAGGGCGTGTTCGCCGACGTGGTCGAGGACGCCGTGACCTACGTGAACGCCCCGCTGCTCGCCGAGCAGCGCGGGATGGCGGTCAGCCTGCTCACCGGCGCGGAGAGCCCGGACTGGCGCAACCTGGTCACCCTGCGCGGCACCCTGCCGGGCGGCCAGGCCATCTCGGTCAGCGGGACGCTCACCGGGCAGCGGCAGGTCGAGAAGCTCGTCGAGGTGAACGGCTTCGAGATGGAGATCGCCCTGGCCGAGCACATGGTGTTCCTCAGCTACACCGACCGGCCGGGGATCGTCGGCGTGGTCGGCCAGATCCTGGGCAGCGAGGGGATCAACATCGCCGGCATGCAGGTCTCCAGGGACGTCCGGGGCGGGCACGCGCTGATCGCCCTGACCGTCGATTCCGCCATCCCGCCCGTCGTCCTCGAAGACATCACCGCCACGATCGGCGCGGTGGTCGGCCGCGCGGTCGATCTCGCCATGGACTGAGCCAGCCCCGATTCTGTCTCAGTCTATGAGACAGGAGCGCTCTCAGGGTGACATGAGACCTACTCTCCGGTAGGCTTGGCATCGCTATGCGGCGCTTCGTACTTATCTTGCACAGCCGTAGCGGGGCCTGATCAGCAGGCCAGCGGCCCGCTACGGGGTGCTGGGCGCTGGCCGTGGGGAACTCATCAGGAGAAGCGTCGTGTACGACATGTATCACTGGGACCGGTCTGCCCCCGCCACCGAGGACGCCGCCGACACGGGCCGGGCCCGCACCAGCCACCGGGCCGCCGCCAACGGATCCCCGAAGGCGCATGCCCGGGCCGGCCGGGCGCCCGCCGCCCAAGCCGTCCAGGTCGCCCTGGACCGCCGCGACAACGGGGGAGACTCCCGCGACTCGCGCGATTAGGGCGTGTCCCGTAGGTCCATGCCGTCTGGATGATCTATGGGACATGCCCTAGTAGGCCGTAAGGTACGCGCATGGCATCGTCGCAGATAAGGCTCGCCGTGATCGGCGGCGACGGGATCGGGCCCGAGGTCGTGGCCGAGGCGCTGAAGGTGCTCAAGGCCGCTGGACTCTCGTTCGAGGAAACCGCCTACGACCTGGGCGCCCATCGCTGGCACCGGACCGGTGAGACGCTCCCGGACTCGGTGCTCGAGGAGATCCGCGGCCATCAGGCGCTCCTGCTCGGCGCGGTCGGTGACCCGTCGGTGCCGAGCGGGGTACTGGAGCGGGGGCTCTTGCTGCGGCTGCGGTTCGAACTCGATCAGTACGTGAACCTGCGGCCGGTGCGGCTGTACCCAGGCGTGGGCACGCCGCTGGCGGGTGTCCGGCCGGAGTCGGTCAACATGGTGGTCGTCCGGGAAGGAACCGAGGGCCCGTACTCCGGCGCGGGCGGCGTGCTGCGCAAGGGCACCCCCGCCGAGGTCGCCACCCAGGAGAGCGTCAACACCAGCTACGGGGTCGCCCGCGTGGTCGACTACGCGTTCGGCCTCGCCGCCCAGCGCACCCGGCAGCATCTCACGCTGGTGCACAAGACCAACGTGCTCACCTACGCCGGCGACCTCTGGCAGCGGACTGTGGACGCGGTCGCGAAGGAGTACCCGGGCGTGTCCGTGGACTACTGCCACGTGGACGCCGCGACGATGTTCCTGGTCACCCAGCCGGAGCGGTTCGACGTCATCGTCACCGACAACCTGTTCGGCGACATCCTCACCGACCTCGGCGCGGCCGTGGCCGGCGGCATCGGGCTGGCGGCCAGCGGCAACATCAACCCGGAGCGGACCGCCCCCAGCATGTTCGAGCCGGTGCACGGGAGCGCACCGGATATCGCGGGCCGCCAGCAGGCCGACCCGACCGCGGCGATCCTGTCCGCTGCCATGCTGTGCGAGCACCTGGGCTTCACCGCCGAGGCCGCGAAGATCGAGCAGGCCACCGCCGACGACCTGGTGGAACGCCAGGGTGCGTGGGCGGCGCGGTCCACCGCCGAGATCGGCGACGACATCGCGGAGCGAGTAGCCAGCTAGGCCGTGCCCGGGGAGCGGGGGCACGGCCTGGGCCAGGACCGGACATTGCCGGACCGGCCCGGACGGTGCCCTGGCCCCGCTGCCTGCAGTTATCCACGGACCGTCCGTAGCGCTCGCGGTTGCGCGGCAAGATAAAAGAACGGCGCGGCGGTCCGGCCGCGCCGGGCCGAGCCTGGCAACGGCGCCAGGCCCGGCGTGAGTCCGGCCAGCCGGGCCGTTAGGAAGGACTGCGATGGTCACGACCGGCACCACCGACATTGAGTTCGACGTGCGCGTGAGCGATGCTCCGCTGACGGCTCGGGAACGCGAGCGCGTCCTGGCCGCGCCGGGATTCGGTGAGGTATTCACCGACCACATGATCACCATCCGGTGGACCGGGGCCGGCGGCTGGCACGACGCCCGGCTGGAGCCGTACGGCCCGTTCACCCTGGACCCGGCGACGTCGGTGTTCCACTACGCGCAGGAGATCTTCGAGGGGCTGAAGGCGTACCGGACCCGCGGCGGCGAGATCGTGGCCTTCCGCCCGCAGGCCAATGCCGCGAGGTTCAACCGCTCGGCGGCCCGCATGGCCATGCCCGAGCTTCCGCCCGGCCTCTTCCTCCGGTCCCTGGAGGTGCTCGTCGGCCAGGACCGCGACTGGGTGCCCACGGCCCCGGAGCACAGCCTCTACCTGCGGCCCTTCATGATCGCGACGCAACGCGGGCTCGGCGTCAACCGCCCCTCCGGCTCCTACATCTTCGCCGTCATCGCCTCGCCGGCGGCGTCCTATTTCCGCGACGGGGTCCAGCCGGTCACGGTCTGGCTGTCGGAGGACTACAGCCGCGCGGCTCCCGGCGGGACGGGAGAGGCCAAATGCGGCGGCAACTACGCCGCCTCGTTCGCCGGCCAGCAGCAGGCCGTGGCGCACGGCTGCGACCAGGTGGTGTGGCTCGACGCGGCGCAGCACAGCTGGGTCGAGGAGATGGGCGGGATGAACCTGTTCTTCGTCTACGGGTCGGGCCCGCAGGCACGGCTGGTCACCCCGGCCCTGACCGGCACCCTGCTGCCCGGCATCACCAGGGACACGCTGCTGAAGCTGGGCCCCGACCTCGGCGTCCCGGCGGAGGAAGGGGCCGTCTCCGTGGCCCAATGGCGCGCGGACTCCGAGTCCGGCGAGCTGACCGAGGTCTTCGCCTGCGGTACCGCCGCGGTGATCACCCCGGTGGGCCGGGTGAAGGGCCCGGCCGGCGAATGGGCGATCGGCGACGGCGCGCCCGGCCCGGTGACCCAGCGGCTGCGCGAGGAACTGCTCGGCATCCAGTACGGCCACCGCCCGGACCCCTACGGCTGGGTGCACAAGATCTGCTAGCCGGAGATCAGCGCGATCAGCGCCTGCCGCCGTCGTGACGTTGGCTAACGCGCCCGGGGTTGCCCTCGAAACCAGAGCAACCCTGATCCCGTACAGGGTTGGCGTGATGGCGAAGGGCCAGCCACGTGCCTGTGTAGACTGGGACCGTGACGTGCGGCCGGATCATTATCGGCAGGCGCGCCGGCACCTAGCAGGCCCCGGAATTCCTCCAGGCCCGCACCCGCCGGCGCGCAGACCTCTCGCATCCGCGAGGGGTCTTTTGCTTGTCCGGCCGGGGCGGCCCGATCCAGAAAAGGACATCAGATGCCCGACGACAGTTTCCACGTCTACGACACCACGCTCCGCGACGGCGCACAGCAGGAAGGCCTCACCCTGACCGTCGCCGACAAGCTGGCCATCGCGCGGCGCCTGGACGAGTTCGGCGTCGGCTTCATCGAAGGCGGCTGGCCCGGCGCGATCCCCAAGGACACCGAGTTCTTCCGGCGGGCCCGTACCGAGCTTCAGCTCAGCCACGCCACCCTCGCGGCGTTCGGGTCGACCCGGCGCCCGGGCGCGGTCACCGCCGACGACCCGCAGGTCGCGGCGTTGCGCGACTCCGGTGCTCCGGTCGTGACGCTGGTCGCCAAGAGCCACGACCGGCACGTCACCGCGGCACTGCGGACCACGCTGGCCGAGAACCTCGCCATGATCGCCGACACGGTGCGGCACCTGGCCGCCGAGGGCCAGCGGGTGTTCCTCGACGCCGAGCACTTCTTCGACGGGTACCGCTCCAACCCCGCGTACGCCCTGGAGGTGGTGCGGGTCGCGGCCGAGGCAGGCGCCGAGGTCGTGGCGCTCTGCGACACCAACGGCGGGATGCTGCCCAGCGAACTCGGCGATGTGGTCGCCGCGGTCGCGCCGGCCACCGGGGCCCGGCTGGGCATCCACTGCCACGACGACACCGCCTGCGCGGTGGCGAACACGCTGACCGCGGTGGCGGCCGGGGTCACCCACGTGCAGGGCACGGCGAACGGCTACGGGGAGCGGGCCGGCAACGCCAACCTGTTCAGCGTGGTGGCGGGATTGCAGCTCAAGCAGGGCCGCCAGGTGCTCCCGGACGGCTGCCTGGCCGAGATGAGCCGGGTGGCGCATGCGATCAGCGAGGTCACCAACGTGACCCCCAACACGCACCAGCCCTACGTCGGGTTCTCGGCGTTCGCGCACAAGGCCGGGCTGCACGCCTCGGCGGTCAAGGTGGACCCGATGCTCTACCAGCACGTCGACCCGGCCCTGGTCGGCAACGACATGCGGATGCTGGTGTCCGACATGGCCGGGCGCGCATCGGTGGAGATCAAGGGCAGGCAACTCGGCTACGACCTGACCGCGGAGGCCGGCAGCGCCGGCCGGGTGGTGGAGCGGGTCAAGGACCTGGAAGCCCGCGGCTACACCTTCGAGGCCGCCGACGCGTCCTTCGAGTTGCTGCTGCGCGACGAACTGGCCGGGGAGCGGCTGCGGCACTTCCGGGTGGAGTCCTGGCGGGTGATCGTCGAGCGCCGCGCCGACGGCGCGGTGATCAGCGAGGCCACGGTCAAGCTGACCGCGAAGGGCGAGCGGATCGTCGCCACCGGCGAGGGCAACGGCCCGGTCAATGCCCTGGACAACGCGCTACGGCAGGCGCTGGAGCGGCTCTACCCGGAGCTGGCCATGCTGGAGCTGGCCGACTACAAGGTCCGCATCCTGGAAAACTCGCACGGCACCGGCGCGGTGACCCGGGTGCTCATCGAGTCCGGGGACGGCACCGGCACGGCGGACGGCACCTGGAGCACGGTCGGCGTGGACGAGAACATCATCGCCGCGTCCTGGCATGCGCTGGAGGAAGCCGTCACCTACGCCCTGCTGCGGGCCGGCTACCAGCCCGGCGAACAAGACACCGGGCACTGAACCCGGGAAGGCGCCTACCGCACGCTGGTCGGCCCGGCTCGGGCGCGGACGTCAGCCGGGCGTGGCGGCTGCTGGGACGGTATCGCGCCGCGGCACGCCCGGCGTCCCACGTCGCGGCTGAGTGAGCTGGGGCGGGCCGGCGATACGGTGGAGCCCATGGACGACAAGGAGATCCTGGCCCAGATTCACGAGCTCATCCAGACCGAGCACGAGCTGCGGGCCAAGCTCGCGTCCGGTGAGATTTCCAGCGCGGACGAGCACGAGCGGCTGGCCGTGGCCGAGCAGGCCCTCGACCAGTGCTGGGACCTGCTGCGCCAGCGCCGGGCCCGCGAGGAGTTCGGCGAGAGCCCGGATGAGGCACAGGTGCGGCCGGTCAGCGAGGTGGAGGGGTACCGGCAGTAACGCCGGGATCCGGGCGTGCGCATCGCGAGGTTCGCCGCGGGCGACCAGGTCTCCTACGGTCTGGTGGGCACGGCCAGGGCCGGGACCGCGGCAGGCAGCGGCGCGGTCGTTGCCGAGCTGGCCGGGCACCCGTTCGGCGGGGGCAAGGACGGTGTCCGGCTGACCGGCTCGACCTACCCGCTCACCGAGGTCCGGCTGCTGGCTCCGGTGCTGCCCAGCAAGGTGATCGGTTTCGTACCGTCCGGCACCGGCCCGTCCGGCCGGGCGGATGACGGGCTGGACGACGGTTCCGTTATGTATCTCAAGCCGTCCACCGCCGTCTGCGGGCCGTCGGACGCGATCCGCTACCCGGCGCAGACGCAGCGCCTGAGCGCCGAGGGAAAGCTGGCCGTCATCGTTGGCCGGCTGGGCCGGCAGGTGCCGCCGGAGCAGGCCGCCGCGGTGATCTTCGGCTACGCCTGCGCCCTCGACGTCACCGCGGCCGACCTGCTGGCCAGGGACGGTCAGTGGGTGCGGGCGAAGGGGTTCGACACGTTCTGCCCGCTGGGGCCCTGGATCGAAACCGATGCCGGGGCCGGTGACCTGGCGCTGGTCACCTCGGTGAACGGGGAGGCGCGGCAGCGGGCCAGCGTCACGCCGGGCGGCCGGGAGGTGGCGGCGCTGATCGCCGCCGCGAGTAGCGTGATGACGCTGCTGCCGGGAGACGTGCTGCTGGCCGGGCCCGCCGTGCGAGCGGGCTGCGGCGGTGAAGGCACGTTGGAGTGCGGGGACGAGGTATCGGTGTCGATCGACGGTATCGGCACCCTGACGAACAAGGTGGAGAAAGGTGACTGAGCGCGGGATCCGGGTGCGGTTCGCCCCCTCACCCAGCGGTGACCTGCACGTGGGCAACATTCGCACCGCCCTGTACGACTGGGCGTTCGCCCGCGCCAAGCGGGGCACGTTCGTGCTGCGGATCGAGGACACCGACGCCACCCGGGTGAAGCCGGAGTACATCGCCTCCGCGCAGGACACGCTGCGCTGGCTGGGGCTGGACTGGGACGAAGGGCCGGGCGTCGGCGGCCCGTTCGGGCCGTACCTGCAAAGCGAGCGGATGGACATCTACGCGGAATGGGTGG